>Ga0265319_1000140_pt1 | contig 54274 bp, 53 predicted proteins | sample 4824metaG_FD_192443 | JGI IMG/M metagenome (GOLD analysis project Ga0265319, IMG submission 192443) | Rhizosphere microbial communities from Carex aquatilis grown in University of Washington, Seatle, WA, United States - 4-8-24 metaG | ecosystem: Host-associated > Plants > Roots > Rhizosphere >...
TCTCGAAGTAGTAGCCGGCGCGCTTCTGGAAGAACTCGGCCCGCTCGGCGATCTTCTCGGGATCGGTTACGGGGTTGCCGGAGATGTAGATGTAACCGTTGACGCACCGGTAATCGATGCCCATCGCGGGCGGCACGGCAAAGACCCGGTTCTGCCACGACCCGACCGCCTGGTAGGGCGAGTCGATGCAGATCACGTCGAAGGCCGGCATCGGCGTCGGGAAATGCAACGAGTTCCAAAACCAGAACCGGTTCTCGTCCGACTCGCGCCGGCGCTCATCGAACAGGGCGTAGTACGGGTACATCTCCTCCCAGCCCTCGCAGCCCTCGGGCGTCGGGATCGAGTACGGGCTTGGAAACGCGGACTTCGCCTTACCGGTCAATGTCCTCTCCTCCTTCGGTCACTGCCCCTCACCGGCTCCCACGTCGGCCGCATCGATCAACGGTAGGCGCAGAACGCGACCAGCGCTAGCCCCAGCGCGCACAACGCTGTGCGCCGAGCGAACAGCCGCGAGAGCGCGCTCGCTCGCGCGTGTGGTTGCGTGGGCGTCCCGCGAGCGCTGGCCGTGCCTTGCAGCGGCGGCGTTACGGACCGACCCGGAGTGGTCCTTGCTAGCGCAAGCACTTTGCTACAGTGCGGCTTGTGGAACTCGGACTTGCAACGTTCGCGGATCTCGGGACCGGCGTGAGCGCCCAGCGGCGCATGGCGCAGCTGATCGAGGAGGCGGAGCTGGCCGACCAGCTCGGCCTCGACGTGTTCGCGATCGGTGAGCACCACCGGCCCGACTTCCTGATCTCCTCACCCGCCACGGTGCTCGCGGCGATCGCGGTCCGTACCGAGCGGATCCGCCTTGCCAGCGCGGTCACGGTGCTGAGCTCGGATGACCCCGTGCGGGTCTTCCAGCAGTTCGCTCACGTGGACCTGCTCTCCGGTGGTCGAGCCGAGATCATGGCGGGTCGTGGATCGTTCATCGAGTCGTTCCCGCTGTTCGGCTACGACCTCGACGACTACGACGAGCTCTACGCCGAGAAGCTCGAGCTGCTGCTCGCGATCCGCGACTCCGAGCACGTGACCTGGTCTGGCGCCCACCGCGCGGCGCTAAGCGACGCGGGTGTCTGGCCGCGCCCGGTGCAGAGCCCGCTGCCGGTCTGGGTCGCCGTGGGCGGCTCGCCGCAGTCGGTCGCGCGGGCGGGCATGCTCGGCCTACCGCTGACCATCGCGATCATCGGCGGGCCGTATGCCCGGTTCGCGCCGCTCGTCGAGCTCTACCGCCGCGCATTCGCCGCGGCCGGTCACGATGCGGCGGACTCCAGGGTTGCGATCAACACCCACGCGTTCGTCGGCGCGACCACGCATGCAGCCGACAGCGCGTTTGCGGCTCCCTACCTGGCCGGGATGAACAAGATCGGTCGCGAACGCGGCTGGCCGCCATCGGGGCGCGCCGAGTACGAAGCGCTCCGCGCCCCCGCGGGCGCGCTTGCCGTGGGCTCGCCCGATCAGGTTGCCGAGAAGATCATCGCCCAGCACGCGCTGTTCGGGAACGAGCGCTACATCGGCCAGATGAGCGTCGGTGCGGTCAACCACACCGACGTTCTGCGCTCGATGGAGCTCTTCGGCACCGAGGTCGCACCGCGCGTCCGCGCGGCGACGGGCGCGACCCGACCGGTCGCGGCAGCCCCGGCCTGACCGGCGCTGGTCGAGTCGGCCGCGCCTCGCATCACTGCGAGGCGCGAGCAGCGATACTCGGCGTGTGCAGCTACGCACCGCCCGGACTGCCGACGCCCTCGAAGTCGCGCGGCTGCACGTGCGCGCCTGGCAGGCGGCCTACCGCGGACTCCTGTTCGACGACTACCTCGACACGCTGGTGGCCGAAGAGTGGGCCGAGCGCTACACCTTCGCTGATCTCGAGCCGGATCGGCCCTCGACGGTCGTCGCGCTCGAGCGCGACGCGATCTGCGGCTTCGCGACGATCGGGCCCTGCGCGGATGAGGACCGAGCCGGCGCCGGCGCCGGCGAGTTGATGGCGCTCTACGTCGACCCTGCGCGGCAGGGTCTCGGCGTAGGTCGGGCGCTGATCGAGGAGGCGCGGGCGCGCCTCGAGCGACTCGGGTACGAGCAGGCCTGCCTCTGGGTCCTGGCCGGAAACACGCGTGCCGAGCGCTTCTACCGGATCGATGGCTGGTCCGCGGATGGTCATCGGCGCCCGGCAAAGATCGCGGGCATCAGCGTCGAAGACCTCCGCTACAGTCGCGCGCTGCGCTGAGGCGCAGGTGGGTGGCACCGGCGGAAAGGAATCCCGGTTACTGTATGTTCGCGGCGGTCTGAACGTTTCAATGGGGATGGTTCAGCGGGGTGGCCGCGGCGAACTGCGGTGCGAATCAGGAGGGGTTGGGCTTTGGGCGAGGCCACACTTGAAGGCTGCCGGCGGGGGCGTGCCGAGAGCCCCATGCGCCCCACTCGCGCCGTGACGCTCACGTCCTCGCGCCCGCGGCACGGGACCTCGCTGAGATGACCGACGCCGGCAGTCTCGTGGCGAAGGGCGCCAGGACCGCGTCATCGGCGCCGCGGCCGGCAGGCGACGCCACGCCGGGCGGGCAGGCCGACGGCGCGCCGGCGATTCGTCTGCTGGGTGTGCGCAAGTCATATGGCGCTCTCGCAGCCGTCGACGGCGTCGATCTCGAGGTCGGACGCGGCGAGTTCTTCACGATGCTCGGACCCTCCGGCTCGGGCAAGACGACGCTGCTTCGGATCATCGCGGGCTTCGAGCGCCCCGACGGCGGAACCGTCGAGCTCGCGGGTGCTGACGTGACGCGCGACCCGCCGTACGCGCGAAACCTCAACACGGTCTTTCAGGACTACGCGCTATTCCCGCATATGAACGTGCTCGACAACGTGGCCTACGGGCTGCGCGTGCGCCGGGTCGCGCGGGCCGAGCGCCGCCGCCGAGCGCAGGCGGCGCTCGAGATGGTGCGGCTCGCCGGGCGGGGGGACCACAAGCCGGTGCAGCTCTCGGGTGGCCAGCGCCAACGTGTCGCGCTCGCTCGGGCGATCGTCAACGAGCCGGAGGTGCTGCTGCTCGACGAGCCGCTCGGAGCGCTCGACCTGAAGCTCCGCCAGGAGATGCAGCTCGAGCTTAAGCGCATCCAGCGTGAGATTGGGATCACGTTCATCTACGTGACGCACGATCAGGAGGAAGCGCTCGCGATGAGTGACCGCCTCGCCGTTTTCAACCAGGGCCGGATCGAACAGCTCGGCGCACCGATCGACGTCTATGAGCATCCCGCGACCGAGTTCGTCGCCGGGTTCATCGGCGTCTCGAACCTGCTCGAGCGCTCCGGCCGGTGTCTGACCGTGCGTCCCGAGAAGATCCACCTGCTCGTCGGCGGCGCGAGCCCGCCGACCGGCAGTCACGTCGAAAGCGGACACATCGACGCGGTGACCTATCTGGGCCCGATCACGCGCTACGTCGTAGCGCTCGACACCGGTGAGCGGCTGACGGTGGTGCGTCAGAACCTCGACGTGGCCGCGGGCGAGTCGATCGAGACCAAGGGACAGGCTGTCAGCGTCGCGTGGCAGGACAGGCACACCTACGAGATCGGCGCCGAAGCAGCCCAGCTTGCAAAGCCAACCGCGAAAGCAAAGAAAGAGGCCAAATGAGACACCGTAGAAGAGCAAGGGTGCGGGCCGCGGTTGTGGCCGGCGCCGCTGGTCTGGCGCTCACCGCGTTCTACATCGCGCCGAGTTTTGCCGCGACTGCGCACAGCAGCGCGTCCAGCCCCACCGGCCTCACGGCGCCGCAGGCGAACGCGCCGGTGCTGAAGTCCGTTGGCAAGGGCGAGGGCCACCTCAACCTGATCGCGTGGGAGGGTTACGCCCAGCCGCAATGGGTCAAGCCTTTCGAGGCGGCGACGGGGTGTCAGGTCAGCGCCAAGTACGCGGGGTCCTCCAGCGAGATGGTGTCGCTGATGGCTAACGGTGGCGGTGGCCAGTACGACCTCGTCTCAGCCTCTGGTGATGCGGATCTGCGGCTTATCTACGGCGGCGATGTGCGGCCGATCAACATGAGCCTGATGCCGAACTGGAAGAACTTCGAGCCGTTCCTCAAGGCTCCGGACTTCAACACGGTCGGTGGAAAGCACTTCGGGATCTCCTATGAGTTCGGCCCCAACGTGCTGCTGTACTCGACGACTGTCTTCAAGAAGCCGCCGACGTCGTGGTCGGTCATCTACAACAAGAAGTACGCGGGCCAGATCACGGTCCCGAGCGACGCGATCCAGATCGCCGATGCTGCTCTGTATCTCGCAAAGACCAACCCCAAGCTCGGCATCACCGATCCGTACGAGCTGACGCAACCACAGTTCAACGCGGCGATCACGCTGCTCAAGCGCCAGCAGCCGCTGATCAAGAAGTACTGGGGACTCGCATCACAGGAGATCTCGCTGTTCCAGAGCAAGACGGTCGTCGTCGGGGCCGCGTGGCCATACCAGACGAACACGCTCGTCGCGGCCGGCGCCAAAGTCGCCGACACGATCCCCAAGGAGGGGGCGACCGGGTGGGCCTACAGCTGGCTGCTCGCGACCAAGGCGCCGGATCCGAACTGCGCCTACAAGTGGATGCAGTGGGCGACGACGCCCAAGGTCCAGGCGCAGCAGGCGCTGTACTTCGGCGAGACGCCGGCGAACAAGCTCGCCTGTCCGATCATGAACTCGCTGCAAAAGGGCGGCTGCGCGGAATATCACGCGAACGCGCCGGCGTCCTACTTCCAGACGCTGAAGTTCTGGAAGACGCCGCTGGCAACCTGCGACAACGGCAAGAACGACTGTGTGCCCTACAACACGTGGGCGACCGCGTTCCTGCAGGTGACCGGCTAGCCGGTAGCGCAGCATGTCGACGACCGCGATCCGCGAGGACCGGTCCGGGGTGCGGGTGGCCCGCGTCTCCGCGATGCTTTGGCGTCGCGGATGGCTGCGGGCCACCCTGACCCTAACCCCGCCGCTGGCGTGGTTCCTCGTTATCTACATGGCGTCGCTCGTCGTGATGCTGATCACGGCGTTCTGGAGCGTCAACCCGTTCACGAACGCGCTGGAGCACACGTGGACGCTGTCGAACTTCAACCTGCTCTTCACGAGCACCTACGAGACGATCATCCTGCGGACCGTCGCGATTGCGGCGATCGTGACCGTCACCGATGTGATCCTCGCGCTGCCGTTCGCCTACTACATGGCCCGCGTCGCTTCACCGCGGATGCGCCACTTCCTCTTCACCGCCGTGCTGATCCCGCTGTGGGCCAGCTACCTCGCACGTGTCTACGCGTGGATCGTGATTCTGCAGAAGGGCGGGACGCTCAGCTGGACCGCTCAGCAGCTGGGCCTCGGCAGCGTCAACATCGGCTACACGAACACGGCGATGTGGCTCGTGTTCTCCTATATCTGGCTGCCGTTCATGATCGTTCCGCTTTACGGCGCGCTCGAGCGGATCCCCGACTCGCTGTTCGAGGCTTCGGGCGATCTCGGCGCCCGCAGCTGGCGGACGCTGCGCAGCGTCGTCCTCCCGCTGGCTCTTCCCGGCATCGTCGCCGGTTCGATCTTCACGTTCTCGCTAACTCTTGGTGACTTCATCACGCCGATCCTCGTCGGTGGCGCCAGCTCGAACTTCATCGGCAACGCGATCTACGAGAACCTCGGGACGGCCGGCAACCTTCCGTTCGCAGCGACGCTCGCGACGGTGCCGATCGTGATCATGTTCATCTACCTGCTGATCGCCCGCCGGCTCGGCGCGTTCGACGCAATCTGATGGAGGGCCGGCTCACACGCGCTGCGCTCGCGGTCTGGGTCGTCGGCGTGCTCCTCTTCCTGTTCGTCCCGATCGGGATCATCTGCCTGTACGCGTTCAACAAGTCCAACGTCCAGGCCTGGCCGATCGCCGGTCTCAGCACGAAGTGGTTCTCGGTCGCATGGAACGATCCGCAGGTCCAGGCTGCGCTCGTGCTGTCGCTCAAGGCGGCTGGCGCCGCAACGGCAGTCGCACTTCTGCTCGGTTCCGCGGCCGCGTTCGGAGTGCACCGCTTCCGCTTCTTCGGACGCGACGCGATCTCGCTGCTGCTGGTCCTGCCGTTGGCGCTGCCCGGGATCATCACGGGGATCGCGCTGAACTCCGCCTTCCAGTTCGCCGGCGTCCAGCTCTCGCTGCTGACGATCATCATCGGTCACGCGACCTTCTGCATCGTGGTCGTCTACAACAACGTGATCGCCCGGCTGCGCCGGGTCTCGGGGTCGCTTTACGAGGCGTCGGCCGACCTTGGCGCGCATGGATTCTTCGCGTTCCGGACAATCATGCTGCCGACGCTCTCGACCGCGCTTGTGTCGGGGGCGCTGCTCGCCTTCGCCCTGTCGTTTGACGAGGTGATCGTCACAACGTTCACGGCGGGCGCCCAGAACACGCTGCCGCTATGGATATTCGGAGCGATCCGCCTCGGCCAGTCGCTGCCGGAGGTCAACGTCGTGGTGGTCGGCGTGATCCTGCTGACCGTCATCCCGGTGACGATCGCGGCTCGCCTCACCGGCGGTGGCGGCGTGACGAGGGCTTCAGCCGGCGCGAGCGGGAGGCCGTCGCGGGCGCAGGAAGGCGACGTTTCAGAGTTCGTCACCGCCATCTAGCGGCGGGCGGCGCGGTCGGGCGAGTATCGCGCGCCGCCGCGTTGCTGGGCTGTCCTGGCAGAGCGGGCGGCGGCTGGCGCGCCGGTGCCCCCAACGGGCGACTCAGGCGTCGGGCGGGCGCGCCTCGGTGGCCGCGAGAGCGGGCTCGTCGTCCTGTTGCGGCTCGGTCGCCTCGGGCTCGTCAAACTCGCCGCTCGGGCCCGCGGCCTGCGCGCTCTTGCGCAATTCCTTCCTGGCGTTCTTGTCCTGACGGCGTTCGCGCATCCTGCTCTCGCGCGCGAGCTTCGCCATCGTCGTCTTCTTCTTGCCCTTGGACGCCATGTTTCGCTCCTCGTTTTGTCGTTGCGAGCGCCCATGACACGGGCCTGCTCGCGCCGAGTGCGAAAGCGTCGGCGGGTCTCGACGGGACGCTCGACATCGTCAATCCTACCGGCTTGTACGCACGGAGCTCGCCAGGCTCGCGCCATCCTCGCTCCCGTTTACGGCCTGGCGGTCTCGGCCGCATCCGGCGTCGGCCAGCCCGACACGGTCACGACACGTCCGTCGTGGTCGACCAGACGCGCGGGCAGCCCCAACGCCGCGAGCCACGCGACCGCCGTCGTCCCGCGAACAATCGCGGCGGTCGACGCGGTGTTCGCGTCGACGCAGCTCGTCGCGGCAACGCTGACGGTGCGCCAGACGCTCTGCGCGGGCAGGCCGGTACGAGGGTCGACGATGTGGTGCATTGCGACCTCACCGCGCAGCCAGCGGCGGGTGGTGGTCGACGAGGTCGCCAGCGCCCCATCGCTGATCGCGATCGTCTGGCCCGGCGCGCTTGCTCCGGCACGGTGGTCGTCGGTTACGTGAATGCTCCACCCGCCGGCTGGAGCCGCGCCGGCCGTCGCGACGTCACCGCCCAGGCTGACCAGGACGCCACAGCCGAGGCGGTCGTGAATCCGCGCGGCCGCGCGGTCTGCCGCGAGCGCCTTGGCGGTCGCGCCGAGGTCGAGCTGAGCGCCGGCGGGGAGCGCCACCGTGCCGGCGCCGCGGTCGATTTCGATGTGACTCCAGGCTCGAGTGCCGCGTGAGCGCACGCGGCGCCGCGAGCCATCCCGCGCAGCGACGTTCGTGGGGACGGGCGTCAGCTCGCTCCAATCGCGGTCGTAGCCGTTGGCGGCCAGCTGCGAGCCGAGTGTCGGGTCGACATCGCCCCCGGTGAGCTCGGCCGCGTGCAGGGCAACGCCGAGTGCTTCGATGAAAAGCGGGCTGACGGGCACCGGCGTCCCTGACAGTGAGTTGACACGCGTCAGCTCGGAATCACTGCGAAAGCGGCTGGCCGCAGCGTCGATCGCGTCCAGCTCGGTTTCGAGGATCTCGCGCGCCGGCTGGAGCGCGCCGGAGTTGGTGACGACGAGCGTGGCGGTGCTGCCGAGCGCATCGAAGGACGCCGAGGACAGCGCTGCTCCGCTGGGTCGGCCGCGCTCAGTGATCGCCGAAGTTGACGGCGTGGGCCCAGGACGCAAACAATGGCTCGACCAGGATTGCGAGCAAGACGCCGCCGACGATCGCGGCCGCCAGCGCCAGCGCCCGCCCGCCCCGGCCGCTGCCGTGGTCATCCCAGGAGCGCTCTCGCGTCCGCGCGCCGGCACGCAGCGAGCCCGGCAGTTGCGGCAGATGACCGAGGACATGGATCGCCGTAGCCGCCACCCAGATGATGAAGCTGCCCTTGTGAAGGGCGCTGAACGGGCTTCGTGAGCTGGGACCGGCGACCAGGAGTACGACGCCCGTCGCAAAGACTCCAATCGTCGAGAGGACGACGATCGGCGCGGTAAGGCGCATGACCAGCTCGGGCGGCCCCTTCTTCACGTAGCGAGCATCACCCGTGTAGTAGCGGGTGAACCTGTACCCGGTGCTCGCGATCTTCAACGACACCGGTCCGAGGAGCAGCATGCCCAGGAACATGTGCGGGTTCAGGAGCTGGTGGACACGCAGCACCGTGACGCCAAGGGCCGCGAGGAGCGCAAGCAACACCACCGCCGTGATCGCCGTCAGCTCTTCGTTGCCGTCGGTCCCACCGGCGAGGAGCCGGCGCAGGAGCGAGCCGCTGGCCCGCGGCGGCGTTGCGGTCAGTGGGCGCTCGGTTGCCACCACGTTCAGTCTGCGGAGCGCCGGTAAGAAGCTCGTAACCGATCGGTGAGAACGTTCACATCCACCAAGTGCCCGCCTGCGGTCGGCGAATGCCGCGGGATCCGACTCTATGCTGACTTGGTGGCACCACACGCCCCAACTGTGAGAGCACAGCGCGAGGGTGCGGGTGCTCGGATCCTGCTCGTCGAGGACGAGGCGGGGATAGTCGACTTCGTGACACGCGGGCTACTTGCCGAAGGGTTCACGGTCGAGGTCGCAATGGACGGCATCGAGGGCGATCGGCGCGCGCTCGGCGAGCGCTTCGACGCTGTCGTGCTCGACATGATGCTGCCGGGACTGAGCGGCCTCGAGGTCCTCGCCAACATTCACGCCGCCAAGCCGCAGACTCCCGTCATCGTGATCACGGCTCGTGGTGAGACCGCCGATCGGATCACCGGCCTGGACGCCGGTGCCGCGGACTATCTGATGAAGCCGTTCTCGGTCGGTGAGCTGGCCGCCCGCCTGCGGGCGCAGCTGCGCCAAGCTGCGCGGGGGCAGCCGGCGACGCTGTCCGGCGCAGACATCCAGGTGAACCTTCTGACCCGCGATGTGCGCCGCGACGGCGAGCAGGTGCATCTGTCCGCGACGGAGTTCGATCTCCTCGCCTACCTGATGCGACGGGCCGGAGATGTCTGCTCCCGTGAGGAGATTCTCAGCGCGGTCTGGGGTTACCAGCACGATCCCGAGACGAACATCGTCGACGTCTACATCGGCTACCTGCGCCGCAAGCTCGCGCGAACCGGCAGTCCGGCCCCGCTGGCCACGGTGCGTTCGGTCGGTTACCGCTTCGTCGAATGAAACTCGCCGGACTGCTGCCCGCGGGACTGCGCTGGCGCTTGACGATCTGGGTCGCGCTGGTGCTGATGTTCTCGTTCGCGGTGACCGTGTTCGCGGTGTACCAGCGAACCGGCACACAGATTCGCCACGACATCGACCACGACGTCGGCAACGACATGGTCGAGTTCTCGCAAGCGCTTCGAAGCGCGAGACCGGCGAGCACGGCCGAGCTCGCGCGGGTTGCGTCCGGCTACGTGCACCGTCAGCCATTCAGCGCGACCTCGACGCTGCTCCTCGCGCAGGTGCCCGGAGAGGCGCTGGCGACCAACCAGCCGGAGCTCTTCGGCCTTGGCGGTAACGACGGCGAGGCGCCGACCGTCCAGCGCACCGAGGATCAGACGGATTCGAGGCTCCTGCGAGCCCCGGCCGGCTTCACGGTCCAGCAGGTCGCCGACGTGGGGGATCTGAGCCTCCTGACCCGCACCGTGAAGGTCGGCGATCTCAGCGTGCGTATCAGCGTGGGCGAGCCGCTACTGCTCGTCGCGCACGCTCAGCGCGGCGTGATCAGGAGCGTCGCGCTCGCCGCCGCGCTTGCGCTCGGCATGGCACTGCTTGCTTCGCTGATCGTCGGGGCTCGCGTCTCGGCACCGCTGCGTCGCATGGCGGCTGTCGCCGCGCGCGTCGACGGAGGCGACCTCCACCCCCGAATCTTGGTTCGCGGAGCGCGACGCGACGAGATGCGCGTGCTCGGTGATGCGTTCAACCACATGCTCGATCGGCTCACCGCGGCGTTTGCGGCGCAGCGCGCGTTCGTCGCGGACGCTTCGCACGAGCTTCGCACCCCGCTCACCGTCATCCGCGGGCAGATGGAGGTCCTCGCCGCACAGGACGCGCCCGGGCGGGCGGAGATCGCTCGCGTCGAGCGGATCATCGCGGCCGAAGTGGCGCGCATGAGCAGGCTGGCCGATGATCTGCTCCTGCTCGCGCAGGCCGAGCAAGCGGAGTTCCTGCGTCTGGACGACTTCGAGCTGGCTCCATTCATCGACGATCTCTGGGCAGGCGTCCTCGCCACCGCCAAGCGGCGGTTCGAGCTTGGGCCGGTCCCGCCCGGAACGCTGCGTGCGGACCCTGATCGGTTGGCGCAGGCCTTGCGCAACCTGACCGCGAACGCGATCGCCCACACCGCGCCGGGCGACGGCATGGTGCGCCTGGAGGTGTCAGCGCTCGGGGCGGGGCGGGTCCGGTTCGTGGTTGCCGACGACGGGCCCGGGATCGCGCCGGAGCAGCGCGAGCGCGTCTTCGATCGCTTCTACCGAACCGACAACTCGCGAAGTCGAGGGGCCGGCGGCGCCGGCCTGGGGCTGGCGATCGTACGAGCGATCGCTGAAGCGCACGGCGGCACGGCGGGGGCGACCGAGAGCCGTGGCGGCGGAACCCGCATGGTGCTCGAAATCGACGGCTTCACACCGGCGCCGGCGCCCACCGCGGCCCCGGCGGTCGCTCATCCGAACGCCTGAGCACGGCGCGCCCAGCCTCACTCGTCTTCGAGTTCGAGCGCGAGCGTCGGGCACGCGTTCGCTGCGCGGCGCGCGTGCACCTCGAGCGAGCGCGGGATCGACTCGTCCTTGATGATCGGGTAGCCCCAGTCATCGAGGCGGATCCACTCTGGGAACAGTTCCGCGCACATACCGTGGGCTTCGCATTTGATCGGGTTGCAGCGGATCTTCATCCTCGCCGCCCGGGCGACCCGATCGCTGAAGCGCTGGCGCAGCCGTCGCACGGCCCGTGCCGCGCGTGATCGTCGAACTGGCTGGCAAAGGTCTGAAGCGCGGTCGCCACGAAATGGGCGACACCGTTTGGATGGTGGCAGGCGCCCCGTCCGGGCAACTCGAGGGTCCAGCGCTGCAGGTCGGCGAAGACGTGGCGCGGAGCGTTCCCCTGTTCGATCGCGTAGAGCGCGTCGGCGATTGCGGCGGTTCCGTGGATGCACGGGCCACACTGGTCGGCGCTCTGGTCGGCGAGGTAGGCGGCGATCCGCACCGTCTCGGCCACCGCGCAAGCGCTCCGCGGCAGCGCGACGACCACGCCGCACCCGAAGGACGCCCCGTGCTCGCGGAGTGAGCGCTGCGAGAGATCGAGCCGGCTGACGACACTCGACGGAAGCCATGAGCCGAAGTACCCGCCGATCAGAATCCCCGCGATCTCCGACTCGTTGCCGTCGGCTGCTCCGAGGACGTCGCGGAGCGGGGTTCCGTAGGCGATCTCGTAAACGCCCGGGACCGCGACTGCTCCGGCGAGAGTGATGAGCGCCGCCCCCGGTTCGGCATCGGTGCCGACCTCGCGGTACCACTCCGGTCCGTGTCGCGCGATGAGTGCGAGTTGCGCGAGCGTCTCGACGTTCTGGACGAGCGTCGGGCGACCCTGGACGCCGCGATCGGTGACGCGCGGAGGGATGAACGTCGGGCGCGCATCCCCGCCACCGATCTGCGACACGAGCGAGGTTTCCTGGCCGCTGAGGAAGCCTTCAGACGCGGCGAAGAGCGAGAACTCGACGTCGTCCTGCTTCGCCTTGCGGCGCTGTTCGATCGCCCACTCGATCGCCTCGCGATCGGCCTTAGCACTGCCCTTGAGCGCGACGATCACGCGCGGCGCGCCGACCGCGCGGGCTGCCGCGGCCGCACCGTCGAGCACTAGGTGCGGCAGTTCGCGCACGAGCAGGGAGTCCTTGTCGCTGAGCGGTTCGCTTTCACAGCCGTTGGCGACGACCACCGGGGCGCGGCGCCCCGCGTGTACGGCTCGGAGCTTGCGTGCGGTCGGAAACCCCGCGCCGCCCCGTCCTCGCAGGCCGGCGCGTTCGACGAGATCGATGATCTGTCCTCCCGGCAACTCGCGCGCCGGGGGCAGCGGTCCGTGCACGTCGAGGTGCTGCTCGAGATCGGCCAGTGACCCGCCGGAGAGGCCTGCGAGCAGGCGCGGTAGAGCGCCGCGGGCGGTCGTCGCAGGCATCAGATTCGGTTTGCCGCCAGCGTTCCGGTGACGGAGCCGGTCTGGGGGTCGAGCGAAAGCACGATGTCGAGGGCGAGGACGGTTCCGTCGGAGGCGGTCACGCGGGCGCGGATCTCCTGACCCGAGAGCGCTGTGACGTTGCCCTGAAACCGGGTCGGGTTCGCGCCGGAGCCGAAGGAGACTGCGCTCGAGCTCATCGAGAGCCCGCCGCCGGCGATCGGCGTGCCGTAGATCCGGACGTTCAGTGCCGAGAGCGTCGTGTTTGAGGAACTCGCGCTGATGTTGACCTCGGCCACGCCGCTGGTGGCCTGGGACTCCGTGAAGCTGCCGGTGAGCGTGGCGTTGAACGGTCCGGTCGGGATCGGGCCGTCCGTGCCGCCGCCGCCGGTCTGCGCCCCGCCGCCGGTGCTGTGAACGAGCAGCGCGAGCGGCGTTCCGGCGCGCGCTGCCCAGTTTGAACCGAGCGGCCCCGATCTCACCCAAACCGCGACCGCGACCGGGGCGATCAGCGAAACCGCGGCGGCGGCGATCCGCAGCCCGCGCCGGGCGGGCCATCCGTAGCCGATTCGCGCCCACAGCGAGAGCAGCACGGCTGCCGCGCAGGCGACGGTCAGCGCGAGCAGCCAAAGTTGCCGCACGTCGCTGCCGGTCCCGAGCCCATGGACGACCGCGAGCGGCCAGCAGAGGTAGGCGAACCAGTGCGTTGCGCGCCACGCTTTGTGGCCGAGTCGCCGGCGCACAAGGCTCGTGATCGCGATCGCGAGGAGCAGGTCAGATGCAAAGGCGCCGAGTCCAAGCCACAGCGGGCGGTACGTTCCGGTGAACGGGATCACCGCGTTCACGACGCTGATCGAGCCGAACGGATCGAGCACGGTCGTCACGATGTGGACGAGGAGCACGGCGACCGCGAGCAGCGATACGTTGCGGTGCAGACCCTCGACCACGAACCGCGGCCAGCCGGGCGCCTTGATCCGCGTGACATTCGAGATGCCGAGCACGATCGCGCCGGTCAGCAGCACGAGCGTCACCGCGCCGCTGGCGCGCGTGAGGTACCACAGCGGACTCGGTCCGACCGACGCGATGATCACGGGGTCTGGTCCTTTGGGCCGGCGGCGCTCACGAGCCGCCGGACACGACCACCGGAGCGCTCACCGTCGGCTGCGGCACCTGTGTCTGGGATTGGATCGCGGCGGCCTGATTCGCGGCAGCCGTCGCAGCGCTACTGGACGAAGGATTCACGCTGTGGCCATGAAAACTCCCGGCGGCGACCAGCGCGAGCGCGCCGGTGAGGCCTGCGGCGCCGGCCATCAGCCATCTAGTCAGCGCGCCGATGCGCATCAGGCCGGCGTCGCGCGCGACCGCTGAACGCTGCGCGACGATCTCGGCCTCGGGGAGGTCACGGCGCCGGGGTGTATTTGGTGTCAAGGCTTCAGCTCCTGAGAGGGGTCTGCGGGTTGGGTCTCTGCGTTCATTCTCCGAGCTGCGCAAAATCCTCTATAAGCGGACCATTAGAACACTCTCAAGAGCGCCCGCTCGAGTCCTCCACGCACCCTACGGGCGGTCCTCGAGGCGACACGTCACAATTGTGGGAGTGTCCTCACCACCGGCTTATCCCTCGTTGAGCGCCTGAGCGAGCATCCGCTTGGTGACGCAACGACAAGAACATGGTCCGCGACGGCGGCGGCGCGCGCGAAGCGTCTACCTGCGCCGTCGTAGCGCCGCGGTCGTGGTTGTCGTGGTTGCGGCGCTCGCGGCAGCACTCGCGGTTCGTCCAGGCTCGGGCGCGCCACCCGCGCACGCGGCCGCACGAAGCCTGCGTTCGACGGCACGCAGCGTGCGTGCCGCCCGCCGCCTGGTTGTGCGCGCTCCGGCGCACCCGGGGAGCAGTTGGACGCCCGCAGCTCGCGTCGACGGAATTCCGGCCGCCTGGATCGCTCAGCGTGGCTCCGCGACCCTCATGCGCTTCGACCAGAGCCACGTCCATCTGACGCTTCACACCGGATTGACCGACGGGGGTGCGACAGGTTGGACCTACGGCGACCAGATCACGCGACGCGAGATCCATCGCCTCGTCGCGGGGTTCAACGGCGGCTTCCGCCTGAATTACACGCACGTCGGGTTCAGCTCGGGGGGCCGCGTCGCGGTCGCGCTCAGCCCGGGGCTCGCGTCGATCGTCACCTACACGAACGGTGTGACCGATATCGGCGCTTGGGACCAAGGTGTGCCGGCGCCGGGCACCCCCGTCTTCTCAGTGCTCCAGAACCAGCAGCTGCTCGTATCAGACGGCGTAGCGGCATCGACCGTCGCGGATTGCATCATCACCTGCTGGGGGGCGACGGTCGGCGGCGTCACCAGCACGGCGAGGTCGGGCCTCGGGATCGACGCGTCGGGGCAGCTCATCTGGGCGGCAGGGGAGGCCCTGACGCCTGCCTCGCTCGCGCAGGCGTTGATTGGCGCGGGCGCGCTACGGGCGATCGAGCTCGACATAAACCCCGATTGGGTTGCCGGCTACCTGTACGTGCACCACAGCTCCGGGCCTGTCGCCTCTCCGGTTGTACCGGGTCAGCTCGGCATCAGTGGGCAGCTGCTCGCGCCCGATGGCCGTGACTTCCTGGCGGTTGTCGCCAACTAGCTGGCGCCGGGAGCGCTTGGTGACCCAAGCTACGGCGCGCAACGGGAACCGGCGCCGAGTGACCAAGGTCACGCGGCGCCGGTCGTTCAAATCAGGCCTTGACGTCGGTTCCGCCGCCGTCCGTGTCGCCGTCATGGTCGGGGTCGCTCACCTTCGGCGCTGCCTTGGCCACCTGCGCGCTTGCGTGCAGCTCGGCCATGTGTGCCTGGAGTGCCGCGGAGCCGGCAACCGGGTCGATATGTGTCATTGAGGCCTCCGTGCTGATTGGGAGTTGACGCACAACTAATCGGCAGGCATGGCCCCGACCTGCGGTGAGAGTCCTCTAACGCGACGTGGCGCGTCGCCGGCGTCCGGAGCTTGCGCCTACGATTGCCGTATGGCGGCGGGCCCCACGAAGGAGGACGTTCGGACGCTGAGTGGCTGGGGGCGCGTGAACCCGAGTCGCTCGCGAGTCGCGACGGTGGATGCTGTCGGGTCGGTCGCCGGGCTGCTCGCCGCAGCTCGAGACGGGGTCATCGCCCGAGGCTGCGGCCGCAGCTATGGCGATGCCGCGCAGCTTCACTGCGGAAGCGTGCTCGACATGACCGCACTGCGTTCGGTGCTGAGCTTCGACGGCCGCGAGGGGTTGGTTGTAGCGGAGGCCGGTGTGACCCTCCGCCGGCTGCAGACGATGCTGGTCGGTGCCGGCTGGTCGCTGCCGGTGGTGCCGGGCACCCAGGACGTGACACTCGGCGGCGCGATCGCCGCGGACGTCCACGGTAAGAGCCACGAGTTCGACGGCAGCTTTGGACGCCAACTCGCCGCCGTCCGTTTGCTGACGCCCACCGGGGACATCGTCGAGCTCGATGACCCGACCGGTGAGGTGTGGCGCGCCACCGTCGGCGGGATGGGCTTGACGGGCGTGATCCTGTCGGCGACCGTGCGCCTGCGCCGCATCGCCGGATCGTTGATCAGCGTCGACACAGACCGGACCGCGAGTCTCGACGAGACGCTCCAAGCGCTCTCCGATGACAGCGCCGGTCGGCGCTACAGCGTGGCCTGGATCGACGCGCTGGCCGGTGGTGCTCGCCGCGGGCGGGGCATCGTGACGAAGGGCGATGACGCAGACGCCTCGGGTGGCAGATCCGGTTACCACGACGCCCGCGGGTTGCGCGTGCCTTCGCGGGGACTGCCGGCGCTTCTGCGCCCTGCCACCGTGAGCGCGTTCAACGAACTGAATTGGCGGGCGGCCCCTCGCCGGCGCCGCGACCAACTCGTGCCGATGGACCGGTTTTTCTTTCCGCTCGACACGGCTCGCGACTGGAACCGGCTCTACGGGCCATCGGGCTTCTACCAGTACCAGTTCGTGGTGCCGCCGGAGGGGATCGAGGTCGTGGGCCGCAGTCTCGAGCTGCTCGCTCGCGAGCGCGTGCCGGTCTACCTCGCGATCCTCAAGCGCTTCGGCCCGGGCGACGTCGGGTACCTCTCGTTCCCGATGGCCGGCTGGACCCTGGCCCTCGATCTCCCGGCCGGCGCCCCCGGTGCGGCCGCCGCGATGGCGCAACTGGATGACATCGTTGTGGCGGCCGGCGGTCGCGTGTATCTCGCGAAGGATGCCCGCCTGCCGGCTCACCATCTCGCGGCGATGTACCCGCAGCTCGAAGCCTGGCGCACGGTTCAGGCGCGGATCGACCCTCACGGCGTGATGCGCTCCGACCTGTCGATCCGCCTTGGTCTGACCGCGACCATCTGACCCGCCGCGCGCGGATCGCAGGCCTAACGCAGGTAGACCGCGAAGAAGTCCCGGTCGTCAGGCGTCAGGTAGCGCGTTGCGGGTCGCTGCATGTCCGGCAGGAGGTTGCTCGGGTCGAGCCCACCGAACCCGCCGTAGGTGATGAAGCTCGTCCAGTAGGAGTTGATGTCCAGCTCCATCGCGCGGACCGCCCCGGCGCGAATCAGCGCTCGGGCGACGTCGCGCAGGTTCTGGTAGTTGCCGGCAAAATAGATCAGGTTGCCGTAGCGGTCGACGCCGATGGCCGAGCGCCATACAAGCAACGCGTTGCTGACCGTGACGCCCCATTGCGGCCCGTCGTTCAGGTTCGGAGTCGGACGGCCATGGTCGACGATCAGCGGCAGGTTCTGTCTCGCGAAGACGACGCTGGGACCGACATCGGCTCCGTGCGTCCAATTGATCACGTCGTAGCGACCATTGCGGTAGTGGATGAACGTCGCCTGTCCGCGCGCCATCGGTGCGTAGGTCCGACCGTGCAGAGCGAACCCGCTGTGATCGTCCTCGAGCTTGAAGCCGCTGTTGAAGGTCGCCAGCAGACGCGAGCGGAGCGCTTGCGGTACCTCGGAGCTGCCGCGGGGGAGCGTTACGTTCGGCTCGAGCACTCCCGGGTTGAGGGTGATCGACACGCGGCGGGTGTCGATCCAGGCGAGGCCGGCGATCTCGCGCGGGTAGGCCGGTTCGTCGCGGTAGACCGTCACGAGAACCGGCGGGTGTTTGCCAAGGCCGGTCCGCGTGCGTCGCCACACCCCTTCGCCGGCCAGCGCGGGGAAGATCAGCGGCCGGACAACCCGCGGAGCGAATGCGCCAACTCGCTCGTGAACGAGCCCGCCCCCGACGAGCGGCAGCGCCTTCAGGCTGGGACCGCCCTTGGATGGCGCCGTCAGCGAGTAGTACCAATTCTCGATCGTCGAGACGAGGCCGGCGCCCCCCTCGCTTCGGAGCCACTCGATCGTGCGGACTCCGAAGCTCGAGTTCGACGTGCCGGTCATCGCGGCGACGTAGGAGATGAGGCCAGGCGTGAGCGCGACGAGCGCCGCGATCGTGGCTATGCGCCGCGCACGGCGGCCCGGTCCGACGCCGAGGTCGGCCCCACGCGGCGGCGGCGTTCTCGGTCGGGTTCGTGTCGGCGGTCTAGCCTCGCGCCACTCGGCGTAGCTGGGCGCAGGGTCGTCCACCTCAATATCAAATCAGGAACGCGGAGACCGACAGGCAGGCGGCGTAAATAGGCAATAAACCTGAGAAAACTCTCACTCGTCCGGCGTTTTCGGCAGGGTCCGCGAACGGGTGTGCAAGGCTACCTTTGCGCTCGGCGACCGCTTCGTCGTCCAACGTCCAGCCGCTCCACGCGAGACGCGAGGTCACTAATCCCCCTGATCAGCCCCGCCGTAGTTGGTGATCCCGTCGCGCCGCGACCCGAGCTCCACGACGCGCCGATGGCACGTCAGCCCGCACGCGCACTGGTTCGCGCATGCCGCCCACGGCAGTGGGCGAAGAACGTGCTCGTGCTTGCTGCTCCGCTCGCCGCGGGGGTCATCACGCATCCGGCTGTCATCGGCGAGGTAGCCCTCGCGTTCGTCTCGTTCTGCCTCGTCTCGTCGGCCACCTACCTGCTCAACGACGTGCGCGACCGCGAGGAGGACCGCCGTCATCCGCGCAAGCGCCTGCGGCCTATCGCCTCCGGGGCGATCTCGCCGCGCGTGGCGCTCGGCGCCGCCGGGGTAACGGCCGCTGGTGGGCTGGCGATTGCGGCAGCGGTCCGGCCGCTGCTCGCGCTCGTCGCGTTTTCCTACCTAGTTCTGACGACCAGCTACTCGCTCCTCTGGCGCCGCGTGGTGGTCGCCGATGTCGCGGTCATCGCGGCGGGCTTCGTGCTGCGTGCTGTGGCGGGCGGGGTTGCTGCGGACGTCACGCTCTCCCGCCGCTTCCTCGTCGCAGTCACCGCCGGGGCGGTGTTTCTGGTCGTCGGCAAGCGCTACGCGGAATTGCGTGCCGGCGAGGAGGAGCGAACAAGCGGCTCGCGCGCAACGCTGCGGGCCTATTCCTCGGTTGCGATGCGGCGAGCGACCTATGTCGCGGCGCTTGCGTCCGTCGTCGCTTACTCCACTTTCGCATTCATGCGCGACCCCGATGGAGTCTCGTTCTATTTGGCGATCGTGCCTGTGGTCGGCTGGTTCTGGCGCTACATAGTCCTCCTCGGAACAGGGGTGGGCCAGGCTCCGGAGGAGCTGATACTGCGCGACCGCGTGCTCCTGCTGTGCACAGTCGCCTGGCTCGTGCTCTTCGTGATCGGTACCTATGCCAGCGGCTGAGATCGCCCGCGTCCCCAAGCGGGTCGTCGTGCTCGGTGGAACATCCGAGATCGCGCTCGCGATCGTTAGCGCTCTCGCCGAACGCGAACCGCCGGCGGTCGCCTTGCTCGGCCGCGACGCGGCAGGCCTCGCGGCGGCCGCGGAGAAGCTCGCGACGCTCGGTTGCGATCCGGTCGAGGTCATCTCGATCGATGGGCGCGATCGCGCCGGACACGCTGCTTCGCTCGCCGACGCTGCGGAGCGGTTGGGCGGCATCGACCTCGTCATCCTGGCGGTTGGGGTGCTGGGCGAGCGCGGCGGCCTGCCGCAGGACATCGAGGCTGCGCTCGAAGTGCTCGATGTGAACGTTCTCGGCGCGGGCTCGCTGCTGCTGAACGCGGCGGCGCAGCTGCGGCCCACCGGAGGCACGATCGTCGTTCTGTCGTCTGTGGCGGGCGTTCGAGTGCGCGGCACCAACGCGGTCTACGGAGCGTCGAAGGCCGCGCTTGACGGCTTGGCCCAGGGCCTCGGCGACGCCCTTCATGCCGACGGCGTCCGGATTGTCGTCGTGCGTCCGGGGTTTGTGCGCTCGCGCATGACGAGCGGCCTACAGGTGCCGCCCGGAGCGAGCACCCCGGAGGCCGTCGCTCGCGCCGTGCTCGTCGGGCTCGACCGGGGCAAGCAAACGATCTGGGCGCCGCCGACGCTACGCTGGGTGATGATGCTGATCGGCGTGCTCCCGCGCTCGGTGATGCGAAGGATTCGCGTGTGAGCACTCCACTCGAACAGCGCCGCGCGGCCCGCCAGCTCCTGCGCGCGCAGCGTCGTCGTCGCCGCTTCGCGCTGATCGACACCGTCGCGGGCGTCGCGATAGCGATCGTGGGGTTCATCATCGCCCCTGGCATCGGCATCGTCGCCCTCTGCGCGGTGCTCGTGCTGGGCGTCTGCGGCGGCTCGCTCTTCGCTGCCCGGTCTCGGCGCCGGCGGACCGCACGCCGGCTCCCGCGGACGCGAGTGCCCGAACGCCCGCTCGCGCCGGCTGCGAACCCGCACCGCCGCGCTCGCTGAGGGCGGATAGCCTCAACGTGGGAGTAGGGTGGAGGACCCAGATGAGGATCCTCTACACGGTCACCGACGAGGCGCCGGCGCTCGCGACCCACTCGCTCTTCCCGGTGTTCCAGGCGTTCGCGGCGGTCGCCGGAATCGAGCTCCAGGAGCGCGACATCTCACTCGCGGCCCGCATCCTCGCGCAGTTTCCCGAACGGTTGCCGGCGGAGCAGCGGGTGGACGATGCGCTGGCCGAGTTGGGCGAGCTGGCCACGACCGCGCAGGCCAACATCATCAAGCTGCCAAACATCAGCGCCTCCGTGCCGCAGCTCAAGGCGGCGATCACCGAGCTACAGGCCGGCGGCTTCGCGGTTCCCGACTACCCCGACGAGCCGGCCGACGACGTTGAGCGCGACGTTCGCGCGCGCTATGACCGCGTCAAGGGCAGCGCCGTCAACCCCGTGCTGCGTCAGGGCAATTCAGACCGCCGCGCGCCCGCCTCGGTCAAGGCCTACGCGCGCGCCCATCCGCACTCGATGGGCGCGTGGTCGCCCCAGTCGAGATCGCATGTGGCGAGCATGAGCGAGGGCGATTTTCGCTCGACGGAGCGGTCGGTGACGCTCGAAGCGGCCGGCAGCGTGACGATCGAGCACGTCGCGAGCGACGGGACGGTCACCGTGCTGAAGGACGCGACGGCGGTGCTCGCGGGCGAGGTGCTCGACGGCTCGGTGATGCGCCGCAACGAGCTGCAGGCGTTTTTCGCGACGCAAATCGCGCAGGCCAAAGAGCAGGGCGTTCTCTTTTCGGTCCACCTGAAAGCGACGATGATGAAGGTGTCCGACCCGATCATCTTCGGGCACGCCGTGCGCGCTTTCTTCAGCGAGCTGTTCGCTGCGCACGGCGCGGTCCTCGCGGCGGCCGGAGTCGATCCCGACGACGGCACCGCATCCCTCGTTGCCGCGATCGGTGCGCTGTCGGACGGCGACCGTCGCGCGGTCGAGCAGGCGATCGAGCGTGCCTATGAGCAAGGGCCGGCGCTTGCGATGGTGGATTCCGACCGCGGCATCACCAACCTGCACGTCCCAAGCGACGTGATCGTCGACGCCTCGATGCCCGCCGCGATCCGCGCCAGCGGGCAGATGTGGAATGCGGCCGGCGAGCAGCAGGACACCAAGTTCGTGATCCCCGATCACTCCTACGCGCCGCTCTATGCCGAGACGATCGAGGACTGCCGCGCGCACGGCGCGTTCGATCCCGCGACGATGGGCACGACGCCCAACGTCGGTCTGATGGCGCAGGCGGCCGAGGAGTATGGGTCGCACGACAAGACGTTCGAGATCGAGCGCGCCGGGACCGTCCGGGTGCGCGACGCAGGCGGCACGGTCCTGTTCGAGCACGCCGTGCAGGAGGGCGACATCTGGCGGATGTGCCAGACGAAGGACGCCGCGATCGCCGACTGGGTCCGCCTCGCGGTCTCGCGCGCTCGCGCCAGCGGCATGCCCGCCGTCTTCTGGCTCGACGAGACACGGCCGCACGACTCAGAGCTGCTGAAGAAGGTTCGCCCGGCGCTCGAAGCCCTCGACACCGACGGCCTCCAGATCGAGATTCTCGACGTCGCCGCGGCGACGAGGTTCACGCTCGCCCGCGCGCGCCGCGGGCAGGACACGATCTCGGTCACCGGCAACGTCCTGCGCGACTACCTGACCGACCTGTTCCCGATCCTCGAGCTCGGCACCAGCGCGAAGATGCTCTCGATCGTGCCGCTGATGGCGGGCGGCGGCATGTTCGAGACCGGCGCCGGCGGCTCGGCGCCAAAGCATGTGCAGCAGTTCGTCAAGGAGAACCACCTGCGCTGGGATTCGCTGGGCGAGTTCCTGGCACTCGTCCCGTCCTTCGAGCTGCTCGCGGCGCACGACTCCAACCCGCGCGCCCAATTGCTCGCCGACACGCTCGACCGAGCCACCGGACGGCTGCTCGAGGACAATCGCTCACCGCGACGCAAGGTCGGTGAGCTCGACAACCGCGGGAGCCACTTCTACCTCGCGCTGTATTGGGCGCAGGAGCTCGCGCAGCAGGACCAGGACCCGGAGATCGCCACCCGGTTCGCCGCGCTCGCGCAGCGCCTGCGCGCAGACGAGGACACGATCCTCGGTGAGCTGAGCCGCGTCCAGGGTCACCCGGTTGATCTCGGCGGCTACTACCGTCCCGATCCGCTCCTGGTCGCCGCAGCGATGCGTCCGTCACCCACGCTGCTCGACGCGCTCGCGAGCCTCTGAGCGGTGTCAGAATCCCGCTATGGCTGCTGAGCACTTCCAACGCCCCGGCTGGTTCACCGCCAAGGTCTTCAACCCGATCGTCGCCGGGCTGACGCGAGCCGGGGTCAGCGTCTACGGCTCACGCGTGCTCGAGATCCGCGGGCGCACCTCGGGCGAGTGGCGAAGGACGCCGGTCAACCTGCTGCGCTTCGGCGGCGCCGACTACCTCGTCGCACCCCGGGGTCACACCCAGTGGGTCAAGAACCTGCGCGCCAGCGGCAGTGGACGCCTGCGGGTCGGACGCCGGACCTCGGGCTTCACCGCCGTCGAGCTGGCCGATGAGGAGAAGCCCGCCCTGCTTGCGGCCTACCTGAAGAAGTGGAAGTTCGAGGTCGGCGCGTTCTTCGACGGCGTCGGTCCAGATTCACCCGAAGCGGATCTGCTCCGCATCGCCCCCGACCACCCGGTCTTCCGCCTCAGCTCGAGTTAGCGGAGGCTGCATGTGTGGTTCGCCTCGGCGCATGCGCCGAGGCGCCGGGGGGCGCATGCGCCCCCCGGTCCTAGATGTCCGCCAGCCGTCGTGCCGCCACGGCCGCCTGACCGAACGAGATCCCGCCGTCGCCCGGTGGAAGGCGCTGCGGGAAGAGCACGCGCAGCCCGGCGGCCCGCAGCCCCTCGCCGGTGGCCTCCGCGAGGCGCCGGTTCTGGAAGACCCCGCCGGAGAGCACGACGAGCTCGACGCCACGGTCCGCTGCGGCGCGCGCGCATGCGGCCACGGTCGCCTGTGCGAGTCCCGTGTGGAAGCGAGTGGCGATGACCCCGACGGCCGTTCCGGCGCGCAGGTCGGTGGCGACCGCGCGGAGCGCCTCGCGCGGGTCGAGCACGATCCGGCCGTCGACGGTATCCACTTCGATCGCGTAGGCGCCGCGCTCGTGCGGGTCGCAGGCGGCCTCGAGCTCGATCGCTGCCTGCCCCTCGAAGGTGATCTGGCTGCGCAGGCCGCAGAGTGCCGCGACTGCGTCGAACAGACGGCCGGCGCTGGTCGTGAGCGGCGAGGCGAGCCCGCTGAGCGAGAGCTGGCGCACCTGCTGCCACCGCTGCGGATCGACACGAGCCGCAAGCGCGGGCGGGACCTCGCTGTGCTGTTCGTCGGCCTGCGCGAGCCAGGCGCATGCCATGCGCCACGGCTGGCGGATCGCCGCCGCGCCGCCCGGCAGCCTCACTGCTCGCAGCGCGCCGACCCGTTGCGCGCCGGCCAGGTCGCCGTAGAGAATCTCCCCACCCCACAAGGTGCCGTCTGTTCCGAAGCCGGTGCCGTCGAAGATCGCACCGATCGCGGGGCCGTCCTCGCCGTGCTCCGCGAGGCACGCCGCGAGATGCGCGTGATGGTGCTGGACGGCGATCAGCTCGACGCGCTCGAGCGCGAGCGCATAACGGGTGGAGCCGTAGTCCGGGTGCAGGTCGTGCGCGACCACCTCGGGGACGACGTCGAACAGACGCCTGAAGTGCTCGATCCCCTCGCTGAACGACCGCAGCGTCTCGGGGTTGTCGAGGTCGCCGATGTGGTGTGAGACCCAGGCGCGTTCCCCTTTGGCGAGGCAGAACGTGTTCTTCGCCTCCGCGCCGACGGCGAGCAGTTGCTTGCGGGTGCCCGCCGGGAGCGGCAGGCTCGCCGGTACGTAGCCGCGCGAGCGGCGCAGCATGACCGGGCGGGGTGGGCCGCAGACCGACATGACGCGCGCGACCGAGTCGTCGGTGCGCGTCTCGATCGGGCGGTCGTGGGTGAGCAGCAGATCCGCGATCGTCTGCAGGCGCTCGAGCGCGTCGGCGTCGCGGAACGCAATCGGCTCGTCCGAGCGGTTGCCGCTCGTCAGCACGATCGGCTTGCCGAGGTCCGCGAGCAGGAGGTGGTGAAGCGGAGAGTAGGGCAGCATCACCCCGAGCTCGCGCGATCCGCGGGCGACGGACGCAGCGACCGGCGCTGCCCATACTCGCTCGACGAGCACGATCGGACGGGCGGCGCTGGTCAGCAGCTCCTCCTCCTCAGGGCCGAGTGCGACGAGCTCGCGGGCGCGGTCGACGTCGGCGGCCATCAGGGCGAACGGCCGCTCGTCACGCTGCTTGGCGGCCCGCAGCCGGACGACCGCGTGCTCGATGTCTGCCCGACAGGCGAGGTGGTAGCCGCCGATGCCCTTGATCGCGACGATCCGTCCTGCCTCGAGGGCCGCCACTGCGCCGGCGAGCGGATCGTGCGGGTGCAGCTGCGGCTCGGCCGGTTCGAGCAGTCGCAGCGACGGCCCGCAGTCCGGGCACGCGTTCGGCTGCGCGTGAAAGCGCCGGTCGGCCGGGTCGTCGTACTCGGCGCGGCAGCGCCCGCACATCTGAAATCCGGCCATGGTCGTACGCGGCCGGTCGTAGGGGACCTCCCGCACGATCGTGAAACGAGGTCCGCAGTCGGTGCAGTTCGTGAACGGGTAGCGGTATCGCCGGTCCGCGGGGTCGCGCAGCTCTCGCAGGCAGGCCGCGCAGGTCGCGATGTCGGCGCTCACCGGCGTCCGCGCGGTCGTGCCGGCGGGACTTGCACGGATCGCGAAACCGGTCTCGCCGGTCGCCGGCCGCTCCTCGGTGCCCAGGTGCTCGACGACCGCGAGTGAGGGCACCTGAGCCGGGAGGCGCTCGAGGAACGTCGCGACCGCTCCGCCGTCACCCTCGACCTCGAGCAACACGCCGTCCGCGTCGTTGAGCACGTAGCCACCGAGTCCGAGCTCGCCCGCGAGCCGGTACACGTAGGGACGGAAGCCGACCCCCTGGACGGTGCCCTGGACCCGCACGCGGGCCCGGCGCCGCGCCCCAGCCGCCGCCCCGCCGGTCATCTGGCGGACCGCGGCGCGATCGGCACGCCGACGCTGTTGGTGACGGTGGGAGACGTGATGTCGATAATGGCGTGATGGAGCAGGTTGCGCACGCTCACCGACACGGCGGACACGTGCACAGCCACGCGAGCGACGGCCCGCACCGCCACCTGCGCCGTCCCGCCAGGGCAAGGCCGCTACGCGCGCAGGACCTCGCCGGGCAGCATCGCCACAGGGACAGCATCGATCGCGAGGACGAGCACGCCCACGAAAGCCGGCACGACCACGACAGCCACGTCGATCACGCTCACGACGATGCCGACGGTCACGCCCACTCTCACGGCCTCGTCGACGATTCGATCAAGCGCTCGCGCGAGGGGGTGCGGGCCGTGTCGCTCTCGCTCGGCGTCCTCGCGCTCACGACCGCAGCACAGGCGCTCGTCTTTGCCGCTTCGGGCAGTGTCGCGCTGCTCGCCGATCTGATCCACAACGGCGGCGACGCCCTCACGGCGCTTCCTCTCGGGCTCGCGTTCACCCTGCGCTCCCGCCGCGCCGAGGGGTACGCCGGGCTCGCCGTCGTGGCCGCGATCTTCGCCTCGGCCGTGGTCGCGGGAGTCGTGGCGGTCCAGAGGCTCATTCATCCCGCCACGCCTCATGATCTGTTCTTGCTGTCCGCCGCGGGCGCGATCGGTTTCGCCGGCAACTGGCTCGCTGCTCGGATCCGTGGATCGGCCGGCCGGCGTTTGCAATCGGCCGCCTTGGTCGCGGACGCCGATCACGCCCGCGCCGACGCCTACGTCTCGCTGGCGGTCGTGGCGAGCGCAGTCTCGGTCGCCCTCGGCGCTTGGGTTGGCGACCCGCTGATCGGCCTCGCGATCACCCTGGTGATCCTCCGGATTACGTGGTCGTCATGGCTCACCGTCCGCGCCGCAAGTCGCGACGGTGCGAGCCGCCGGCGCTGACCGCACGCTGCGTCGCCTCGGGCCGCAAAGGCTCGGCCCGAGGCGAGGGCGGCCAACCGAAGAGGCGCGCAGTCGGGCTTGCAAATGTTCGAAATCGCACTAGGCTCAGCCGGTGCGAAGGCCAGCCGAGCGAGCGCAAGCAAGCGGTCGCGTACGGTCCCGCCTCGCCCGCATCGCGAGCCCCCTCACGCCGGCAGAGCGGCGCCGTGCCGCGTGTGCCTACCGATCCTGTTCACCGCCGGCATGGCCCTGATGGACACGATCGACGGCATCTTCATGAACGTCGCCTACTCGTGGGCGTTCTTCCATCCGGTCCGCAAGGTCTATTACAACCTCGCGATCACCGGCCTCTCGGTCGCGATCTGCGTCTTCATCGGAACTGTCGAGGTGCTGGGCCTGCTGCCGAGCGAGATCGGCGGTCTGCACGGTCGCTTCTGGAGCTTCATGGCCTCGTTTGACATCAACCGCGCCGGTTTCGTGATCGTCGGCATGTTTGTCCTCTGCTGGGTCGGTGCCGTGGCGTTGTGGAAGTTCGGTCGCGTGCAGGAGCGTTGGAGCCCGAGCGTTGCCGCCCCGGGAGCAGGCGAGGTGGCTGACTGAGCCTCGGCGGCCGGCAGTGGCGAGTAGCCTCCAGCCTGCCGTGGCACGAAACGAAGCTGCCGGGTCTGACGTTACGAGCGCGCCCGCCATCGCGGAGGTCGTCGACTTCCTCGCGGCACGCGTGCCGTTCGACAGCGTCGACCGCGCCGAGCTCGCGCGTGTCGTGCGCCACGTCGACATCGAGTTCCATCCCGCCGGCTCGACCATCTTCTCGCAGGGCGCAGAACCGGTCGAGCACCTGCGGGTCGTGCGGAGCGGTGCGGTCGAGGTCGTGCTCGACGACCGGGTGTTGGATCGCCTCGAAAGCGGCGAGTTGTTCGGCCACGCCTCGATGCTCTCGGGACTCCCGACCGGCTTCACGGCGCGCGCGGTCGAGGACACGCTGTGCTACCGCATTCCCGCCGGCGTCGCTCGCGATCTGCTTGCGCGACCTGAGGGCATGCGGTTCGTCGCACGCTCGCTGCTCGACTGGCCGGCCGAGGCTGCGGGCGGCCCACCGCCGCGCCCGACGTTCGACGCCGCGCACCGGCCGGTCGGGACGCTCGTGCGCGGTGCGCCAGCGCTGTGCGGGCCGCAGACGTCGATCCGCGAAGCGGCCGAGGCGATGACGAGCGCCGCCGAGACATCCGTCGTCGTTCAGCTCGAGGACGGCTCGCTCGGCATTCTCACCGACCACGATCTGCGCACCCGTGTCGTCGCGAAGGGTGTCGGCGGGGACGTCCCGGTCTCGGCGGCGATGACGACGCCGGTCTTCACCGCCAGCCCCGATCGCCTCGCCGGTGACGTGCTGCTCGACATGCTCGATCGCGGCATGCGCCACTGCCCGGTCGTCTCCGCTACGGGGACGGTGCTGGGCGTCGTGAGCGACGCCGACCTGGTCGCGATCGAAACGGGCTCGTCGTTCTACCTGCGGCGAGCGATCGGACGTGCGCAGACGCTGGAGGCGCTCGTCGCCTGCGCAGCCGACCTGCGCCCGACGGTGATCGCGCTGCACGATGCGCGCGTCGACGCGACGAACATCACCGCGATCTACACAGTGGTGCTCGACGCGCTCACGCGGCGTCTGCTCGAGCTGGCCGTGGCCGCTCGCGAGGGGGCGGCGCCGTCGTTCGCCTGGCTCGCCCTCGGGAGCCAGGCCCGCCGGGAGTCAGTGCCGAGCTCTGACATCGACAACGCGATCGTCTGCTTCGACGACGAGGACCCGGGGGCGATCGAGGTCCTTCGCGAGATCGGCTCCGAGGTTATCGCCGGCCTCGAGGCGTGCGGTTTCGACCGCGACTCACATGGCGTCAACGCCGCCGACAGTCTCGTCGTTCGCACCCTCGCGTCGTGGCAGCGCGCCGCGCGCAGCTGGCTCGCCGATCCGACCCAGGAGCAGGCGTTGATCCTCGTCTCCGTGTTCATCGACAGCCGACCGGTGTGGGGCATCCACATGGGAACGCCGGTCGCCGACACGTTCAAGGCAGCGCGGCGCAACGAGCGCCTGCAGCGCCTGCTCGGCCGCTTCGCGCTCTCCTACCGTCCCCCGACCGGGTTTCTCCGTGGTTTCGTCGTCGAGCATTCGGGCGAGCACCGCGGGCGGCTCGACCTCAAGCACGGCGGATTGGTTCCGATCGTCGACCTCGCTCGCTGGGCCGGCATGGCGGCGGGCGTCACGAGCGCACCGACGCGCGAGCGTCTGCGGGCCGCGGCCGACGCCGGAACGCTCGAGCGCTCGGATGCGCAGACACTCGAAGACGCGTTCGAGCTGATCAGCGAGCTTCGCCTCGAGCATCAGGTCAGCCAGATCCGTGCAGGCCTCCAGCCCGACAACCACGTCGACCCGGGCGAGCTGAGCGCGCTGACCCGCAGCCACCTCAAGGAGTCCTTCCGAGCGATCGCCTCGGTCCAGAAGCGCATCGCCTCAGAGCTCGACCTCGGCGTCAGGTGATAGGGCTCGGAAGGCGGGCTGCGCGGCCCGGCGCGCTCGCCTACGCGGCTGCGGATCGGCCGGCGCCCTCGACCCCGTGGAACCGTGCGCGGTGGTGTGCTGTCGACCTCGAGCTGAGCGGCCTCGACCCGCGCCGCAGCGAGATCATCTCGTTCGGTGCGGTGCCGATCGACGACGGCCGAATCCTGCTCTCCGGGGCGGTTGAGGGCCTGGTCGCACCAACGCGGCCACTCAGTGAATCGTCAATCGTGATCCACGGCATCCGTTCTGCGGACCTCGCCGACGCCCGGCCGTTGGAGGAGGCCATCGACCCGCTGCTCGCGGCGATGGCCGGGCGCGTCGTCGTGGCGCACGTGGCTCGCGTCGAGCGAGCGTTTCTCGCCCGCGCGCTGCGCCGCCAGGGTCTTCGCTTTCGCGGCCCGGTCGCCGATACCGATGTGCTCGGCCGCCTGTGGCTCTGCGAGCGGGACGGTTCCGTGCCACCCAGGCGGTCGCTGCACGAGCTGGCCGGCGCGCTCGGGCTCCCTGCGCACGGCGAGCACGACGCTCTGGGCGATGCGCTTACGGCCGCTCAGGTGTTCATCGCTGCGACCTCGCACCTGCACGCGCTCTGCGGGGAAACCGTGGGGAGCCTCACGAGAGCGCAGCACCGCCTCGACGCTGCGCTGACCTACAGCCGCTGAGCACCTTGGAAACGCGGACCCCAAGCGGCGGCGCGGCAGCGGGCCGGCGACCGGTGCCCCCGGCCCAGGCGCTGCTGGTGCTCGGGGCCACCTCCCAGTACGTCGGCGCCGGCGTGGCGGTGCTGCTCTTCAATGCAGTCGAGCCATCGGTGCTCGCCTGGCTACGTTCCGTCTTCGCCGCGCTTGTCCTCTGCGCGTGGAGGCGGCCCTGGAACACGACATGGACGCGCCGCCGCCTCGCGACGGCCGCCGCGTTTGGCGTGGTCCTGGTGCTCGTCAACGTCACGTTCTACCTGGCGATCGCGCACCTGCCGCTCGGAACGGCAGTCGCGATCGAGTTCGTCGGCCCGGTCGCGGTGGCCGCGATCGGATCGCGGCGCGGTCGCGACTTCGTCGGCCTTGCGATCCTCGTCGTCGGCGTCGGGCTGCTCAGCGGAGTGCACCTGTCCGGAAGTGCCGTCGGCGTCGGCTGGGCGCTCACTGCGGGTGTCGGCTGGGCGGCCTACATAGTGCTCGGCCATCGGCTCGCCAGCGCGCCTGACCTGCGCCCGCAGGACGGTCTCGCCGTTGGCATCACGATCGGTGCGCTGGTGCTGGCACCGCTGTTCGCCTGGCACACCGGTCGAGTGTTCACGAGCTCAGACGTGTTCCTGCGCGCCGCGTTCGTCGCGATCGCCTCAACCGTGGTGCCCTATTCGCTCGAGCAGCTCGCGATGCGCCGGCTTGCGCGCCACCGCTTCGCCGTGATGCTCGCTCTGCTCCCCGCGACCGCGACGGTCGCGGGCGCCGTGGTTCTCGGTCAGCTCCCGTCGGGAGCCGACGCGACCGGCATCGCGCTGGTGATCGCAGCGATCTGGCTGACTGCATGACACGGTCCGGGAGACGCCCCAGCGGGCCGGTATGATCGATGTGTCGGAGTCGTGCCCCCGGGTGCGACAGCAGCGCGCTCGCCCGGTCCCTTTAGACCTCTCTGCCCTCGCGAACGCAGCCCTTGAGAGGCTCGTCAGGAGCAGACCATGGATTCGGTCGCCGCTCGTCCACGTCGCCGCAGGCGCGCGGCACACGCCGATCAGCGCGACGGTGCCGGCCACGATCGCGATTCGCGCGGTCCCCTGCGTATCGCAATGCTCGCACCACCCTGGATCCCGGTTCCCTCGCCCGGCTACGGCGGCGTCGAGACGGTGGTCGATGTGCTGACGGAGGCGCTCGTCGCACACGGCCACGCCGTCACGCTCCTGTGCGCGCCCGGTTCGACGTCCAGCGCGCACGTTGTGACGCTCCTCGACGAGGCCCACCCCGACGAGATCGAACGCTCGCTGCATGAGGCAGACCACGTGGCTCGCGCCTTTGCACTCCTCGACAGCGGGGAGTTCGATGTCGTGCACGATCACTGTGGCTTCACTGCGATCGCGATGGCGGACCGCATCGTCACGCCACTCGTCCACACCCTCCACGGCCAGTTCACCGCGAGCACTGCTGCGTTCTACGCGCGGCACGGGCACAAGGCGGCCGTCGTCGCCATCAGCCACGCGCAGATCGCCTGCGCCCCGCTCGCGCTCAAAGCCGTTGCAGCGATCCCCAACCCGATCGATCTGCGCTCGTGGACGCTGCAGGAACAAAAGGACGACTACCTGCTTTGGATCGGCCGGATGACCGAGGTCAAGGGTCCCCATCGGGCGATCGCCGCCGCTGCGGCGGCCGGCGCGCCGTTGATTCTTGCCGGGGTCATCCAGCCGGGGCAACAGGCTTTTTTTGACCGCGAGATCGCACCGCACATCGACGGTGAGCGCGTCCGCTTCGTTGGCGAGGTGGGCGGTGCGTCCAAACACGACCTTTTCGCCCACGCGCGGGCGCTGCTCATGCCGATCCGCTGGGACGAGCCTTTCGGCATGGTCATGGTCGAAGCGCTGGCGTGTGGCACCCCTGTCATCGCTTTCCCCGAGGGCGCCGCCCGTGAGCTCGTGATCCACGGCCGCACGGGCTTTCTCGTCGCCGACGAGGCCACCATGGGCTCGGCGGTCGCAGACCTCGCGACCATCTCGCCGGCGAGCTGCCGCGCGTGGGTCGCGGAGCACTGTGATGTCGAGGTTGTGTCGCGCGCCTACGAACAGGTCTACCGCGAAACGATCGCCACCCGCGCGGGCGAGCTGGCCGCGAGTGCCTGACGACACACTCAGCGTTCTCGACGGCAGCACGTTCGTCCTCAGCGATCGCAGTGGCGATCTGCGGCCGGGCGGTGGGCGCGAGCACGGATTCTTCTCCGACGACACGCGTTTTGTCTCGCACTGGGAGATGCGCGTCGACGGCGCGCCGCTCGACCTGCTCGGCTTCGACCAGGATGCGCACTTCGCCGGCCAGTGGTTCCTCACCCCTCGCGTCGCCACCGATGTGGCAGCTCCCTGCTCCGTGATGCGGCGGCGCTGCGTCGACCGTGTTTGGCTTGAGGAGATCACGATCGTCAAGCACCAGGCCTCGACGCCGAGCATGCGGCTCGAGCTGGAGCTCGACACCGATTTTGCGGACCTGTTCGAGGTCAAGGCCGGCGTGGTCCCGACGAGGACGATCTCGTGGCGCCCAGATGGCCAGTCACTCGTGCTCGACTACCAGAGCGGCGAGTTCCGTCGCTCGGTGACCGTTGCCTCCAGTCGCACCGCTTACATCACGCGCCGCGGTCTCGGTTTTGAGTTCGCGCTCGAGCGCGGTGCGCAGTGGACGGTGGCTTTGACGATCACCCCGCACTCGGCTCAGCACGGCACGTGGTTCCCAGAGCGCTCGGTCGCGGGGACGCTCGAGGAGGTGCACCGGGCGAAGGCGCATGAGCTCGAACGCTGGCTCGCGGACACGCCGTCACTCGCGACGCAGGACGCCGCGCTTGCACGCACTTATCGTGCCAGCCTCACTGATATCGCTGCGCTGCGCCTCGCGCCCGACCTGGGCAAGTCGGAAACTCTACCGGCCGCCGGGCTGCCGTGGTTCATGGCCCTGTTCGGACGCGACAGTCTGATCACGAGCTTCCAGGCCCTGCCCTACCTGCCTGTTCTTGCTGCCGCGACGCTGCGCGTGCTCGCCTCGCGCCAGGCGCAGACTCGCGATGACTTCCACGAGATGGAGCCCGGGAAGATCCTCCACGAGCTCCGCTTCGGCGAGTTGACCGCGAGTGGTCGCGAGCCGCATTCACCTTACTTCGGCAGCGCCGACGCGACCCCGCTGTTCGTGATCCTGCTCGACGAATACCATCGCTGGACCGGCGATGACGCGCTGGTGCGTGAGCTCGAGCCCAGCGCCCGGGCGGCGCTCGCCTGGACGCAGGATGGCGGTGACCTCGACGGCGACGGGTACGTCGAGTACCAGCGCCGCAACCTGGTCAGCGGCCTCGTCAACCAGTGCTGGAAGGACAGCGGGGACTCGATCCAGTTCGCCGACGGCACCCCGGCCGCCGGTCCGATTGCCACCTGCGAGATCCAGGGGTACGTCTATGACGCGCGGCGGCGGGCCGCTCGACTGGCGCGCGAAGTGTGGGACGACGCGCCGTACGCCGATCGCCTCGATGCTCTCGCCGCCACGCTCCAGGAGCGCTTCAACGCAGACTTCTGGATGCCCGAGCAGGGCACCTACGCCCTTGCGCTCGATCGCGACAAGCGCCGCGTGGACAGCGTCACGTCGAACATCGGGCACCTGCTCTGGTCGGCGATCGCCGACCCGATCCACGCCGCGGCGACCGCCGAGCGACTGCTCGATCCCAAGCTCTACTCGGGTTGGGGGGTTCGCACACTGAGCCGGCAAGCGGCCGGCTACAACCCGCTCGGCTACCACACGGGGACCGTCTGGCCGCATGACAACTCCCTGATCGTTGCGGGCCTCGCTCGCTACGGACACCGCGAGGCGGCGGAGGCAATCGCGAGCTCCATCCTTTCGGCTGCGCGGCACTTTGAGCACCGCCTGCCAGAGGTATTCGCGGGCTACCCGGCCGAGTTGACGACCGTTCCGGTCGCCTACCCGACCGCGTCCCGTCCCCAGGCATGGGCCGCCGGCACACCGCTCCTGCTGTTGAGCACGCTGCTGGGGCTGGAGCCCGAAATGAGCGCGGCGAGTGTCGAGCTGCCCGGAGCGATCGGCGCGATCTCCCTAAGTCGCAAGCCGCTTCCCACGGGGCTCGCCGATCGCCGGCGCAGCGGACCAGATCGGGCTGCCGCCGGCGTCGATCTCGCAAAGGCGCCCGGGGCATAGGAGGAGCGCGGATGGCGGCATGATCGCCGCTGAGCACTCGGACCGGTCCGGCTGCTCAACAGCGCTGCCGCGCTCGCGCCCCGCGTCGGACCGCGCGCGGAGGCGCTGGGCTGGCAACACCTACGGTCAACGACGGCCGCCGGGACGGTTTCGTCGCTCGGAGGTGCGCTGTCTCCGAGTCTCGCGATGGGACTCTTGGCGCGCTGCCGATTATTGGCAGCGCGCGCGCCGCTCCTCTACTTGCGTCCGCCGATGCCGCTGACGGCGTCGTGGACCCGCTCGACAACGCTCTCGACGCCGTGCACGACGGCGTCCTTGGCTGCATCGAGTCGATCTGCGGTCTTGTGCTCGTCGTGCGTAGCCGCAGCGACCGGCGCCGCTACGACAATCGGCACTGCAACGACAACCGGCTCGCCGGGCTCGGTCTTTGCTGCTTCGCTGCCGCTCGCTTCGTTCATCGATCCTCCGATGGGGTCGTGATGTGAGAGTGCGTTTGCCGGGTGCACCCGCTCGCCCGGCGCTTGGAACTCACGCCGTCAGGCGACGGGTACTGCCTCGCCGACGTGAACCTCGACCGATTCCGCGTGCGTGTTGGCCAAGAGCTCGCGCGCCCGCTCGAGGGTCGTGGGGTCTCCGTGGACGATCAGCACCTGCTTGTCGGCTCGCAGCGCGGTCTCGTAGCGAATGACGGCGTCGGCGGGAATGCCGACGGAGGAGAACGCGGCTCCAAGCGCCCCGGCGCCGGCGCCGATCGCACCGGACATCAGCACGTAAAGAAGATAGCCACCGATCGCGATTCCCCCCATGCCGGGAATGAACACGAACGCGCCGAACAGGACGCCCCAGAGTCCTCCCCAGCGTGCCCAGCGCGCCTCACGAACCGGCGCGGTGTCGAAGCCGATGACGTGGCGCTCCTCGCTGCACCCGCGGGCGAGGATCGAAAGCGCTGTCATGTCGACCCCGGCGTGCTCGAGCGCGCGCACGGCGTCTTCGGCGTGGCGGAGGTCGTCGTAGACGGCGACCGTAGCGTTGCGCTCCTCTTTCGGTAGGTGCCCATTGTGGTTCATCGCTTGATCGGCTTCCCGTTCGGTGTGGGCCGCGAGGCTGGGGGAGTCGGCACTCCGCCGGCTGCGCCCGACTCACGCGCAAGGAACGCGCCGAGCTCCTGAATCGTGCTCATCAACGGAGCGGGAAAGACGACGGTCGAGTTCTTGTCCACGGCGATCTCCACGAGCGTCTGCAGATTTCGCAGCTGAAGCGCCAGCGGGTGGGCCATCATCACGTCTGAGGCGCGGGCGAGCTCGCCGGCGGCGAGTGCTTCACCCTCGGCGGCGATGATCTTGGCGCGTTTCTCCCGCTCCGCCTCGGCTTGACGAGCCATCGCGCGCTTCATCGTGTCGGGCAGCTGGATGTCCTTCAGCTCGACGGTGGTGACCTTGATGCCCCACTCCTCGGTCTGCACGTCGAGGATCTCGCGGATGTTCTGGTTGATCTTGTCGGTCTCCGACAGCGTCTCGTCGAGGGTGTGGCGTCCGACCACGGAACGCAGAGTGGTTTGGGCGATCTGGTTGATCGCCTCGGCGACGCTCTCGATCGCGATCACCGCGCGAATCGGGTCCTCGACGCGGTAATAGGCGACCGCCGACACGTCGATGCTGACGTTGTCGCGCGTGATGATTCCCTGCGACTGGATCGGCATCGTGACGATTCGTAGCGAAACTCGATGAACCCTGTTGATCAGTGGCACGAAGAAGATCAGGCCGGGGCCACGGGCTTCGTGGCGCACCTTGCCGAGATGGAACATGACGGCCCGTTCGTACTGCTTGAGCACACGGATGCCGCAGGCAGCCAGTGCAGCAGCAATCAGGATGACCGCCGCGACAACGGAGGCGATCATGCGAATCCTCCCCCGGCGGCAGCGCGGGCATGCGGTATCGCGTACCGCCCTCGGCGGTCGGCTACCGCGACGGCCACAAGCGCGACGACCTCCGCGAGTCCGCGGCGACCGACGACAGCGGGTGGCGCCGCGGCGCTGCTTGCGCCGCCTGCGATCGATGCGGTGAGACCTGCGAGTGCTTCGGGCACAGCGACCTCCGGGGGTTCGTGGATCCTCGGAAGTCAGGTCGCGCTGCCGGCAAGCTGGCCAACATCACGGTGTATGCCCTCGAACACCAACGCTACTCTCCGTGTCAAGCGGCCGCGGCGGACCGGTCACTGCTCAAGGCCTGCGGCTGCAGCGGACCCCACGAGCGCAGTGGCCCCGCCGCGCCAGCGGAACGATCCACCGTCACGCGCTGGCGGTCGGAGCTCGCGGCGCAACAGCAGGTGGCATGTCTCGCGGCTCGTGATGCGGATGCGGCACGAAGCCCGGCGCGCGCCCGGAACAGCAACGACTTGACGCTCGACACCGTCGTATTCATGGCCGTAGCGATCTGCTCGTATGAGTGCCCGTCGAATTCGCGCGCCAGCAGTGCTGCCGCCTGCAGGCCAGGCAGCGCCTGGACGTCGTCGAGAAGCTCGCGAAATCGCTCACGACCCGAGACGGTGTCGCCCACGCTGCACCCGCGCGCCGGCTGCTCGTCATCGAGCACTTCGAAGCGGAGCTTCCGAGCGCGGCGCAGGTCGTTGATGCAGCGGTTGCGAGCGATCTGGTAGAGCCAGGGACGCAGGTTGAGCTGGCGCTCATCGGCTCGAAGAGCTCGAAGAGCCGACATCAACACGTCTTGCAGCGCGTCCTCGGCGTCCTCGGTGGAGCGCAGCATGCCGGCGCAGAACCGCAGCAGCCGCGCCTGATAGCGCGCGGCGAGAGCTTCGAAGGCGCGATCGCTGCCGCGGCGAAGCAGCGCGACGAGCTCATCGTCAGACATCGCGCCGAGCGCGAATTCCGACGGTTGCGACTGCGGGGCGCGGACTCGGTGTGGACTGATCGTGGCGGGCAACGAGGCCTCCGGAGTTGGGAACTCTCGGAAGTCCTGTCGCGTTGCCGGTCCACTCTGCGCGGCCGACCCCACAACGGCGCCCTCCGCCCCCGAGGCTACTCCCCGCGCGGCGCGGGCACAACCACCGGCGCGTTACTCAGCGGGCGCGAGCGGGTTGCTGCGCCGACTCGTCGTCGTCGAGAAGGTCGGTCGGGGCGAGGATGAACACCTCGCACATCATGTCCGGGTGCTGTTGGTTGCCGCTCATGAAGCCGATCACGCGGCGCCCCGTCGCCTGCTCGATGACCTCCTCGAAGCGCTTGCGCATCAGGTCCTGGAACTGGATCCGCTGCTCGATGACCGCAGCGCCCCTGCCTCCCTCGAGCAACGTCTCCTCGACGCGGGAGAAGCCACCGCGCAGGACGCAGACCACGAGGTCGTCCGCGTAGTAGGACTTCGTTCGCGTCGGACCGTGCCCGTAGAACTCCTTGAGGAGGGCGACCATCCCGTCGGAGATCGCGGTCAGCACGTCGCCGTGAGACCGTGGCGGCGATCCGACCTCCCCCGAAGTCATCGCGAGTCTGCCCGGTTGGTGGTTGCCGAGGGGATGTGAGAAGCCTAGCGACTCTCCGCGCTATGGTGACCGGAGTATCGCCTGCCCGGCCTCGCCCCCTGCCTGGTGCGTGACCTTGCCCTGAGGGACGAGAGAGAAGGCCGCCATGCCGGCCCCAACGACCCGTCTGACGGGCGACGCGTTGCTTGCCGCCGTCACCGACGCGATGATCGCGCTACATCAGCGCTACCACCACCGCGCGCCCGTCACCGCTAAGACCATGCTGCTCGGGGACGACCTGCTGGCCTGCGTGCTGAGCGGCGTGTACACGGTCGTAGAGCAGACGATGATCGAGCTGCAGCGCTCGACGATCGTCGAACAGACCCGGAGCGCCTTCCAGGATGCGATGCAGCACAAGTTCGTCGCCGCGGTCGAGCAGCTCTCGGGTCGCGTTGTGCTCGAGTTCGTCTCGAGCCACCACGTCGGCCCAGACATCGAGATCGAGCTGTTCATGCTCGAGCCGCGGCGTGAGTCGATGGATGAGTGACGCCGGATCGGCGTGACACGCGCCGACCACGCTGTCGCCGGCGGGCTGCGCAGGCGTATAGTGCGACCCATGTTCGTGTTGGCGGTTGGAACTGGTGTTGTAGTCATCGTCGTCGCGGCGGCTGTCGTCCTCGTCGTCCTCACGATTGCCCTGTCGCTGCGTGGCCGCGACCTGCGTCGCGATCGGCGGGTCGCCGAGGATCGTGAACGCCGGCAGGCTGACGAGCCGCCAAAGCCAGACTGACGCACGTCGGCGCACCGCGTAGGCGGGGCCGGATGGCCGCGGCACAGCGTGCCGTCGCCGGCCTACGAGCGCCGGCGACGGGTTGCTACGGCAGGAGTTCTATCGCTCAGTAACCGCGAGCAATGAGCGTAGGGCTGTAGCCCGAGACGTGTGCGCCCTCGACCGATTCGACCAGCACGCGGAAGAAGCCGCCGCGGCGGTAGCGGACCTTGACCTTGAAGGTGGCCAAACCGCTGTGCGTGAACGAGGCCGTGCTCGTACCACCCACGACCTTCCACACCGTGCCTGCGGTCAGTTGCTCGATCGCGATCCGTGCACCCGTTTCCAGCCCCGGGCTGGCGGTTCCGCTGAACCGGGACTCGGGGTGGCGCCGGGTGCCGATGCCGCGTGACTTCAGCGTGGCGAGGATTGCAACCGACTCGTTCACCACCGGCGACTGAACGGTGGGATTCTTGACGCTCACAACGCGGTACTGGCTGTTGGACCCAGCTGAGAGCACGTTGAAGGTAAACGTGCCTGTTGCGGTCGTCAGCTCGCTGTTACCGACCTGCACGAATCCCGCCGTGTAGGGGTAGGTGCTCTGCTGCAGCGCGACGGCCTGGTTGGCATTACCGGTACCCGCGAGTGTGCCCTCGATCGCTACCGGGCCGCCGAAGCTCACCGGGCTCGGGTTGGCGATGATCGCGAGCGACGCTGGGATCTTCGCCGTCTTCAGCGTGCGCTCTGCGCCGTTCACCCTCCCGCTCGCGTTGACCGCGACGATTCGGTAGTCGTAGGTCGTGTTCGCTACGAGGCCTGAAATAGTCGCCTTGACCGCGACAGCTTGCGTGCCCGCCGGCAGCGCGGTGGCGGTCGTCGCGGAACCGTACGCTGGCGTCAGCCCGTAATCGAAATAGACCTCGGTTGCCTGGTTGCCCGGGTTCACGGTGCTCGCGACGACCGCCGACTGGTAGGTGATACTGGTCGCTGCACCGGTCGTGGCCGTCGGAGCCCTAACTGTCGGCGTCGCCGCGAGCGCGCTCGCGGCGCTCAGCACGGTTGCGAGCGTGGCTGCGGCCAGCGCGTAGCGCAACCGCTTCGAATTCTTGGGCATGTGTTCTCCTACTTTGAGTGCCGTTGCGGAGACGCGCGGTTCAGCGCGGTGCGTCGGTCGTGAATTCAGACGTACCAACGGAGGCGGAGTTGCGCCGGGGTGCTCTTGCGCGGTTGACGGCGCGATCGCGTGAGCCATCTGCGTAGAGCAACTCGGCGGGAAGCGTCGAGGTGAACATCTCGACCAGGACGCGGCCCCGGGCGATGCAGCGCGGGCAATGGCTGACCACCTCTGCCCGGAACCGCTCAGCAATGCTCAGTCCGCAGCGCGGACAGTTGCGATAGGCAGCGGGAGAGATCGCTCGTTGGCTTGATCCGGTAGTCATCGACTCGCCCGACGGGTCTGGCGCGCGCGCAAGCGGCGGCTCACCGGCCGGCCGACCGGGCGCGCCGGTTGAGCTGGAGCGACCGCCGCTCCGCGCCCTCTTACGGGCACCATCGAGCCTGTGCGGCTGGCGCGCCGAGAGCGTGACGCGTGCCCATCCACGATGCCCGGAAACCGCCGCTCGAGATCCTCGACGGCAGCTTCGATGAGTTCCTGCAGAAGACGCATCGCCGCGATGCGGTCGAGGCATGCCCGAGCGCCAGGCACAGCGCGTTGGCGCGCGGCGCCGTTTGCCTGCGGGGCGCGGCAATCCGTCGGTCCGCCGTCGCCAAGCGGTGGGGCGGGAACATCAGGCACATCGGACACGGCGGCCTCCGAAGTTAGTGGCTCCTCGGAAGTCAGATTGCGCTGCCGGCACCGGTGCCGACCTAGCAAACGTGCCCTCGCACATAGAAAGTATCCGGCGTGTCAAGCGGCGCGGCCGCGCCGTGTGCGCCCGCTGAAGCCGGATCGTGCTCGGCAGCCTCCGTTCGAGCGTTCCGCGCACCACGTTCTTTCGGAGCTTTCACGTTTCTCACCGGGACGCGGCCAGGCTGCTTTAGTCGAGCTCGGCGGCCGCCCGCGCCAGGGCGGCGCGCTGCTTGGGGTTGGTTGCGAGCTCGAGCGCCCGCTCGTAGGCGGAGCGCGCGCCGGCGCGGCGGTCGAGTCGTCGGAGGAGGTCGGCTCGCGCGGCGTGGTAATACGAGTAGTCGCCGAGCGACGCCTCGAGCGTGCCTAGTTCGTCGTAGGCAACTTCGGGGCCGGCGGCCATCGACACGGCAACCAGGCGGTTCAGTCGAGCGACGGGCGAGGGAGCCAGGCGGATCAGCGCGTCGTATAGGCCGACGATCGTCGGCCAGTCGGTATCCGCGGCCCGCGCGGCGCCGGCATGCTCGGCCGCGATAGCCGCTTGCAGGAAGTACCGACCGGCGTGCTCGTGACGTGCAGCTCGGCGCAACTCGGCGAGACCCTGGGCAATCTGGGCCTGGTCCCAGAGTGTCCGGTCCTGATCGGGAAGGAGCACAGGCTCTCCGGCCACGTCGGTTCGGGCGGCCCGCCGCGCCTCCGTCAGCAGCAGGAGCGCGAGCAGCGCGCGGACCTCGGGCTCCTGCGGCATGAGTGTCGCAAGGAGGGCCGCGAGACGGACCGCCTCCTGGCAGAGGTCTGCCCGGATCAGGCTCGGCCCTTCGGTCGCGACATAGCCTTCGTTGAAAACCAGATAGACGACTCCGAGCACACCTTCGAGCCGCTCGGCGAGCATCTCTGCGCTTGGCACCGCGTAGGGGATCCCGGCGTCGCGGATCTTCCGTTTGGCTCTGACCAGGCGCTGCGCGAGGGTCGTCTCGGAGAGCAGGAACGCCCCCGCGATTTCCTTCTGACCGAGCCCGCAGACCGTTCGAAGCGTGAGCGCGACCCGCGCATCGAGCGCGAGCGCCGGATGGCAGCAGGTGAAGACGAGCCGCAGCACCTCGTCGTCGAGGGCACCCGGGTCGTCTCCTGTGATCGTCAACCGATGCATCTGCTCCTCCAGTGCCGGGCGCCGACGCTCCCGCCGGATGCGATCGATCGCGCAGTTGCGGGCTGTCACCGCTAGCCAGGCGCGCGGGTTCGCCGGCACGTCGTCGGCCGGCCAGCGCGCCAGCGCGATCACGAACGCCTCCTGCAGAGCATCCTCGGCGGCTTCGAAATCACGCAGGCTGCGGACCAACCAGGCGAAGAGTCCGGCGAACTCCTCGCGGAAGATCTGTTCGACCTGCGCCGCTGTCGTCAAGCCGACGGTCCGTTGACCCGAAGCACATCGTCATTCCATCATCTCGTCCATATCCAGGATCGGGCGGATCTCGATCGCCCCGTGGCGAGCACCGGGGATCAGACGGGCCCACGCAATCGCCTGGTCGAGGTCTGGGCAGTCGAGCACGAAGTAGCCGCTGATCTGCTCCTTGGTCTCAGCGAACGGGCCGTCGGTCAGCAGATCCTCGCCGTCGCGGACCCGCACGGTCGTCGACGCTGATGGCTGGTGAAGCGCGTCACCGCCGGCCAGCACCCCGGCGCCCGCGGCCTGCGCAGCGAAGTCCCGGTAGCGCAGCGCCTCCTGCGGGTCGAACTCCTGCTCGTCCTTCCACTCGGTCCAGATCATCGCGAGGTATTTCATCCGGCCTCCCAATCGTCGCTCGGCGGAGCCTTCTGCGGTGGGCAGGCTCGCGACTGCCCACCGCAGCATGCTCCCAGGCGGGTTTTCCCGCCGCCTGGCACAGAGGACTACACGACCGCCGGCGCTAGGTCTGGGCGGCGACGCCGATCTGATGTCCTTGCGGATCGGCGAACACGCCGAATGTGACACCGGGCACCTCTTGCGCCGGCTGCACGATGCTTCCGCCGAGCGCCTCCGCCTGGCTGAGCGCGGCGGCGACATCCTCGACGCCGACGAAGAACAGCACCTGGTCCTCAGGACCCTGCAGCGGACTGATGGCCGTCGGCGGGCCGCCTTCTGAGCCCGTGGCGACGAACGTGTAGCCCGGGTACGCACCGTCGGAGTAGGTCCAACCGAACAGCTTGCCAAGGAACTCGCGCGTCGCGTCCGGATCGGTCGAGCGGATCTCTGCGTGGACAACTGGGTGTGACATTCGCAACTCCCTCGTCTGCGGTGTTCGCCGGTCATCGCCGGCCTCTCCCACATAGACGAATGGCGAGCGACGAAAAACGACACCCACGCGACTGCAGAGCGGATCATTCCGTTGTCGCGGGCAACCTTCGCGAGGGCGACACGCCACGCGCTTCGGCGGTGAGGAATTCGTGCTCGTGCTTCCAAACGCCGATCCCATAACCCTTCGAGCGGTATCCGAGCGGGTCCGCATGCTCGTCCGATCGTCGAGCATCGATCTGGACGGCGCCAACGAGGTTTCGGTGACCGTTTCCCTGGGTGCCACGCTCGCGACCAGCGAAGATCGGGCCACAACGCTGCTACACCGGGCGGACCAGCTTCTCTACCGCAGCAAGCACGAAGGGCGCAACCGCCTCACGATCGATACGCAGTGAACCTGACGGGCGTGCTGGCTCGGCCGGCTGGTCGGCTTGTTGGTTGCTGGTGAGGTTTCTCCGGGGCCTCGTCCCGCTTTCCCCGTTTCTGGGGTTCGTGCGCTGCTACAGTCGCACATCCCCCGGAGGACTGAACGGTCCGCGCCGGGCGGTTTGCACAATGAACGCGGGTTTTCAGCAATGAACGAGACTGCGCGATGCGGCCGGAGGGTCGTCGTCGCACTCTGCTCGGCCCGAGCGGATCCGCGTTGAGTGATCGGCGCGCCGGCTGGCGTTGGCGCTGCGTGCCTGTGGGGGGCGCGACCGCGATGCTGTGCGCGGTTGCGGCGCTCGCGTGCGGGGTGCTGTTCGTGCCGGCGTCGGCGGACGCTGTCCCCGGGAATCCGGTGTGGAGCGGGCCGTCGAGTTGTGGCGTCGCGGGTACGACTACGGTGCCGGCGGGCACGGTCTACCTGGCTGTCACGATCAAGAGCGCTGCGGGCGGCGCGGGCGGCAATATAGCGGGAGCCGTTGGAGACGGCGGGGCGGGTGGTGCCGGTGCCGTGATCTCGACGACGCTCCCGGTTGGATCGGGCGACGCCATCCATGTGGGGGACACGATCGAAGCGAAGACCGGCTGCGCGGGCGCTTCGGGTGACTCCATAGGCTCTGGGCAGTACTTCGGCATTCCCGGCGGTGCCGGCTGGGATATGGGTGGCGCGAGTGGGCCGGGAACAGCCTGCGTGGCGTGTTCCGCCATCGGGTACCTCAGCTTCACTCAACCAGACGGTTCGGGAGGTGCCGGCGGTGGATCGAGCGGACTGGAAGACACCTCCACGAGTAGCTTGCTCGCCGACGCGGGCGGTGGAGGTGGTGGTGGCGAGTCGGCGTGCGCCGGCACCTACGGGGGTTCCGGCGGAGACGGCGGGCGGCCCGGCGGAGGGTCTGGCACGCCCGGCGGGCTCAGCGGCGGGCAGGGCGGAGCAGGCGGCGCGAGTGGCAGCGGGTCCGGCGGTCCGGGTAGCGCGGGACGCGGATCAACTACGGTCTTTACAGGGACCAGCCCAGGTGGCGGTGGCGGTGGCGGCGGGGTGGCCGGCGGTGGTGGCGGTGTTGAGGGCTTTGACTGTGCTGCCGGCGGTGGCGGTGGCGGTGGGAGCAGCACGGTCAACGCGCAAGCGTCGGGCACGTCCTACACGAGCAACACGGCCGGAGACGGTTCGTCGTCGGTGACCTTCGAGTTGGCTGCTCCCCCGACCGCCGCGATCAGCGACCCGGCGTCGAGTGGCGGCACATACACCAAGGGCCAGGTGGTACCGACGAGCTTCTCGTGTTCAGAGGGGACCTACGGGCCCGGCATCTCCAGTTGCGTGGATAGCAACGGCAACGCCGTCGCCGGCGACTTGGACACCAGCAATGTCGGGCCCAACACCTACACCGTGACCGCGACTTCCGCGGACGGATTGACCGACAGCGCCTCGATCACCTACACCGTCAACCCGCCGACGGACGACGTGACCTACAGCGCGGGGGTTGGGAGTGGCTCGGTGCCGTCGGGGACGAGTGGTCTTGATGGGACTTCGATCACGCTTGCGCAGTCGACGGGGCTGGTTGATCCGGGGTATCACTTCGCGGGCTGGAATGACGGGAGCGCGACCTTCGCGGCTGCTGCGAGCTACTCGCTGTCGAGCAACGGCTCGCCGATCACGTTGACGGCGCAGTGGGCGGCGAACGCGACGGACGACGTGACCTTCGACTCCGAGGGCGGCAGTGCTGTTGGCCCGCTAAGCGGGTTGGATGGACAAACGCTCACGTTGCCGGGCGCCCCGACTTACGCTGGGCACAGTTTCGCGGGCTGGTTTACCGCCCCGAGCGGCGGGAGCGCGCTCAGCTCTCCCTACACGCTGAGCGGGACACTCACCCTTTACGCGCACTGGACGAACAGCGCCAGCCAGGTTCCAGCATCGGGTGACCCCCAGCTAAGCGATGCCTTCACGATTCTTTCGGCGGGCGCCAGGTCGAAAGGCTCTATCGTGGTCGTTGTCCAACTGCCGGGACCGGGCACCGTTGACTTGCTCGGCACGCACGCAGATGTGACCGGCGCTATCGCGGCCATGCTCGAGCCGGGAGGCCATCGCTTTGCCTGGGGTCGCGACACGGTCAACGTCACTGCGGCCGGCAAGATCACGATCACGCTCAACCCTGACGGCAAGGGCAAGGAGCTGCTGGCCCGCCATCACCACCACGGTTGGGCACTCAACATCACGGTTTGGGTCACCTACACCCCGACCGGCGGCCACGCACGCTCTGAAGAAGTCTACGTCAGGGTCCTCAAGGCCAAGAAGCAATAGCCCGGCGCGCCGCAGCAAGCACGAAGGGCGCAACCGCCTCACGATCGATACGCAGTGAGGACCGGCGCTCAGCCTCATACCGGCGTGCATCTTGACCACGACGTCGGCGGCAGCGCCACGTGGCCGCCTCCGCCCGGATCATCTAGGGGAGAGCGCTCGCGTACAACGAAAACGACACATGGGGTGCATGGGCCTCCGCTCTGATGCATCGCCATTCGCAGCGATCTAGCCCGCGAGCCACGATACGGACGCTGCGCGGCGGCGACAGGATAGTGCCAAGTTACAGGCCCTTTGATGGGCACGGCTGGTTTCGAACCAGCGACCTCTCGCGTGTGAAGCGAGCGCTCTCCCACTGAGCTACGCGCCCGGCAGCCCGGCATTGTAGGCGCTCGAGCACGACCGACCGTACACAGCCGCCGTTCACGACGGTCGGCGCCGCCGACTGATACAACCCCGGCCACTGCGGATGCTCTGCGCCTTCGCGAAAACAGAGGGGGACGGCTTCATGAGTGCATCCGAGGTTTCCGCAGTGCACCAGCCCGTGCTGGCGATCGACTTCCCGCCGAAGCACAGCCGGCTAACGACCCTGTTCCGTTTCATCATGGCGATCCCGCTGGTGCTGTTCATCTACGTGTACGAGATCGTGGCTTTGATCGCTGTGATCGTCGCCTGGTTCGCGCTGCTGATCACGGGGCGCTACCCGGCCGGTCTCTACACCTTCGTGTCGGGTTTCGTTCGCTACTACATGCGTTTCATCGCCTACGTCTTTTTGGCGGTCGACGCCTACCCGCCGTTCAGCGGCGGCGAGCACCCTGAATATCCCGTCCACGTGACGATTCCGCCGGCCAAGGCCAAGTACAGCCGCCTCAAGGTTCTGTTCCGCTTCCTCTACGTGATTCCGATGGCGATTCTCGTCTACATCCTGCTGATCGTGATGTACGTGCTCGTCATCATCGCCTGGTTCATCATCATCGTGTCCGGCCGGCTGCCGGCGTTCATCGCGACCTACATTCAGTTCGCGCTGGGCTGGCTGCTGAAGACCGAGGCTTTGATCCTGCTGCTCACGGAGAACTACTAGCCCGCGAAGCGACTACCATCCCATCCGGACCGTGCTAGGCGGGGAGTCAGCGGTGCCCTGAACCCGCAATCCGCTATAGCGGGGCCGAATTCCCACCCGAGGGGTCGCTCGCGCGGCAGCCCCGCCGGTTGAAGCGTTGAAGGTCAGAGTCCCCCGCGGTGCCGGTTCGTGAACCAGGTCAGGTCCGGAAGGAAGCAGCCTTAAGCGGGTCCCGGTAGGCGCGGTGGGAGCTCTCTGACTCGAGCGGAAGCCGGCGAAAGGCACTGCAAGAAAGACATCGAAGGCGGGTGCACGGTCCACTTTTTTTAGGAGCCCTTCGGGCCGGTGAGCAGGCGCTCGCCGCGATCAGCCGCAGTGCCGGTAGACATGCCACGATCGGTTCGACGCGGTGAGCGCAAACCCCGCCGGGACGCCGTAGGCCCGACCCGGGTCGTTGGGGTCAAGCACGTAGGTGTCGAGCACCGCTCGGTTCGCCGGCGCGATGAACGTGCCCCGCGCGATCTCCGCGGGCCTGATGTCCGTGGGGCTCGTGTGGAGTTCGAGTGCGAGAAGGGGCACCGGGGTGTGGTAGGGCACGCCGACCAGACCGCAGCCCGTCGAGATCGCGTGTCGCTTCGTCAGCGCGATGAGGTCGTTCTCGATCCGCGACTGGGCTGAGAGGCTCTGCTTCTTCGGGTTCGTGCTGTTGAACGTCTGGTTCAGGCGTGTCGCGTTCCACGGGATGAACGCGGCGATCGCGACGACGCAGGCAACCGCGCCGGTCTGCCAGAGCCGCCGGCGAGGGTGATCGGCGGGCAGCGAGCGCCAGCCGAACAGCCCGGCGCCGGCAAGGATCGCCAGCAGGGCGACGAGCACGAAGGTGTATCGGTCATCGATCGGGAGGCCCGAGCTCGCGATGACCGCGAAGGCGACGAGCGCGACGCCGCCGGCCCCGAGCGCAAGCAGGATCCGCGAACGCAGCAGCCATACCGACATGACGCCGCCGATCGCCGCAGCGATCAGGCCGTCCGGCCCGAGCACCTCACCGAGCCGTCTTGCCCCTGTGTAGGGGAACTTGATGATCCCCGTGGGTCGCTTCAGCGCCGTCGCGGTGTGCTGGGTGTGGTGAAGCGACCAGAGCAGCTTGCCGGTGATCGCAAAGTCGGAGGCGACCCAGACGATCGGTGCTGCAGCCACGAGCGCCGCCAGCCCTAAGCGTTCACGCCAGGACCGCCCCGGCAGCAGGTAGAGCCAGTAGACCCCCGCAAAGAGCCACGCCTCAGGCCGCAGCAGCCCGGCAACATCAAGCAGGACGAGGGCCGGCCATCCGGACCGCCGCCGTCGCGTCTCAACAAGCAGCGCGGCCAGCACGAGCGCGGTGTAGGGGATGTCGACATACGCCCGAACCCCGTAGCTCAGCACCTCGTATCGCGTGATCAGGATCGCCGCGGCCGCGAGTCCCGCCGGCCGGGAGAACCACGCCTCCCCGAGCCGGTACACGAGATATGGGAGGGCAGCAAGCGCGATGTAAGCGAGCGCGAGCACGATCGAGATCGTCGTGGCCGCTCCGAACGGAGCGCCCACGAGCCCGACCACCTCCGCCAGCGGATGCGGCGTCGGCGCCAGTGCGACGCCGTAGGTCGGCGTCTGGCCACGCGCGAGCTGCTGGCCCCAGACGAGCGAGTAGAGCGTGTCGTAGTTGGGGAAGCCAAACGGCAGGACGAGGCGCAACACGAGCGCGCCGAGGAGAATCGAGGCCGCGGCGGCGAGATTGCGGGTGCGGGCCATCGACAGCACGGTATTCATTGGAGAGGCGCGAGCGAGCCCGTAGACTCAGCTCTCCGTGTCCGCTGGTCCCTCGCTCTACCGCCGCCATCGCCCGCGTACGTTCGCCGAGGTCGTCGGCCAGGATCACGTGGTGCGCACGCTCTCGAACGCGGTCGAGCGCGACAGGATCCATCACGCCTATCTGTTCGTCGGCTCGCGTGGCACCGGCAAGACGTCCATGGCCAAGATTCTCGCTGCCTGCCTCAACTGTGTCGAGGGCCCGACGATCACGCCGTGCGGCGTCTGCGACTCCTGCCGCGCGATCGCCTCGGCGACCTCGCTCGATGTCGCCGAGATGGATGCGGCGTCGTCCAACTCGGTTGACGACATTCGCGCGCTGCGCGAGTCGGTCGCGTTCGCGCCGGTCTCCGGCCACCGCAAGATCTACATCCTCGACGAGGCCCACATGCTCTCGACAGCGGCGTGGAATGCCTTCCTGAAGACGCTCGAGGAGCCGCCCCCGAACACGCTGTTCGTCCTCGCGACAACCGACGCCCAGAAGGTCCCCGCGACCGTCATCGACCGCTGCCACCGCTTCGACTTCCAACGTCCGAGCGCCGAGCAGATCGCGACGGTCTTGCGCCGAACCGCTCTCGCGGAGCAGATCGCGATCCCCGATGACGCGTTGGCGCTGCTCGCGCGCCACGCGTCGGGCAGCTTCCGCGACGCGCTCGGGATGCTCGAACAGCTCGAGACCTACAGCGGTGGCGAGATCACCCTCCCCGATGTCCTCGCGGTCCTGGGGATCTCCGACTCCGAGCTGCTGTTCCGCACGCTCGATGCGGTCGCCTCGGACGACCCGCGCTCGGCGCTCCTTTCCGTCGCGGCGGCGCTCGAAGGGGGACGCGATCCTGCGGCGTTCACCCGCGAGCTCGAAGCGCACGCCCGCGAGCTCCTGATCGTCCAGACGCTCGGCGGTACCGTCCCGCCAGAGATCGCCCTGACTCCCGACCACGACGCGCGCCTGCAAGCCCAGGCCGAGGCGATAGGCGCGGCCGTCCTCATCCGTCTGCTCGACCTCCTGTCAGCCGCCCTCCTCGCCGTGCGTGCCGGCTCCGACGCTCGCACCCAACTCGAGCTCGCGGCGATCCGCGCAGCCAGTCCCGATTTCGACCCCGCAACCGCCGCCATCACCGCCCGCCTCGAACGCCTCGAGAGCGCAAGACCGACAGCCCCGGCCGCCGCCCAGCAGCCCCGCGAGCCCGTACAGGCCGCGCAACCACCTGCCCCCCAAGCCGCTCCGCCCGAGCCCAACGGTCACGAACCAAACGCGCTCGATGCGCCCAAGCCGGCGGTCTCGCCGGCGAAAGCCGACGAGCCGACCGGCGACGTCCCGCCCGAGCCCAACGGTCACGAACCAAACGCGCTCGATGCGCCCAAGCCGGCGGTCTCGCCGGCGAAAGCCGACGAGCCGACCGGCGACGCCCTTCCAATGACCCTGCAGACGCTCGTCGAGGCATGGCCCGCCGTCGTTGCGACCCTCCGCGCGTCAAATGCGATGCTCGGCGCGGTGATCGAGGACGCGCAGCCGGTCGAGCTGGACGGTAGCCGACTGGTCCTGGCGTTTGCTGCCGACGCGGCTTTCCTGCGCCGCAAGGCACAGGACCGCGCGAGCCGCGCGGCGCTGAGCGACGCGGTGACCCAGGTCACGGGGCGGTCTCTGTCGCTCGACTACGAGTTGCTCGAGGCGGCCGACTCTGCCGCGCCGGTCACGCTGACCGAAGAGGAGCTCGTGCGACGTTTGAAGGACGAGTTCGATGCCGAGGAGCTCCCTGCCGTCGACGAGGAGGCGCACTGATGCCCCAGCCCAACATGCAGCAGATGATGAAGCAGATGCAGAAGATGCAGGCGGACATGGCGCTTGCGCAGGAGGAGATCGCAGCGGCCGAGGTGCAGGCGTCCTCCGGCGGTGGAATGGTGACCGTGACGATGAGCGGAGCGCTCGAGGTGAAGTCGGTGAGGATCGAGTCCGCCGCGATCGATCCCGACGATCCGGACCTGCTGTCCGATCTCGTGCTCGCAGCGGTCAACGAGGCGATCCGGGACGCCCAACAGCTCGCCAACAGGCGCATGGAGCGCGTGACCGGCGGCATCGACCTGAGCTCGCTCGGCGGTCTCGGCCTACCCGGCCTTTGATCCTTGTCGGTTTACGCACCCCCGATCCAGCGGCTGGTCAGCGAGCTCTCAAAGCTCCCCGGCGTTGGGAGCCGCACTGCGCAGCGCCTCGCGTTCCACATCCTGCGCGCGCCTGGCGAGGACGCAGCGGCGCTGGCCCAGGCGATCCGCGACGTCAAGGAGCGGATCGGGCTGTGCGAGGTCTGTTGCAACCTGGCGGAGGGTCCCCGCTGCCGGATCTGCGAGGACGACCGTCGCGACATGTCTGTCATCTGTGTCGTCGAGGAGCCCTCCGACGTGATCGCGCTCGAGCGCACGCACGAGTACCGCGGGCGCTACCACGTCCTCGGCGGCGCGCTGTCACCGATCGACGGCGTCGATGCCGACGATCTACGGATCGCTGAACTGTTCGCGCGCGTCGACGGGCCCGGCAGCGAGGTCCGCGAGGTGGTTCTTGCCACGAATCCGACGACCACCGGCGAAGCTACTGCGCTTCACATCGCGCAGGGCCTGCGCGAACGGGCGCCGCAGGTGTCGGTGACCCGCCTTGCGAGCGGTCTGCCGGTCGGAGCGGATCTCGAGTACGCCGACGAGGTGACGCTCGGGCGCGCGTTCTCAGGCCGCCGCGCCGTGTAGCCGAAGGGCCGGGTTTCGCGCGTCGCGCCGCGGCCGCCGCACCGTATCCTCCGGCCATGGCAACGATCGTGATGAAGTTCGGCGGTACCTCGGTGGCCGACGCCGAGCGGATCAAGCGTGCAGCGCGGCGGATCGTCGCGAAGCGCGAGTCCGGCTACCAAGTGGTGTCCGTCCTCTCAGCGCGTGGGAAGACGACCGACGAGCTGATCGCGATGGCCGAGGAGGTCTCGCCGGCGCCCGACCCGCGCGAGATGGACATGCTGCTCTCGACCGGCGAGCGGATCTCCTGCGCGCTCTGCGCGATGGCGATCCACGATCTCGGGCATCAGGCGCTCTCGCTGACCGGCTCACAGGCGGGCATTGTCACCGATACCTCGCACACCAAGGCGCGGATTCTCGACGTGCGCAGCGAGCGGATCGCCGCCGCGCTCGCCGACGACAAGATCGTGCTTGTCGCGGGCTTTCAGGGTGTCTCGACGAGTCGCGACGTGACGACGCTCGGCCGCGGTGGCTCGGACACGACGGCTGTCGCGCTCGCCGCCGCCCTCGGTGCCGAGGAGTGCGAGATCTACACCGATGTCGCCGGCGTGTTCAGCGCCGATCCGCGGATCGTGCCGGATGCCCGCCTTCTGCCCATCGTGTCCTTCGAGGAGATGCTCGAGATGTCGGCCTCCGGAGCGGGGGTCCTCCAGCTACGCTCCGTGGAGTACGCCCGCAACCACGGTGTGCGGATCCACTGCCGGTCGAGCTACGACGACGGCCCGGGTACCGTCGTGGTCTCGGAGCAGGAGACCTTGGAACAGCCACTCGTTACCGCAGTCACGCATTCGACCGGCGAAGCCCGGATCACGCTGCTGGGCGTCCCCGACGAGCCCGGGATCGCGGGGCGGATCTTCGGCGCGCTCGCCGAGGCGAACGTGAACGTCGACATGATCATCCAGAACGAGCCGCTTGCTGACGGGCGCCGCGCCGACATGTCGTTCACGGTCGCGCGCGACGACATTCGCAGCGCGCGCGCCGCGCTCGACGGCGTGGTGTCGGAGGTCGGAATCGGCGGGGTAGCGATGGACGAGGAGATGGGCAAGGTTTCGATCGTCGGCGCGGGGATGCGCAGCCATCCGGGCGTCGCGGCGAAGGTCTTCAAGGTACTCGGGGAAGTGGGGGTCAACATCGAGATGATCTCGACGTCGCCGATCAAGATCTCCTGCGTGATTCCGGGGGATCGTGTGCCCGACGCGGTGCGTGTGCTGCATGCTGCCTTCGAGCTGGCGGGCGAGGACACGATCCTTCCCGAGGATCCGTTCGCGGGGCCGCGATGAGCCGCGGTCCGCGCGTGGCCGTCGTCGGCGCCACCGGCGCCGTCGGTGCCGTGATGCTCACCCTGATTGCTGATCGCGGGTTTCCGGCGTCGGAGGTGGTCCCGTTCGCCTCAGAGCGCTCCGTGGGGCGCATGATCGATGGGGTCGGCGAGGTTCAGCCGCTGCACGAGGAGACGATCGCGGGCTTTGACGTCGCGCTTTTCTCGGCCGGTGGCAGTCTCTCGCGCGAGTGGGCGCCACGGTTCGCCGCTGCCGGCGCTGTCGTCATCGACAACTCGAGCGCGTGGCGGATGCACCCGGATGTGCCGCTGGTGGTGAGCGAGGTCAATCCGCACGCCCTCGACGGGATCGCTCGCGGGATCGTCGCGAACCCGAACTGCACGACGATGACGATCATGCTGCCGCTCAAGGCGCTCCACGACGCCTTCGGCCTCCTCGCCGTTGTGGCGACGAGCTTCCAGGCGGCCGGCGGCGCGGGCCAGAAGGGAATCGACGAGCTCGCCGCGCAGATCCCCGTGCTCCACGAGACGCGCCACCTCCTGTTGAGCGATGGAGCGGCGGCGATCGCCGAGATCGACTTCAGCGTGCATGCCGCGCCGCTCGCCTTCAACGTCGTCCCGTGGCTCGGCGCCGAAGCGGGCGACGGCTACACCGACGAGGAGATGAAGCTCGTCAACGAGTCGCGCAAGATCCTCGAGCTTCCGACGCTGGAGGTGAGCCCGACTTGCGTTCGCGTTCCCGTGATGGTCGGGCACGCGATCGAGCTGCGCGCTACCTTCGAGCGCGAGGTCGGTCTCGACGCTGCGACGGCCGCGCTCGAAGCGTTCCCGAACGTGGTACTCGACGCGCTGCCGACGCCGGTCGCCTATGCCGGCCGCGACGAGGTGGCCGTCGGCCGCCTGCGGCGTGATCTCGCGGACCCGCGCTCGCTGAACCTGTTCGTGGTCGGCGACAACCTCCGCAAGGGCGCCGCGTTGAACGCCGTGCAGATTGCGGAGCTGCTCGTCGAGCGCCACCTCCTGGGCGCCCGCGTGCCGACCGCATCCGCCCCGCAGACCTAGGGCGCCAGCCCCGAGCCGGTCAGGCCGGCTGGTGCTCGCTTCGGCGCACGAGGTAGATCGCCACCGCGAGTGAGAGTGTCAGGAGTCCCAGGACCCCGAGCTCGATCAGCTGGTGGGTGCTCGGGTTCGCATAGTGCTCGAGCTGCGCCGTCGTGATCAGAATCCGCCGCACGACCGCGATCAGGCCGACGAAGAGGAACGGCTCGGCGACGATCTCCCCGCGCAGGACCACGTGGCGCAGCGTGTGCAGAAGCTCAGCGACGATCAGCGCGAGCAGGATCCTGTCGAGCAGCGTTACGCCGATGTCGACGGCCCCGAGCGGGTGCGTGCGCGTGATGTCGTGCACCACCTGGTGCACGGCGCCCACGACGATCAGCACTGCCGCCGTCACCAGCAGCAGCGCAACGATCACATAGAGCCCCTCCTCCGCACCAACCAGCGACCCACGCACGAACCGCGCAAACGGCGTGTTGCTCGTGCTCGGTCCCGGGGGCTCACTCGTCGTCACGTCACGGCCATCGTAGAGCGGGCGCCAGTCGGTCCTTCCGCATCGACCGGCGCGCAGGCACGGGGAGCGTCTCCGGCTAGGTGCAGTGAGCGCGTGGTGTTCCTGGTCGCCGCGGTTGTGGGGTTCGCCTTCGGTGGTGCCGACCAGTACCTCGGCAGCCTGATCGCGCTCGATCCCTGGTCGGCCTCGGTCAGCCATATGTCGGCGCCGTGGCTGATCCTCCCGTTCGCGTTCGGCACGACCCAAGCCCGCCCGCGCACGGCGGCGATGCTCGGCACGACCGTGATCGTGTCGGCCTTGCTCAGCTATTTCGTGCTCACGCTGAGCCCATTAGAAGGCGTCGCGCTCAGCCGCTTCCCCGCCGACTGGATCGCGCTGATCGACTCGAACCGCGAGGTGATCATCGGCGGCCTCCTCACGGCGCCGCTGTTCGGCCTCCTCGGCCACCGCTGGCGCGAGCGCCGTTCACCCCTCGCCGCGGCAGCCGTCGCCGGCGCGCTCCTCTTCGAGCCCCTCGCCAGACTCGCCACCAATCAGCTGCTCACTCCACAAGCGGTGTGGATCGCCGAAGTCGCCCTCGGCCTGCTCGCCGCAGGCGGTTTCGTCCGCTGTCGCGCGCAGCGTCCAACGCTTCCCTGAGTGGCGGTCAGGCCGGTTCACACACCTCCCGCGCCGCCACCGCCCGCGCCTCCCGCCCGACCCAACCCGCGCCGTAGAAAAGACCCCGAATCCCGTCGCGACCCAACCCGCGGCGCCCCAAGACCCCGAATCCCGCCCAGCCCAAGCCCTACCACGGACCCACCAAGCGCCCGCTGC
>Ga0265319_1000141_pt1 | contig 54186 bp, 49 predicted proteins | sample 4824metaG_FD_192443 | JGI IMG/M metagenome (GOLD analysis project Ga0265319, IMG submission 192443) | Rhizosphere microbial communities from Carex aquatilis grown in University of Washington, Seatle, WA, United States - 4-8-24 metaG | ecosystem: Host-associated > Plants > Roots > Rhizosphere >...
CTCTCAATCGCGACCCAAAGCGGATGGATCGAGGTCTTGAGCCTCCCAATCGCGATCCAGAGCGGATGGATCGAGGTCTTGAGCCTCCCAATCGCGATCCAGAGCGGATGGATCGAGGTCTTGAGCCTCTCCACCGCGATACGGAGCGAATGGATCGAGGTCTTGAGCTTCTCAATCGGGATCGGGAGCGAACGGGCGAGGTCTCGAGCTTCTCGATGGTGAAGTCGACGTCCTTCCAAGAAATCGACACCCCCGTGTCGATTTCTGCGCCTCCCGCGCGGAATCCGCGGTCGGCGCGAGACTGTCTCTACGAGGGGCGCGAAAACGGCGCGCTGACCCCCCCCCCGGGCACTTCGGCTCCGGGGGGGATCGCCGCGACGCGGTCGCTCCACCCCTCGGAAAGGAGAGATAGGTATATGTCTAATACCAACAAGTCGACAACCAAGGCGGCTGCCTTGGCGCACGTGCAAGCGCTCATCGCTGGCACGACGCAGCACTTCCCGAACGGGTCGTTCACGATCGGGAACGCCACGTACACGTCGGCTTCGCTCGTCCAAGTCTTCCAGGGCCTGGCCAACGCGATGCTGGCGCGCAACACGGCGGAAGCGGGCGCCAAGGACGCGTTGGCGGCGGTGCAGGCGGCAGAGGCGCAGGTGGACCCGATCCTTCGGGCCTACACGCGTCTCGTTTTTGCCGCCTTCGCCAACGCCACGCAGACGCTCGCGGACTTCGGCCTCACGCCTCCCAAGGCGCGAACGCCGTTGACCAGCGAGCAGCTGGCCGCCCGGGCGGCGAAGGCCAAGGCCACGCGCATCGCGCGTGGGACGGCGAGCAAGAAGAAGAAGCTCGCCGTCAAAGGCGACGTGACCGGAGTCACCGTGACTCCCGTTCGCGCGCCGACCGCGGCCCCGCCGGTGGCTCCGGTTCCCCGGTGACACCGGCTTCGCCGGCCACACAGCCGGTGCCGACCACTTCGAGCGCGCCCGCAGCAACCCCCGCGGGCACCACCTCGATGGCGTCGTCACCTCGTAGGCGCGACAGCGCCTGACCCAGGGACAGGGAAGCGACGCCCGAACGGCACGGGGGGCGGCGCTTCCCTGCGCCCGCCTTTTCGTTCTACACACGCACCACCAACGCCTGGAGGGACGATTGGACATCTTCAAGCCGACGACCGCTTTCCTCGGGACGATGTACGTCGGGGCCGATCGGCTCGGGCGGCCGCTGACCGACCCGGAGAAGAAGGAGCTAGCGTCGCTCCTGCGCAGACACGACTTCGTCGGCGCGAGCCTCGTATCGCTCCGGTTCGCGTTCACTCTGAGGCGCAGCAAGACGGCCGCGCAGGATCTGCAAGGTCGCGCCAAACTGCGCCTGATCCGCGTGGGGTGGGACCCGAGCGAGGTCCCGCTGGTCAAGCGCTTGTGCCGGTTGGTGTGGAGCGAGCACAAGAACGAGACGCGCGAGACGGCCGCGGCCCGCAAGACCGAGGAGGTCTTCCTCCGTGAACAGGCCATCCACAATGGCAACACCGCAGCTTCCGCCGAGGACCTGGCCACGCGCCTCGAAGCAGAGCGTCAGGAGGAAGAGCATGCGGCGAAACGCATCGCTTCGCTGCGCGCCGCCTTCGTCGAGGCGGACGACGCGATCAACGTGCTCTGGCTCGACTACCGGCTCGCCGGGGTCGCCGAGCCGAGCGAGATGGCCCGCTTGAGCGGGCACGATGTCGGCGCGTTCTACCGCGCCGCCGACAGGCGGAAGAGGTGCACGGCGCGGTTGCTCGACGCCGAAAGAGGCGCACACTCCAAGGAGAAAAAGTGATGTCCGAGCGCAAGCATGCCGACCTGTGGGAAGAGCTCGTCGACGAAGCCGGCGAGGACGAGATCGATCGCGCCGCGAGCGTGAGCGTCGCACAGGCGGAGGCCGAGCTGAAGGCGGCCGGCTTCGACGTCGCGGCCGAGCGCGCGAAGGCGAGCGCCTGGCTCGACGCGCTGCAAAGCGGAGCGCCCGAGGAGGTGACGAAGGCGACGAAGGCGAAGGCCGCGGCGAACGCGCAAGAGGCGACGAAGGCAAAGCCGCCGACGTCGCGCGCCGCAGAGGAAAAGCGACGCACGCGCGCGCGCCCCCCGGTCGCGTGGCTGGCGGCGGCGGCGACGGTCGGCGTCGCGGTCGGCGCCGCGCTGGACGCGGGGCTTCGCGTACCGGAGCTCGTGGGCCGCCCTGCGCCTCCCTCGGCGGCCGCTCTCTCGGCCGCGGCCGACCTGCGCCGGCAGGCCGCCGACGCGTGCGACACGAAGCAGTGGAACGTGTGCCTCGCGGACCTCGACGAGGCACGCGCCGCCGATCCCGCCGGAGACGACACGCCCGCAGTGAAGACCCTGCGTGACAAGGCCCTCGCAGAGATCCTGAGGAAGCCGGCGGCGCCGCCCCATTGAAGGCGCGCTCTTGCTCAGCCAGGCGGAGACGGGTGCCGCGGGTGCGGTCACCCGGGCGCTCGGAGGTGCGCTACCATCCGCCCACCAGACAGACCCCCGATGCGACCTGACGACTTTTCGCCTGGACTCGCGCAGGGGCGAGCGCTGCCGGGGCAAGCGCTCCCCGACGTGCGGCTGCGACCGCCGGGGCCTCGATCGCGCGAGCTCGCGGCCAGGCTGGCCGCGGTGGAGTCTCCCGCGGTGCGCGCCCGTAGAGAGGCTCGCGCCAAAGAGAGCGCGAGCGACCAGGCGCCCATTGTCTACGCGCGAGCCGAAGGCGCGAACGTCATCGATGTGGATGGGAATCGATACGTCGACCTGGCCGCGGGGTTCGGTGCGCTGCTCCTCGGTCACTTGCCCGCGCGCGTCGCCGGAGCGGTCGACGAGCAGTGCGAGCGGCTCTGGCTCGCGCTCGGCGACGTGTATCCGTCCGACGCCAAGGTCGTCCTCTGCGAGCTGCTCGCGAAGCTCTATCCGGAGCCGGGCGCGCGGGTGATGCTCGGATCGAGTGGCGCCGACGCCGTGACCGCTGCGCTGAAGAGCGCGATGCTGGCGACGGGCCGCGGGGGCGTCGTCGCCTTCGACGGTGCGTACCATGGCCTGTCCTACGCGCCGCTCGCGGCATGCGGGCTGCGACCGACTTTTCGTGAGCCGTTCTCCGAGCAGCTCAACCCGCGAGTGACATTCGCCCCGTACCCCGGCGAGGGGGCTTCGCTCGACGAGACGATGGTCGCTGTCTCGGGGGCGCTTGCACGCGGCGAGGTGGGCGCGGTGCTCGTCGAGCCGGTCCTCGGTCGCGGCGGATGCGTCGTCCCTCCACCAGGGCTTCTTCCGTCGCTGCGCGCGGCGTGCGACCGGGCGGGCGCGCTGCTCGTATGCGACGAGGTGTGGACGGGCCTCGGCCGCAGCGGTGCATGGCTCGCAAGCGTCGATGCGGGGGTCTTGCCGGACCTCGTGTGCCTCGGAAAAGGGCTCGGCGCCGGCCTTCCGGTGAGCGCGTGCATCGGGAGTGATCGTGTGATGGCGGCCTGGGGAGCGCACGGAGGGGCGACGATCCACACGGCCACGCACTTCGGCGCGCCTCTCGCATGCGCCGCAGCGGTGGCGACCCTCGGCGCGATCGAAGAGGCGCGGCTGCCCGAGCGCTCACGAGCCGTCGGCGAGCGGTGGATGACCGGGTTGCGACGTCGTTGCGAGGGTCGCGGAGTCGCCGATGTCCGCGGGCGCGGTCTGATGATCGGCGTCGCGCTCGAAGGAGGGCCGGGGCGCGCTCTCGCGGTGACCCGCGCGTTGCTCGAGCGCGGTTGGATCGTCCTGACAGGCGGCTCCCGCGGCGATGTGATCACTCTGACGCCGCCGCTCGATATCGACGAGCGGCTCCTCGCGGCCTTCGCAGACGCGCTTGCCGATGCGCTGACCGCCGCCCCATGTAGCCCATGAGCGCGTGGAGCGAGAGCGAGGCGCTTCACGAGCGCGTTCGCGCGATGATCCGTGCCTACGAAAGGCGCGCGCGGTCCCCCGAATCGTTCGACGCGATCGCAGCGGACCTCGCTCGCTTTCAGGCGGCGAACGTCCCCGGATACGGCCGCCTCTGCGCCGCGCACGGCGTCGAGCCCTCGAAGATCGACCTGGCCCGCCAGGCACCGGCGGTCCCGACCGACGCGTTCCGGCTCGCCGACGTGTTTGCATTCGACCCGAGCGCCGCCACGGCAACCTTTCGCACGAGCGGGACGACCCTTGGCGCTCGAGGCGTGCACCGTATCCGCGACGTGGGAACGTACGACGCAGCCTCGATAGCCTTCGGCCGCGCGATGCTCGTTCCAGACCTCGCGCGTCCGGCCGCGGTTCTCGTCGTCGGGCCCTCCCCCGCCGACGTCCAGGATTCGTCGCTCGCTCATATGTGCGGGCTCTTCGCGCGCACCTTCGCTGAACCCCAACGCGAAGAAGACACGTTCTTCGTCCGGGGCGGGGCCCCCGACATCGCCGGGCTTCGAAAGCGGGTCGCCGGGCTTTCGCCTTCGTCGCCGGCGATCGTCCTGGCCACGAGCTTCGCGCTGGTGCACGTCGTCGACGCCCTCCAGGGGGAGGTCCTTGCCCTGCCGTCGCGCAGCCGCGTCATGCAGACCGGCGGGTTCAAAGGACGGTCGCGCGAGGTGGACCGCGACGAGCTCGAGGCCGCCACGGCCCGGACGTTCGCGATCGATCGGCGGTCGGTCGTCGGCGAGTACGGCATGACCGAGCTGTCGAGCCAGTTCTGGGAGGCGCCCCCCACGAGCGAAGACGAGACGCGCTCGTACTTCGAGCCGCCGTGGGCGCGCGTCGTTGCCGTCGACGGACGGACGCTCGAGCCACTCGCCGATGGCGAAGTGGGCATCGCCCGAATCGAGGACCTCGCCAACGTGGACAGCGCCTTTGCCGTGGTCACGCAGGATCGCGTGCGGCGCCGGGGCGCTGGTTTCGAGCTTCTCGGGCGCGTGCCAGGCTCCCTTCCGCGCGGCTGCTCGATCGCCCTCGAAGAGATGCTGGCGGCTCCTCGGGACGGCGAATGAGCCGCACGGTCGACGATCGCGTGGCCGACGTCAGACGCCTGATCGGCGCCGCCCGGTCCGTGTATGCGAATCGCGCGCGCATCGCTCCGCAGGTGGCGCGCTGCACGGGGTTGACGCCCGAGGGCGTCGCGCTCGGATTCGAGTCGCTCGAGCGCGAAGCCAGCGACGCCGACCTCCGAGCGCTGATCGCCAGGTCGGGGGTCGCCGACTGCGTGCACGCGATCCTCTCGGCCAACGTCTTCGTGAGTGCCATGCGCGCGCTCGTCATCGCGCGCGCTACCGCGGACCGCGTGACCATCCACCCCTCGCGGCGCGACCCAGTCCTCGCAATCGCTCTCGTCGAAGCAGCCGCCGATCCGGCGATTGTGGTGCAACCGGAGCGCGACGTCGCATCGGTCACCGGCGGCGAAATCCACGTCTACGGGCGCGACGCGACGATCGCGGCCGTGCGGGCGCTCGCGCAACCGGGCGTGACCGTTCGGGGCCACGGCACCGGATTGGGAGTCGCCATCGTGACGAACGCCGCGGACCTCGCCCAAGCGGCCGACCTGCTCGCGGCCGATGTCGTACCGTTCGACCAGCGCGGATGCCTCAGTCCGAGGGTCGCCCTCGTCGAGGGGGATGCGGCTCGGGCATGGTCGTTCGCCCAAGCGCTCGACGAGTGCCTGCGCGGCTGGGGACGCCGCGTGCCGCGCGGCGCGCTCCTCGACGACGAACCGGGCGAAGCCATGCGATGGCGGGACACGATGGCCTTCGCCGGTCGCGTGTGGGCCAGCGATCATCACGCGGTCGCGTTGGGCGCCGTGGGCGCCCCATTGCTGGTGCCGCCGGCGGGGCGCCACCTGTACGTGGCACCGCAGCCGAACTGGGATGGTGTCGCTTCGTGCCTGACGCCCGTCGCGCGATTTGTCGTTGCCGTTGGGACCGACGATCCGGCGCGTGTCAGGGAGATCGCCCCCGACAACGCGCGCGTCTCAAGGCTAGGCCTCATGCAGCGGCCACCCCTGGACGGCCCCGTCGACCGCCGTTCGTAGCCACTACTCCAGGTTTCTACGCCCCCTTGTCGGGGATGATCTGCACGCGACGCTGGGGCTCCTCCCCCATGCTCTCGGTGCGGACGCCCTTCATGTCCCGGAGCGCAATGTGGACGATGCGCCGCTCGCGCGCGCTCATCGGATCGAACGTGATCACTTTGCCCTCGGTGGCCACGCGCTGGGCGAGGCGGCGCGCCATCTGGGCCAGTTGGTCTTCGTGGCGAGCGCGGTACCCTTCCGCATCGACGATGACGTGTCGCCGCGCGTCGCCCGGTCGAACGACGACGCGCGCGGTCAGATACTGAATCGCGTCGAGGACGTTGCCCTTCTTGCCGATGATGCGGCCGGCGTCGGGACCCTCGATCTCGAGCCGGATCTCGTCGGGCGACCCCTCGCCGTCGTTCGGGGCGATGTTCACCTCGACCCCCATCTGCATCTTGCCCACGAGCGTGCGAACGAAAGCGAGAGCCTTTCGCGTTTGCCCGTCGAGTGCCGACTCGTCAACGCTCGACTCGGACGGCCGATCGTTGCGTACCAGATTCGATTCTTGCTCCTCAGACACGAGCCTTTCCCTTTCGCAGAGCAGGTGCTGCGGCACCGGCATCACGCTTGTCCGATTTTCCGGACGAGTCCTTGTTCACGACGACATCTCCCTTGCCGGGCTCCGCCGGTCCACCCGCTCTCGGGAAGAGTTTCTCCATCACGAGTTGCTGCGTGATCCCGAGCACGCTGTTGGTCAACATATAGACGCCGAGGGCGGCGGGCAGAAAGAGCATCATCACGGTGAAGATTCCCGGCATCAGCCAGGTCATCATCTTCTGCTGCACCGGGTCCATTCCCTGCTGGGGCACGATGCGTTGCTGCACGATCATCGCCACGCCGAGCACGAAGGGAAGAAGGAAATACTTGTCGGGCGCAGACAGGTCGGCAAACCACAAGAACTTCGTGTGATAAAATTCAACCGCGGTCTGCAACGTCGCGTACATCGCGAACCAAACGGGCATCTGCACGAGCGCAGGAAGGCACCCGCCCAGCGGGTTGACCTTGTGTTTGCGCCAAAGCTCCATCATCGCCAGGTTCTTCGCCTGCGCGTCGTCCTTGAACCGGTCGTTCAGGGCGTCGATCTCGGGCTTGAGCTTGCGCATCGCGATCGTGCTCTTGATCTGCTTCCACGTGAGCGGAAACAGAAACACGCGGAGGCCGATCGTGAGCACGATGATCGCAATCCCCCAGTTTCCCAGGGTGATGTGGTCGTGAATCCAGGTGATGATCGCGACGAGGTACTTCCCGACGAACGAGAACGTCCCGAGGTTGATGAGGTCACCGAGCCTGGGCCAGCCGCCGGCGGCCGAAGAAAGCACCTCGCGCTCCTTCGGGCCGAAGAAGGCGATCTGCCGGTACGTCGCCGATTCGCTCGGACCGAGGGTTCGCGACGGATACGTCAAGCGCGCCTTGTAGACGTCCCCCGCCTCGTCGTCGTCGGGCTTCTGCCCGGCGCCGAACCACTGCTCGGCGACCACGTCGCACGAAGGCTTGTCGCCGTTCGCTCCGGGCGCCGCTTCCATCGGCACCAGCACCTGGGCGAAGTAATAGTTCGCGATCGCGGCGTACCGATCGACCAGCGGCTCGGAGAACCAGCCGGTCTTGAACTCGCTCGCGCCCTTCGCAAGGCGCTTGACGTCACTGTCTCGGGCACACTCGAGGTTGGTCTGAAAGGGCGAGACGCGACCGAGCTTGCCTTTGACTTCGGCGTTCGTTCGGTAGGCGAACACTTCGACGGACGTCGTGTGGCTCTTCGGGCCGTTCGACCTGTTGGTCAGCGTGGTCTCGACGGAGAGCTCGAAGGGGCGCGCGCCGGCGGCGACCACTTTGACGATCTGGACCGAGTCGTCCTGGTAGGAAAACTCACACGCCTTGTCGGCACGGCGAGTCAGCTGCCACTCGAAGCGATCGTACTTCACCTGATCGTCGGGCGACGCTGGAGTGCCCGGCGATCGGAACAGCGTGCGCAGGTTGCGCCAGCGCTCGATGTCCGGCGTGGTCGACAGGTCGGCCGCTGCGCTCTTCGCGTAGCGAGCGTCGGTCAACCGGAGGTGGGTGAGACCCGCCCCGCGGGTGGACAGGTCGGCTTCGAAGCGGTTGCCGCGGATCGTGCACGTCTCTCCGGGCGGCGGCGGCGCGGGCACGGGGCGGCCGGGCTCGGCGTCGACGACATCGGGCGGGAAGCCCGGAGAATTGACGTACGCCTCCGTCGGAAGGTCTTGCGCGTGTTCGGACGCCTTCCGACCGTAAAACAGCCAGTACCCGCCGAGCACGATGGCGGCGATCAGAATCAAACGCCCAATCGAGTTGCGATCCATGAGTCCTCAGCCCGCCTCTCGTGCGCTCTCGTGCGCCAGAGAGCGCGCCGGAGGGGGAGGCGGGTCGTAGCCGCCGGGGTGAAACGGGTGGCACTTACACAGGCGCACGATCGAAAGCAAGCCGCCCCGGATCGCGCCGTGGCTCTCGAGGCAAGCCACGGCGTAGCGCGAGCACGAGGGCTCGAAGCGGCACACCCGCCCGAGGAAACGCGAGAGCGTCGCCTGGTAAAGCCTCAGGAGCGCGATGAGAAAACTGGCCATCATCACAATCGGTTGCCGGCAGGATGGTCCGGGTCGGGGCCGCGCGCCAGCGCTTCCGCGGCGCGCTTCTTGAGCCTCGACTCGACCGCGAGCCATTCCGCGCGCACTTGTTCGAGCCCCAGCTCATGCGCCCCTTCGCGGGCGATGACGATGAGGTCGACGCCGTCGGGCAGGAACGCCGGCCAGTTGCGAAAGCATTCGCGGCAGAGACGTTTCACACGGTTGCGACGCACGGCGCCGCCGATCTTGCGGGCGACGACCACCCCTAGGCGCGATGCGCGGGGCGGGGGCCGCTGCGCAGCGACCAGGAGGGTAAAATGGGCGGTCCCCACCCGCCGGCCTGCGCGCTGCGCCCGCACGAACTCCGCGTGCCGACGCAGCCTGCGGTCGCGCCCGAACTCGAACGCCACTACTTCTTGTAGATCGTCGGCACCAGGCGAACGCGCCCCTTGCGGCGGCGATTCTGCAGCACTTTTCGGCCGCCGCGTGTCGACATTCGGGTGCGGAAGCCGTGGGTGCGTGCCCGGCGAATGTTGTGCGGCTGGTAGGTGCGCTTCATGACGAGGGGACGGGAGGAGAGCATCTCGCTCGCCGGAGGTCAAGGGAAGGCCACGAAATCGGTGACGAGGCGCACACCGCATCACCGACCACCCCATGGGGTTTGGTGTTGCTCCTTGCTGCCCGTGCGGTCGTGCCCCCGTCGGGAACGCGTTGGCGGGAAGTGCCTTGTGCGTTTTGCTAGCCAGGCCGAGCCCAGCAATGGTCTACTGTGAGGTAGGCGTTATTTTCGGCTCTTGCCCGAACGGCGCCGACGACGCATTCGCGGTAGCACGCACGCGGTTCCGGCCTCGGTGGGGGCCGCTGGAGCGAAGACGAATGGCTCGATTCGTAGGCTGTTCCAAATGGGCAGCCATGGCCCTGGCGATCTCTGGCGCGACGGTTCTTCCGCGCGCGGCACAAGCCCAGCAGCACACGTTCCACCTCGATCGACTCGAGGTGCCGGGGGCGCCCGACGACGGTCTCGTCCTCTTTCGGCCCGTGACCCGCCCTGGTGCGATCTTCTACGCGCAGCTCGGCGTCGGGCTGTCGGTCAATCCGCTGCGCATGAGCAACATCGGCATCGACACCAGCACGAACGCGGCGCGGCCGGTGCCATCGGACGCCATCACGTCGCAGCTCTCGACGTACCTCTCCGCCGGCTTCGAGGTCCTCAACCGGCTCACGTTGGGCGCGACGTTCCCGGCGGCGTGGGTCCAAACGGGCAACCAGCCGGCGAGCGGCAACTCCAGCACGACGACGTACGCCACGGACGGACCGGCGGTCGGCGACACCCGAATCGACCTGCGCGGCGTCGTCTTCCGGAGCGAAGACGGGACGCAAGCCCTCGGCGTACAGGGCGGGGTCTGGGTCCCGACGGGGCAAGGCTCGGCGTCGAACTTCGGTGGCGACGGTGCAGTGTCGGCCATGCTCATGGTGACCGGCGAGGTTGCGATACACGGGCGAATTCCGCTCGTCTTCGTCGCGAACACAGGCCCGGCGTTCCGGCCCGAGAACTCGATCAACAACCCCGGGGGCCAGTACCCGGGCCCGAAGCAAGGGCTCGGAGTGTCCGACGAGTGGCGTCTTGCGATCGGCGCCTTTTTGCCTCTTGCGAACGAGAAGTATCGAATCGGCGCGACCATCTTCGGCCAGACCGGGATCAAGAGCGACAACATCGTCGGCAACACCGGGTTCACGAGCCAGAACACGCCCGTCGAATGGAACGTCGAGGGCCGGATCAACCGATTCTCGCTTCTCGGCGAGCGCTGGTATGTCGGCGCCGGGGCGGGGACACGGATCCTCGGAGGGTACGGCGCTCCGGACCTTCGCGTGGTCGCCCTCATCGGGACGTATCTGCCGATCGAAGACAGCAACCCGAGCTCGCCCGACGCACGTATCCGCGTGCACGCGCACGTCGTTCAATCGGACAAAGACACGGACGGCGACGGTATTCCAGACGACATCGACGCCTGCCCCACCGAACCCGAGGATCACAAGGATCCCGACCCGATGGACGGCTGCCCTGCGCCGAGCGATCGAGACGGCGACGGCATCCCGGACCTCGCCGACAAGTGCCCGGACGAGCCGGAGGACAAGGACGGAATCGACGATTTCGACGGCTGCCCCGAGGACGACGCGGACAACGACGGAATTCCCGACACGAAAGACGCCTGCCCGAAAGAGCCGGGGCAGCCCGATCCCGACCCGAAGAAGAACGGGTGCCCGAGGTTCATCCACCTCGAAGGCGGAATGGTGCGGGTGCTCCAGCAAGTGCACTTCGCCACGGGATCCGCGACGATCCTTCCGGACAGCTTTCCGATGCTCATGGAGATCGCGCAGCTCCTCAAGGCGAATCCCACCATCAAGAAGATGCGGATCGAAGGGCACACCGACAGCCACGGCGGGGCGGACTACAACCTCGACTTGTCCAAGCGGCGCGCGGCGAGCGTGCGGACCTGGGTGGTCGAGCACGGGATCGACTCCGGCCGCCTGGAGAGCGAGGGATTTGGGCTGACTCGCCCGATCCAGACGAACGATACGGACGAAGGACGCGCGGCGAACCGTCGGGTCGAGTTCAAGATCACCGAAGAGGACAAAGGTGGGCCGCCGCCGTCACCGCATCCGCAGGCGCCGTCGCCGTCGCCAGCGGAGAAGAAGACGCCCGTGTCGGCGGACTGACAGGATTTGCCCCGGCACTATCGGTCCCCCGCAAACGTCTCGACGACCCATGCTTCGCCGTGGTCGTCGCGGACGACCCCGACTCCGACCCGATCGAACTCGCGGCGCAGCAAGTTCGAGCGATGCGATGGGCTCGCCCAGAGCGCGCGATGGGCGAGCTCCACTGTGGCCGCGCGGGCGACGTTCTCACCGGCGTCGCGCGGATCGAGACCCGCGGCGAAAAGACGATCGACCGGGTCACCGTCGCCCGCGTCGTGCGCCAACTGGTGCTGGCGAGCCATGCGCATCGCGTGATCGCGTGCCACTGCGTCCAAACGATGATCGCGGCCGAGCGGCGGCAGGCCGACGGCGCTGCGCGCCGAGCAAATCAGGTGCGCGAGGCGATCCTCGTCGTCGAGCTCGCCCTCGGCCATGTCCTCCCCCGGCGCTGCGCGATCAGCGGCTCGGGCACTCGGCTCGACCCCGGCAAAGACCGTGGCCTCGAGAACCGGACGCGGGCCTCCGGCCACGTCTGCCATCACTTGCACGGCAAACTCCCCCTGGCTCTCTGGAGCGAACCGGGCGCGCAGCCGCCTGCCGTCGAACGACGTTGGTAGCGACCGCGGCGGACCACTGGGCCCGAGGACGATGACCTGCCCGCCCGTCGCCCGGACGCGCAGAGTCGCCTCCACAGTGAGCCACTGACCGGGGCGAGCACGGGTGGGCAACGGCGCGAGGTCAGCCAAGACGTCGACCACCACGATGGCGAGTGCACGCGTGCCGTCCGCATCCCCGCTGGCAACCCCGCAGCGTCGCGAGGATTCGGCGGGCGCTGGCCCGAGCCAGGTGTCGAGCTTCGCCAGGGTCGTGGCACCGTCGAGGGTGCGACCACTAGCGACCCAGGCTCGCGCCCACGGGTGCGGTTCGCCAGCCGCCCGCTGCATCCGCGCGACGTCGTCGAGCTCGGGCATCGGCAGGCCCTGGAGCTTGCGAGCGAGTACGGCGAGCGCCGTGACGCGCAGCCCGCCTTCCGCCGCGCCGCACCGCGCGAGGGCTTCCTGTTCCATCGCGGAAAGCGCCGTCCCGTCCATCGCAACCGGCGATGCGCTCCAGGCGGACCACGCGACCGGCGCCTCTCGCGCGACCGCGCTTGGGGCAGCGAAGAAGGGGGCAAGCACGGCACTCGCAGCGCCGAGAGGCACTGCCCGCAGAGAACGCATGGCCCGATTGTAGGCGGCCGTTCGAGGGGGTGAAACTTACCGGAGTCTTCGACGTCGCTCCGCGCGGTACCCGATGCCGATGCCCGTACGCAGCCCCAGAAGGAAAGCGGCAAAGACCGCGAGGCTGACGAAGAGGGGCGACACGGCGAATCAGTTGATGGAGAAGCTCTTCGACACGGAGAAGGGTCCACCGCCGAACGGAGGCACGCGCGCCTGCCGGAAGCGCGCTTCGACGCACTTGCCGGTCGGCGTTCCGTCGAAAGGCGACCCTCCCATCAGGACCGCCGACTGCACGCCACCGCTCGGCGCGAAGACAATTTCGACCTTTCCAGCGCCGGTGGTGTCAGCGCGCTTGCATGTCTGGAGCCCACCCGCGATCGCGGCGAGTCGCGACCTCGCCTCCCCCATGTTGAACTCGGCGCCTGGGGCTCCAGCGGGCAACTCTTTGGGAGCGATGGCCTTGAACTCCTTCGGTGGTCCCCCCGCCCCCACCTTGGCGACCGGCGACGGCGGAGGGGAGCTCGGAGAAGAAGGCGCGCTTGCTGCCTCCGGCGCGGAGCTGGCCGAGGCTTGTGCCGACGGCGCGTTCATGGCAACCGAGGTGACCGGTGCGGATGTCGTCGCGGCCGCGCTCACGCTGGTCGGCGTTCTCTCGTTCTCATCGGATGCCGTGAACCCCTTGCCGCGCACCAGCACCACGGCGATGCCGACAGCAGCGACCAGGAAGAAGGTTCCCGCGCCGAGCGCGAGGAAGATGAGCGCCTTGCTCTTTGCCTGCGCCGCGACCGGGCCCCCGAGCAGGCTCGGCGGCGGCTGCGAATAGTGCTCGAGCGAGGGCGCCGAGAGCACCGGCGCAGCAAGCGACGGGCTGAACGCCCCGCCTCCGCCGAGATTCATGATGTCGTCGACGCGGCTCTTCTTCTTCTCGTCCGAGCTCGATCGCATCTGGGCGCCGAGCTGACGGATGTCGATCAGGCCCGAGGCTTCGCTCGTCGCGGTCATCGACGGCGGCTGAGGGGCGCCTCCCTTCTGATGCGGAGTGCCCACCGGCGCGCTCGTCAACACTTCGTCTTCTCCGCCGGCTTGGGCGACGCTGCCGAAGAGGTCCGCAGCGGCAGCGCGCCCGCCCTGGCGCCGCGCGGCGACGGCGGCGGTCGGCGGCGGACTGGCGGCACCGTTGCCGTCTTTCGCCGCCGCCCGGCCGGTTGGGAGAGCGGCGGTGCCCGCGATCGCTTCGTTGCCTTTCATCGCTCCGTGATCCTCGTCGCGGGCACGCCCGATCGCCGTAGCTGCGCACGCGGCATGGAGCGCGGCAACCTCCTGGATCGGCAACCAGTCGGGCTGCCCTTCTTTCCAGCAGAGGGTCTCGTCGGTGACGACGCCGGCTCGATAGGCCGCCACGATCTCGTCCTCGCTCATCGTGCGCTGATCGCTGTCGGCCACGTTGACCGTCCACGCAGACTGGCCCCCCCCCTGCGCCGCGTAGTCGAAGGCGCTGGCCGTCGCGGGGGACTGCAACGCGCCTACGGCCGTCCCTTCGGTGCCGTTCACGACGATGGTCGCGCCGCACTTCTTGCAGCGGATTTTTACGATTTTGCCGACGACTTTCTCGTCGGCAATCGTGTACTTGGCCTGGCATGCCTGGCACGTAATCTTCATCCCACAACCACTTCCCTCAGGTTCTGACGCCCGTGAAGGCCGCTCCGCGCTGGGCCGCGAACAATCACGTGACAAATCCGCCCCATGGCGGGGCTGATGGTAGCGCGATGCGCGCCGCGCGTCCGCTCCGGTGTGCAGGAACGCGCCGAACGCATGACGCGGGCGCGGGTCCGTAGCGGTTGCATTAGTTCAGCAGTACCAACTGCGTGCCGTCTTTCGAGCAGAACGAGGAGACGCCATCGAAGCGGCCCCCACACGTGGGACATATTTTTCCGCGCGGTGGTGGAGATGAAGTACCGGCTTGTACTTCGGCGACCACAGGCGGAACCAGCTCTTCCCCGTCGTGAGGGCAAACGCGCACACCCGGGTTGAAGCCGCGCTTGCATGTCGGACAGACTCCTCCAATGGGGCCGACGAGCAAGTCCTCATGGCCGGCAATGGTGACCAGGCGGTTCGAGTCGAAGGGACAAAAGGCCACCGCCGCGGCGAACTCGCGGCGACACGACGGGCAGAACGATGGACCGGAGGCGATGCCGCGCGCGGCCGCGGCCGCCGCCTGCTGTTGGGCAATGGCCACGCTCTGGACGTGTGCCCGCATCTGCTCGGCGTGCTGCTGTTCGCGCACATGCTTTTGGCGGTCGTATTCGCGCATCTTCTCGCTGTGGCGCTCTTCCGCCATCCGCGCCGAGCGAACGGCCTTGCGAGCGCGCCTCGCGCCGACGACCGCGACCATGCCGAGAAGGACAGACAATCCTCCGACCACGACGATGAACGTCGTGCGCCGCCGCGAAGCCCCATCCTCCGCCCGCGCGCTCGGCCCGCCGATCGAGCTCGTCGCCAGGATCGCGACCGAAGGCTCGCCGCGTTCGCCCTTCGCATCGAGCCCCGACTGCGCCAGGAGCGCCTCGAAGTTGGCTGGAGAAGTCGTTTCCACCGACGCGCGCGCGGCGCGCCCCGCGGCCGATGCGACAACGTCGAACCTGGCATCGGCGAAGTCGGCTTGCGGCACTGTCAGTCGGCCGGTGCCGTCGACCGACGGCCGCGCATCGTGCGGCTGGCCGTCGCTGAAAGTGACCGGGCCGATCGTCCAAACGACGGGCGCGCCCGTCGGACAGCCGTTCGCGTCGACGACGATACCTTGGAATGGAAACGTGTCGCCGAGCCGCAGCAGTTTTCGAGACGGGCGAACTTCGAGGCGGGCCGGCTCACCGGGCGAGGCGCAGCCCACCTGCGGAGCCGCCGTCGGCACGACCCTTTGCGGAGCGGGCTGCGGAACGGAGAGAAATGTCCTCCCGGAGGCGGAGGACGCCGAAAGGGGCCAAGCGGAAGGGGCAGGAACGCCAAGGCGGTTCAACGACGCTCCCCGCCGGACGTCCGCCACGCAACGTTCGTCGCTGATCGTGAACTCGTAGCGGCCGGTCTCCGCGACCGAGATCGAGTCGTCGCCAGGAGCTACGAAGAAGGCCGTGTTCACGACCGCGTGCCGCGGGTCGCTAGGAGGGGTGCTGCATCGCGAGCGCCACGATCGAGCCTCGTGCGAGTGCGTCTCTTGGGCCAACGTGGGCATCGCGTCCAAGCACTGGTCGGTTCGGAAGGCGCGCCGATCGCCGACGATCGCAAGCTCGCCGCGATCGCCTCGAATTGTCACCGGGCCCGCAGGCAGCATGGTTCCGGACACCGGCGGCGGGCCGCAGGGGGGGCCCCACCGCTGGACGACGAACGACTCGGTGATCGCACTCATGGTCCAAGCGCCGTCGAAAGAGGCGTCGTCGGCGCGCGCCGCCGCGGGCACAAGGCCGGCGCCAAGCACCCCCATGGCCATCGTAAGCAGGCAGGCGCCCCGACCGAGAGTCAACGGCTCGACGGGGCCGGGCTGGTAAACTCGCGCGGTTCGCAGGGAGCGCATTGTCGTTCGGACCGGAGACGGTACCAGGTCTGTCGCTTTGGGGCCGCCGTGTCGGGAGTGGTGTGTGGTAGCCTCGCTCACGTAGGAGAAATCCGTTGTACCTGACGACAAGCGGCGCGCGAACGGAGCCTGGCTGATGGTCCGACGTCTTCTTCGGCGAACGTCTGCCCTCTGGGCCGCCCTCGCTGTCTTGGCCCCAGCGGCCGTGGTGCACGGCCAATCGACGCCGAACGTCGTCCCCAGCACGAACGGCGACGGCTTCGATACGCACTTGTTTCGCCCGGCGATGGACTCGAAGGGGCTCTTTTCGGTCAATGGGACGGACATCATCGGCGCGAAGTCCATCAGCTTCGGATTGATCCTCGACTACGCGCACACGCTGCTTCGCACTTCCACGAGCAGCCCCCTCATCGAGCACTCGTTTCAGGGAACGCTCCAATTCAACTACGGCATCGCCAACCGGGTGGTCGTCGGATTGGACTTGCCCGTCGACCTCATGGCCGGACCGCCCACCCCCGACGGTGCCGGTCAGCCGCTGTTCCCGAATCAATGGGGACCCGGCAAACTGGACTTCCAGGGAGTGGGCTTCGCCGCTGCCCACGCCAAGTGGCGCATCCTGAAGGTGGAGCACGGCTTTGGCCTCGCGCTGGGGGCGCAGGCGGGATGGGGCCTGCCAGGCGCCGCGTCGAACGCTGGGGCCGATCCGGGTTTCTGGTATTGGCCCATGATCGCTGCCGAGAAGCGCTTCGGCCCCGTCGGCCAGCTCCGCGTCGCGATCAATGCCGGCTATCGGGGGCACTCCGCGAGCAGCACCGTCCTCCCGCTCAATCACGGCAATTACGCCGACGGAGGTCTATTCACCTACGGCGGCGGCGTCAGCCTGCGGGTGCTCGAACCGCTCGATATCGTGGGTGAGACCTACGGCACGTATTTGCCGGCGAGCTCCGCGACCGGCGCGATCACGGCGAGCAACGAGATCGTCGGGGGCATCAAGCTCTTCGTCGAGCGCAATTCGTATCTGATGCTGGGCGGCGGCACGCGGTATGGCCACGGCTTCGAAGCGGCCGACGAGCGTGCTTTCTTGGGATTCGTGTTCGAGCCGTCAATCGGGGACCGCGACGGCGATGGAATCAAAGACGACGTCGATCAATGCCCGGACGACCCGGAGGATTTCGACGGGTTCAAGGACGAAGACGGCTGCCCCGACCCGGACAACGACAACGACGGCATCCCCGACGTCGACGATCGGTGCCCCAACGTTCCCGAAGATCGCGACGGCGATCACGACGAAGACGGGTGCCCCGAGGGCGGCGATGGCGATCGGGACGGCGACGGCATCCCCGACTCCAAGGACAAGTGCCCCGACGACCCCGAGGATCGAGACGGCTTCCAGGACGCCGACGGGTGCCCCGATCCGGACAACGATAAAGACGGCATCCCGGACAAGATGGACAAGTGCCCGAACGATCCGGAGGACAAGGACCAGTTCGAGGACGAAGACGGCTGCCCCGATCCGGACAACGACAAGGACGGCATTCCGGACGTGAAGGACAAGTGCCCGAACGAACCGGAGACGTACAACGGCTTCGAGGACGAAGACGGCTGCCCCGACAAGGGGAGCGTCGTCATTCAGGACAACAACATCATCATCCTCGAGAAGATCAAGTTCAGGACCGATAGCGCCGAGATTCTTCCGCAGAGCAACCAGATCCTCGACGCGGTGGCGACGACGCTGGCCCACCACCCCGAGTTCACGCTTCTCGAGATCGCCGGGCATGCCGACGAGCGAGCGAGCGACGAGCACAACCTGAAGCTCACGCAAGACCGGGTGAACTCGGTGATGCGTGCGCTCATCGCCCGGGGCATTCCCCCCGGTCGCCTGCGGAGCAAAGGCTACGGGGAGTTTTGTCCGGAGGATCCGGGACACGACTAAACGGCGTGGGAGAAGAACCGGCGCGTCGAGTTCAAGATCCTGAAGACGAAGGATGGCCCAACCGGCGTGGATCTGGGGTGCGAGAATGCCGCGAACCACGGCGTGACTCCGGCGCCGGTTCCCTAGCCTGCGGCTGCTCCCCGCTGAGCTCACCGCACATCGAGGCAACCCATCGCACACGCGCGCGAACGCTCGCCCTGCGCAGGTGAGATCGAGCCGGTGCCATGGAGACCTGGCTTTGCCGATCGGTCGGCTTGTATCATTCCAGATCCAAAGGAGGCTTACTCATGCGCGCTGTGATTGTGACTGGATCGCTTGCTTTGTTGATCGCGGGCTGTGGCGGGAGCTCGTCGAGCAATAGTCCGGGAGATGGCGGCGGGAGCTCTGGGGGAGGCTCCTCGAGTGGATCCTCGTCCGGCGGGAGCTCCTCGGGCGCCGGATCGAGTGGAAGCTCCTCGTCCGGAAGCAGTTCGGGCGGAGGCTCCTCTTCGAGCAGCAGCTCCGGCGCGAGCTCCTCGTCCGGCGGGAGCTCCTCCTCGAGCAGCAGCTCCGGCGCGAGCTCCTCGTCCAGTGGCGGTGGGGGCTCCGGCGGCGGCGCCTGTGGGACCATGGTCAGCGGAACCTACCTGTTTCACTGGACTTACGTGTCCGGCGGCCCGACGTGCATGCAGTTCACCCCGGCGGACAAGACGTCGACCGTGGACCAAGACGCGGGCGCCACTCAGGGAGCCGACGCCGGCACCTGCATCACGACGCAGACTGGATGCACGTACACGGCCACGTGCGACTCGCAATCGGACGCCGGCGCATTCCGCGAGTCCGAAACCGTCATGATCAACAGCGACGGAACGATCTCCGGAAGCGTCATGATCTCCTACGATTTCTCCATCGCGGGCGCGATGACCACGGTTTCCTGCACGTTCGACCTCACGGCGACCAAACAGTAGCGATCGCCCTACCCGCCGTGATTGCCGTCCGGGCGAGCGTCCGGGCTCACCGAGCCCGCGTCGGGGAGGGCGGAGTCGTCCGGACCGCCCGAGTCCGCAAACGAGATACAAGCGCCGGTCGTGGCTGCGTCGGCGGCGGAAACCTCCGTTTGGCACCGCTCGCCGGGCATGCACTCGGACGTCGAAGCGCAGAGCTGGCTCTCGCCGATCGGGCAGGTGAGCTCGCATAGCTGGCTGGTGACGCCGGCGGCCACCAGGCGACAGCAGACCTGCCCAGTGCCGCAGTTCTGGGTCGTGGAGCACTGCTTGAGCGCGACGCCGCCGGCGCACGAAGACTGTGACGCAACACAGGTGTGAACGACGCCGTCCGCAGTGGCTCCGTCCAGCGGGGTCGTCGTGTCGCAGCAGAATGGCTGGGACGACGGGCAGGACGTCGACCCGCACGCGAAGAGGAGCGACGGACCGAGGGCGCGCAGGGTGAGCGCATCGTTCGGGTTAGCGCCGCTGCACGCAGCGATGGTCGCTACTCCCAGAGACACACCGAACCCGACCCTTGTCCCTCGCATGAAACCGACCTCTCTCTCGGATGAAAAATTGAACAAGGCGGGGGACGAAGCGACCCCCGCAGGGAGCAAACAGCGGAAACGTAACGCGTTCCTCGCCTTGCCCCGTGTCTCACCGCCGTCCCGCGTGCTCTCGTGAGCGACGGGACCGCAAGAGGCCCGTGAACTCGTGGCAAACCACCGCGGACGCGACGACGTTCCGGCATGACGAGTTCGCGGTATCGGCTCATCTCGCGCGAGGAGGGTCCGGCGTCATCTACTCGGGTAGCAGCAAGAAGATCGCGGAGCATGGCGGCGGCACGCTCGACGACCGAACGTCGCGCTCCTCGTGTCGAACCCGGGACTGCACCACCGGACGATCGCGAAGCACGTGACGACGACGCAGGTCGCGCCGACGATTCTCCGTGCGCTCGACCTGGATCCGGATGCGCTCGACGCCTCCGCAAGGAGGGGACGAAGGCCCTTCCGGGCCTAAAGCTCTGAGCTCCTCGAGGCGCAGCGGGCTCGGACGCGACAATTGCGCCCGAGCCCCACTCGTCTCGCTGGGCGTTGCGCTGGCGACGCTTTTTCGCCTCAGCAGCGGCTGCCGTGCCGCGGGAGCGCCGCTCCCAAAGCGCGAGTGTTACGGCGCCCGTTGCGCCTGGATCGCGCGCGCCTCTTGCACGCACGGCTTGTCACCGAGGTCTTTGCACGTGCTGATGAGAAGCCTGATCTCCGTGTCGGTTGCCTTGCCACTGTAGACGCGCTGCTCGAGCTGTTGCTTGAGGAGAATCTTGGAGTCCTGTGTTCCCTGGAGAGCGAGCTGCCGCTCGCGGTCGTCGACGCTCCCGCCCGGGCCCCTCGGCGACGTCGTCACGGGTAGCGTCGCGGGCGGCGGTGCGGGCGGAGGCGCGAACGCCGCGGGGGGTGAGAGGGCTTCGGTCGCCATCAACGTGCGCCGTCCCGCGTCGGGACGGCCGATCGTGACCGCTGCCGCATCGCCCGAGACCGAAACGTTCGATGCCGCGACGACTTGCATGCGGTTGATTCCGGTGTTCGCCACGACATCGAGCTCTTGTAGCTTGTCTGCCCCCGCCTTGCGCCGCGTCGGCTCGACGGTCATCGCCTGAGCGACCCGCTGGTACAGGGCCCGCTTTGCCGCCAGGTCGCCCTCGGCGTCCGCGCGCTCCAACAGGTCGTCCGCCCACCGGTTCTCGACCTCGCGGAACTCCGGCGCGCTGCGCAGAGGCGACCCGTCGGAAAGGGTGGCCAGCAGCCTGTGGGCGCCTTCGAGATCGCCTCCGGCCGAGAGCTTCTTCGCCCGGTCGAGGGTGGAGCGCTCTGGAGAGACCGGAACGAGCGTCGCAGACGACGCGCGTTCGACCCGCGGGCGCGTGTACGCCCAAGCCCCCGCCGCACCCGCCACGACGATGACGACGAAGGCCGCGACGGGCAACCGGTTGAGGCCGCGCGGCGGGCGAGCACCTTCCCGCGCCGCCCGCTCCCCGACCTGGCTCTCGGTCGCCAGGAAGATCTGACCGGCGCCGACGAATTTGAACTTCACGTCCCCGAGCTCGATGATGTCGCCAGGCTCGATAATGCCCCGGCGCAGCTCGGCTCCGTTGACGCGGACGCCGTTGCTCGACCCCTTGTCGACGATCTCGAAGCGCCCGTCCCCGAGCGCGTGCACCTCGCAGTGGAGGCGCGAGACCGAATTGTGGTTCACGGAGATGCCAGCGTCTTCCGCCCGCCCGATCGTGAGGCGCTCCCGATCCAGTGGGAACTCCGCGCCCACGGCGGGCCCTGCGACCATGACCAGGCGGTTCGGCCGGTCGAGAAGCGCTGCTGCCCTTGCGGTCGGCGCGCTCGGGATCGTCTGCTTGCCCTCGGTGCTGCCGGAGTCCGGTGCGTCAGCGAGCCGTTCGTCTTGCAAGACGACGCGATAGTCGCCGATTTGAACCAGGTCGCCGTGGGCGAGCTCCTGCTCCCGCGTAACCCGAATCCCGTTGACGAAGACACCGTTGTAGCTCGACAGGTCCTCGAGGACGAAGCCTGACGCCTCGGCAGACCCGGTGTTGCTTCTCTTGTGTAGGCGCGCGTGCTCCCGCGAGATGTTGCGCTCCGTCAGGCGGATCGTGTTCCCCTCTTTACGCCCGATGGAATACTGATCGCGCGTAAGCGGCACGATCGTCCGCTTTCCTTCGTCGTCCTCGATGGCAAGCTTCCACATGGGCCGTCCCCTTGCGCTCGCCTTTCGGATGATCGGGCAAGTAGCCGACTAAAAAACGCGTGGCCAGGGGCGCAAAGGCAAGTGTAGCTACCGCTCTCGCGTCAATGCAACGTGCTTGCCCGCTTGGCGGGTGCAAAGGCCTTCCCGCCCGGCCCTATCGCCCGCGCCCCGGGGCGTTGGCTCAGTCCGTGCTTTGGGGCTCACCTGCGGGCAGCAGGGCCACGAAGGCATCGCGCGCCGCGAGCACGCGAGGCTCGTCGCGGCCATCGAACGTAAGCCTGGTCTTGTAGGCTGCCTCGAGCCAGCGCGGATACGAGCCGATCGAGACATCGGGGAACGCGCCCACGACGCGATCCAAGAGCGGCTTGAGCTCGCCTTCGTCCATCCGTACGCAAACCCCGTGGGACACGAAGGCGAGCCGCGTCGTGCCGATGCGCGCCGCAACCACCGGGAGTTTCATGCGGAAGACCTCCGGTATCCCAGGCAGCAGCCATGTGTTCCCAAGGCGGATGGTTGGCCACGCGACCTGCGGCGTCTCCTCGAGCGACGCCCCTTCGGGCATGAGCGCCATCCGCAGATGGCCCTCGGTGCACCGTTCCTTGTAATGCGCTTTGAGCATCGCCTCCATGTGCGGCGAGGAAACGACACGCGTGCCGAAAGCTTTGGCCACCGCTTCGATGGTGAGGTCGTCGTGGGTGGGTCCGACGCCGCCGCTCGTGAAGAGCCAGTCGTGCGTCGCCGACAAGTCACGAACCTCGCGGGCGATGGTGTCGACGTCGTCCATGACGACGACGACCCGTCGAAGCAAGATCCCGAGCGCTCTGAGGGTGCGAGCCAGCGGCGCGGCGTTGGCCTCGTCGACCTTTCCGGAGAGGATCTCGTCGCCGATGATCAGCGCAGCGGCGGTCGGTGCGTCCGTCGAGGAGTTCATGGGGAGGGTCGCGCGGTCAGGCAGACAGGCAAACGGAGGAGGTGCCGGGAGGACAGCGAGTCGAACGAACGTCTGTGGAAGGGCGGGTCGGGAAAAGGGCGCCGTGGGCTCGTGAGTTTTGGCTTCGCCTGTGTCGCTGGTAGTAGACTAGCCTTTGTGGGATTGGCGGGGCTCGTACGGAGGATCTTGGTGGTCGAAGATTCGGTCTCGACTCGGGCGTTCGTGCGCGCGGTACTCGAGTCCGCCGACTTTGCGACCCGACAGGGCGCCTGCGAAGTGATCGAGGCGAGCAGCGGGTTCGAGGCACTGCGCTTGCTACCGCGGGGGCCTTACGACCTCATCGTAACGGACATCAACATGGCGGACATCAACGGGCTCGAAGTGATCCGCTTCATCCGGTCCTCCGCGCACCATCGCGCCACCCCCCTGCTCATCATCTCGAGCCTCCACGGGGAGCACGACATCGAGCGCGGCTTGGCATTGGGCGCGAACGCCTATCTGCCGAAGCCCTTCACCCCCGAGCAGCTCGGCGAAATGTGCGCTCGCCTCCTCGGCGCAGAGAGAACCCGCGTGGGCCGGAGCGAGCCGCCCTCGGGCGGACCTTAGCCAATGGCAGAGGGTGGAGGGCGTGGCGACGCGGGCGACAAGGCGCGGGACGAGTTCCTCAGCGAAGCACAAGAGCTCGTGGACGGGCTCGGGCGCGATCTGCTCACGCTCGACGAAGGGCTGAAAGCCGGGCGGGTCGACCCCGAGCTCATCAACGACGTCTTCCGTGGGGTCCACACGCTCAAGGGACTGTCGGGCCTCTTCGGCGCAACTCGCATGGCGGGGCTTTCGCACGAGCTCGAAGACGTTCTCGACGACCTGCGCTTGGGGCGGATCGATGTGACGCCGACGGTGCTGGACCTGCTCTTTCAGGCGGTCTCGCTCTATGCGCGCCTCTTGACAGCCCAGAGCAGCGACGCGCCCGAACCGGAGCGAGAGGTCGAGCAGCTTCTCCTGGCCGTCGGGCAGCTCTCCCAAAGGCGGGGCGGGGGCGGGGGGGGGGTCGTCGCACAATACGAGCTCGATCCGGGGCTCCTGGGCGTGCTCACCGAGTATGAGGAGCACCGGCTGCGCGCCAACATTCAGCAAGGGCTCGCCCTGTTCCGAATACGCGCTCGCTTTTCGCTCGCCACGATCGACAGCTCCCTCGACGAGCTCAAAGCGCAAGCCAGGCCGCTCGGGGAGATCGTCACGTACCTGCCGACCGGATCCGGCGCGAACGTCGACACGATCGAGCTCGAGATTCTCATGGCGAGCCGAGCGTCGCTGTCGGCCTTGCAGGCCGCGATCGTCGGACCCGACATATCGATCGAAGACGTCGCACGGCGCATCGGTCCAAGCGCGCGACCAGCGCACGCGGCACCCGTCGCGGGCGCGGCGAGCGCTGGGGCATCGTTCGCCGGCCCGGGCATGGTCGCCCCGTCGGCGACGCCGCGACACGCGAGCGGCCCTGCGCGCCCGTCCCAAGAGCCCACCGCAGGGGCGAAGACACCTTCCATTGCCGTCACACCGAACCCGCCCGCTGCCGCGTCCTTGCGCGGCCCGGCGCCGAATCGAGAACTGTCGTTGCGGTCCGCGAGCCAGACGGTGCGCGTCGACATCCGAAAGCTCGATCGGCTGATGACCGTCGTCGGCGAGCTGGCGATCGTCAAGACCGCCATCGCGAAGCTGACCGACCGCGTCCGCCGTCGAGGCGCCGAGCCGCGTGAGCTCTCGATCGAGCTCGGTCGCCTCAACCGCACCTTCGAACGGCACCTCGCGCAGATGCAAAGCGGGATCCTCGAAGTGCGGATGGTGCCCCTCGGTCAGGCCTTCGACAAGCTCGCCCGAATCGTGAGGCAGATCTCCCGAGAACACGACAAAGACGTGAACCTCGTTGTCACCGGTGCCGACACGGAGCTTGACAAGCTCATCGTCGAAGAGCTGAGCGACCCCCTCATGCACATGATCCGGAACGCGATCGACCATGGGATCGAGGCGCGCGACGAGCGACTGAGCGTCGGCAAGCCGCCGATTGGGACCATCGCCCTCAATGCGTTTCAGAAGGGCAACCATGTCGTCATCGAGGTCGAGGACGACGGGCGTGGCATGGACCACGGCGCGCTGGTCGCGGCGGCAGTTCGCCGCGGGATCGTCAGCCCCGAGGAAGCCCAAGAGCTCACGGAGAGCGAGATGCTCGCCCTTGTCTTCATGCCGGGCTTTACCACCAAGGAGGTCGCCACCGACCTCAGCGGGCGTGGGGTGGGGCTCGACGTCGCAAAGACGAACATCAGCAAGCTCGGTGGCGTCGTCGATATCACGAGCGACGTCGGCATCGGCACGAAGATGACCATCACGCTGCCGATCACGCTGGCGATCATTCACGTGCTCTTGGTGGAGATCGGGGCACACCTATTCGCCGTCCCGCTCGCGAGCGTCGAAGAAGCGATCGTGCTCGACGAAGGGAAAGTGCGGACCGTCGAGTCGCGCGACGTGCTGACGGTACGAGGCACGTCGCTGCCCATCTGCCGCCTTGCCCGGCTCTTCGGGCTTCCTGCGAGCCACCGCGACGGGCATGGCCCATTCGTGGTCATCGCCCGCGTCGGGGCGCGACGGCTCGGGTTCGTCGTCGACGAGCTCGTGGGACAACAAGACATCGTGATCAAGCCGCTCGGAAAGTCGCTGAAGGGTGTGCGCGGCTTCGCGGGCGCCACGGAGCTCGGAGACCAGCGGATCGCTCTGGTGATTGACGTCGCGGCCCTAATTGAGGAGGTGCTCTTGCCGGGCGAGGTACGCTTCCTCGCAGCGGCCGAGGACTCAGGCCGTCGGAACGGGACCCTCGAGGCGAGCCGGCGCGCGGGGAGGACCTGATCGATGCCGACGCTCAAGGGAAGAACCGAGAGACGCGCGGCGCGCCGCGCGGGGGAGACGGGAAAGCGGGTCGAGTACTTGGCGTTCGGGCTCGCTGGAGAGACCTACGCGGTACAGATCGCGCACGTGGCCGAGATTCTGAGGCCCCCGCCGTTCACGCTGGTTCCGCGCGCGTCGGAAACCGTGCTCGGTGTGATCAGCGTGCGCGGCAAACTGGTGACGGTGATCGATCTGCGGCGCCGCTTCCGCCTTCCCCCGGCAGCGATCGATCGGAAGTCGCGCATTCTGTTGGCCGACGCCGGCACCGGCGAGCAAATCGGCCTCCTCGTCGACGACGTACAGCAAGTTTGGCGGTTGGCGAGCGAAGAAATCGAGCCGGCAAACGTGCTCGGGGGGGAGCAGGCGCCGCACATCGCAGGAATCGGGAGACCGACGGCGAGCGACGGGGCAATGCTCATCCTCCTGGAGTTGCGCCCTGTCTTGGAGTCGCCTTGAGGAAAGGCACGCATGAGCATGCAACGCTACCGTCACGACCCTTCCAAGAACCTTGTCGGATTCGTCGTCGGCGACGTCGAATACGCCGTCGCAATTGCGCGTGTGAAGGAGATCGCCAATCCGCTCGTGGTGGTGCCCATGCCTCACGCACCGCGCTCAGTCGTGGGTGTGGCGCACTACCGAGGTGATGTGGTCTCGGTGGTCGATCTCCGGATTCGGTTCGGCCTGCCGGCCACACCGACGACACGCAAGACCAAGTGGATCGTCATGGACGCAGGCCCCGAGCTCGGCGACGGGTCGGCTGTCCACGCCGGTCTTTCGCGGGCGCCCGAGGCCGCCGCACCCACCGGCCGGCTCGTCGCGCTGGTGGTCGACGCAGTCACGGACGTCTTCGGGAGCGGGAGCTCGGAGCTGCGACCCGCGCCGTCGCTCGGAGGCGGCGACGACGCCCGCGGACTTGCCGGGGTGACCACGCACGCCGACGGACTCGTCTTCGTGCTCGACGCCACTCGCCTTCGGCCTCTCGCTGATCCGGTCGCGAGAGGGGAAGGTGGAGGATCCAGGACCCCCCCTGCGCGCGGCGATGACCCGGGAAAAGAGCCCTCGGGCGCCGGACGGCGTAGCCTGCCAGCGAGAACCGTGACGTGAGCGAAGCAGCAACCGCCGTTCGATGGCTGCTTCAGCAGGCCGAGCCCGAAGCCCGGCGCGTCGCCGTGCAGCAGATCGCCAAGGTGAGCGGCCCCGAAGCAGCGGAGTTGCTCGTGCGTGCCTTGGGCGACGAGGACTGGCGCGTGCGGAAGGAGGCGGCGGTGGTCACGCCATCGCTCGAGCGCCGCAAGGAGGTCGTCGCAGCGCTCGTCTCGGCCCTGAAAGAGACGGTGAACATTGGGCTCCGCAACGCGGCCGTGGAGGCGCTGGTGGCCATCGGTCCGGACGCGCTCTCGGCAACCGTAGGAGCATTCGCGTTACTCGACTCGGACGCGCGAAAGCTGGCCGTCGAAGTCCTCGGTGGGGTCGCGGACCTGCGGTGTACGGTGGCGCTTTCGCAGGCGCTCGAGGATGAAGACGCCAACGTGCGAGTCGCGGCAGCCGAGGCGCTCGGCAATGCAGCGCTGGCTGGCGAGGAGTCGCGCGAGCTCGCGACGCAATCGCTCGTTCAGGCGCTCTCGACCCGCGGCCCCTTCCTGAAGCTCGCGGCGCTCGAGTCGCTTGCCCGATTGGGCGCGCGGCTGCCTTGGAGTATCGTCGAGCCCTACGTCGCCGACCCTCTCCTCCGGCGGTACGCCATCGCGGCCGCGTGCGGCTCTCGCGAGCCCGACGCCGTGTGCGCGCTGGCTCTCGCGACGGGTGACGGTTCTCCCACGATAGCGCGCGAGGCCATCGTGGCTCTCGGCGAGCTCGTCGCCGCCGGGCCGCAGAACGTCGAGCTGGTCGACGTGGCTCGGCGTGCGCTGCGACGGAACCCGGCGGCACGCGACAACGCGCGGCGGGCCGCGCTCGACGTGGAGGACTCGGCGGTGCGATGCGGCGCCCTCGCTTTGCTTGGTCTCACCGGCGACCCGGACGACGTCGCCCTGCTCGTCGACGCCCTCGGCGAAGACGTGGCCGAGCGCGCCGACCTGGCACTGCGTCTTCTGGGTGCCGACGCCATCGGGCCCCTTCTGGCCGCCGCCCGCAAAGCGCGGCCGTCGGTCCGCGCCGCCGCCCTCGAGCTCGCGGCGTCGCTCGAAGGCGAGCAAGGGACGGCGGTCCACGACGCGCTGCGCAGGGCCATCGACGATCCGTCGTCCGAGGTCGTCGCGAGCGCTCTCGAGAGCCTGGGGCCGATCGGCGACGCCGACGACCTGGTGCGGATCGCGTCGATCATCGGACACCGCGATGAACGCATCGCTGCGGCCGCGACCAACGCCGTGTGGGGGCTCGCCGCCAGGCACGTCGAAACGGCGCGCGCTCTCCTGCGCGACGCGGCTTTCGGGCAGGACCCTCTCGCTCTCGCGTGCGTCCTTCTAGGGGCGATCGCCTCCACGCGGAAACTGCGCGAGGACGAGGTGCGCGTGCTCGAGCGCGCCTTGGCGCATGTCCGTCCGCAGGTGCGTCGCGCGGCCATCGACGCGTTGGCGCAGGCGGGTGGAGCGGGGGCCGCCGACGCCGTCACCTTTGCTCTGGCCGACGAGGACGACGAAGTGCAGCTGGCGGCCGTGCGTGCGCTCGGAAGGCTCCAGTGCGCCGAGCCCCTCGTCGGCGTCGTGGCCAACACGAGTAGCCCCGTGCTCACAGCAGCCGCCCTTCGTGCCCTGGGCGAAGCCGACCCGGCGCGCGCCGTAGACGCGGCCAGCCCGCTCGTGAACCATTCCGATGTCGCCATCGCGTGCGCGGCCGTCGAGGCAATCGGCCATCTCGCGCGAGCCCGTGTGCCGACGAGCGTGGCGGCAGCCTGCGAAGACGGACTCTTCGCGGCGCTCGACCACCAGGAAGCCGAGGTGGTCAAACTCGCGCTCTCGCTGGTCGGTGCCCGGTCTGGTGCGCGCGCGTTCGCCCGCCTCGGCCTCTGCCTCGACCACGGGTCACCGGAAGTGCGCCGCACGGCGGCCGAGCTGCTCGGCCATCGGGGCCCTGCCGCACAAGCGCTGCTGCGTGCTCGCTATGTGCGCGAAAAGGACCCGACGGTGCGTGACGCGATCGCCGCTGCCGCGAGCCTCCGCCCCGGAGAGGGGGGGGACGGGTCCTTGTCCCGTCCAGCTCCTCGCCCTAGAGAAGGCGCATAGGTGCTGCGCGTGCCATTCTCGGGGGACGCCATCACCCTCAAACCGGACGAGTTCCGGCTGCTGCGCGACCTTCTCGCGGCCCGCACTGGGCTGCATTTCGGCCCCGAGTCACGCTTCACCCTCGAACGACGGCTGCGCGAGCGCCTGATGGTGCTCAAGCTCTCGACCTTCGCGGAGTACCACCACTACCTACGCTTCGGAAGCCGCGCGTCCGAGGAGTGGGACGAGGCCATCGACGCGCTCACGACGAACGAGACGTACTTCTTCCGGGAGCAAAGGCAACTCCGCGCCTTTCAGTACGAGCTTTTGCCCATGCTCGCCGCGCAAGGCAAGACCCGCCGCCGGCTTTCGATTTGGAGCGCGGGATGCGCCACCGGCGAGGAGGCGTACACGATCGGGATCCTCGTCCATTCGACGCACCTCTTCCCGCGCGATTCGGCGAGCCCGACTCGCTGGGACATCCGGATCCACGGGTCGGACATTTCGCGCCGATGCGTGGCCGCGGCGCGCCGGGGCGTGTACACCGACAACAGCTTCCGCGTGACGACGAACGACATGCGCCGCGCATTCTTTCAAGAACGCCCTGACGGCTGGCACGTGGCCGAATTCATTCGCCAAATGTGCCACTTTGCCCAGATGAGCCTTCTCGACAAGGATCGCGCGCGCGTGCTCGGCAAGGCCGACGTGATCTTCTGCCGGAACGTCCTCATTTACTTGGAGCCGCGCGCGCGAAAGGCTGCGATCGAGGTTCTCTACGATCGGCTGAATCCGGGCGGAGTGCTGCTCCTCGGCCACTCCGAATCGCTGCTGAACGTCTCGACGGCCTTCGAGCTGTTACACTTGAAGGACGACCTCGTGTATCGAAAGCCCGCGTCGACACGCGAAGCGAACCCGCCTCCGGACCCATCCACGTGACCACCTCCACGGCTCGGCCCATCAGGCTCCTCGTCGTCGACGACTCGGCATACAACCGCCGAAACATCGCCGACGTATTCGCCGATCACCCCGAGGTGGAGGTCGTCGGCAAGGCGGCCGACGGAGAAGAGGCTCTGCAACTGGTCACCCTCCTCAAGCCGGACGTGATCACGCTCGATCTCGAGATGCCCCGCATGGACGGCTTTACGTTCCTTAGGATCTTGATGTCCAAGGCGCCTACGCCGGTCATCGTCGTCAGCAGCTATTCGCAGCGCGAGAACGTCTTCAAGGCCCTCGAGCTCGGAGCGCTCGACTTCGTGCCCAAGCCTGACCGTCTCGGTCCCGATGCGACCGACGTGCGGCAAGAGATCCTCCAGAAGGTATCGCTGGTCCGATCGCTGCGGCCGTCCTTCGTACCGGGCCCCCTGATTCGCCGGCAGACGAGCGGCGCGTTTGCGCAGGACGGACGGCCTGCTCGCTTCGACGAACCGGCCGCTCGCCCGCGCCCATACCGCGCACCCAAAACGGTCGTGGCCATCGCGAGCTCCACGGGGGGGCCAAGCGCGCTGATGCACCTCTTCGGACGGATCCCGGCGACCACGAACGCCGCGTTCGTCGTCGCCCAGCACATGCCCGACAAGTTCACGCGAACGTTCGCCGAGCGGCTCGACAAGCGCGGGCCGGTGCGGACGGTGGAGGCGAGCGACGGCGATCTCGTGGGGCTGGCCACGGGATTCGTGTGCCCCGGCCGCAAGTGCATGGAGCTCGTACGGGGGCAAGGCGCAGAGCTGAAGCTCCGGGTGGGTCCGGCCGGTGCGGCAGACCGCTACGTGCCGAGCGCCGACCGCCTCTTCAAGAGCGTCGCCGCGCTTGGCCCTCGCTGCGTCGGCGTGATTTTGACCGGAATGGGCGACGACGGCGTAGAGGGTGCTCGCGCCATCCGGGCGGCGGGGGGCACGATCATCGCCGAGTCGCAAGAGACCGCCGTCGTGAACGGAATGCCTGGTGCGGCCGTCCGCGCGGGCGTTGCGAGCCAGGTGCTCGGGCTGCCCCTAATCGGCGATTACCTCGCCAAATTGGGGGGTTGAGGCGATGCCGAAGCGCCCGTCGGTGGTGCCGGACGCCAGCGGACAGCCGGCGGCAAGGGCGCTCGATGGGGCGATCCACGGGGACGATGCCCATTTCGACCGCACGCTGCGCCCCCGGACCTTCGCAGACTACATCGGGCAAACGAAGCATAAGGAGAACTTGCGCGTCTTCGTCGAAGCCGCGAGACGACGCGAGGAGCCGCTCGACCACATTCTCTTGTGCGGCCCTCCGGGGCTCGGCAAGACCACGCTCGCCCACATCTTGGCGCACGAGATGGGGGTGCAAGTCGTCGCGACGAGCGGCCCGGTGATCGAGCACAAAGGAGCGCTGGCCGCGCTTCTGACGACGAAACTGATGAAGAACGACATCATCTTCATCGACGAGATTCACCGTCTCAACCCCGTCGTCGAAGAGAGCCTGTACCCGGCGCTCGACGATTTGATCATCGATATCATGACGGGCGAGGGAGCGTTCGCCAGCGCGGTGCAGATCCCGCTGCAGCCCTTCACGCTCGTGGGCGCGACGACCCGCACAGGGCTCCTCACGGCGCCCTTTTTCGCCCGCTTCGGGCACGTCGTGCGGCTGGACTTCTATCCGCCCGAAGACCTGGCGCGCATTGTCGCGAGGAGCGCCAGCCTGCTCGGCGTGACCGTTGACCCGGGCGCCGCTCATGAAATCGCGCGCCGGTCGCGTGGCACGCCCCGCGTGGCCAATCGTCTCCTGCGCCGCATCCGCGACTTCGCCGAAGTGCTGGGGACGGGCAGGATCGACATCGACCGCGTTCGGCAGGCGTGCCAGCGGCTCGAGGTGGACGAAGCGGGCCTCGACGAGATGGATCGTCGCTATCTCACTGTTGTCATCGACCACTACGACGGCGGGCCGGTGGGCGTCGAGGCGCTGGCTGCTGCGCTTGCCGAGCCGCGCGACACCCTCGAGGACGTCATTGAGCCCTTCCTCATCCAGCAGGGGTACGTGGGGCGGACGCCGCGAGGGAGGACAGCCAACCGAAAGGCGTACGAAGCCCTCGGGAAGACGCCTCGGGCAGGCGGCGGGGGCGAAAGCGGCCGCACGGGCGACCTGTTCGGAGGATAAGGTGCGCGCGGAGGCCGGATCCCAGAGCGTCCCGGCAGGGCTTTGCCGCACGCTTGTTCCCCCCCTTTGCCAGGGGTAGAGTTTTGTGTGTGCCCGGCGGACCCGTTCTCGTCGTCGACGACGACACTGTCAGTCGGCACGTTCTGATTCAGGCCCTCGCCAAGGCCGACCTGCCGCACGTCGCCGTCGCGTCGGGGGCGGAAGCGCTTCAGCACATCGACACTCTCAATCCCTCCCTCGTGCTGCTCGACTTGGTGATGCCGGCACCCGACGGCTACCAGGTGCTGCGAACGCTTCGGTCGCGGGCGGTGACCCGCGACCTGCCAATCGTCGTTCTTACGGCGCTCGAAGCCGATCAAGAGATCGCGAAAGCTTTCGCGGCCGGAGCAGACGATTTCGTACGCAAGCCGTTCAAACCGGTGGAGCTCGTCGCCCGCATCCGCGGGCAGCTGCGCCTGCGCGGCGTCGTCGAGGCTCTTGCGCGAAAGGAGCAGGACGCCCGCGTCGTGCTCGAGCTCACCCAAGCGCTCGCCTCGAACCTCGACTTTCGCGGAATCCTGTTCACGGTCGTGCAGCGTATCGCGGAGGTCGCCAGGGTCGACCGCGTGAGTATCGTCCTCGTGCGCGAAGCGGGCGACGTGGGATACGTCGTGGCAGCAAGCGACGACGAGCAACTCCGCGACCTGCCGATCGCCCTGACCAAGTACCCCGAGATCCAGCAGGTTCTTTCTAGCCGAGAGCCCCTGCTCATCCCCGACATCGCCACCCACCCGTTGCTCGAAATCGTCCGTCACGAAGGCCACAAGAGCGCGTTCAGCTCGCTTGCCATCCTGCCGATCCTCTACGAGGGTCGCCCGATGGGCGTCTTGTTCCTGCGAGCGAGGCACGCCTTCACGTTCGGGGATCGCGAGATCGACCTCTGCAAGACCGTTTCGAACGCAATGGCCATCGCCCTGCGCAACGCGCGCGTCATGCAGTCGCTTCGCGATCAAACCCAGCAGGTGACCGTGGCGCGCTTCGAGGCCGAGCGTCGACTGCGTACTCTCCAGCGATACGCCGATTTCTTCGAAAGCGCCGCGGACGGGATCGTGGTCATCGACGCCGAAGGACACCTGCTGTTCTCGAACCCGCGGGCGCGGGTCATCAGCGGCTACAGCGAGACCGACTTGCGCGGCCGACCGGTCGGCGACCTGTTCGCGGATGAAGACGCTTCGCTCGCCCACGAGCTGCGCCTCGGATTCGCGCAGGGCCGTTATCCGCAGAACGTGGACGTGCGCATCAAGAGGAAAGGCGGAGAAATCGGTATCCTCAGCATGAACTTCAATTCCGTGCTTCGGGAAGAGGGAGTGGTCCTCTGTACGTTCCGCGACGTCACCGCGGAGCGCGAAGTGGAGCACGAGCTCCACAAGACCAAAGACTTCCTCCAGCGAATCATCGACTCATCGGTCGACGCCATCGTCACGGCCGACCTGCGTGGCAACATTCTGCTCGCCAATCCCGCGGCGGAACGCGTCTACAGTCTGCCCGTTGCACAGCTTCTCGGCCGCGACATCCGAACGCTGTACCCGGACGGGGTCGCGCGCAGCATCATGCGCCTCATCAAATCAGGCGACGGGCGCGTCCAGGGCCTTCGTACCGAGGTGCTAGACGCCCACGGCGAGCGCATTCCGGTGTCGCTGTCGGCCGCACTGCTGCACGAAGAGGGCATCCCGGTGGGAACGGTGGGGATCTTCACCGATCTTCGCGAGAAGATGCGGATGGAACAGCGCCTCGCGCAAGCGCAGGAGCAGATTCTGGCGCAGGAGCGGCAGGCGATCGTCGCGGAGCTCGCGGGCGCGGCCGCCCACGAGCTCAATCAGCCGCTGACCAGCGTCATGGGGTACGCCGAGCTCCTCAAGCGCCGTCTCGAGCCGGAGACCGCTGCGTATTCGGCGGCGGCGATCATTTTCAACGAGGCGGAACGAATGGCGGAGATCGTCCGAAAGATCGGAAAGATCACGAAGTACGAGACGAAGTCGTACGTCGGACGCGCGCGCATTCTCGACTTGGATCGTTCCGCCCCGTCGTCCACGCCACAGATGCCACAGATGGAAGAGGGGGCCAGCGCGGAAGAGGACGGAGACAAAGACCAGAGCAAGGACACGTCGTCGGGGACAATCGCCGCCGCGAAGGTGCGGCGCAAATAGGTGTAGGCTGGATGCGCAAGGTATCCATACGTACGCGGAGAGGACACGCGGCGACCGACGTCGCGGCGTCTCACAATCCCGCGCCGGGGACGCTCGGCGAGACCTCGTCCGCGCGCGCTCGCATCCCCGAGCTCGTGCCGGCCGGGTGGTTGGACCGACTCCTCGTCGCCACACTCGATCTCCCGCTTCTGCGTGGGGAGCGCGCTGTGGTCGAGGCGATGGTCGAAGTGGTGGCCACGATCGTGCCGGGCTGCGCGGTAGGGTTGTGTTTGGTCCCCGAGCCCGGGGCGGCCGTGCGCGAGCGAGCGGTCGTTACCCGGCTACCCGAAGGAGCGAGCCAGGCGGACCCGGGCGTGGATCCGACCCGCCTGTTCCCGAGCCTTGTGAGCGAGCACATCGCTCCGGTCCCAGGGAGCACCGGCTCGACGCTGCACGTCGCCTCGAACGAGGACGACCTCGATCGGGACAGCTCGGCGATCGTGCATCTGGTGGAGCGCGCTGCGATGGCGCTCGGCCGAGCCCTCACCACCACGCGCGCGCTGGTTTCGATCGACGGTGAGCGTCGCGACGCACGAGCGTTCGAACAGCGAATGCTGCAAGCCGACAAGCTTGCGAACTTCGGTCAAATTGCTGCGGGAGTCGTGCACGAGCTGAACAATCCCCTGACGTCGATCGTCGCGTATTCGGACTATCTCATCCGGAGAGCGCTCTCCGGAAGCAGTGGCAGCGACCCCGAAGACATCGAACGGATGCGTCGCATCAGCGAGTCTGCAACGCGGATGCTGCGCTTCACTCGCGACCTCGTGAGCTACGCGCACCCCTCGGGGAGCGTCGCGGCGTCGGTGGTGTTGCACAGTGTCATCGACCAGGCGATCGCTTTCTGCGAGCACGTGTTGTCGGCGAGCGGCGTTCGGGTGGAGCGCCGCTACGGCGAGGACGTTCTCACGGTCCGAGCGGTGGGGGAACAGCTCGTCCAGGTGTTCGTGAATCTCCTGACCAATGCATCGCAGGCCGCCCCCGCGCGCGACGGGTGCGTCGTAGTGACCACGCAGCTCGCCGAGGGACAAGCCGGTACCAAGCAGGTCGTCGTCGTCGTGGCGGACAACGGCGCGGGCATCGCCGCAGATCATCTGCCGCATGTGTTCGTGCCGTTCTTCACGACGCGGCGCGATCGACAAGGCACGGGGCTTGGCCTGTCGATCGTGAAAAACGTCCTCGAGAGTCACGACGGCTCGGTTCGGGTCGAGAGTGAGCTGGGACGCGGCACGCGTTTCATCATCGAGCTGCCCATGCGATGATCGGCCCTTGACCACCTCGACGGCGTGCGCACGTTGCTTATCCATGCGTTCGCTGGCCCTCGTTCTCGATCCGTCTCACCGCTCCGAGCCCTCGGCGATGAGCGCGACCGGCGCCACCATGGCCCACGACGTGAACGACGGCGAGGCACTGGATGCCTATTCGCGTGCGGTCGTGGGCGCGGTCGAGCGGACTGGCCCAGCCGTCGTGAGCATCGCACGGGCATCGCGTCGCGGTGCCTCAGGTGCCGGGTCGGGCGTCGTGTTCGCTCCAGACGGGTACGTTCTCACCAACGCGCACGTGGTCGATGGCGCGGATGAGCTCAAGCTTGGCTTTACGGACGGAACCACAAGCGGGGCCGCGGTCGTCGGGATCGACCACGCGACGGATCTCGCCGTCGTACGCACGACGGGCCCAGTGCCTACCCATGCTCCGTTCGGCAGCTCTTCCGTCCTTCGCGTCGGTCAGCTCGTCGTGGCGATCGGCAACCCGTTGGGCTTCGGATCCACCGTATCGGCCGGCGTCGTAAGCGCGCTGGGGCGCACAATGCGCGCCCGCGATGGGCGCCCCATGGAAGGGATTATCCAGAGCGACGTGGCTCTCAACCCCGGCAACTCGGGGGGGCCGCTGGTCGATTCCGCTGCGCGCGTCGTGGGCATCAACACGGCGATCATCCTGGGCGCGCAGGGCATCAGCTTCAGCGTCCCGATCGACACCGCTAAGTGGGTCGTCGGCGAGCTCATGACGAGCGGCCGCGTGCGGCGCGGTTGGCTCGGAATCTCCGCACAGAATCGACCGCTCGGCCGCGAGCTCGTGCGGCGGCTGGGGCTCGAGCAGACCAGCGGCGTCGAAGTGGGCGGCTTCGACGAGCGCGGCCCGGCATCGCGGTCGGGAATGCGTGTCGGTGACATCGTGGTTCGTCTCGACGGGGGCGTGGTAGCGAGCGTGGACGACATCCACCGCGCCCTCCAGAGATGGCCCATCCTTGGCCCTGTCCGAATGAAAGCGATTCGCGACGGCGCTGTGATCGACATCGAGGTCTTGCCGGTCGAGGCGCCCGGGTGAGTCGCCGGTGGGCACCAGCGGGCCGTTTTTGGGGGCCTTCTGGCGCGGGAGCCCCCCGCCGCCCCGAAAGGCGTTTACAGGGCCTTTCGCCGTCGGGTACCGTCTGCCTCGGACGCCCACATGCCGGACGCGAAGCGCAGACCGTTCGCGCGTCGCCCGACGCGCATAGCCGCTCATTTCCTAGTGTTTGCATCGGTGCTCGCGAGCGGGCTCTTGCGCGCGGGACCGCCGCCCGCGACCCTCAAGGGGAAGATCGTCGGCTGGGATAAGCTCCTGCCGCAGATTTATGCCGACGCGGCCAAGAGCGACTCTCGCCACTACAACTGGCGCGAGCCCTCGCCGACCGTAAAGCAGGATTTTCGCAGGCTGTCGGCCAACGTCTCGCGCGACGTTTGCGTCGCCGCGTTCAGCGGTGCATCGCCTCAGGCGCACGAACCGCTGGCGGTAAAGGTCACGGGCGGGCGCATGACGCCGGCTACGGTCGTGCTTTCGCCGGGCTCGCGTCTGAGCTTTCGAAATGTCGATCCGTTCAGCCACGTCCTCTACGAGGCCGGCAACGACAAGTGGGCACCCAACCAGACCGGGCCCGGCTCGACACGAGAGTGGGCGGCCAGCGCTCCTGGCGTCCATGAGATCCGCGACCAGCTGTTCCCGAGCATCGTCATGTACGTAGTGGTCGATCCCGGCATGGTGGAATTTGCCTACCCGGACCGCGATGGGGTCTTTTCGATGACGCTGCCTCAAGGAGAGTACACGTTCAAGGCGTTCTTCGACGGCAAGCAGGTGGGCAAGGAGGCATCCGTCATGCGGGTCGGCGACCGCGGACTCTTCGAGCTGAGGGAGCCGCTGGTCGTAGGAGGCGACTCGAAGTGATGGTCCTGTCGCGCGTCTGGTACGTCCTCTTGGGTGTCGCGGTCGCCGTGGCCCTCTACGTCGTGTACGTCGCCGTCGGCGAGTACGACCGGCAAAGCACGCACGCGCTCAAAGAGGGGCTCGCGTCGGACAGCCAAACCGTCGAGTGGGCGCTCAAGATCGACGCGCGCCGTCGACTCGACGCGCTCCTGGCAGGCAGTGTCGACGCGACCCTTCAACAGGCGCTGGTGGCTGCGGACGCGAGCAAAGAGGCAAAGGTTCCCGACAAGGCCAAGGCGGACGCCAAGAGAGCGTTGGCGAGCATCCGCGACACGATTCCGATCGATCTTCGCCCTGACGCGTTCTTCGCCGTCGATCGCGACGGGCGACTGGTGGCGCAGTCGGGCTACGAGCCGGGTGCCGGCAACGAGGATTTCGAGATGGGGGGCTATCCCGCCGTCAACGATGCGCTCCACGGGTGGATGCGTGACGACATCTGGGTGTTGGGAAGCAAGATGTACGTCGTGGGCGCGCGCCCCGTCGAGTACGACGCGACGCAACGTCCCGCCGGGGCGCTCGTCGGGCTCAAAGAGATCAACGGCAAATTCGCCCAGGACCTTGCGAACCGCACGCGCACAAGCGTCGCGATCTACGCCGCGGGGCAGAAGATGGCCGGCGGCGCTTCCAAGGGTTTCGAAACCGCGAAGCTCGATGCCATCGGCAACGACCTGAAGAACATCGACGACAAGGCGTACAACGACGACATCCGGACCGAAGCGCGGATGCTCAACGGGGATCTGGGCGTGCTCTACGCGCGGTTGCCGGGGGATGCATGGGCACTTGGGGGCGGGTTTGCGGTCGTGCGCGCCATGACTCCGCTCGGTGGGCCGATGGCCTTCTTGAGCGGAGCCGACGACCAGGACAAGGCCAACGTACCTTTGGGCCTGCTCGCCGCGGTCGTGCTCATCGCTGCGGTCGTCGGTATCGGCTTCACGGTGCTCGAGCACACCCTTCCTCTTCGCGAGCTCTTGACGCAGGCGATCAGACTCAAGGCGGGGGCGATGGACGGGCTGAGCGTCTCGAGCTTTCGCGGCGCCTATCGTCTGGCAGCGCAGAGCATCAATGACGGCATCGAGCGGGCGATCGAGAAAGCGGGAGGGGTGACGCGCAAGCCCGCCGATCTCGAATCAATCCTTGGGCCGACGCCGGCGCAACCAGCGATGAGCGCGTTTTCGTTCCCGACGGGCGAGGAGAGCGCCCAGGTGCCGGGTCCGCCTCCCGTGCTGCCGGCGGCACCTTCGGTCGCCGTGGCTTCGCAACCACCCTTTCCGTCATTCTCGGAGGCGCCGTCCCCTTCCTCGTCGACGTCGCCTGCCGCCTCAGCAAGCGCCCGGCAAGCGCCGCCCCCGCTGCCCGGCACGCCCTTTCCGCCGGTGGTATCCGCCCCGAAGCCGCCACCGCCCCTTCCAGGCGCGCGGCCCGCCGCCCCTCCCGCGTCGAGCCCGAAGATGCCGCCCTTGAACGCCGCCGCGGAGAGCGGCAGACGGATGGCTCCACCGCCGATACCGGTGGCGCACACTTCACAGACTCTCGACGACGAGGACGCGACGACGGTGGCGACCGTTCCCGCAGAGGTGATGGCTCGCGCAACCGGCGGCGCGCTCGACGAGAACGCCGAGTGGCGGGTCGCGTACCAAGATTTCATCCGCATCAAGAAGCAGTGCGGCGAGCCGACGGACGGCCTAACCTTCGACAAGTTCTCTGTGATCTTGCGCAAGAATCGCGATTCGCTGGCCGAGAAGCACGGGGTCAAGCGCGTCAAGTTCAGCGTTTACGTCAAGGAGGGTCGTGCTTCGCTGAAGGCCACTCCGGTCAAGGAGTGAGGCGCTGTTGGGCGACGTTGGCGGCACACGTGGCTTCGTCGTACCCTTGGCAACGACGACCTTGTCCCAATCCTTTCCCGACCCGGCGTTGGCCCCAGAGCGCTGCGAGCAGCTGGCTCGGGTACCGTTCTTCGAGGGTCTGACGCGGGCCGCGCTCGCGCTTATCGCTCGGGTCACGGCCGAGGAGTCCCACGCCACAGGGACGAAGCTCTTTCAGTACGGTGACCCCGGCGACAAGCTGTTCATCATCTTGGAGGGGAAGGTTCGTATCTCCCGCGAAGTGGCGGGTATGGGTGAAGAGGCGCTGGCCGTGCTGGGCCCCAACGAAGTGTTCGGCGAAATGTCGCTGCTCGACGAGTCCCCGCGGTCGGCCGACGCCCGGGTTCACGAGCGGTGTCGCGCGCTCGTCATCACGAAAGAGTCGTTCGACGATCTTCTCTTCTTGCACAAGGACCTCGCATACGAGGTGCTCTGGAACTGCGTCCGCATTCTCAGTGTGCGGCTGCGAGAGACCAACGAGAAGGTCACCTTCCTGACGTCGAGCGGAAAGTTCTGACCACGAGGCCGTCCAGCAGCGAGCAGCGAGCAAGGCGCTGTGTGAGGGAGTGCAGTCGCACTTTAAGCGACCCATTTGTTGACGATAGAACGTCCGTTCAGGTAAGGTTTTGGCCACGATGCAAGGGCTCACGCAGCGCCAACAGATGGTCCTCGACTTCATTCGCGAATCGATTCACGATCGGGGCTATCCGCCGACCCTGCGCGAGATCGGCGCGCGCATGGGCATTCGCTCGACGAACGGCGTCAACGATCATCTCCGCGCTCTGGAGCGCAAGGGATACCTAACGCGCGAAGACATGAAGTCCCGCGCGCTTCGCCCCACCACCCTGGCGTCCCAGGTGCTGGGCGACGCAGGCGTCCCGAGCGAGCCAGCCGCGAACGACGTCGACTTCGTGGAAGTCCCGGTCCTGGGGCGCGTCGCTGCGGGGCTACCGTTGCTCGCAGAGGAGCACGTGATTGACACGGTCCACATCGACCGCACGCTCGTCAAGGGAGGGCGGGAGGTGTTCGGGCTCAAAGTTCACGGCGACTCGATGATCGAGGCTGGGATTCTGAACAGCGACTACATTTTCGTTAAGAAGCAGCTGACAGCGAACCGCGGCGACATCGTCGTTGCGCTGATCGGCGACGAGGCCACCGTCAAGTACTACTACCCGGAGAAGGACCACGTGCGCTTCCAGCCGGCGAACAAGAACATGGCGCCGATTTACGTGCGCGCGGCAGACTTCAAACCGACGATGCTCCTCGGCGTCGTCGTCGGCGTCTATCGAAGGGTCTAGCCCGACTCCTTGACCGCCCGTCGCAGCGAACGGTACGGTTCCCGGAGGCGATGCGCGCTTCGATCCCCGCTCTCGGGATGGCACTTTGGGGTGCGCTCAGCGGGTGCGGCGGGGCGCAGTACGTGATCGTGGTCAACGCGGCCGCCTCACGAGTCGAGGAAGCGAAAGCCGTGGGCGCCGAGCAGCTCGCGCCGTACGAGTACTACGCGGCGAAGGAACACCTCGAGCAGGCGCAAATCGAGGCCTCGGAGGCCAGTTATTCCGATGCAGCCAATCTCGCCCAAGAGGCCGAGCAATATGCAAGCAAGGCCATCGAGCTGAGCCAGACAGCACGGCGCGCAAGGCCATGAGCGGCCTCGGCCTCCGTTGGACCGCGACGGCGGCGATCCTCACGTGCGCTTGCGCGCAAGGCCCTGCGCTCCGCGGCCGCATTCGCGGCCTGAACGCGACCGTCGACGACGCGTTGAGGAATGGGGCGATGCGCTGTGCGCCCCGCGAGCTCGCGATCGCGAAGAGTCAACTCGAGTTTGCCGAGATCGACCTGAATCAAGGGGAGCTCTCGAGCGCGGAGGCGCATCTCGCGAAAGCGGAGCCCAATGCGCAGGCGGCCTTCACGATGAGCCCTCCCGATCGTTGCACGACGCGCGCATTCGTCGAAATCGCGGCGCCGGAGCGGGACACCGACGGCGATGGCATCGCCGATTCGCGCGACAGCTGCATCAACGAGCCAGAAGACAAGGACGGCTACCTGGACGACGACGGCTGTCCGGACACGGACAACGACGCCGATGGCATCATCGACGCCAATGACAAATGCCCCAACGAGCCGGAGGACCTCGACGGCTATCAAGACGGCGACGGCTGCCCCGATCCGGACAACGATGGCGATCAGATCCCGGATGTCGACGACTACTGCCCAAACACGCCCGGCACACGCGGCGGCGACCGGCCGGGCTGCCCGAAAAAGAACTCCCTTGTGATCGTAACGGAAAAGGAGATCCGAATCACCCAACAAATCCAGTTCGAGTTCAACAAGGCACTGATCCGGCCTGGCGTCAGCTACAAGATCCTCGACGAGGTCGTGGGCGTGCTCAACGACAACCCCAAGATCGATCTCGAGGTGCAGGGGCACACCGACAATATCGGGGGCGATGCCTACAATATGCAACTCTCCCAGGCCCGCGCTGACTCTGTGCAAGCGTACCTGGTTTCCAGGGGGATTCAGGCGTCGCGCCTCTTGGCGAAGGGATACGGGTTCCACCAGCCCCTCGTACCGAACACCACGACCGCGAATCGCGAGCTCAATCGCCGCGTTCAATTCATTCGCACCGAATCCGCTGGAGGTTCCCGGTAGGAGCGCTCCCGAAGCAAGGCACCGGGGAGCGAGAGCTCTCCGCGTTTCATCCCCCCAAGAGGCCGCGAAGTGCTTTATGCTCGCGCGCTGCCGGAGGCATACCTAGGTGCAATCCACTCTGCTCGCCGCCGCCAAGCGGCGCGTTTTTCCCAGCCTCGTCGTGGCCCTAGTAACGCTCTTGGCGCTGCCCGCGCTCGGTGCTGATCCGGCCACCGAGAGGCAAGCGCAGGCACTTCAAAAGAAGGCCATCGAAGAAGACAGTCTCAACGTCAACTACCCGGCTGCGATCAAGAAGCTGGCGACGGCCATCAGCAAGTGCACCGGCGACAAGTGCGCTGCAACGCTGAAGGGCGCCCTTTATCGGGACCTCGGCGCGATGCTCATCTTGAGCGGTTCGGTCGACGACGGGCGTGCGGCGTTCGTGAAGGCACTCGGCTTCGACGCGTCGCTCGAGCTCGACCCGGCCTACAAGAATCCGATGCTCGAGGGGCTGTGGAGCGACTCGAAGCGAAAGGCCGGAGCAGCCCAGGGAGGCGGTGGCGGCGGCAACGAAGTCGCAGTGCCCCCTCCGCCGGAGAGCGGCGGGGCGACGACGTCGGCAGCGGGCGACTTTGCCCACGTTCCGGCGGCCGCACAGGTCGTTCGCACGCCGCTCCCCGTCTACGCGGAATACGTCGGGACTGAGAAGCTCCTTCGCGTGGTGGTCAAGTACCGCGCCGCCGGAATGACGGACTGGAAGCCCGTCGAGCTCCGTAAGATGGAGACGGGCTACGGCGGCCTCATTCCGTGCAAAGACGTCGCCGAAGGAACCGTCCAGTACTACATCCAAGGGTACGGTACGTCCGACGATCCGATCGCGAGCTCGGGAAGCAGGACCAAGCCTTACGCCGTTCCGATCAAGTCGCAGATCTCCGGCCTCGGCCCGAGCCTGCCCGGCCAAGAAGCGCCGAAACAGTGTGCGGAGGGCGTCGGCGGCAGCGACTGCCCGCCCGATTTCCCCGGGTGTCATATCCAGAAGAAGAGTGGCGGGGACGACTGCAAGAGAAACAGCGAATGCGAGAGCGGTGAGTGCGACGACGGCAAGTGCGTGGACAAGAAGGCGGAAGGCGACCCGTGTGACAAGGACAGCGAGTGCGCGAGCGGCGCCTGCTCCGACGACAAATGCGCGCCGCCGAAGAAGGGCGCCGACGAATCGTGCGACAGCGACGACGACTGTTCGAGCGGGACATGCAAAGACGGAAAATGCAGCGGCGAGAGCGGCTCGAAGAAGTCCGGTCCCAAAATACGCAGGGTCTGGATCGGCGTCGCGATCGGCTTCGACATCGTCTCAATACCTCAGTCGGACAAGGCCTGTTTGCTCAACGGAAGTGGTACGGGACCAGGCAACTCCGCCGGCTACGAGTGCGTCGACCCGGGGACGTCCGCGAACTTCCCGGGCAGCGGCCGCTCCGGCGGAATGATCAATGGTCTGATTCTGCAGGGACCGGCCGACGGCGATACGGTCGGCGGCGGCCTTCTCCTCGGCAACATCCGGCTCATGGCGAGCTTGGACTACGCCCTCAACGCGAACATTCTGCTCGGGGCACGCGCGGGCTACGTGCTCTTCACCGATCCGGCCAGTGCTCCCGGGCCCGCCTTCCCTCCCATCCACCTCGAGGCGCGCTTCACGTACCTTCTCGGGAAGGACGCTATCACCAATCCGATCGCTCCCATGCTCGTCCTCGCCGCTGGCGCGAGCGAGTTCGACGCGAGCATCGGAGTCCAAGTGAGGCTCAGCACAGGCAGGACTCTGAACGAGAACGCGTGGTTGACGGCGGGTCCGATATTCGGCGCGGCAGGCGTCGGCGCCCGCATTCTCGTAGGAAAAAACGTGGCGCTCACCGCGCTCGTCAAGGGTCAGGCGGCGTTTGGCGGCTCGGGGGGATCGCTGGTGGGCATCGCGCCAGAGGTCGGGGCGCAGATGGGGTTCTGAATCAGAGCATCGGCAGAGAGCCGGGACCCGGTCGAGGAAAGGCGGCCTCGATCTGCCGGACCTCGGGATCGGTCAAGACGAGGTCGCCGGCTCCAGCGATTTCTTCGACGTGCGCAACGCGCGCGGCTTTCGGGATGGTGAGCACGACAGGAAACCGCAGCAGGAACGCAAGCGCGACCTGGTGCGGCGTCGCGCCGCGACCGCGCGCGATCTCGGCGAGCACGCGGCCGCGCGCCGAGCGTTCCGAGGGAAAGCTCCCCGCACCGAACGGGCTGTACGCAACGAGGGCCACACCGTGATCGGCGCACCAGGGGAGCACGGCCCGCTCTACACCCCTTTCGTTCAGGTGGTAGAGCACCTGATTGCACGCGATGCGTCCCGGTCCGGCGATGGCGAGCGCCGCGTCGAGCTCGGCGACATCGAAGTTGCTCACGCCCCATGACCGGATCTTCTCGACGCGCTCCAGCTCTTCGAACGCGCGGATTGTCTCGGCGAGCGCGTGCGAGCCGGGCCAGTGAAGGAGATAGCAGTCGAGCCGGTCGGTGCGTAGCCGACGCAAGCTCTTGTCACAGGCGCGGAGCGTGCCTTCGTAGGTGGCGTGCTCCGGAACGACTTTCGACACGAGAAACACTTCGTCGCGGCGGCCGGCGATCGCTTCGCCGACCAGCTCTTCGACATGTCCGGAGCCGTAGAGCTCCGCTGTGTCGACGTGTGTCAGGCCAAGGTCGAGGCCGCGGCGCAACGCCGCGATCGCCTCGGCGCGATCATCGCGCTCCATCTTCCACGTTCCCTGGCCGATCGAGGGGACATCGCCCGCATGACCAAACGCTCGTCGCTGCATGCAGGGAAGCATAGCGACGCAATCGGAGGGGGGTAGGGAGCGATGTCGACCGGACGCAAGCCATCGGGCACAAGTGTGCTGGGGCTCACCGCCTCTTCGGACCCCGCGGGAGCCGCGGAACGACCCTCCATCGAAACCGCGCGGCGCAGGCTCGGCGGACGCGCCACAGCGCCTTCGCAGCGTGCGCCCGGATCGCTGGTGCAGGTCAAGCTGCACGGAGCCGCACGGACCAAGGGGGTCCTGTTGTGGGCGACGGACCGCCACTGCGACGTGTGGTTCGAAGACGGGATCGCTCGGCGGGCGCGCTTTGATGTGGTGACGCCGTACCCCGGGCTCGCGCCCGACGGGCTCGTGCGCGTCGCCGGAGAAATGCGGTTGTTCACGTCCTTGGCCGAGGGCGAGCGCGTCCGGTGGGAACGCGCTTCGGAAGTCGCCGAGGGATGCATCGTCGAGAAGTGCCGCTACGGCGCCATCATCGTCTCGCGTGATGGAAGAGTCGTGGCCGTCGGCTTCCGAAAACTGTGGCCCGCGGTCGTGCACGGCACGGCCTGATCCGACCGGCCGGCGCCTTCTTCTGACACACGTTGGCCGGTTTGCCTCCGCTATCGTGCACGGTGTGCGGATCGCGGCCGACGACGCCGCAACGACCCCAGCAGCCCCGATGCGATCAGCGTCAGTCCGATCGCTCCGACGATGGCTGCCGCTCTCGGCCAACGCCGTTCCTGTTTTCTCTCCTCCGGCGGAACCTCGCGCGACACCCGTCGAGCGTCCCCAGAGCGGCCCAGCGCGATCGCAAGCAGCGCCCGCCTCGCCTCGAAGAAGGCCACGCCGCGCTCCCCCCAGCTCGCGCGCCCCTCGGCTGGTGCCTCGACGAATGCGGCCGGAATGAGCGAGCGCGTCACCGCGTCGGCTTTCGCCCGATCACGAATCCGAGCGAGCTGCACGTACCCGGCGTCCTCTATCCCGCGGCGCCAGTTCTTCAGACGGATCGACGCGAACACACCCTCGAACCCGAATGAATGCCACTGGAACCGGTCCAGCTGCCGACCGGGATAGAGAAGCACCCCATCGCCGTTCGCCCAGTCGCCATCCTCGTTGTGGAGAGACTCCGGCTCGACGAACGGATCGATCGGCGTGGTCCCCTTGCGCCCGTACCAATACGTAGACTCCCAGTAAAACCAGCGCGGCACTCCGTACATCACGCTCAGCCAACCGTTCACCCGCGGCGACACGGCGTCCGCGTCGAGCAGGAAAGTGCCGGTGCGGGGCAAGACCCCGTTGTAGACCCACACGGTCTTGCCCCGATCGCGCGCGGCACCCGCTTGCGCGACGTCGTAGGTCGCATGGGCGATCACGATATCGACCGGCTGCGCCGCAGGCTCTTCCGAGCATGTCCACGCGACTCGCAGCCGTCGAAGGTTGGCGTCCGCCGCGGCGCCCAAGCGCGAGCGCCAGCTGCGACCCAAAGGGCTCGCGCATTCTTCGTCCGCGGCGTAGAGGAACACGTCGGTCGTCTCGAAGAGATTCGCGCCGGCGATCGCGTCCGCAGTCGCCGCCGCACCCGACAACGCTCCGTCGTCGGGTCCGCCAAGCGCGCCGTATGCCCCCACGCTGAGTACCCCGTCTCCGATGCCGGCGGCGGGGCCTTCGTATCCTCGCGCCGGCGTGTACAGAGTGCCGTCCAACGCGTCGCGCTGGCGGCGCACGTCGTCGGCCGATGAAGCGTCGTGAAGCGGTGCGATCCGATGGGCGTGAAGCAGCTTCCACAAGCTCTCCTCGGCGTTCGGTCCCACCCGCTTCGCAACCTCCTCGGGGTCGTAGAAGAGCATCGTCGAGACTGTGCGGTCGGGCAGCGTTGCGTCCGCGACTTCGAGCTCCACGGGGATCGTCCCAAGCGGGCGACCGCCGTCTCGTACGTCGAGGGTCCCGCGGTACAGGCCAGGCGGCTGGTAGCGCGGGACGTTGAGATCGACCCACACAATGCCGTTCGAGTACGGCTCGATTGGCATGGGATAGAGCAAGGTCCTCGATGCGACCTCCACGGGGACGAGCGCGTCGGGCACCGGACCGACCCAGGCCCCCGAAGCGGGCGCAGCGCCCTTCTCCCAGCCGAGCGATTCGCCCGCGGTGCGCCCGCCCGACGCGCGCCGCACCGCGACGAAGCCCTCGACGAACCGCTCGATCGGTCGCTGCGGGCCACCCCCTGGTGGAGCGGCGACCCCCTCGATCATCGTCGAGCCGCTCGGTCCGTTCAGCACCGGAAGGCTCACCGTGGCTGCCGCGATCGGCGTATCGGCCGCCTCCACGACCACTTGGAGCGCGACGGACTCATTTCGCATGGCGAAGAGGCGAGCCGGCTCGCCCGGACGCCACACTGGGTTCTCCACGCCCCGCTCGAAAGCGGTCGATATACTGTCCCGGCGGATCTTCTCGCCGTCGTCGATGGCCCACACCGATGGGGCGGCTTTGGCAACCGACGGTAGGAGCAGCCATGCAGCCAGCGGGAGCGATCGGCAACGACGCGTGAGCGCCCGATCGCGGCATGGCGACGCCGCAGCCTGGAAGAGAACCGGCAAAGCACGCCACCAGGGCTCCGTGGACTCTCGACGTCGCACACTTCGCGCCAGCCGACTTGAAGGCTGGAGAGGCTCAGCGCGTCAATCTTCGTCCTTCGTCAGGCGAGCACACGCCCTGAGGTAATCGTCGGGCTCGTCGATATCCCGGGCTTCGACTTCGGCGCGCACGCCCGGGTCGATCTGGTCGATGACCTCTTCGAGCAGCTCAGCGGGGTCGACGTCATAATGCTCGCAAAACTCCGACCACGACGCGTACATCGCATCGCCCGTTTGGGTCTTGGCTCCCGTCACCCGACCGTCGTCATGAACCTCGACAGCATCCGGCAAATCGTCGTCGTCCAGTTCCAGCGTGAGCATGGGGCCCTTGCCGATCTTCCGCTACGCGTTGCGCTCTCGCGCTCGCGTCAGATCACCGCGTCTTTGATCGCCTTGACTGGTCTCGCGCGCACACCCTTGCTGGCGGGCTTGGCCGCGAACGTCTGCTTCTCCTTGGTGAAGGGATTGATCCCTTCGCGCGCGGGCCGCGCCGCCTTCTTCACGACGACGAACTTTGCGAATCCGGGCAGAACGAAGGTGCCGTTCTTCTTGAGCTCCCGATGGCCCAGGTCCACGAGAGTCTCGACCACCTGTTTGACCTGCTTGCGAGAGATCTCGTCGCCGATCGCGTCGGTCACCGCCTCGAGGATCGCGCTCTTCGAGAGGGGTTTCTTCTTCGCCGTATTCGATTTTGCCATGTTTCAATCTCCGCGCCGTGAGAAAGAGGGCCGTAAAAGCCGCCGAGTCAACGACAACAGCCCTCTCTTGGCTGCTCCCAGCCCCGCATTAGCACAAGCGCGGCGCGCTCGGTTACGATCCTCGAGAAGCGTGGTCTCCACGGCGCTCGGCGTCATCCGACCGGCGGGGGCGCTCCGAAGCGAGTCGAACAGCGCGCGGAAATACGGCCGAAATCCCGGCGCCCCTAGTGTTCCTGACAAGACCTTGCATCGGCGCAGGGACATCCCCAGAAGACTTTCGGATGAACGGGGGCTCTTTGCGTACGAATCGTGTTGGGCTTCGCCCATTCTCCGCGCACGATCCGCACCCAACGTGAACCTTCGTCGCGCGATGCGCCCAACTGCATTGACTTCAGCGATTGTCGAGACGGCCTGCGATCGGCTGACCCCGCTCGTTCGCGGAATGGGTGCATCTCGGTCGCGCCGGGACCGGGACGAGGAACCGGGTCTGAAGATTGTCGACATCACGGAGTTTTATTCGGAGCGAGGGGGAGGCATCCGAAGCCACTTGACGAATCGGAGCCGGTTTCTCTCCGAGCACCACTGCCGCCACTGCGTCATCGCCCCGGGCCCGCGTGACGAGGACGCGCCAGTCGGCACCGGAGAGGCGCCGGGATCGGGCGAATCGCGCCTCGTTCGCTTCGCGGGGCCCTCGCTGCCGTACGATCGCACGTATCACTTGCTTCACCGGGTGGACAGGGTTCGGCGGCGCGTGTCGAGCGAGCGACCCGACGTGTTGGAGGCACACTCCCCCTACCTGGCCGCGGCGGCCGTGGCGGCCTGCGGCCGAGCCGCCGCTCGCTTGACCACCGCGTTCTGGCACTCGGACCACGTCGGCGTGTACGTCGAGCCCGCGCTGGCGAAGCATCTGGGCGGGGGCATCGCGCGAGCCGCAACGAAGGCACTATGGCGCGGCGTCCGATCTCTGCTCGCGCCCTTCGACGCCATCTTTGCGGCTGGTCGAGCACAGGCGGAGCGCTTGCGCTCGGCAGGGGTACCTCGGGTCATTCACGCGCCTTTCGGCGTGGACACGCGGACCTTCCGCCCCGCGGCGCGCGCGAGCGAATGGCGACGAGAGTGGCTCGGCGCGACGGAGGACGGCACCCTCCTCCTCGTGGGCTCGGGCCGCTTCGCCACCGAAAAGCGGTGGGACGTCGTGCTCGATGCATTCGCGCGGTTTCGGTCTCGACGCAAGGCGGTTCTCGTCCTCTTCGGCGACGGACCGGAGCGGCTCGCCCTCGAGCGTGGCGCGCCGAACGGGGTTCGCTTCGCCGGGTTCGAGCAGGACCGGACGCGGCTCGCCACCGCCTTGGCCAGCGCCGACGCGCTGGTCCACGGCTCGCCCTACGAGACGTTCGGCATCGGCATTGCGGAGGCGGTGGCGTGCGGCCTGCCCATCGTCGTACCCGACGCGGGAGGCGCCGCCGAGCACGCCGAGTCGTCGTGCTGCGAGATGTATCGCAGCCTCGATCCCGCGGCCTGCGCCGCGGCGATCGAGAGGCTCCTCAGCCGAGGCTCGGACGGACGTGCCCGCGCGCTCGACGCCGCGGCGACGGCCCGAACCGTGGAGCAACACTTTCACCAGGTCCTGGGCGCGTACGGCGAGTTGTTGCGCGAGCTAGGGCGCTAGGGCTCGCCGCGACGCGCCGCGTACGCCGAGCAAGAGCGCCGGCAACATCAGAAGAGCCCCGATCAAACACGCGATCTCGCCGGATACGGCGAGGCGCCCGAACGACTCCAGGGCCTGGAAATCGGCAAAGAGCATCGAGCTATATCCGATGACGGTCGTGTAGCTGCAAAGCGCAACGGCACCCCCCACGCGCGCCAAGCCCCCTCTCACGTCACCTTTCATCAGGCGCGATCGGTCATACACGTTGAACGGGTACTCGCAGCCGATGCCGAACGTGATCGGCAACGTGATGAAGTTGACGTAGTTGAGCTTCTCGCCGGCCCACGCGGCAGCGCCGAGAAGCCAGGTCACCCCCATCACCAGCGCGGCGAGCACCGACAGTGCGCCACCCACGTCGTGCGTCGCCACGAGCACGACCACCGTCACGGCGAGAAGCGAGGCGACCGTCGCCCGAGGTCCGTCCACCTCCATCGACCGAATCATCTCGGCGAACACCGTGGACCGACTTGCCGTTTGCACGACAGTGCCGTCCGGCAGTTTCACGTTGTCCGTTGCCTTCGCCATTCGAAGAAGATTGTGCCCATCTGCGAAGACAACGTCGTTCTTGTACTTCACGTAAAAGACGGTACCGATTCGCCCATCGTTCTCCTCGAAGCGCCGCCGGAGAAAGACGGGCAAATCGGCCGGTCCGAGAACGCGCAACGTCTCCGGCGGTCGGAGCTTTTCGACGCGGACACGCTCCTCATCGGGAAGCCCTGCGAGGACGGGCGGCGTCAATCTGGCGCGAATTTGGTCCAGGATCGCGAGCTTTTGCGTCTGTTCCTCCGCGGAGCCAGGCAGCAGGTCGTGAATGGTCGAAATGTCCGCGATGAGGGTACCCTTCGGATCGGCGGCGTCATTGGCGAGGATTTGGGCTTTTAGCGCCGGCACTTGCTCCGGTGTGTCGGCGAGCATCAGCGCGCCCGCGACGTTCATCTTCCCGCCGAAGACGGCTTCCGCTTTGACGGACCACTCGCCGGCTCCGCCGTGCTTGCTCGCACGCGACCCGAGGCGGTCGAAGTCGTACTCCCACGGGTCGCGGAGAAACGAGGGGATCTTCCAGGCAGCGACGGCGGTCACCACGATGGCCCCACCGACGAACACCCAGGGATAACGAGCCGTCGCCCCTGCGATTGCCGCCATGGCCTTGCCTTCGGCGCGGATGCCCGGAGGTCGGTCACGAAGCCATCGCGGCAGCCAGGGCTGAATCCTTTCGATGACGACGAGGAGCGCGGGCACGCAGGGAATCATCGACACCCACACGAGCAGCATCCCGACGAGACCGATCCATCCGAACTGGCTGAAGCCACGAAAGTGGGTGATCGAGAGCGAACCGTAGGCTATCGACGCAACGCATGCTCCGACGAGCTCCGCGCGGAGCGCGCTGCCCACCGCATCGCGTCGCGCGTCCGCCGCGGATTGGCCGCGTGCCAGAAACTCTCGATAGCGCGAGAGAAGGACGATGGGATAGTTGATGCCGTTGCCAAGAATGATCGCCCCGAGGAACATCCCAGTGGTGTTCACGTACCCGAAGCGCCAATACGCAAACGCATAGGCCGCGCCGACCCCGAGAAAGGCCGGCAGGGCAATGACCACGAGCGCCGCCAGAGACTGGTAAAACCAGACGATGCCCGCGGCAATCAGAACGAGAGCAATGCCGGTCGCCCATGCCGCCTGGGTCACGACGGATGCCTTTTCCGCGGCGGCATCCGCGATCTCCCCCGCGAACCCGACCTTCATCTCGGGCTGGTACGCCGAAGGGTTCATTTCGGCCACCAGCTTGCTCACGCGATCGAGCAAGACGTCGCCGCCGGAGTCACCCATGCCGGTGGTCAACGACAGGATGCGGACGCCGATGCCCCGGCCGTCCGGGCTCTCGAAGTAGTCGTTCGTGAAGCCGGCATGCTCAGAAGCCTTGGCGTCCCAACGCTCCTGGTACACGTCGAGACCGAGCGCCGGCTTCTTTGCCTGGTCGTTCGACACGGCATGGTCGCGGTCGTCATCGCTCAAGTCGCTGACCAGGCCGCTGCGCACGGCGATCTGGAAGTCGATCGTGTCGTAGGCGCTTTCGAGGTCCTTGCGTTCGGCGTAGAGCCATTTGTTCTTTTCGAAAAACGCCCGAACGTCCCTCGCCCCGTCTTCCACATACGCGATGAGCTGCGGGCCACCTCGCTTCTGCGCGGCGATCAGCTCGCGCAGGCGCGCCGACAGATCGTCTACGAAGCGCTCGTTGGCCTTCCTGTCAGGCGACTCCGCGACGACCAAGAGCGCGGCCCCCCCTCCTACGCGACCGAGCTGGTGCTCGAAAGCCTTGAGGCCAGGGCTGTCGCTGGGCAAGAGCTCGCGCAAGTCGGTGTGCGGGTTGACCAGGACTTTGAGGGCGAAATGCCAGGTCAACAGCAGCGCGCAAAAAGCGAGCGCGAGGACGACGCCCGGGCGCCGTCCACTTGCGTCGACGATCGAAGAAACCGCTCGGCGGATCACGCGGCAGCGGACTCTCTGCCGAAGGTCGGGAGCAGTGGCGCCAGGACGCCGAGCGCCGGAAGGAACGCGACGACGCGGTAGACGTCTTCGATGCTCGTCGCATCGGCGAGCGCGAAGAGGTGCATCTGCGCGCTCCGCAGGGAAATGTGAAAGTGATGCATCAGATAAAAGGGGTACAAGCTCGTGAAGCTCGCGAGGTAGACGAACTTCGAAAAGATGAGCGTCATTAGCACGGCGATCGAGGTTCGCACTCGGGACAGTAGGATGCCCAACGCGGCTCCTTGTTTCTCTTTCATTGCGGTCGCCGCCCCCTCGCTCTAGCGCCGCCCGGCAGAAGCTCTGCCACCGGCCTGGCAATCAACGGACGGAGCTTGTGTCGAGCCGCACTCGCTGGCGCCAAGATGAGCCGTCCCGGCGCCGTCGGGTCACACCGCACGCGCCAGCCGTGTCCGTCGGGGTCCCGCGCCTCGACTCCTTCGTCTTGGACCCATAGCTGGACACCGGCTCGTCGCAATCGGATCGCAGCGTCGCCGACCTGCTTCGGCTCGGCGACCACCAGCGCCCACTGGTTGCGCGCGCCCGGTGTCGCCGGCTCTCTTGCGCTGCCCGGTCGGGAGGTCGACCGCCGCCCCCGCGGACGCTCTTCGAGCGTGAGGACGACCGGCGGAGACTCCAGATCGAAGACGGTCGAATGGGCGCTTCGATGGGTGGGGGACGCGGCGAGCAGAGCTTCGTAGAACGCGGTAGACGCCAAAGCGTCGGCGACCCGCAAGTGAATAGTCTCTTTGGACAACCACATGATCCATCTCCCGCTGTTCACCGGATTCCGGACGAAGCTCGACGCACAAACTCGGGCAGCGCGCGGCCAGCGCACCCTCGTTCTTCGATTCGGCGGTCCAAAACGACGAAGGCCGCCTCGGGTCTGCCCCGGGCGGCCTTCGCTGCGCGATCGCGCGGAAAGCTTGCCTAGGGGAGGGCCTCCACGGCCCAAATCATCTTCGCGCGCGGCTGCGGCTTCTTCGCGGACGCGCGACGACTGCTCGTCGCGGAAAGGCGCCAGCCCTCGCAAAACGACGCCATCGACATCGATCGCCGACTCACGGTAACCATGTTGGACTGCATAGCGCCGGCGCCTGCGATCGTCAAGTAACGACGTACGTGCCGCGGATCGACGGACCGGAGCGCGGAACTGCGCCTCGCATCTCGAAGGCCTCGAAGCGCGCCGCTATTGGTAAACGCGCACGTAGTCGACCTTGTACGTCATCGGGAACGCGACGCTCGATGGGTCCCCGCCGTTCGCGCCGATGGCCAGGTTGACAATCATGTAAAATGGGGTTCCCGCGTATGGATTCGCTCCGGCCGCAATCCTGGATATCTTGAAATCGTAAACGAGCTTGTCGTCCAGATACAGGTTCACGTCGGTCGCGTTCCACTCCATGGCCCAGAGGTGGAACGCAGACGACCATGTCGCCCCGAGGGAGGCGAGCGGCTGGCTCACGCTTCCGGACCAATCGCAGTTGCCCGCCGACGGGACGCAGACGTTCGCGCGAACACCGTTTGCGTAGTACTCCATGATGTCGACTTCGCCGGAGCTGGGCCAGCTCCGACCGCTACCCAGGATCCAAAATGCCGGCCAGCTGCCCAGCCGAGTGTCGATCTGCCCGCACATCTCGAACCGGCCGTATTGAAAGCTTCGCTTGCCCGCAGTGGTCATCGAGCTCGACGTGTACTGGGCGTATTGGCGGCTCTTCGTCCAGTCGGCGCTTCCCGCGGCGTAGCTCGGGTTGGTCACCTGTTGGCGCTGCGCCGCGATGGTGAGCAGGCCACCGGTGACGGTCGCATTGTTCGGCTGATACCACTGGAGCTCTTGGTTTCGCACGAAGCCGCTCTCGAAGCCCCAGTTGGACGGG
>Ga0265319_1000143_pt1 | contig 52848 bp, 54 predicted proteins | sample 4824metaG_FD_192443 | JGI IMG/M metagenome (GOLD analysis project Ga0265319, IMG submission 192443) | Rhizosphere microbial communities from Carex aquatilis grown in University of Washington, Seatle, WA, United States - 4-8-24 metaG | ecosystem: Host-associated > Plants > Roots > Rhizosphere >...
AGCCGAAACCTTTCTCCCCCGCCGGGAGCGGGGCTTTTTGACGGGGACCGGCGATTGGGGTATCCCGCGCCCCTCCTCATCATAAATAAAACTGGTTTTTCCCCTGAGAAAACATCCCACCATACCGGGGCGGCATCCCACCCTCAGCCTTTGGCAGTAGTTTTCCCCGTCTTGATGGCGGCAGGTCCAACCGGACATGGGTCGCTCCTTATTCCTCGCGGATTCACCGCCGCGACTGGCCAACCATCACACTTTTGGCTATTTTTCACAATGATCCGAATCATATTGGAAAAAGAACTCTGGAACCGGCGCGGCACTTTTTATTTGAAAATACGTCTAAAAATAAATATGGACGATCTATCCCCTATTTTCATCCTGAGCTGCGAGAGATCCGGCTCAACGCTTCTCCATTATATCCTGGACACCCATCCGGAGATTTCTTGCCCCGGGGAATTGTTCCTGGGCCAATTGTCCAAGCTTTTACGGTTAGCCGTCTCCCGCACCACCGGTTATGTCACCTTGGGGAGCCTGGAAGAAAGGGATGAAACGGCGAGACGGGAGGTTTACAAAATACTGACGGATCTCCTGGGGAAATTCACCAAAGCCAGGGGAAAGAAGATCTGGTGCGAAAAAACACCTTACAACGTCAACGACCTGACGCACCTGGACTGGGCGTTCCCCCAGGCGAGGTACATCCTCCTTTTCCGGCAAAGCCTGGACGTGGTCCAGTCCTGCCTGGACATGCCGGAAAAAAGCTACCTGTGGTGGTCCCTGCCTTACGTGGTGAAACAGCCGAATAATTACCTGGCCGCCCTTCTGGAAAATTGGGTCGAGAAGAATGAAAATATTTTGGCCTTCGAGCGAACCCACCCGAAATCCTGCCGGATTCAATACGAGGCCCTGGTGGAGAATCCGGTCCTGGCCCTGGATCCGGTTTTTAAATTTCTCGGTTTGGAATGGGACCCCTCCCTGTTGGATATCATTTTTTCCGTTCCCCATGACCCCGGGGGCGGCGATTCGAAGATTACGCTCACCCATAAAATCGAAAAGGACCGGGTCGGCAGGGGAGCCAGCCTGGATCCCTTGTTACTGGCCCTCGCGCCGCCGTCCTTGTGGATCCGCCAAAAAGCGCTCCATCGGGAACTGGGATATGCCGAGACTCTGATTCCCCAAAAATAAAACCATTCCCTAAATCTGATTGTGTAAAAATAGCGGTCTATGAACCCCCCTCTCCCCTCTTCCCTTCCCATCGATCCCCTCCTGCCCGAAATCCGCCGGGCGTTGGAAACCCAAACCAACGCGGTGGTGACCGCCGAGCCGGGGGCGGGAAAAACCACGCGGGTTCCACCGGCCTTACTTTCGGCCGCCTTCGCCAAGGATAAGGAAATTTGGGTGCTGCAGCCCCGGCGCCTGGCGGCGAAATTGGCGGCCCTGAGGGTGGCGGAGGAATTGGGCGAGGAACCCGGAAAAAAGGTCGGCTACCAATTCCGCTTCGAGAAAAAAATCGGCCCCGAGACCCGCCTGAAGTTCCTTACCGATGGGATGCTCTTTCCCCTCTCCCAGGGCGACCCCCAGCTATCCAAGGTGGCGGCGGTGATATTGGATGAGTTCCACGAGAGAAGCCTGGCGCTGGAGTTGGGACTGGCCTGGCTCCGCCAGCTCCAGCGGAAATTCCGCCCGGATCTGCGCCTGCTGGTGATGAGCGCGACCTTGGACCGGGAAGCCATGTCCTCCTACCTTGGCGGTTGTCCCGTATTTGACAGCAAGGGCCGTGTTTTTCCAGTGACGGTGGAATACCTCCCCCAGCCTGAACAGCCGGACCTGGGGCTTAAAGTTAAAAACGCCGTCCGCCAATTGGCTTCCCGGGGCCCGGGAACCACTTTGGTTTTTTTGCCGGGGCTATATGAGATCAACCGCTGCAGGGAAGCCCTGAGGGGGGAGCCTTTAGAAGTCTACCCACTCTACGGCGATCTTTCGGTGGAGGAACAACAAAGGGCCCTCTCGCCCAGTACCGGCCGTAAAGTGATCTTGTCCACCAACGTGGCGGAAACTTCCCTGACCGTTCCCGGGGTCACCGCCGTGGTGGATGCGGGGCTGACAAGACAGTCCCGTGTCTCCGTCTGGTCCGGGCTTTCCAGCTTAGTAACCGTACCAGCCAGCCAAGCATCCGCCGCCCAAAGAATGGGGAGGGCCGGCAGGCTCCAAGCCGGACATTGCCTGAGGCTTTACAGCAAATTTGATTTTGACCACCGGGCGGCCTTTGACCTGCCCGAGCTTCTGCGTTCCGACCTGTCCAAAAGCCTGCTGGATCTCAAGTGCCTCGGGGTTGAGGATCTGGATTCTTTTCCCTGGTTTTTAAAACCTTCCCCTGCCGCGATGGAAACGGCCTTGTCGCTATTGAGGCAATTGGGGGCCTGGGACGCTCAAATGGGCCTGACGGAAGTGGGAAGGAGGATGTCCCGGTTTCCCCTGGCCCCAAGGCTGGCCAGGTTCCTTTTAAAAGTTGAGGAGTTGGCTCCCAAGGATTCATTCCCGCTTTCCGACGCCTGCCGATTGGCGGTTCTCATCAGCGAGGAGAAGCCCGAGTCCGAGGATTTACTGGAGGAATTGCGGCGCTTCAAGCCTGGTTTCGAGTCCAAGCGGTTGGAAGAACAGTTGAGGGGCCTGATCCGAGCGGACCAGGGTAAGGCTGGTGGAAAACCGGATGAAACTATTCTCCCCAAGGCCCTGCTCAGCGCTTTTCCCGACCGGGTGGCGAAGGTACGTCCCGACTCCTCCTCCACCCGCAACCGCTCGGGAAAAGTGAGGGAGCTTCTGCTTTCTTCAGGCGGCAGGATCCTCGCCCAGGACAACGCCCTCACCCGCTCCCATGAGATCTTCGTGGTGGTGGAGGCGCAGGAGGGCGCCGGAAACAACAGCCAGGGGAAAGCCCGTTCCCTTTGCCCCATTGAGCAGGATTGGCTTTTGGATTTTTTCCCGGGGGAACTGGCTGAGGAACAAACCTGCGAGTGGAATAGCGCGGCCGGGAGGGTGGAGGGCTACAAGCGCTTGAAATACGGACAATTAATCCTGGACGAGAAGCCCTTTGCCGCCGGTGATTTTGGTCCCGAGGCCGCGGCCCTGCTTTTTAAGGAAGCGCTCTCCGCCGGAACGCAGGCCTATGTCGATCCCGATGAGTTATCCGCCTTCTTGAACCGCGTCAAATTCGCCGCCGGAAAGTCGAACGATATCAAAGAAATCACCAGGGAGGACGTAGCGGCAACCTTAAGGGACTTATGCCTCGGAATCCGAAGCCTCTCGGAATTAAGGGAGGCCGGATTGGTTTCAGCCCTCAAGGCCCGTCTTTCCCCGAAGGACCTGTCCCTGCTCGAAAAACTCGCACCCTCCTCATGGTTGATGCCTACCGGACGAAGGTTGGAGATAAATTATGAAGCGGACCGTTCCCCCTGGGCCCAATCGCGGCTGCAGGATTTCCTGGGGATGGGCAGGGGCCCTTCCGTCGCCGGGGGCGAAGTCCCGGTGGTGCTCCACCTCCTTTCCCCCGGCAAAAAACCGGTGCAGATCACCAGCGATCTGGCGGGATTTTGGAAAAACCACTATCCCCAAATCCGCAAGGAATTGATGCGGCGCTACCCCCGGCACCCCTGGCCGGAAAATCCGGTTTAACACAGGAAAGCCGTCGGATCAGAATATAACCTTGAGAAAATTAAGCGGCTAACACCTATTCACCTCAGGTCCCCTTTCGGGGACCACAGAGGCACAGTAAAACAAATAATAATAAAAAATATCGAGTTTTCGCCTCAACCTCAAAGGATTTTATCTATTGTCGGCCTGTGCCTCTGTGGTTCCCGGAGGGAACCTGTGGTGAACAGGGTTTCCTTTGTGGTTCAACGGTTTTCGGCGCGGGCTTGGAGCTCGGCGTTGATGTCCACGAAGCTCTTGCCCTTGATGAACCAATCCGCGATTTGCTCCGGCGGGCGTCTGTAAAACTCCGAAAGAAACTTAAGATTGACCAAATTCACGATCTCCCTGTCCTTCAGCACGATCTTTTTCCACTTGGTCCTTTTCCGGCTTTTGAAGTAACCCAAGGGCTTTCGAAAGGGGCCCGCGGCATTTTTCATGGATAGGTAAAAAGCCTCGGGCGTGACGCCAAAACGCCTGGCGGTGGTCAGCCAAGAGGCTCCCTTGCCCCGAAGCTGGGTTACCTTTTCCAAGGACGCTTGGCCCTTTTGAACGATCAGGAAAAGAACCGGCAGTTCTTCCTGTTTTATTTTTCCCTGGCCGGCCAAGGCCACTTGTTCCTCCGGCACTTGGTAATATTGGCTGACGGCGTTTCGAAAAAAAAGCGGGGCTTGCTCCCGAACCGGAGCCTGAGCCTGATTTTCGGCCAAGGCGAGGCCCGCCGGCAGCCATAGGAAAATGATAAGTATTAAATTTTTAAGATGGTCCCGAATCATGGAGCCTCCGTGACAAAACATTAAATAAACGGTAACACCCTCTTCACCACAGGCCCCTGCCGGGGCCTGTGGTGAAGAGTTTTGACTAGTCTTAGACGTTAAAGGTTCCGAAAAGGGCCGGGGGTTTAAGGGCGGGGGTCTTGGTACATCGTGGAATAGTTCTTTTGGATTCCGTTCCCCCAGGCCGTCACGGGCTTTCCTTCATGGGTGGGCGTCGGGAAAGTCCCGGCGTTTTTGCCCCTCACCGGTATTTTCTTCGGAAAGGGGATAAACCGGCTGACTTTGTCCTTTTTGAGGTTGGCAAGGGGTTTCAAGGGGAAGGCCTTGGATTGGTAGCCGGGCGTAGGGACCCTTTGGCCCCGGTTCGCGGGGGGCGTTAAAAACAGACTTTGGGCCGGAGCCTCACTCCAGAGTGTCAAAAATAAAAGCGCGGCCGGGACTATTTTTCCCGCTTCTTTCCATCTCAGCCATGGGTCGGATCCACTAAAAGCCAATCGAGCGCCTCTTTCAATTCGGTCGTGGCCTTTAGGGTTAACCCCCGGTTGACGGCCACCGTCTCCCCAAACTTATTCGGGTCAATCATAGGATAATTCCCCAAATAAGCGAAACGAATAGGAGATATCCTGCCTGCTTTTAATTCATCGAAATATTTCAAGGCAAAGGCTTGGGCGATATTGAACCGTTCCATGGAGGTCATGTTCCCGGCCAGGGAACGGAGGTCGATTAAAACCTTGGTGGCCTTGTGGTCAACGCAGCCGTCGATAATCCCTTGGAGAATCCTTGGAATTTCAGGCAAATCATATTCACCCTCCAAAAAAATATGGAGAAATCCTTCATTGGGTTCGTTCCTAACCGTAAATGCCATGATCCTCCTTATGGGGCAGTGGAATGTTATTCCGAGGGGGATTCCACCAAGAGCCAATCCAGAGCTTCCTTTAAATCCGTGGTGACTTTCAGTGTCATCCCCCAATTGACCGCGACCGTTTCTCCGAATTTGTTAGGATCAATAATCGGGTGCCGGCCCAAAAAAGCGAAGCGGACGTGGGAAATTTGTCCCGCCCTTTTTTTCTCGAAAAACTTCACCGCGAACGCCTCTCCAAATTGGAACCGGTCCATGGATGGAATGGCTCCCGTGAGCGAACGCACATCCACCAGCACCTTCATTGCCTTCATTTCCCCGCAAATCTTCAATAAATGGTCAAGCCCTTCCAAGGCTCCCAAAAGATTATAATCACCGGAAAAGCTGACTTGGAAGTATCCCTCTTTTGATTCCGTTTCGACGGAAAAACCCATGTTCATTCCTTGATAGTGCCTATTTCATGGCCCCTAGAGTATCGCAGACAACCGAAATTTACCACGGCGGGTCGGCCCATCTCCCTCTTGATTTTCCAAGGACCTCTTCCCATGGTAAGGCCCATGAGAATCGTCCATGTCGCCAATTCAAAACCGCTAGGTCCGGAGGGAGCCACCCATTCGACCCTCCCCTTCGAAAACGAGGGATTAATGGACGCTTATTCCAACGCGGTTATTTACGCTTCCGAAAAAGTTTCGCCTTCCGTGGTGAATATCGATCTTTTTCAAAAGGGCCGGAACCAACGGCGGGAGGAGCCTTCCCTCCAGAAGGCCGGCAGCGGTTCCGGTTTCCTGTTCACGCCCGATGGCTTCATTTTGACCAACAGCCACGTGGTGCGCAACGCCCAGGAAATGGAAGTAACCCTTCTTTCCGGGGAAACCCATTCCGCCCGTTTGATCGGCGAGGATCCGGATTCGGATCTGGCCGTCATCCGCCTTGACACCAATGGATTGACCCCCGCGAAGTTGGGGGCCTCGCGGAATTTGCGGGTGGGCCAGTTGGTAGTGGCTATCGGAAGTCCTTTGGGCTTTCAAACCACCGTCACGGCCGGCGTCGTGAGCGCCCTGGGCCGCTCTCTTCGGTCCCGTTCGGGCCGGCTCATCGACAACGTCATCCAAACCGACGCCGCCTTGAACCCGGGCAATTCGGGCGGGCCTTTGGTGAATTCCCTGGGCGAAGTGGTGGGCGTCAATACGGCCACTATTATGTCCGCCCAAGGCCTCTGTTTTTCCATCGCCATTGACACGGCCCAAAGGATCGCGATGCAGCTCATGCAATATGGGAGGGTTCGCCGCAGTTATATCGGAATCGGCGGCCAGAATATCGATCTGCCCAGGAAGTTCATCCGGCATTTCAACCTTTCCCAGGAACAGGCCGTGCTGATTGTCGGGGTGGAGGGTTCGGGCCCGGCCCAAAAGGCCGGAATTCAAGAGGGCGACGTCATCCTGGAGTTTGAGGGCCAACCCATCCAAAACATGGACGACCTGCACCGGCTCCTCACCGATGAGAAGGTGGGGGTGGAATCCAGCTTCGGTGTCGTCCGCCGGTCGGAAAAATTAAATTTCAAGGTAACGCCGGAGGAACACCGTTAAGGCCAAGGCAACACCCGTTCACCACAGGTTCCCTCCGGGAACCACAGAGGCACAGTTAATCTAAAAAAATAATCCCGGGTAGATCCTTAAGAACGGAAAGGGACTTTAAAAAAATAGCCTAATCCTTTGAATTTTTTTATGCCTGTGACTCTGTGGTCCCCATCAGGGGACCTGTGGTGAATAGGTTTTGCCTTTGTCGATGGTGTACCGGTGTTTAAACCGGGAGGGCTTCTGCTTTTTCCCTCATGCTTTTTGGCATCTCGCCCTTGACCTTGATCTTGGCCAATTCACCGCCGACCTCCGCGATGGATTCCAGGATCGGCCCCAGCCTCCGCCCCAAGACCGTGAGCGCGTATTCCACCGTAGGAGGCGAGGTGTGTTTTACCTCCCTGGTCACGACCCCCCGATTTTCCAATTCCTTTAGGCGGGTGGTCAAAACTTTGGCGGAAATACGGCCCAGGTCCCTTTTCAAATCCCCGAATCGCCTCTCCTCGGTCCTTAAATACCAAAGAATTTGGGGGGTCCAGGCTCCCGCCAATAGTTTTAAGCTGGTTTCCAAGGGGCAGCCCTGGGGAACGGGCCCGGATTTATTTGGCCTGTGGCGAATCATTATTCTCCTCCTTAACGTCTAAAAACGGAAAGAAACACCGGGAAATCCGGTGGTAGTTACTTATTAGTATCTACTATCTTTTAGTAAGCAGACGTCTTATATATTAGACCAAGTTCAATTTTATTCAACCCCCCGCCTCGCGGCCCGGGATTGGACAACATCAAGAAAGGAAGTAAGCCACATGAAGAAATTTTTTCTGTTGTTGACGGCTTTTGGATTTTTGGCGGCAGCCTCGGCCAACGCCACGGAGTACGGCTTTGACAAGGCCCACTCCCATATCGGATTTTCGGTGAAGCATGTCCTGAGCATGGTGCCAGGGGAATTCAAGGATTTTGACGGAAGCTTCTCGTTCGACGAAAAGAAGCCCGAAGCCTCCAAAATCAACGTCACCATCCAGGTAGCGAGCATCAGCACCGACAATGAAAAAAGGGACGGCCACTTGAAGTCCCCCGATTTCTTCGACGCCGACAAGCTTCCCACGGTCACCTTCGTCAGCAAAAAAGTCGAAGCCGCCGGGGATAAAACGTACAAGGTCACGGGCGACCTTACGTTGCACGGAGTGACGAAGTCCGTGGTCCTGGACGTGGAATATTTGGGGACAGATACGATGATGGGCATGGATACCATTGGTTTTTCCGCGTCGACCAAGATCGACCGCAGGGATTTCGGCCTCTCCTGGGGCCAGGATAAGCTTTCCGGCGCCGGAAACCTCATCGTCGGAAACGATGTCAAGATCAACATCGACGTGGCGGGAATGAGCAAGGCCGGTATGGAGAAAATGAAGAAAATGGCGAAAGAAAAGCCCGCCGAAAAAAAGTAAGGCGAAGGCTTTCGGGAAAGGCCGGGCCCCTCGGGCCCGGCCTTTTTTTATCCAAATAATTCTTAACATAATAAAGGAACCTTCGTAAGGCAGTGTGCGCGGATCAAATCCGGTATATTCCGGTAAAAGGAATAGTCATCGGCGGTTATTCGTCGTTATCGGAGCACCCATCAATTTTTTGAATGTGACGGTTAAATGCCAGGAGAAGACCATGATTACTTTGCGCAAGGGCAACGAACGGGGCCGCACCGAGATCGGCTGGCTGGACAGCTACCATACCTTCTCCTTCGGGGACTATGAGGACCCCCAGCACCGGGGCTTCCGGGACCTGAGGGTCATCAACGAGGACCGGGTGGAGCCTGAGGAAGGCTTCGACACCCATGCCCACCGGGACATGGAAATCATCACTTATATCCTGGAAGGGGAGCTCGAACACAAGGATAGCATGGGGACTGGCTCGATCATCCGTCCCGGAGACGTGCAACGCATGAGCGCGGGAACGGGCGTGACCCACAGTGAGAAGAATCCTTCCGACTCCAAACCCGTGCGGCTGCTTCAAATCTGGATTTTCCCGGGCCAAAGGGGATTGAAACCCAGTTATGAGCAGAAAAATTTTCCCGACAGCGGAAAACAAGGAAAGTGGCTCCTCCTGGCTTCCCCGGACGGGCAGGATGGCTCCGTGACGATTCACCAGGACGTCCGCCTTTACAGTTCCCTTCTGGCCCCGGGCCAAACCCTGGCCTATGGGAACCAGGCGGGACGCTATGCCTGGATCCAGGTCGCCAAGGGCAAGGCCTTTTTGAACGGGAAACAAATCGAGCAGGGTGACGGTGTGGCGGTTACCGGGGAGGAATCCCTCAAGCTTGAGGGGGAAACCCAGTCCGAATTCCTTTTATTTGATTTAGCCTGACTCCCAAACGCCAAAAACCGCCTCTTTCCGTTTCTTTATGGTTTTACCGACTGTAAAATACGGCTTGTGGTGGAAAAGGAGGCTCTATGGCGGACACGAATTTCGAGGCGAATGACGAGGTATTCAACCTATTGACCCGGAAGGTGGGAACCGTGATTAACGTCAAGGAAATCAGCTCCTCCCTTTCCTCGAGCCATAAAAAATACGTCCGGGTTTTCATCAAGCCCGAGATCCCGGATGAGATTTGGGCCGTAGATGAGATTGCCCTCTGGGTGAGGCCCAAAAAGATGATGTCGTAAACAATTTCAAAATCAGACACGAAACCACGAAGACACTAAGAAAACCGGAAATTAACTTCATGATGATAAACCCAAAATTAAAATATCCTTTCTTCGTGTCTTTGAGTCTTCGTGGTGGACTCGGGTCGGTTTTTTATGCCGCCTAAATCCCATTTCACCCCGGCGCTCTTCAAGTTCCTCCGGGACCTCAAAAAAAACAACAACAGGCCATGGTTCCTGGCCAACAAGGAACGCTACGAGAAGATCGTGCGCAATCCCCTTCTGGATTTTATCGGGGAGGCTGGGCCGCCCTTAAGGCAGATCAGCAAGCACCTCGTGGCGGACAACAGCCCTTCGGGCGGCTCCATGTTCCGCATTTACCGGGACATTCGCTTTTCCAAGGACAAGACCCCCTATAAAACCCACGTCTCAGCCCATTTCCCCTTGTCCCGTGCTAAGGACGTTCACGCGCCAGGCTATTACCTACACCTTTCCCTGGGCGAAGTTTTCAGCGGAGGCGGCATCTGGCGCCCCGAACCCCCGACCCTGGGCCAAATCCGGGATTTCATCGCGAACCATCCGCGCCATTGGAAATCGGTGATGGCCGACCGCCGTTTCAAGAAATCCTGCACCTTCGAGGGTGAAAAACTTTCCCGCCCTCCCAAGGGCTATCCTCCCGACCATGAGTTGATCGAGATTTTGAAGTACAAGGATTTCACTTTTTTCACGCCCTTCACCGAGAAGGAGGCCTGTTCCCCCAACTTCCTGGAGAAATTCATTGAATCCTGCCGCGCCGCCGCGCCTTTCATGGAATTCCTGGCCCAAGCACTGTTATTACCGTGGTAAAGGGACGCCAATTACCCGAGGCTTTCCTGGAAAAACTCCGCCGATTGGTTCCGGTGAACCAATGGGAAAGGGTCTCCAAAAGCTTTAACACGGACAAGCCCACCACGTTCCGCGTGAACACCATCAAAACCAACGGGCCCTCCATCCGGGAAAAACTGGAGTCCCAGGGAATGAAAATGGAGAACGTCCCCTGGTACAGGGACGCCTTCATCCTTCGAAAGGGATCGCAAAGGGAATTGGAGAAAACCGATCCCTACCTCAAGGGGGATATTTACGTCCAAGGCCTCTCCAGCATGATCCCGCCCCTGGTCCTGAACCCCCAGCCGGGCGAATTGGTGCTGGACTTAACCGCCGCCCCGGGAAGTAAAACCACCCAAATGGCCTGCTTGATGAAGGGGCTGGGGCAAATCGTCGCGAACGATAACAATCCCATCCGGGTGGAGAAATTAAGGGCCAACGTGGACCACCAGGGAGCCACCTTGGTCAATGTTCCCGACGCCGGCGACGGCGGGCTCTTGTGGAAAAATCACTTGGAAGTCTTCGACCGGGTTCTCTTGGACGCGCCCTGCAGTTCGGAAGGTCGCTTTTTGCTGGAGGAGCCCTCCACCTACGGCTATTGGAGAAAGGATACCAACCAAAAGATGGCGAAAGAGCAGAGGCGGCTTTTCAAGTCGGCCTTTTACTCCCTGAAGCCGGGCGGCACGATGGTTTATTCCACCTGCACCTTCGCGCCGGAGGAAAACGAGATGGTGCTGAACTGGGCCCTTGAAACTTACGGCGACAGCCTTGAAATCGAGGATTTTTCCCTGACCTTGCCCGCTGCCACGAGGGGCCTGTCGGGTTGGGACGGCTTGAAATTTCATCCCGCCGTTGTAAAATCCCTGCGCGTGCTTCCCAACTCCGACATGGAGGGATTTTTCGTGGCGAAACTGCGGAAGACCAAATCCGTCCCGCCGCCGCCTCCCCAAGATTTTTCGCACACGAATACTAAGTCTGACGACAAAAACGATTGAACCACCAAGACACCAAGGGCACCAAGATAGGCTTTCGTTTTAAAATTCCTAACTCCTAATTACTAACTACTAATTGGCCAGGAGGCCGAACATGCATCGGGGATTGCGTTGTAAAAATTTCGGGGACATGCGCTCCGAGCTGGACCGGCTGGGCGGCGGCCCTGTGGAAACCACCGGCAACTGGTCCTATTTCCAAATCATCACCCACCTGACCCAGGCAGTGGAGGGAAGCATGAAAGGCGTCAAACGGGAAATGCCCTTTTGGAAAAAACATATCCTGGGACCGATGCTTTACCATCTATTCGTATTTCGGGGCTACATCCCCCAGGGCATCAAGGGACGTCCGGTGGAACGGGTTGAGGGAAATGAGACGCTGGCCGTCGCGCAATTCCGTAAAGCCTTGGACGACTTTGAAAAATTCGAGGGCCCCTTCAGCGACCATCCCATCCTGGGACCGCTCAATAAAAGGCAATGGGCGAATTTCCACCCATTGCACTTCGCCAACCACGTAGGCCACACCAAGTTAAAAACTTAAAACATCCTCCGCCACGAAGGCGCGAAGTTCACGAAGAAAAGCCAAAATCAATGCTTTGTTGGTTTACTTCGAGGTCTTCGTGACTTCGTGGCGAATTATTTTCATGTCGTTTTTTTTATTTTAAGCAGTTCCCACAGTTCTTTCCTGCCAAACATCCCCTTGGGCCGGATCATCATCATCAGGATGAGCAGAAAAGAATAAATCACCATCCTTAAATCCACATGGGTCCAGTCCTGCAGGGGCCGAAGGGCCTCTGGCAGGAGGGTTAAAAGAAACGCGGCGATCACCGAGCCGGATACCGATCCCATGCCCCCCAGGACCACCATGATCACGATTTCCACCGACTTCATGAATCCGAAGGAACTGGGATTGATGTAGCAAAGGTAATGGGCGAAGAGCCCTCCCGCCACGCCTGCCACCGAGGCGGAAATAGTGAAGGCCTGGACCTTGTAGCGGGTCGTGTCCACCCCAGCGGCCTCGGCCGCGATCTCGTTTTCCCGCACCGCCAGGAGCGCCCTGCCGTGGGTGGACAGGACGAAGCGGTGGGTGGCTATTACACAAAGGGCCAGGATGAAAGCCACCAGAAAGGCGCTGGTGCTTCTCGGGATACCGATAAAACCCCTAGCCCCCCCGACCGATTGGATGTTGAGGATCACGACGCGGATGATTTCCCCGAATCCCAAGGTCACAATGGCCAGGTAATCCCCTTTCAACCGCAGGGACGGAAGTCCCACCAGGTAGCCCACTAACCCGCTGGCCAAGGCCGCGGCCAAAAGTGACAAAAGGAACGCGCATTGGTCCCCCATCATCGTCCCATGCAGGGCTCCCAAACCAAAAACATTCACCGATGCCGCCGTGTAGGCGCCCACGGCCATGAATCCCGCGTGGCCCAGGGAAAATTGGCCCGAGAGCCCGTTGACCAGGTTCAGCGACACCGCGAGGATGGCATTGATACAAGCCAGCATGAATATCTCGGTGAAGTAAGGTGGCAGGACCGCCGTCAGTCCCTGGGCCGTTCCCGCTACCGCCAGCAGAAATAAGAATGCCTTTAGATTGTTTCTCAAGCTTTGATTTTCTTTTCCGTCAATTCCTAACTCCCCTCTCCTAATACCTAACTGCGGTCTAAACTTTTTCCGGCTGGTATTTTCCAAACAAGCCCGCCGGCTTGAAAAGCAGGATGCCGATGAGGATCGCGAAGGCCAGCGCGTCACGGTAAGTGGAGGAGCCATAGCCCACCACCATGGCCTCGGAAACACCCATGAGAAATCCCCCTACCACTGCCCCGCGGATTGAGCCAATGCCCCCCAATACCGCCGCCACGAAAGCCTTCAACCCGATCATCACCCCCATCAAGGGATCCACCCTCGGATAGGAGATGCAGACGAGGATTCCCGCCGCCGCCGCTAGGGCCGACCCGATGACGAAGGTGAAGGAGATGATTTTGTCCGTGTTGATGCCGACGAGCGAGGCGGTCTCGTGGGAATGGGAAACCGCCCTCATGGCCCGGCCCAACTTCGTTTTCAACACAATGAATTCCAAAAGAATCATGAGGATCAAGGAGGTAAAAAAGACGGTGACTTGCTGGTTCGTCACGGCCACCTGGCCGAATTGGAATAAGGCGACATTGGGCATGATTTCAGGGAAAACCCTCGGCGTTGCCCCAAAAACCACTTGGCCCAGGTTTTCCAGAAGGAGGGAAAGCCCCACCGCCGTGATGAGCAAATTCAACTTCGGAGCGCCGCGCAGGGGCCGGTATGCGAAACGCTCAATCAGGAACCCCAGGAGGGCCGAGGCCAGCATGGCCGCGATGAGGACGAGCAAAAAAGTAAGCAGGCTCGGATTTTCGGGAGCGTGCAGGGCCAAGGCCGCGAAAAGCCCGGCGTAGGCGCCGATCATCACGATATCGCCATGGGCAAAATTGATCAGCCTCAGGATGCCGTAAACCATGGTGTATCCCAGGGCAATGAGGGCATAGATGGACCCAAGGGCTGTGCCATTCAGCAATAGTTGGAAAAAACCTTCCATAATATCCTTTGGGGCTATCATCCGGGGAATCCATCGGCCAACAGCCCCAGTTTAGATAAAAGACCCCCTACACTAAACACAAAAACATCACCTTTACCCTTTCCGCATATTGACAAGATTCATCCGTAAGCCAATATTAGCTCAACTCAAATCCTCCACGGGAGAACCATGGCCACCCGCAAAACCGTCTTAATCGTCAATCTGGTGCTGAGCTTATTTTTCCTCATGAACGCCCTGACAATTTGGTCGGGACTTTCCCTTTATCCCGGGCATTGGCACCTTATATTCATTTCGGGGGTTTTGGGCAACATCCTCTGGCTCCTTTTGCCCTTAATCTTGAAAAGCCACTCCTCCCACTTTTTCCGGGTCTCCCGGGCCATTTTCGGCCCCCTCTGGGTCTTTTGGAACCTGCTGATTTTCCTCTACTCGGCCTTCATGCTCATTCTGGGAATCCTTTGGGCCGCCATTTTCGCCTGGAAATGGATTCCCTTCCTCGATTTCGCCCAGGTTCCCTCCAATGTTTTTTTGATCATCCTGGGGGCAATCTGCGTCACCGGCTTTTTTCAATCCCTCTTTTTGATCAATGTGGAAAAAGTTTTAATCCGCGTCAAAAATCTTCCCCCGGAATTCGCCGGCTTCAAGATCGCGATGCTCTCGGATCTCCACGTGGGCCAATTCACCCGTTTGCACCGGCTTGAGCAATTCGCCCTGGCCGCCCAAAGGGAAAAGCCCGATCTCTTCGTGGTTTGCGGCGACATCACCGACGATGATCCCCACTACCTGCCGAAGTTCCTCCGAAGCCTGGAGGTTTTGGACCCCTACCTGATGGCGGTCGGGGTTTTAGGCAACCATGACGTTTACGCCAATCCCGAAAAGACCCTGCGCGTTTTGGAGGACAGCCGGCTTCAAATGCTGGTCAATGAGGGCCTGGAAATAAAAAGAGGCGAGGCCTCCCTTTGGCTGGCGGGCGTGGGCGACCAGGGCGCGAGGCGTTTCGGGAAGTGGGGATCGGTGGCACCTGATTTCGACAAAGCCCTGGAAGGAAAACCCCGGGCTGCCGCCACAGTCCTCCTTTGCCACCAACCCCAGGGATTCAAGGACGCGGTGGAGCGCAGGGTCGAGTTAACCCTGAGCGGCCATACCCACGCGGGACAATTCGGATTCCGCTTCCTCAATTGGTCCCTGGCTAAGCCTTTCTTCAAGTACCACCTGGGCCATTTTCAGGAGGGAGAAAGCCAGCTTTACGTGACCGCGGGGACGGGCCATTGGGCCCTGCCCATCCGGTTCGGCCATTGGCCGGAAGTAAGCCTTATCGAGCTGCAGCCCGAATAAATATTCTTACCACGGAGATTCGAAGCCAGCGGAGAGAAATACACATCTTTTGGGAAATAACTTCTCAAGCCCGAGCCTCTTCGGGCAAAATTTTCAACCGCCCAAAAAAGATTCGTCTTTCTTCGCCCCTCCGTGGTAAATGCCTTTGTGGCAAGACTATATAATCTTTACGAAGGAAGGTTTTCATGCTCATCTACGCGGATAAAAATATCGCCGAGGTCGCGGCCGGATTTTCCGACTTGGGCGATCTTCAACTCTATCAGCCCGGCAAAATAGATAAAAACATCCTCGAAAAAGCCGACGCGCTCGTCGTGCGTTCGGTCACGAAGGTCAATCAGGAACTTCTCAGCCAAAGCAAGGTTCAATTCGTGGGCAGTGTCACGGCCGGATTCAACCACGTGGACACAAGCTACTTATCCAGCCGCGGCACGGCCTTTTTCTCGGCCCCGGGCTGCAACGCGGTATCCGTGTCCGATTACATCACCGGGGTACTGTTGGAATTATCCCTCAGGGGAAAAGTAAACCTAAAAACCGGACGGATCGGCATTGTCGGATTTGGCTGTGTGGGAAAGCAGGTTGATCGGGTGGCCCAGGCTCTCGGATTAAAAACCCTCCTTCATGATCCCCCGCTGGAACGGGAGGCGATTGCTTCCGGCCTGCCCCATTCTTTCATCTCCCTGGATGAAATTTTGGATTGTGACGTTATCACGATCCATGTTCCCTATGAGAAAAAAGGACCGGACGCCACTCATCAACTTTTCAACGAGGGAAGGCTGAAACGGATCAAAAAGGGAGCGGTCTTGATGAATATCTCTCGAGGCGGAATCGTTGACGAGCAAACCTTGATGGCGCTTCTGCAAAAAGGCCAACTGGGCGGCGCCGTGCTGGACACCTGGGACAACGAGCCCAACATCAACACCGGACTCTTTCCCTATTTGGATTTCGCCACACCCCATATCGCGGGCCATTCCTGGAACGGAAAAGTTAACGGGGTGAGGATGATCCGGAGCTCGCTTTGCGGGCATTTCAAAATAAAAGAAACCCCCGTTCCCTATTCGGTTTCGTTATCCGCCGATTTATCGGCGGAAGAAACGAAGAATTGGAAGCTCATGGATTTCGTGAAAAGAACCTACGACGTGAATGTGGATGACCAGGGGCTAAGGGAAGCGATGAATAAAGAACCGGGATCAGGCACGCCGATATTCGAGGCCCTTCGCCAAAATTACCGCCAACGGCCGGAATTTTCGGATTTTACCTTTCCGGCAACCACGACTGAAAAAACCCTGGCCCAAACCCTTATCAAACTCAGGTTTAAACCTTCCGCCAACCGTTAAACCCTCAAAGAAAAACGGCAACACCTTTTCACCACAGGTCCCTAACGGGACCACAGAGGCACAGTTAGGGGCTTGTGGTGAATAGGTTCTGACTTAAGGATTTACGGTGGTGACGTAAGAAGCCTTGTTGTTCCCGATCTTCAGCACCACAGCCGACTTGACCGCGTCGCGGTTGGCGTCCAGGCTGATGGATCCGGTGATTCCCACGAAATTCTTGGTGGCGGCGATGGCGTCGCGTAGGTCCGGGCCGTTTAAGGACTTGGAGCCCTTCATGGCCTCGGCCATGACTCCCGCCGCGTCGTAGCCCAAGGTCGCCAGTGCGTCAGGCGTATGGCCGTACTTGGCCTGGTATTTCTTGACGAAGGACTGGACCTTGGGGTCAGTTGATTCGGAGGAGGAATGGGTGGAGAAGTAACAGCCATCCAAGGCCTTGCCACCAATCTCATAAAGTTTGTCTGATTCCCACCCGTCGCCGCCCAAGAGCGGCACCTTCACGCCCAATTCCCTGGCTTGCTTGGCGATGAGGCCCACCTCTCCGTAATAGCCTGGCACAAAAATCACATCCGGCTTTTTACCCCTGATGGAGGTGAGTTGGGATTTGAAATCTACGTCCCCTCCCACGAAGCTCTCGTCCGAGGCGATAATCCCACCCTTTTCCTTGAAGCGCTTCACGAAGAAATCAGCCAGGCCCATGCTGTAATCGCTTTTCTGGTCGCGGAGGATGCAAGCGGTCTTGGCCTTCAAGTTCTGCATCGCGAAGTCGGCCATCACCTGGCCCTGGAAGGGATCGATGAAACAGACGCGGAAAATATAATCGCCCACTTGGGTGACTTTAGGGTTGGTGGAAGAAGGCGAGATCATGGGAACCTTGCGTTCCTGGCAAATGGGGGCCGCCGCCAGGGAAAGGGAGCTGGCCACTTCTCCGAGCACCACCTGGACCCGGTTCTGGGTGATGAGTTTGGTCACGGCGATAGCCGCTTCCTCAGGCTTACCCTGGTCGTCCATGGTAATGACCTTGAAGGTCTTGCCGTTGATCCCGCCAGCCGCGTTCAGTTCCTCGACGGCCAATTGGATTCCCTCATGGGTGGAAATGCCGAAGGTGGCCTGGGCTCCGGTCAGGGAACCAAACTCGCCGATGCGGATCTCATTCTCATTCATCTTCGGCCCGCAGGAAACCGCTAGGACTAAAGCCAAAAGGCTCAGAACCGCCAGGACGCGTCGTTGCATAAATCCACCTCTCGTTGATTGATGTTAAAGGGATGTAAAGGCAGGGCTAGGATAGAAAAGATTGGGGGGGGCGTCAAGAAAGAGAAGGCTCGGTTGGGTTATTTAAAACTTTTTCCGGTACAGCCTCAGCGCGTTCAAGACCACCGTGATGGAAGACAAGGACATGGCCGCCGCGGCAAGCGAGGGAGGCACCTGGGCGAAGATGGCCAGGGGCAGGGCCAGCAGGTTGTAACCGAAGGCCCAAAAAAGATTCTGGCGGATGATCTTGAACGTGGCCCGGGAAAGTTTGAGGGCTTCGATCACCTTCGTGAGGTCCCCCTGCATCAACACCATGTCGCCCGCTTCCTTGGCCACGTCCGTCCCCGACCCTAGGGCGATCCCCAGGTCCGCCGCCGTCAGGGCCGCGGCGTCGTTATAGCCGTCGCCCACCATGGCCACTTTCAGGCCTTGCTTCTGCAGGACCCGGATATAGTCCAGCTTTCCCTCCGGGCTCACGTTCGCCTTGACGAAATCAACCCCCACCCTCTCGCCCACCTTCTGGGCCACCACTTCCCCGTCGCCCGTGAGCAGGTGGATCTTGAGTCCCAGTTTTTTCAGTTCCTGGATGACTTCCCGGGAATTGGACCTGGGAGGGTCCTCCATCACCAGCACCGCCGCGATTTTTTTGTCCAAGGTCATCAGGGAAACGGTCTGGCCTCCCAGCCGGTAGGCTTCCACGTTGGCGCGGATCTTATCGGAAGTGAAAACGCCCTCCTGGGATTCGATATAGGCCTTGGTTCCAACCGCCACGTGATGCCCCTCCACGGTGCCTTGGATTCCGGCGCCGGGCGTTTCCGTTATCCTCTCGGCGGTGGGAAGGATCAGATCCAACACCATCACTTCCTTGAGAATGGCAAAGGCCAGGGGATGGTTGGTTCCCATTTCCACCGAGGCGGCGTACCTTAAAAGCTGCTCTTCCTGGTAGCCTTCCAGGACCAAAATATCCACCAACCGGGGTTTTCCCTCGGTCAAGGTCCCGGTTTTATCAAATACCATCGCGTCAATTCGCCGGGACTTTTCCAAAACCTCGGCCCTGCGGATAAGGATGCTGCGTTTGGCTCCCACCCCGATTCCCGCCATCAAGGCGATGGGCGTCGCCAATCCCAGGGCGCAAGGGCAGGCGATGACGAGGACCGCGATGGCGTGCTGGAGGCCTTCCGTCAAGGGCTGGCCCGCGATCCATTTCCAACCCAGGAGGGTGGCCAGGGACAGGAGGAGGACCACCGGGACGAAGATGGACGCGGCGCGGTCCGCGGTCGCTTGGATCGGAGCCTTCGACCCCTGGGCCTCCTCCACGAGCCGGATAATCCTCGCTAAGGCCGTTTCTTTTCCCACCGAACGGGCTTTCATTAAAAGCGTCGTGGTGCCGTTGAGGGTCCCGGCGAAAAGTTTTTGGCCGGGGCGTTTTTCCACCGGCAGGGCCTCGCCGGTCAGCAGGGACTCATCCACCCGGCCTTTGCCCTCAATCACATCCCCGTCCACGGGAATGGACTCGCCGGGCTTGATGTAAAGGTTGTCGCCCCTGCCCACCATTTCCACCGGCACATCCACCTGGTGGGTCTCCGTGATCACATGGGCCACTTTGGGCCGGAGGTTCATCAAAAGCTCCATGGCCCGGTTGGCGCGCCGCTTGGTGAAGATCTCCAAATAACGGCCCATCGTGACGAAAAAGAGGATCAAATTGGACGCGTCAAAGTAAAGGTCCACCGAGTAGCCGGCGAGGGCGGGAAGGGAGCTGAAAAAAGCCGCGGAAGTCCCCAGTGACACCAGCGTGTCCATGGTCGCCTCCCCCCTCAGCAGCCCCTTGAGGGCGGATTGGTGGAAGGGCCACCCCACGAGAAAAAAAACCGGAACCGCCAGTAAAAACTGGACCCAGGGTGAAAGGCTGAAGGAACCGAACCCCATTAAAAGGTGCTGGACCAAAAAAGGCGCGGCGAAAAGGCCGCTTAAAGTCAACCGCCAGCCCAGCCGGCTTTGCTCGGCCTCGTACATTTTGGAGGCGCGGTATTGGGGGACGTAAGGCGTCGACGAATAGCCGGCCTTCTCAATGGCGACCTGGAGGGCGGTCAAATCATTGAAGGCCGGCTCCAATTGGACATAGGCTTTTTGGGAAGCGAAATTGACGACCGCGTCCCTCACCGCGGGGACGGCTTTTAATTTTTTCTCAATTCGGGCGGCGCAGGAGGCGCAGGTCATGCCTTCCACGGACAAGATCACCGATCGGATGGGAGCCTCTTGGGTCGAGGGGGTCTCGATTGGAGCGTCGGCTGGCATAGTGGCCCTTAAAAAAGACTTAATTCATTGGACGCCGATAAAAGGCTTCAGAGACTCGCCTTGTACCCTTCTTCTTCCACGACGCGGACAACTTCCGACATTTCGAGCGGCGAACCGGAAGTCACGACCGCCGTTTTTTCGGCCAAATTCACCACGGCGGTCCGAACATCCCGCACCCTTAAGAGGGCCGCCTTGACCGTGCTGACGCAATGATCGCAGGTCATGCCTTCAATCTTTAAAACCGTATTCGTCATCTTTCTTACCTCAAATCAGGGGAGTCCGGGCCCTGGCCGGGAACTTCAATGCCCTGTCTTTAAAATAGACATTGGTGGGATAAATTTAAAGGCGATTCCAACTTATTTGTGGAGCGTTCATTTTGACGATGATATCGAAGGAAAGCCAAAAACCAACCAGCTTTTAAGCCGAGGGAAGGCTTAATTGGGGTTGAATTGGTCCTCTGAGGAGACCCATAATAGGCCCCTCTTTAAAGCCAACCTAACTGGACTTACCATATTATTCATGGAGGAAAACATGGCAACGAACACCCCGCGCTTCAATTTGGTCCAAAAGATCATCAAGGCCCATTTAGTCTCAGGCAATCCGGTCGCAGGGGAGGAAGTCGGCATTAAAATCGACCAAACCCTCACCCAGGACGCTACCGGTACCATGGCTTACCTCCAATTTGAGGCCATCGGCGTTCCCCAGGTTCAAACCAAGCTTTCCGTTTCCTACGTCGACCATAATATGCTTCAAACCGGTTTTGAGAACGCCGACGACCACCGCTACCTGCAATCAGTGGCGGCCAAACACGGCATTTACTTCTCCCGTCCCGGCAACGGCATCTGCCACCAGGTTCATTTGGAGCGCTTCGCCATCCCCGGCCAAACCCTTTTAGGCTCGGATTCCCATACACCCACCTGCGGCGGGCTGGGCGAACTTTCCATCGGCGCCGGCGGCCTGGATGTGGCGGTCGCCATGGGCGGGGGGCCCTTCTATATGACCATGCCGAAAGTGCTCCGGGTGGAACTCAAGGGCAAGCTCCAGCCCTGGGTCACGGCGAAGGACATCATCCTGGAAGTATTAAGGAAATTAACCGTCAAGGGCGGCGTGGGCAAGATCCTGGAATATACGGGTCAAGGCGTGAAAAGCCTGTCGGCCACCGCCAGGGCCACCATCACCAACATGGGGGCGGAGCTCGGCGCTACAACCTCCCTTTTCCCTTCCGACGAGAATACCCGTGACTACATGAAGGCCCAGGGACGGGGCAAGGATTGGATGCCCCTGGCCGCCGATCCCGGCGCCGCTTACGACGAGGAGCTGATCATTGACCTCAACAAGCTCCAGCCCCTCATCGCCCAGCCCCACAGCCCGGACAATGTCATTGAGGTGGCCAAGCTCAAGAACGTCGACGTCCAGCAGGTTTGCGTCGGCTCCTGCACCAACAGCTCCTACAGCGACCTGATGATGGTGGCCAAAATGCTGAAGGGAAAGCACATTCATCCCAATGTTTCCATGACCGTCACCCCGGGATCCAAGCAGGTCTTCGAGATGATCGCGCAAAACGGAGCCCTCGCCGACATCATCGCTTCCGGCGCCCGCATCATCGAGTCCGCCTGCGGACCCTGCATCGGCATGGGCCAGGCGCCCTCTTCAGGAGCCGTCTCCATCCGCAGCTTCAACCGCAACTTTGAGGGCCGCTCCGGAACCCGCGACGCCAAGGTTTACCTGGCTTCCCCGGAAACCTGCGTGGCCTGCGCCTTGACCGGCAAGATCACCGATCCGACGACCTTGGGCAAGGCGCCAAAAATCGAGATTCCGGACAAGTTCGTTTGGGACGACAACGGCATCATCGCCCCGGCCAAGGACCCGAAAAAAATCGAGGTCGTCCGCGGGCCCAATATCAAGCCCCTTCCCATCAACGGCCCCTTGGCGGATTTATTGGAAGGCCCGGTGCTTTTAAAGGTCGCCGATAACATCACCACCGACCATATCATGCCGGCAGGGTCGAAAGTCCTTCCCCTGCGCTCCAACATCCCGGCGATCTCGGAGTTCGTATTCAATATCATCGACCCCACCTTTCCCAAACGCGCCAAGGAGGCGGGCAAGGGCTTCGTGGTGGGCGGCGATAATTACGGGCAAGGGTCCTCGCGCGAACACGCGGCCTTGGCCCCCATGTACCTGGGGCTTAAGGCTGTTTTGGTGAAAAGCTTCGCCCGCATCCACCGCGCGAACCTGATCAACTTCGGCATTTTGCCCCTGACCTTCGTTCAGTCCGCCGATTACGAGGCCATCAGCCAGGGCGACCAGTTGGAAATCCCCGATTTGAAACAGGTTTTAAAAGTGGACCATCCCTTCCCCGTGAAGAACCTCACGACGGGTAAATCCGTCCAGGTTGTTCATGGTTTGACGGACCGCCAGCAGGAAATCATCCTGGCGGGCGGACTGCTCAATTGGACCAAGCAAAAGTCCACCGAAACCCCGGGAAAACCGAAAACCAGCGCCAAAATCACCAAAGCAAAGGCGAAGAAATAACCCAAGGGCAAGGACTACCTGCGCCCTATAACAACAAAAGCCCCACTCAAAAAGAGCGGGGCTTTTTTATTCGCCTAAGATCGGACATTCAATTGGACAAGTTGCCTTCTGGAACCCCGCTGGACCCTAAAAGCAGCCCTTCCATGGACTTGGGAAAAGAAAGAGCCAGGATGAACATTGACATCTCAGGCCGCAAGCCAGGGGAAAAAATCCTTTACACCGGCCCCCACCTTTGTGTGACCTGCGCCGATGAGAACCGCGTGATGAATATCTACTTAAAGGCAGGCGACCTGGCGCCCCAATGCAAGAATTGCGCATCCCGCGCCTTGTGGGAACCTTAAATTCAGGAATCAGGGTTCCATCTTCCGGGATCAGCAAAAAAACAGACCAAATGACCGTCGACAGGGGGATAAATACCCCTTAAATGTTGCCAAAAGGGTTTATTTTTTAAGATAATAGCTCGTTTCCAAATCTTAGCCAGCCGCTAAAAGAGGTTGAATGACGTACGATTTCGCGATTACTTTCCGGGGAGTCCGCGGTTCGATTCCGGTTCCCGGTCCCACTACCCTTAAAATCGGCGGCAATTCTTCCTGCGTTCAGGTGAACGTTCTGGATCACACCATCTTTTTGGACGCAGGCACCGGTATCGTGGCCGCGGGCCAGCAGATGGTCCGTAATTTTTTCGCCAACCGCGACAAGATCAAGCGGCTCAATACGACCGTCCTCATCTCCCACACCCATCATGACCACATCATGGGGCTTCCCTTTTTCCCGCCCCTCTATATCGGCGATTCGGCCCTTTCCATTTTCGGTCCCTCCGCCTACGGCCCGGTCCATTCCAAGACCGACCTGAATTACATCCTGGAAATGATGATGGATCAAATGTTCTTTCCCATTGACCTGAAGGAAACCAATTCCATCAAGAAGATCGCTACCTTAAAGCCCTTTGACCAAATCCTGCTCGCGGAGGGAGGGGAGCCCGAATTGGTCAATCTGCAGACCGACTACAAGGCCACCTTTAAGGACAAGGTGATCGTGAGCCAATACCGGGCCTATAACCACCCGAAAAACGGGACCCTGGTTTACAAACTGCAGTACGGGGGAAAATCCATTGTTTACGCCACGGATATCGAGGGCTATGTGGACGGGGACAGGCGCTTGATCCAGTTCGCCAAGGGAGCGGACGTCCTTATCCATGACGCCCAATACACGCAGGAGCAATATACCGGCCCGGTCAGCACCCAGGGCTTCGGCCACTCCACCCCCGAAATGGCCTGTTTCGTGGCCAAGGAGGCGGGAGTCAAACAGCTGGTGCTTTACCACCACGACCCCAACCATGACGATATCGCCGTCCTCAAAAAAGAAGAACACGCCAAGACCCTCTTCGCCAACACGGTTTGCGCCTACGAGGGCCTCACCATCCCCGTCTGATTCAACACCTGTTCACCACAGGTGTTATTTTTTTAGTTGGTTTTGTACTTCTGGATTTTGGCGTGCAGGTCCTGCAGTTCTTCCTCGGTGGGCTCGACGGTCAAGCCTTCCAACTCCGAAACCTGGTTATAAACATCAAACAGGATGGACCAAAGCTCTTCCTGCGAGAACTTCGTCTTGGTCATAAAATACTGGAGGAACAGTTGAAAGCGGATGCTGCTTTCATATAGATTCACGCATTGGATGCCCGACAAGTCCCCGCTCACCAGCGAGAAGGACTGCAGCACCGTCTCCACCTCGTCGATCACTTTTTTCAACAGGACCCGGAGCTCGATATTCTGGATGGCGTCGTAATAAATGGTGTCGAACTGGTCGTGGGTGAGCCCCGCCCTGGTGGTGTTGTCGAATTTCTGGAAAATTTCCTTGTAGTTTTTCCCGCCCTGTTGGAGCCTTTGGACCAGCCCCACCAGGTAGGCCACTTGGGGGAGAAAATTCTTCCGGTCAATTTCCTTGATCGTGGCCAATTCATGGATGTATTGGATGTAATCGTAGGTGCTTTTGGCGCAAAAAAGGAAGGCCGCCCCCAGGGCCGGGACCATTTCCTCGGGGGCCTTGGCCGCCCGCAATTGCCTCAGAGCCTTGGCCTCAAAATCTTCCGCGGGTTTCCAGGTCTTGGCGCTCTCTAAAAATTGTTCCGCCGTGATTTCTTCCATATAAACCTCAACTTCATTTTAACCATCCAGGAGCCAATGGCACCAAGTAAATCTTAAATTAAAAAAAACCACCTTGAATTTCTAAAAATCCACCTTTTTCAAATCATAAACCAAGGATCTATTTTGGAGTTCTTAGTGTCCTTAGTGGTTAATGGGCCTTTTTTGTCCGCTTGATTCTATCCCGCAATTTCTCGAGAAAAATATAGGGGGGGCGGCCATGGCCCAATTGAATGCCGGGCTTGTGATCTCCGTGGAAATCACTTCCCCCGGTAGTCAAAAGGCCGAACTGTTCCGCCAATTGGGTAAACCTCCATTGGGATTCGGCATCCTGGTCCGGATGCACCACCTCAAGCCCATCCAACCCGATGGCGGCCAATTCCCCTACCTTCGCCTCCAGGTCCATTCCTTGTAGCTTCATTTGGATGGGATGGGCGGCCACCGCGACGCCGCCGGACTCGTGGATCATTTCAACGCAATCCCTCGCGGACCAAGCCGCCTTGGGGACATAAGCGGGGCCGCCCTTGGTGAGGTACCGATCAAAAGCCTCGGCGTAGGATTTCACGTAGCCCTTGGCTTCCATCGCCTTGGCGATATGGGGCCGGCCCAGCTGGCCTTGGGCCCCCGCGATTGCCCGCACTTCTTCCAAGGCCAGGGGCATTCCCAAGGCCTTGAGCCTTTCCAATATCAGGGGATTACGCTCTTCCCGGGCCTTTTGGAATTTCTCAAGTTTTGCACGGATGGGCCCCTCGCAGTCAAACCCATAGCCCAGGATATGGAGGGTCCCGGGATTAAATTGCGCGGAAAGCTCCACTCCCGCGATCGCCTCCAAACCCAGCCTTTGGGCCTCGGCTGCCAATTCCCCGATCCCCGAAACCGTGTCATGGTCCGTCAGGGCAACCGCGTCCACGCCTTGGGACTTGGCGAGCCTGGCCAACTCCCCTGGGTCAACCGTCCCGTCCGAATGGCGGGTGTGGGTATGCAAATCCGCGATGGTTTTCATGGTTCCCTCTTTCGTGTCATTATAAATCTTTTAAGAGGCCCGACGGTGGCGGGCATATTCACGCCGGGCCAGGAGCAGGAAGAACCATAGGGAAACCAGCGTTATCCATTTGCCCGCCCGAAAGGCCTGGGGTTGGTATTCCATGACAAAATGATGATTTCCCGCCTTCAAGGGGACGGCCCTTTGAAAACCGTTGGCCGGCCCCAGGCTATATTCCCCGGTCGATTCCGTTGAGAAGGGCCGGGCTTTCCAATCCCGGCTGTAATTGTCCGTCATCACTAAAATCGCCGGTTTGGAAAGGGTGGCTTGAACCTCAATCAGGTCCGTGGAGCGGTCCGTGATCAATACTTGGTTTTTCGATTTTCCCTTTGTCATTTCCATCCCCGGATCCGTTTCCAACAACACCTCCTCGCTCCAGTCAAAACCCGGACTGGAAGCCTTTCGGAGCGCTTCCGCTTTTGGCAAAACTTCCCAACGGTCGGCCAGGAAAGCCCTCGGCGCTTCTTTTAGATGAAGCCTTTCCACCCTCAGGGTTCCCGATTCTTCCGTAAAATGATACCGGAGCCTCAACAGTCCTAAGGCCTGGGGAAATTCACGGAAGGTAAAGCGCTGCAGGAAGGCGTCGTTGGGATCGCAATGCTGCGTCAAAGCGACAAAGGCCGCGAAGCGGGAGGGAATGACCGGATCCTCCCCCCAGATGTCGCTGCCGGAGGTGGATAGGGCGTAGGAATTGCCCATTAAAATCCTGTAGTCTCCCGGAGCCTGGCGGTAGACCTTCTCCATTTGACCGACTTTTTCGGTGTAGGCTTGGTAGGAAAAAAACGGCAGGTTGTTTTTGGCGAAACAAAAAAGCTCCAGACCGGCCAGGAAAATAAACCCGAACCGCAAGAAGGGAACCTTTGGGGTGAAATAAGAAAGCATGCTGAGCAGGCCCAGCATTATGCCGCAGATCAAAAGGCTGCCTTCCATGGAGCCGGCGTGATCCGCGAATTTATGGCGGAACTTTTCCGCCCCCAGGTAAGGCGCGGCGGCAAAAGAGAGGACTAGGATCAAGACCGCCCCCGAACCCCAAGCCAAAGGCTTCACCAATCCCCGGGCCGATTTTGGATTTTTCAGGATCTGATCCAGGGCCAGGGCGGCTAGGACCGACAGAAAAAGCGTGATGAAAATATTAAACTTGCTCACCCCTCGAAAATTTCCAAACAGGGGAAAGTACTTATAAAAAAGGATAAAAACCGGCGTTCTTTTTCCAACCGCTAAAACCGTTAAAAACAACGCCAGCCATCCCAGGATTTTTTTCTGGGGGTGGTCCGACAAAGGGAACGAAAAAACCGCCAGGATAAATCCGGTTAAACTGACGAACGTCGCGCCTTCCCAGTAAAAACCCCCTCCCCAATAGTGGTCCCAACTCCCGAAAAAATCCGGGGCCAAAAGGCACCAGAGCCTCTCCGGCGTCATATCGGCGATATCCACGATATCAATGGGCAGTTTCTGGCCCCGGAGGCTGTCCCAGGCCGCGTCCCAGCCAGCGCCCAATTGAACCGCCGTCAAGAGAGCCGCGCCCAACCCCATCATGGTCAGTCCCCCAATAAACGAGGCCTTCCTTTCAACCTTCGAAAGGGTAAGGATCACGTAAAAACCACCGACCATAACCGTATCATAGGCGTATTGAACATGCCCGGAGAGGATTTGAAGGGCCAGGGCGGAGCTCCCCAATAGAATCCAGCCGGCCGTTCTTTTTTCCCGGTAGCCGTCCATCGCCATGAAGATGAGGGGAATCCAAACCATGCTGCAGAGATTGGGCAGATGGCCCGGGACGATATGTAAAAAGTAGGCCCCTCCCAACATTGTCATCAAAGCCCCGAGGAGGGCGGATTCGGGCCGGGAACCGCGCTGGACAATCCAAAGATAAGTGAACCAACCCATCCCAAAAACGTGAAGGGCTATGCAGGTGTTGATGGCAAAAGGCATGGGAAAGGCCATGAAGAGCCAATTCGGCGGATAAAGAAGCGCTGATTGGAAATCCCCGAAAAAAGGGGCACCGCAAAGCATCTGGGGATTCCAAAGGGCCAAGTGTCCTTTTTTGAGTTCCTCAAAAGCGAACTGGCGCCAGCCGATAAAATCCTGGGTCATATCCTCGCTGAGCTTGGACAAGACCAGGCCGGTTCGGGGATCGAGAAAATTCCAGAAGAGGACCACCGTCGCCAATAACAAGAAGCCCGCGGCGGAACCGGCGTTGAGGGCCCGGAAGGGATTTGAATTCGGTTGAGGCGGGAGGTTCAACTGGGGACTGTCGACTGCGGACCGCGGACTGCCGTTCAAATGTATCCCAGTTCCGCGAGTTTGGCCAGGACCTTCTCAACGCTTTCCTCGACGGTTTCCTTGTCCGTATGGCAAACCACCTCCGGATTTCCCGGAGGCTCGTAAGGGTCGTCCACTCCCGTGAATCCCTTGATCTCGCCCGCGGCGGCCTTTTGGTAGAGGCCCTTCACGTCGCGCTGGGCGCAGACCTCCACCGGGCAGCGGGTATAAACCTCCACGAAATTCCCAATGAGGCGGCGGTTGTGTTCCCTGGCCGCGCGGTAGGGCGAGATCACGGAGGCCACGGCGGCAACGCCGTGGCGGGTCAAAAGCTGGCAGACGAACCCGACCCTTTTGATATTCTCGTCCCGGTCCTCGCGGGAAAAACCCAGACCTTTGGAGAGATTCGTGCGGACCACGTCCCCGTCTAAAACTTCAACCGGGACCCCAGAGCGCTGAAGTTTTAAGGCCACCCTTTCGGAAATGGTGGATTTTCCCGAGCCCGAGAGGCCGGTGAACCAAAGGGTGAATCCTTTTTGTTTTTTCAAGTCGCTCATCGAAGATCTCCTGAAGGAATGACCTCAAACTAACGGGGGCACCGGATTAAGTCAAGCGGAGGTGGCTCCCCCATATTAATAGTATGAGGCGCCACATAGACATCAAAGTTTGATTTAAGTAAACTACTCCTCGCCCAAAGCTGTTTTGAGCGCTTCGTTCATAGGTTTTAACTTAATCATTAAGTCCCAGGAGGATTTATGTCCAGCCAACGTCCCAAAATCACCGTCGTCGGAGCCGGTAATGTCGGAGCCTCTTGCGCCGCTTGGATGGCGGAACGGGACCTGGGGAATATCGTCCTTTTGGATATTCCCGCCACGAAGGACATGCCCAAGGGCAAGGCTCTCGACATGCTCCAGGTCGGTCCCATCTCCGGCTTTAATTCCCATTTGGTGGGAACCACGGATTACGCCGATACGGCCGGTTCCGACGTCTGTGTCATTACCGCGGGCGTTCCCCGCAAACCCGGCATGAGCCGCGAGGACCTGGTGGCCATCAACCAGGGCATCGTGGCGGACGTAACGAAAAAAATCGTGGCTTCCTCGCCCAACGTTATCCTGATCATCGTCACCAACCCCCTGGACACCATGTGCTCCGTGGCTTACAAGGCCTCGGGCCTTCCCAAACACCGCGTCATCGGCCAGGCCGGCGTCCTGGACTCGGCCCGCATGAGGGCCTTCCTCGCCCAAGCGGCCGACGTGGCGGTGCAAAACGTGAACGCTTCCGTCATCGGCGGCCACGGCGACGAAATGGTGCCCTTGGTCCGCTACTGCAATATCGCCGGCATCCCCATTACGAACATCCTCAAGGCCGACCAGGTAGAGGCCATTGTGGAACGCACCCGCAAGGGCGGCGGCGAGTTGGTTAACCTCCTGGGCGTGTCCGCCTGGCTGGCGCCGGGCGCCGCGGCCGGTTCCATGGTCGAGGCCATCCTGAAGGATTCCAAGCTGGTGGTCCCCTGTTCTTGTTTCCTGGAGGGCGAATACGGCCTGAAGGACATGTATTTCGGGGTCTATGCCAAACTTAGCCGCAAGGGTTTGGAGATGATTATCGAGGTTCCCTTGAATGATGAGGAAAAGGCCATGGTGAAAAAATCGGCCGACCTGATCAAAGAAACGATGAAAGCATTAAAATAAAGGCCGGCCCTAGCGGGGCCCCCAAAGGGCCCTGGCGACCGCGCCTTACCACTTTTCGGGCCCGAGCAAGGATCCCATGAAGCGCATTGAAAGAATATTCAAGCCGCGGAAACCATTTCCAACTTTTCGTTTATGGGTTCTTTGCCTGTTATTTTCCCCTCTTCTCTGTTCCTGCGCTTCCATCGGCCGGGAATTCCAAATGCAGGATGTAAATCAAATCTTTGTCAAAAAAACCAAGATGAATGAGGTGAGGGCTTTGCTGGGAAACCCCCTGGCGGAAATTGATGTCGCGACGCGGGGTTATAAAAGGATGCATTTCGGGGACGAGACTACCGCCACCATCTGGCGTTACCTCTATGCCGCCGGCTCCGTCCTGGGGGCCAATTCGAAATTCATCCAAATCGAGTTCGATGACGAGGGAAAAGTGGCGGATTACAGTTTCACCAGCAGTTTTGCCAAGGACAAGATGCTGGTCCCAAAGGACAATGAAAGGGATTTCGATATTTTCCTGGCCAGGAAAAAAATTATCCCTCAAAAGACAACCCAAGCCCAAGTGTCCGGGCTTTTAGGAAAAAGCACTAAAGAAGTGATGATCAACAAGCCCGGTACAAAAATAAGGTGGGTTTACGACTACACCAAGGAAATTGACCATAAGGGAGACATGGTCACTCCCAACCTCCTGGGAAACAAAGAAATTTTCGGGAAAAACCTCTCGATTGATTTCAACGCGGAGGGAATCGTCACCGACATCAGGGGTGAAAGTGACTTTCCCGAGGACAAGGACAAGTTTTTTGTTAAATAAAATCCGTCCCCTGAACCCGTTTTAATAACTGCCCTATCTTCAAAAATTCCATCCGGCTGGCAGGTGACCTTTGGGGGATTCCCGGCGTTTAAAAATCCTGGCCTTTCTGACTCTCGCTTTTCTTCTGCGTTTTATCTTCGGCCTCTATTGCCCGCCCGTCACCGCTTCAGAGGATTACGTCCAAACCTACGTGATCGGGCTTAAAAGCTACACCACCCACAGCTGGCCGTATTATGGACCCGACGTCCAGGGGCCGGAGACTTCCTTTAAAACCCAAATTCCTGGCGCTTTGGAGGGCCTGCTGATCGCACTTCCCCTCGCGGTTTGGCCCGTCCCCGAGTCTCCCTATTTATTTCTCAACCTCCTCTCCTTTCTGGCTTTGACGTTTTTCGGCTGGTACTGCTGCAAAAGGCTGCCGGGCTTTTCCCCTTGGTTTATTTTTACCTGGATCTACATCGCTCCCTGGAACACCCACTATTCCACCCAAGTCATTAATCCTTCCTACGCGTTTTTAGGAAGCGTTCTTTTCTTTATTGGTTTTATGGAAACCATTCCCGCCTTAACCCTCCAGGCCATCCGTTCCCCGTGGGCCAATACCATGATGGGCTTCGGGCTTTTCTGGGTCATGCAATTGCACATGTCCTGGGTGGCCTTTCTTCCATTCCTTTTGTTCTCCCTCTTTTTCCAATGGAAGGCCGGTTCCCTTCCCCAAGCCCTGGGATTCAATCTTCTGGGAGCCCTTCCCATGCTGGCCCTCTTGGTCCCGACCTATCTGGTATACGGCTTCAGCAGCGGAAAGGACGTCCATGGGTTTGTCTCGGGACTTAACTGGGATAACGCCATGGATGTGGTTGGAACCTTGGCGCGCTATCTTTCCATCGCCAGTTTTGAGATGCCCCGGTTCGTGGCAGAACATACCAGGCAGAGGCTTGATTATTTCTTCGCATCGCCTTGGCTGCTCGTGCCGGGCCTCTTCCTTTGGTTGGCCGGCTATTTCCAGCCGGCCGCCATGGTGGTGCTTTGGTTTTTCAAGGACCATCCCAGGAGGGATTGGCCGGTCCTCCAACGGCTGATGGCCGGCACCTTTTTACTCCTCTATTTTTGTTTTCTATTCACGCCGGATATGGCCGCTTCCTTCAGGGTGCTTTTGCTTTTTCCCGTCGTGATGCTTTATTCCCTTTATTGCTGGGACTTCCTCGCGGCAAAAAGCCATGCTTGGAGGGTTTTGGGAGTCCTCTTTATCCTGGCGGGGGTTTATTTTCAAATCGGTTACACGGTTAAAAATATCGAGGCCCACAATTCTGTTTATTCCCAAAACCGCGACCTTACGGTCAAGGCCATTGAGGCCAAGGATTTCAGGATTCTGGCAGGCAGAAGGCCGGGAAGCCTCTACTGATGAAAGGCAGGTTCCGGTAACAAGGTTTCAGGTTCCAACCAAGAATAAAAATATCATGCGTTAGGTTGCCGTATTTATAATTTAATGATACTTGGGCCCCGGCGCCTTGGACCTAATGTCGTTGGAGTAGTTCCAGCATTTTCCGGTCGACTTGATGGCCGTCGATCTCCTCATAAACCACGTCGGACCTTTTGCTGTCCAGGGGGCCGAAATCACCCCGAAAATTCCAGAGGGCCCAGCCCCACCCCGCCTCTTGCCATAGCTCCAATTGGTCCCTCATCCAAGCCATGACCACCGAATGGGGCGTTTGGTTGTAAGCGCCCCACTCTCCCACGAAAATTCCGGCGCCCTGGAGTTCCAATTCCTTCCAGGGATCAATCCACTTCCGTTTGAGCCAGGCTCGGTCAAATATTTCCGTTCCCGATTTCATCGGCCAGGCGGGAGGGGAAAAATGGACCCCGTCCGTGAACCAGGGAGCCTTATAGTGGCTGATTTCCATGGGCTGGTACCCCCGGGTGGCTTGGGCGACTTTGAGGGGAATCAACTCCCGCACAGGCCTGGTCCCCACATCCGTTCCGTCGGCGATGATGAGCCTTTGGGGATCCTCTTTTCGGATGGCCCCCGCCATTTTTTCCACGAACCGGGCGTAGGTGGGATTATCCACGCCGTTGGGTTCATTAATCAGATCGAAGCTTATTTTGGAGTTGGGAATCCCTCGGTACCTTCTGGCGAGAAAGGCCCAATGGGCGGCGCAAATTTCCTGCGTGGCCGGGTCCTTCCAAAGGTCACCCTGTTCCCGAGGAAGATTGATGCAATAGCCGGGAGCCCGGTGGATATTGAGGCAGGCGTGAAGCCCATAGAGGCCGGCCCAATCCACCGCCTGGTCCAGGTCCCCAAAGGCATCCGGATTGATCCTATTCCAATCCCCCTCCTTGATCCATAGCCGGTAATCCATGGGAAATCGGACAAAATTAAAACCCCAATCCGAGATCCTCCGGAAATCCCACTCCTGGAAAACTCCGAAAGTTGGTTGGTGGAGGGAGTACTTTCCCAGCAGGTTAAAACCCCGCCAACGCGGTAATTGGGTTGGGGAAGGCTCCGGCGGGATTACGCCGGGATTTTTCACGGGGGTCAAGAGGTTTGGGACAAGAGGTATTTTTGGATTCGGTCCAAGTCCGACTGGTTGATCGCCAGTGTCTGGACGCCGGCCCGGTGGATGTTCCGGCCCATTTCCACGAAAGATTCGGTCCGGACGACTTTTGCCAGGAATTTCAGGGTCGTTTTGTACTTGGGAAGGTGCAGGCCGATTTCCACCAACGCCCCCATGGCGAATGGCTCGGTCCCCAACAGGGCCAAGCCCCCCATGGAAATGTCCTTGGTGACGGCATGGTGCAGGGGTGATTTTTTCGAGAGCTCCGGCAGGTGGTCCACGGTCGTCAGCTTGTAATGGTCGTGGTCCTGGATCTTCTTGGAGTCCTTGGCGTCCACCGTCCGGTAATCCACTTTAAGGGTGGCGACCACCCGCTCATGCTGACGCTTTTCCATCCAGCCTGTTTTCGCCATGGCATTCCCCTCTGGAATTGACTCCCTGGAAAAGATACCAAAGTTGGGTTTATTAGGGTTGAAAAAACGGCTGGGGAATACCGGTAAAAACAAGGGATGAGAGGGGCGTTCCGGCGGGTCATTGGACGGAAAATAAAAAAAGCGGCTGTTTCCAGCCGCTTTTCAAAACCAAAAAAATTAAGAATCCATAATTAAAATTTCAGCGCCGGCGGTTACATATTCCCGATGACGGCTGTCGCGAATTCGGAGCATTTGACTTCCTTCGCGCCTTCCATGAGCCGGGCGAAGTCGTAAGTGACCACTTTTTGGGAGATGGTCTTTTCAATGGCCTTGACGATCATATCCGCCGCTTCCTGCCAGCCCATGTGTTCCAGCATCATGACCCCGGAAATGACCACGGATCCGGGATTCACCTTGTCCAGGTTGGCGTACTTGGGGGCGGTCCCATGCGTCGCCTCGAAAATGGCGTGGCCCGTGAGATAGTTGATATTCCCGCCGGGAGCGATGCCGATCCCGCCGACCTGCGCCGCTAAGGCGTCCGAGAGGTAGTCGCCGTTCAAGTTGAGGGTGGCGATCACGTCAAATTCCTCGGCCCGGGTGAGGACCTGTTGGAGGGTGATGTCCGCGATGGCGTCCTTCACCAAGACCTGTCCCGCCGGCGGTTTACCGCCGCAATCATCCCAACCAACGGCCTTCCCCTGGTATTCCTTTTTCACCAGGGCGTAGCCCCAGTCGCGGAAGGCGCCCTCCGTGAACTTCATGATGTTGCCTTTATGGACGAAGGTCACGCTCTTGCGCTTGTGCTGGATGGCGTAATCCAAAGCCGCGCGAACCAGCCTTTCGGTCCCCTCTTGGGAAACGGGCTTGATGCCGATGCCGGAGGTTTGGGGAAAACGAATTTTTTTAACACCCATTTCTTTTTGAAGGAACTCGATGACCTTCTTCACCTCGGGAGTACCGGCCTGCCACTCGATGCCGGCGTAAATATCCTCGGTATTTTCCCGGAAAATAACCATGTCGACTTTTTCCGGATTCTTGACGGGGGAAGGCACTCCCTTGAAGTAACGGACGGGACGCAGGCAAACATAGAGATCCAATAACTGGCGCAAGGCCACATTCAGCGAACGGATGCCTCCTCCCACGGGCGTGGTCAAGGGGCCCTTAATCCCCACCAGATATTCCCGGAAAGCCTCAACGGTATCGTCGGGAAGCCAATTCTGGAACTTATCAAAGGCCGTTTGACCGGCGTAAACCTCGAACCAGGAAATTTTCTTTTTTCCTTTATAGGCTTTTTCCACCGCCGCGTCGAAAACCCGGACCGAGGCCCGCCAAATATCCGGACCCGTTCCATCGCCTTCGATAAAAGGAAGGATGGGGTTATCCGGAACCTTGAGTACCCCATTTTGAATGCTGACTTTTTCGCCTTGGGGCGGTTTCACGTTTTGATAGGTGTAAGCCAAGGGAGGCTCCTTTGGGAGTTGGATTAAATCAATGTGGAGCGCAGTTTAAAACGGTGGGAAGCAAGCGTCAAGGAGGACCAGCGGGTCCCAGGCAGGGGGGCCAAGGAAACTGCTAATAACGTTGGCAAGTTTGCGATAGAGGTGTTCGTCGGTAAATAAAAAAGCCGGAATTCGCGGGAGGAACCAGGAAGCCAGCTCTTCGGCCAGCATTTTCAAGGTAAGTTTCGGAAGTCCTCGGCTTTAAGGCCGTATTTCTTCATTTTTCGCTGGAGTGTTTTCAAACGGAGCCCCGAATGTTCCGCCGTCGCCGGCAAACGTCCTTGGGTCTTCGTCAGGGCGTCAACGAGGTAGGCTTTTTCCGTGTTTCCCAGCAGGTCGTCCAGTTTTTCGGTCTTCGGCGCGTAGAATTCCACGTCCAGTTTTTCCACGACCGGTCCCTTCGCCAAAAGACAGGCCCTCTCAATTTGGGTTTCCAACTCCCGGATATTCCCCGGCCAGCTGTAGGTCATCAATTGGCACATCGCGTCGGGTCCCAATTTCTCCGCGGGCGATCCGGTAAAAACCTTGTAAGTTTCTATAAAATGCTGGGCCAAGAAGGGCAAATCCTGCTTCCTGTCCCGTAAGGCCGGCAGCCGCAATACCCGGGAAGCGAACCGGTTGTAAAGATCCAGGCGCAGGATTTCCTGGTGGACCAGCGAGAGGATTTCCTGAACCGTCGCCGCCACCACCCGGGGGGTTTTCTCATCCGCGGGCCGGGAAAGGTTTTCCGCAAGTTTTTTTTGGCTGGCCTCGCCCAGCCGGCAAATTCCGTCCAGGTAAAGGGTGCCTCCCTTGGCCTGTTCCCAGGCCCCTCCTTCCCCGAATAAGCCGTCGCAGCACTCGCCCGTGGCGTTATCCACACAATGAAAAACCCGGAAAGGCCCTTCGGCCCTGGAGCTGCGCTGGTGCAGGGCCCGCGCGAAAGATTTTTTTCCTGTTCCCTTTTCCCCCTGCAGCAGCACCGGCCAGGCATCATCGGCCCATTGGGCCATTTGCTCAAAGACCAAGCCGAAAGCCCTGTCCCGGCTGGAAATTTTTCCAGCGTTTTGCGGCAAGGCTCCGCCCTTGCTGAGCGGGGTGATGTCCCGGACAATTTCCACGGCGTATTCGATTTTACGGGAGGAGGACTGGACGGGAAAAGTGGAGACCTCAAAATCCCGGTTGGCGCCGTTGACGGTCAGGGTGCAGTAGGAAACTTTCGGCAGGCCGTTCTCAAAGATGGCTTGCATACCGCAAAAAAAACATTTTTCCTTGAACCCGTAAAAACCCTGGTGGCAGGAACGGCCCCGAAGCTCATTGAGGTCAACTCCGAGGGTCTTGAGGGACGTCTGATTGGCGAACACGACCCGGAATTGAGAGTCGATGACCTTCACGGACTCGGGCATGCCGTCCAAAAGGCTTTGGAGAAAAGGGGCCTTTTTGTAAAGGGCCGGGGGAAGTGACCGCCTGGGGGACATTAGGCGGAAACCTTCGCGCGGACGAGTTGGGAAGTCATCAAGAATATCCCTCGCACGAGAAGATTAATTCTTCGCGAAAGGCGCGTCCGAAATCGTCACGGACTTCACGGCGGGTTTTTCCGCCGGCGGGCCCGCGTGCTTCATCCTTTTTTTGCTTTCCAACAATTCCTTGCGGATTTGGGCCAGTTGATCGGCCAACGCCTGCTCTTCGCCGAAAACCTCAATGGCCCTTTCCAGGAGTTTTAAGGTCTCCTGCTCGTAAACGGCCTCTTTTTGGAGGATCGCGGCTAATCCATGGGCTGAATCGTCCCCGATGCCACTCAAGGACAAGGTGACCGGAATGCCGGTTAAATCAAAAAGGGTCTTGACCAGGGATTGGTAATGTTTCTGGGCCATGGAAAGCAGCTGCCAAATGACCTTGATCGAATTTTCGTCATCATGCCCCACATTCGCCGTGGCTCCCGCTAGGTGGATCACCCGGCGATAGGAAATTTCAAGCACCTGGAAAAGAATAGCCGCTTTGCGAAGGGTGATCTTGCTGATATGGGTTTTATTGCTCAGGAGTGTTTTAACTTCCCGAACCTTGCCCTCACATTGGTCCAGAAGCTCTCGGTTCGCCCTGGCATCCCGAGGGCTGATCCGAAGGGCGCGTCCCGCCAGATGCTTAACATCTTGATCCAAGCGATCCACGGTTTCGATCAGCTGGAAGAGGGAGAAGTAGAAGTTCATGGTAAAGCTCCTTTATTTATAGGCGTTTATAAGGGTGAAATTTAGGGTTATTTGATTAAGTTGAAAGAGTATACCTCTTGTACCTTCTTTTGGTTACTTAAAATGACGAATTATTTAATAAACCAATAAAAACAAGGATTTAAAGGCTTTTACCGTTTAACCTTCTTCAGCCCTAATCATTTTGATAGTCAATAATGTCTTAATATTGTCACAATTTACACACTTTTAACCTAAAAAACCCCATCCTCAACGTTCCTTCATCATTAGTTTCCAATGCTCCGCTTGCCTTAGGCTTCCCATTTATTGATGATGTCCCAACCCTATTCCCGTAAAAGGAGAAGCCGATGTTAAAAGAAGGACAAAAGGCGCCCCTCTTCATTTTGGACGATGACCAGGGACAGAAGGTGTCGTTAAGCGACTTCAAGGGGAAAAACGTGGTGTTGTATTTTTATCCCAAGGACATGACCCCAGGCTGCACCCAGGAAGCCTGTGATTTCCGGGATCACTGGTCCCTCGTCCAAAAAAAAGGCGCGGTAGTTTTAGGCGTCAGCGCGGATCCGGTGAAAAAACACGGCGCTTTCAAAGAAAAGTACCAACTTCCCTTCACCTTGCTTTCGGACGAGGGGAAAAAGATGATTAAAAGTTACAAAGTCTGGCAAAAAAAGAAATTCATGGGCCGCGAGTTCATGGGCATTGTCCGCTCGACTTTTCTGATCGACGGCAAGGGAAAGATCAAGAAAATATGGTCCCCCGTCAGCGTCAAAAACCACGTCCAAGAGGTGTTGGAAAACTTATAGGATAAAAAAACATGTTGAACCACGAAGACACGAAGGCGCAGCGAACAACAAAAAAATCTATTTCAAAATATTTTAACCCTTCGTTTTCCTTGGTGGCTTAGTGCCTTCGTGGTGAAATGATTTTTTAGACGGGATTTTCGCTTGGGTCGGCTGGTTTTCGCCTTGGGTCGGTGATGGGGATATAATCCAGTTTCACGTCGCCGAGGACGGAACATTGGCAGGCCAACCGGTAGTTGGGCTTCGCCTTAACCGTGGCGAGGGTCTGCTTTTCCCTCTCGCCGGCCTCGGAAAGATTTTCCGCGCCTTCCAGCACCTCCACCATGCAGGTGGTGCAAACCGCCCGCTCGCAGCGGAATCGGATCGGCAAGTCGTAACGGAAGGTCGCGTCGGCGAGGGTGTCATCAAAATCGATCTCGCAGCTTTGGCCTGTTTTCGGAAAAAGGATTTTTATTTTTTGAGGGATGTCCGTCATGGCGGGCCTTGATCGAAGATGGGGCCATTATAGCCTATTCTCCGACGCTGGGACGCGCGAAAGCTGAAGGATTCACGGGGACGGGTCTAAAGGCAGGCCCCTACCGGAAAAATAACGAATGGCGAGGCGCCGATGATCTTTCTTCGATTCTTGCACTTCTTCACCTTCGCTTTTTGGTACGGGACCCTTCTTTACTTCACCTTCATCCAGGCGCCTATCCTTTTTAAAACCCTGCCCCGCGAGATGTTCGGCTTGGTCCAAAGCAAGCTTTTTCCCGCCTATTACCTCATCAGCTACCTATGCGGATCGATCCTGGTGGTCACCTTCCACCTGCTGCATCCCTTGAAAAATTACGCCAGCCAAGACTGCGTTAAAATCACCGCCCTATGCCTCATGCTTTTATTGTCCCTGGCCCAGGGCCTTTGGATCGGCCCCAAGGTGGGACAACTCCGGTTGGAGCGCCAATCCGCCGAGCAGGCCAAGGATACAGTCCTCGCGGAAAAACTGCGGGGTGAATTCGGCAAGGCCCATGGCGTTTCCAGCCTCCTGAACTTAATCGTCATCCTCTCGGGAACGGTTTACCTGTTTTTTTGGTTCCGCGAGCTGGTTCCCTGATTCGACGCTGATCCAGGAAAGGTTTTTTCCCCAATGAAAAGAATGCAAGTCGTTGACTTGGTCCGCACCGCCTCCATCCTGGCGGTCTTGGCGGTCCACCTCTCCGGCCCGCAGGGCATTGTCAAGGCTTCCCATGAATATTGGCTGGCTTTTGTTTGGTATAAAATTTGGGTCGCCGGCGGTTTCGGCGTCCCCATGTTTTTCGTCATATCGGGTTTTCTCATCACCAAATTAATCGCCTCGAACCCGAACGGACTCATGAACCCGGATTTCCGGGATTTCTATTCCCGGCGGTTTGGCCGGATCGTTCCCCTTTTATTCCTCACCTGCCTTATCGGGGTCACCATGGCCGGTTTTTTCAAGAACGATTCTATCGCCTTCGCCACTTGCTTTAACAATCCCTTGGACCAAACCCTTCACTCCTGGTTGTGGGCTTCCATCGCGACATTTTCCTTTAACTGGTACATGATTTTCTTCGAACCCCCCGGCACTCACTTGGGGCTCCACTGGAATATCCTTTGGTCCCTGTCCATTGAGGAGCAATTTTATTTCTTTTATCCCTTGGCTTTGAAAATACTGGGCTGCCGCCGCAACCTGGTCTTTTTTCTCGCCGCCCTGGTTGTCGCAGGCCCCTTTTCGGTTCTGGGTCTTACGGCTATGCTTCCCCACAGCTCGATTCTGTGGCAAAATTCCTTCGCCGGCTTCAATCTTATCGCGATCGGCTGCCTGCTTTACTTGACCTCCAATTATTTCCAAGGTCGGCTGGAACGACAAAAGGGACTTTGTTTTTTACTTTGCTTATCCGGGTTCGTTCTTTTTATGGTGGCCTATACCCACCAGAATTACTTGGCGGATTTTGAGGGTCATTTTATTGAGCCCACCCTGATCGGCTTCGGCATCTTTATGTTCCTCCTAGGCGGCCTCCACCTCGATTTTTTTGAGTCCCGGTTCCTGGCCCCCCTCGCTTGGCCCGGCAAGCTCAGCTATGGCGGCTACCTGCTGCACGTGATGGTGCTTTATTTTCTTTGGCCGTCTTTGACCGGGAAAAACGAGTTTTTGGCCTTTTTTATTTTCGCCGCCGCCACCTTCGCGATCGCTTATGTTTCCTTCCGATTTTATGAGATGCCGGCCAATCTGTTCTTTCGACGGCTTTTAGGACGCCCCCAGCCCAAAGTTACATCCCACCGGAATGATTAAAACGATTCCCATGAACTTACTTTTCGTCCTTTTCTTTCTGACCGCTTCCCTCGTCCTTGGCGAACCAAATTTCAGGGGCCAATTTTACGAACAATTCAACCGGGGAGATTTTCGGGAGATGGAAAGGACTCTCAAGGCCTGGAAGGCGGAATGCCAGGACGACGTGGAGATGCTGGCGGCTTATGGAAGTTATTACTTCAATCAATCCAAAAGGGGCAAGGCCGCCAATCCGGCCAAACTCACCGCGCGGGAGGAAATTCTATTGAGCGGCGGTTCTCCCGAAACGAATGACGCCGGCCCCGATCCGGAGGCCCGATTTGACCGAAAGGGCTTGGCCCGGGCCGCCGACTACTGGAAAAAGGCTGTTTTTTTATACCCCGGGCGGATGGACATCCGCTTTTGGCTGGCCAGGGCCTATCAGGATATGGATAACTTTGAGGCCCAATACCAAACCCTGGCGGAGGCCCTCCAATACGCTGACAAGAACAAAAAAAAGTTGAGATGGAATAACAACGAGAACCTGCCGGACCGCCGGTCCCAATTCATCCCTGAAACGATGCAGGATTTCGAGGCCTATTACTTCGCCCGCCAACAGAAAGCCTCCGATGAAAAGGCCTTCCGTTTGGCCAAGCTGACCCTCACCTTTTACCCCAACCACCCCTCCGCCTACAATTCCATGGCAGCCTATTATTCCTACCGGCAGGATTGGGAACACACCCTTAAATACCTGATCCTCGCCAGCCAGAGGGACCCCCAGGACAGTTTGGTCTTAAATAACATCGGGAATATTTTAATGAGGCTCGATAAGAAAAAAGAAGCGGCAGTTTACTATAAAAAAGTGGTGGAGATGGGTGCCGATGGGAAAAGTGTGGAACACGCGAAAAGAAAATTGGAGGTGTTAAATGGATTTTAGTGAATCTATAAATCATTATTTTTAATAGTCCGTTTGTGGAAACGAGTCAAATCCGTTTTAAAAACTTTAAATTTATTAACTTTTTAAAACTTTCGGCTTTTCCTTCATCGAAAGTCTCTGCAAAAATAACCTCAGAATTATTTTTTAATTTCACATATATATCAAAATAAACACTCTTGTTTGACCAGTCGAAATAAATACGATGTTTTTTTCTTGTGCAAAGTTTAACTATATTATTTTTTCTCAAGAAATACACACTTTTACCATTTCGGAAATATTCAATTTCGCCCCGTTTGGCAATGAATAATATTTTTCGAGGATTAATTACAATTAAAAATAAAAGAAAAGAGAAAAACGCAGAAATAGTAAATAAAAAATAAATAAAACACAGCGATCCATGAAAGAAATTGTGAATTAATAGTGTTGCGATCGGCCCAAGGAAAAAACATGAAAGGAACCCTGTTGTGATTTCAGGACCCACTTGCCAGGCAAGAATATCGTTGTTTTTCTTTAGAGAATACCGAAACGTTGCTCCATTAACGCCGAACCCAAGAAATGGTGAATGATTTCCAAATAAATTCTTCGGCTTCCAATTCGTCCATTTGTAAAATTTACTTGTCGATAGTTTCATTTACAATTTTATCCGCTAGCTTTTCTAAATTAATAACATTGTCTAGTTCTGAAACTTTATACCTTTGAATGGCTTTTAAAACAGTCAAAGACTTCGTTCCGTTCGTCGGTATTTTAAAATCAGAAAAATTATTTATTTTATTTATTACTAAATTTTTATAAAAAATTAAACTTATTAAACTTCCATTGGAATCCAACACTACTGTTTTTATAGAAAAGCCCGTTTCTTTATCCAACCATTTCATCATCCTAACTTTTCCGTTTTTATCAAGAAAATCAAATTTCAAAACCACTCTTCCGTCATCTTTGGTTTCAATGACATTACCTAAAACCACAGGATTCGTACTATTCATTGCTTCTTTAATACGATTTTTTGTTTTGTCCATATCAGAATTAGAAACATTGGGGATAATAGAAAGAAAGAGCTTCACTTTTTCTTTAATATCTTCGAAGGACAAACCTTCCCTAACGCCTCGAATTCGAGAAACATCCAAATAAGGCTCGTTATTAACAATGACAGTATCAAAGAATATTCCATCGTATGACTTTAGCAATTTCGTCTCATTTAGGGTTAGAGAACTTAGTGCTTTTTTCGCGTCAATGTTGCCATATGAACCATCCAATGTTTTGGACTCGCTTTGAGAACAAAACAAAATAAATATTAAAAACAACTTTTTCATCTCTCTACTCCTCTTTCCTTTTCTAAAAGCTAAGGTTGACAATCACAATTATTTTCTAATCGGCAGTTTAATTTCTTACTCTTGGCATCCAATCTTTTTTCTTGTTCCTCTTCAGTAACTCCATGAACAACAGCTGTAGAACACTCTGCAAAACATGCCTCTTCTACAAGAGCACAACCCAATGCACAGGCGGCCAAACCAATAACAGTTTTTTTTCTGGCTTGCTCATGAATTTCAACTAGATCTTGATCATATGTATCATCACATTTTTGACAAGCGCCCGGAAATGGGGTCGGACAATGTGTAGGTGTATCCGTAAGCGTAGGTGTAAATGTTTCGGTAAAAGTATTTTGAATTGTAGGAGTACTTGTTGGAGGTGTAGTCGTTATTGTTTGTGTAGGCGTGTAAGTTATAGTGGGTGTATTGGTTAAAGCCGTGGTTGTAGGTGTTATTGTCGGGGTATTTTCAATCGGTGTTGAAGTCTCTATTGGCGTAATGGTGGGAGTACCACTAACGTTCGGGGTTGGAAAATAAGTTAAACGACAACCGGTCGTCAAAACACTGTCAACCGGATTATTATAAGCCGTACCATCAATGCAACTACATGGTACTAAAATTCCATTGCTGAGTATCGGTGGTTGGGGTGGATCATCATGTGAAAAACTTAAACAGCTTAAATCTTTCTCGGTAATTTTCATTTGGTTTTGAGGCATAGTCGGCGCCACGGGAGACTTCGAGCATCCGACCCCTATAATTGCCCCAAAAGCTATCGTACCGAGGACAATGAAGAAAATACTTATAATTTTATTCATTTTGGATACCTAGAATTTCTATAATTTAAAACGAATGATGATAATGATCTCCATTAATATAACCCCAGCATCCATTATTGACATTAATATTTAGCACAAATAAATCAACGCTTTTCATCACTAATATATAAATCCAGTAACCCTATCTCTTTTACCTTTGAGTACTCCTTTTCCAGACTTCTTTTAATCCAAACCGGCATATCCACTACTTGATTAAATTTAGTTGTCACACAAAAACGAGGTTTGTTTATTTCAATATTTTCTTTAGCTTTTTCCATCTCCTCCGGAATACCGGCCAGTTGATTAACCATTGGCGTCGTGACAACTGCCATTTTCAATCCCGAATACGTATAAAGTTGTGGTTCAGCGGTCCAAGAAAGCAAGCTGTCGTCCGGTTTCGACATTTCTTTTATGAACATTCCCATTTCTTTCGCGTCACGAAACCTCATGGTCGAGTATTGGCATCTGGCAAATAAATAATCTTCTATCGAGAATAAATTAGTCCACAAAGCCCCAATCCATATAAAAAGCAAAATGAAAAAGCCAGTTAACCAGTAATCCTTTTTGTTTATCCATTGTTTAAAAACGCAACCTAAAATTAAGGAAGTCGGCGCTAAAACCGAAAGATAGTAATAAGGAAAAAAATGTCCACTAGCAAAACAACCTGTCAATCCGCAAAGAAACCAAATCAAAATCATCGAGTAAATTATTTCACCGTTCTTTCCGCGACACAAAAACCACGAAAGAAAAATCCCGACCAATGGCATTACATAAGTCGCTAAAAATATTTTGTGAAAATAAAATACGGCATTTCGAATAAAATCAATATGAAGAATTTGCCACCAACCATTCAAGACATACAATTCGTTGAAACCGGTGATCGCTTGCCAAAACAGTTGGATTCTTCCGTCCAAAAGAAAAGGTAAAGCAATCACGGCAGAAATGAGATCAACCCCCAAAACAAAAAAAGAAAACCTTGGTAGTTGTTTAAACTCAATCAGAAATATGTAAACTGGCAGATAAAATAAAGCGGTTTGTTTTGTAAAGAAGGCGCAGCCCCAAAATATTCCAGACAGTATCGCCAACATCGGTTTTTTTGAAATTCCCACGTAAAATGAAAGAAGGAGAAATGGTTGCATCAACAAATCGGATTGGGGTGTCCAGGGCTGTAACAACGGCGGGGTAATTAAAAAACAATAAAAAAATGGCGACGACCAATATCCAATATTAGTGAGCTGTAGTTTACGACCTATAAGTAATATCAGAAATGCGATCAAACAATGTATGCACAAAACACACAAATGAACATGTACTTCATCCAGCGGAAAAAATTCTCTGAGCAACCACGCCTGTGCGAAAAACAACGGCGGCTTATGATCCCAAACATCCAGGTAAAGCTTAGAATGGAAGTCCACCATTTCTTGGGCCGCGCAGGTGAACATTCCTTCGTTTTCCGTGAAAGGCAGGTCCAAACGTGGTTTCTGTGAGCAAAAAATAAGAATGCACAAAATTAAAAATAAGGAAATGTTTATAAAAAACGATTTAAAATTTAATAACGTAAATAAATTCTTAATAGATAAACCTTTTTTTATTGCCAAGGGAGTGTGACAAAAAAATTAAATTTTAAGCATTAATTCCATAGAATTTCCGGATAGATCTTCTTCGCCACCAAACGATGGATGCTTTCGCGCACCTTTTCCTTGTCCTCCGGATAGGTCACCCCAAACCACTGGTCTTTTGAGGAAAGCACCTTCACCTTGGCTTTTTTCTCGTGGATCAGTTCATCCACGACGCGGGGAATGAGGAATTCGGACTTTTCCTCCCGCCCCTTTTCCTTAAGGAACCTCTTAAACTTTTCCCCCAATTGCTCGAAGAGGACGGGGGTGAACCCCCACATGTTCATGGAGGCTGTCGCGCCGCCCTTCAAGGGATGGGACTCCCCCTCTTCCCCGAGATACCATATTTTCTTCCCTTCTTTCCCGATTTTCAGCCTCTCCACTACTTTTTTCAGGTGGCCGGAGGATGTTTTTTCGCAGACCCCGCGGGATACGGTGCCAAATTCGGACAGGGTATTCTTGAGGTGAAAACCCACCATGGAATAATCGGCCTTGGCAAAGTTGCTCAATTTTTTCAGGTGGCCCGCCAACACCTTGAAGGAATTTCGGCCGTAATAATCGTCGGCGTTGATGGCGGCGAAAGGTTCCTGGACCGCCCCTTGCGCCACCCAAATGGCATGACCCGTTCCCCAGGGCTTTTGCCGGGCCTCGGGAACCTGGAACCCTTCCGGGACCATCCCCAGTTCCTGGAACACGTACCGGACGGGAATCTTGGTTTCCCATTTCTTGCCCACGATTTTCTTGAAATCATCCTCGATATCATGGCGGATGACGAAAACCACCTTTCCGAATCCGGCCCGGATGGCGTCGTAAACCGAATAGTCCAGTAAGGTCGCGCCCCCCGGCCCCAGGGTTTCCATTTGCTTTAATCCGCCGTAGCGGCTGCCCATGCCGGCAGCCATGATTAACAAACTGGGTTTCATACACACCTCAAATAAAGTTAGGAGTTAGAAGTTAGTAGTTAGATGTGAAAGAGGATTTAAAAACTCCTCACTCCGAACTCCTAACTTCTAACTGCCGTTTAAAAATTTCGCTCCCGCCGACGGCGTAAAGACATAATGTTCCGGCCTGGTGCCGTGGCGCTTTTGGTACCCCTCCGCGACAAAAGAGACGAAATTCTCGATGACTTGTTGCTCCTTCGGAACCAGGTGGACCGTGCATCCTCCAAAGCCCCCGCCGGTCATGCGGGAACCTCCTTGAAGGGGATGCTCTTCCGCCAGTTCCACCAGGATATCCAACTCATGGCAGCTGACCTCGTAATCATCCCGCAAACTCTCGTGGGACTCCTTAAAAAGAACCTTGATCCTTGGCCAATTCCTGTTCCGAAAGGCCTCCACCGCGTCTAAGACCCTCTGGTTTTCCGAAATCACATGGCGGCAGCGCTTCAGGACTACCGGATCCAAACGGCCTTGGTGCTTCTCGAAATCGCAGAGGGAAACGTCCCGCAGGGACCGGACAGTGGGCAAAACCTTCATCAGTTCCCTCACTCCCTCTTGGCATTGATGCCGCCGTTCGTTGTAAGCGGAAGAGGCCAGTTCCCTTTTGACTCCCGTGTTAAACACGACCACCTTGTAATCCGTGCCCAAGGGTACCCAATCATATTCCAATGTCCTGCAATCCAGGAAAAGCGCGTGGTCTTTTCCCCCGAAATGGGAGGCGAATTGGTCCATGATCCCGCATTGGACCCCCGCCCACTCATGCTCCGCCTTCTGGGCCAGCCGGACCAGGTCCAAATCGTCCAAATCCAATTGAAATAGTTTTTTGAGAAAAACCCCCGAGGCCACTTCCAGGGCCGCGGAGGAGCTGAGGCCCGCTCCCTGGGGCAAGTCGCCCTTGATGACCGCCTCGCATCCCCCCAGGGGGATGCCGTTCTTTTTTAATAAAGCCGCCACGCCCTTAAAATAATTAGCCCAGGGCAGGCTCACGTCGGGCCTGAGGTTTTCCAGGGTGAACTCGTCCTTTTGACGGAAATCGGCCGAATAAAGGATGATCTTCGAATCCTTCCTTTTCCGTCCGGCGATGGCGATCCCCTTGTCCACCGCCATGGGCAGGACATAGCCCTCGTTGTAATCCGTATGCTCGCCGATCAGATTCACCCGGCCGGGAGCGAAAACCGCCGCCTCGGTTTTTCCGATAAAGGTTTCGGAGAAGATTTCCTGGGTTTTTTCGATGAGGGGAAGCGGCATGGGTCAACCTCGAATGATTTTACAAAAACCAAAATGGAAACGACAAAACCAGTTCACCACAGGTCCCCTCCGGGGACCACAGAGACACAGTTAGGCAAAAGATTTTTGGTGAAACCCAAAGAATTTTCCTAACTGTGCCTCTGTGGCCCGTTAGGGCCTGTGGTGAAAAATGTTCCGCCTTAATTCGTTGGCGGTGTTGGTTGGCTCCGGCGCCTTTCGTCCTCAATATAGCGGATGGCCGTGGAGAATCCATAAACCGGACCGTCGGTGAGGGCCCGGAGGTCGTTGGTCTTGCCGATCTTTTCGTAATATTCCATGACGCCGCCTAGGACCAGCATCAAAAAGAAAAGGGACGGGTCGCTCAAGGTGCGGATGAGGTATTGGAAAAAAAAGATGACCGTGGCGGGATAAAAATGGCCCTCGTCGCCCAGGGGCAGGGTCAGCTCGGCGAGGCGGGATTCCTCCTCCTGGATTAACCGCAGAACCATCAGCCTTTCGGAATTTTCGGGCAAAGCCGCCAGCAAGACCTGGTCCTTGCCCATGATCGTGGGCCGGTTCAGTCCCTTGGGGGTCACCGTGTCGCCCATGGCGGCTTGGAGATATTGGACCAACATGGGGGCGTGTTTGTTTTCCCCCAGCAGGAACAACGCCTTGACCATGGTCAGGGCGAAAAGCTGGATGGAATCCCTCTCGCGGGAAAGCGCGTCGGTTTCGGGGGTTTGGTAATCGACAAAAGCCTGGAACCGGGAAGCGAAAGCCACCCGCGCCACGCCGATTTCTTTTTTGGTTTCTTCAGGCATATTCACCATAGAGTTAACAGGGTTACACAGAGTAAAATTTTGGCCTAAACACAGAAGATCAAAGTCTTACTCTGTTCACTCTGTGTAACTCTGTGGTTCAGCGTTAGTACTTCGGCACCGAGGAATCGACCTGGTCGCTCCAGCCGAGGATCCCGCCGGAAACGTTGACCAGATGCTCGAACCCCTGCTGTTTCAGGAAGTTGATGGCTTTCATGCTGCGGACACCGCTCTTGCAGTGGACCACGATTTCCTTGCCCTTAACTTTTTCCAGCTCTTTGAAGCGGTTTGGCAATTGAGAGAGGGGGAGCAAGGTGGCTCCCTCGATATGGGCGATGTCCCACTCGTTGGGTTCCCTCACGTCCAACAGGAAAAAATCCTGCTTCTCGTCCATCTTCACCTTCAATTCCAAGGCATCGATCTCGTCCTTGCCGACAGCCACTTGCTTGGTTTGGGTTTCTTCCACCTTCATCCCGCAGAACTGCTCGTAATCGATCAAGGCCTTGATGGTCGGGTTGGTTCCGCAAATGGGGCAAGAGGGATCCTTGTGCAGTTTCAAGTTTCGGAACTGCATATCCAGGGAGTTATAGATGACGAACTTTCCGATGGCCGGTTTCCCCGCGCCCGTGATCAGCTTGATGGCTTCCGTGGCCTGGATGGCCCCGATGGTTCCCACCATGGCTCCCATGACGCCGCCCTCGGCGCAGGAAGGCACTTCTCCCGGCGGCGGCGGCTCCGGATAGAGGCAGCGGTAGCAGGGTCCCTCGGGCGTCTTGAACACTGTCACTTGGCCGTCGAATCGGAAGATGGAGCCGTAGATGTTGGGTTTCTTTTGGAGCACGGCGGCGTCATTGGTGAGGTAGCGGGTCGGGAAATTATCAGTCCCGTCAATGATCATGTCGTAGTCCTTGAGGATGTCCATGATGTTGTCGCTCTTAAGGGCGACTTGGTAGGTCTTGACCGTCACGTCGGGGTTCAGGGCCTTCAACCGTTTGGCGGCCACTTCCACCTTGGGCTTGCCCACGTCCTCGGTCGTGAAGAGGATCTGGCGCTGGAGGTTGCTGGCGTCCACCGTGTCGAAATCCACCAACCCGATCGTTCCCACTCCCGCCGCGGCCAGGTAGAGGGAAATGGGGCAGCCCAATCCTCCCGCGCCGACCACCAAGACCCTTGCGGCCAAAAGCTTCTTTTGGCCGTCCACTCCCACTTCGGGGAGCAGGATATGGCGGGTATAGCGCTTGATCTGGTCATGGCTTAGGTTCATGTCGTATCTCCGTGAGGCTCGATGTTCTTATTGGCTAAACATAGGAAAGGTATGATAAGAGGGCAAGAACCGCTAATCAACAACCCCTGGCCGCAAATTAACCCAATTTTTCGTTATTCTCAAACAACTCAAAGTCCTATCGTTGCTTTTTGACCTGGCTATTGGGGGTCCTTTCGCGGCGGAACCTTTGCTTCCAAGTGTTGTTTGAGCATTCCCAGGGTTTCAAGGGTCCGCGCGCGGTGGGCTCTCATTCCCAACCCCAGGGCAAAATACAGCCTCGGCCAGAAACCAGCCGGCTCCACCTTCATCCAATGGAATAGCGCCAGGCTCCCTCCCTCTTGGGGAATAATTTCCAAGGAAGCCCGCCCCTTGAGGGGACCTGTGTATTCCATGTAAAAACGGCGGGGTGGTTCAAGCCCCGCGACCCGGAAAGAAAAGGCGTGGGGAAAAAGACCTTGAACCTTGAAGACAACTTTTTGGTTTAAAAAAGCCGTGGAATCCCCGTCCCATTCCAAGGCGATGCCTTTACGCCATTGGGATCTTTGGGCCCAATCCGTCAAGGCCTCGTAAACCTTTTGGGGCGGGGCTTTGACGAATTGGGATTGGGTGGATTGGTAATAGGCTGGCACAAGAATTCCTTTGGGCGGGCCGCCGGGAACGGGTCTTTCCCTTGACGCCAGGGACAGGATACTGGTACTTTATTTGAAAATGAAATCCATTTTAAGCGCTTCTCAAGAAAAAAAAGCGACGCCTTCCTCCGCCTCTTCCCGAAAAACCCGCGAACTTGTTTGCGAATTATGCCGTAATTTTTACGACCTGGGCTGGGCTTCCGGCACCGGCGGCGGCATTTCCATCAAGGAAGACGGCTTCATTTATATGGCTCCTAGCGGCGTTCAAAAAGAACGCCTTACGCCGGAGGACATCTTCGTGCTGGACAGCGACGGCCATATTGTCGAGGAGCCGGGCCGGGGCTTGAAGCTTTCCCAATGCTCCCCCCTCTTCATGCACGCTTATAAAATGCGCAACGCCGGCGCTGTCCTGCACAGCCATTCGGTCAACGCCGCCACCGCCACCATGCTCTACGACAAGGCCTTCCGCATCAAGAACATGGAAATGCAAAAGGGCGTGGAGGGCTACGGCGCCTTTGACACTTTGGAAGTGCCCATCATCGATAACACCGCTTACGAGTGTGAGTTGGCCGATTCCCTGGGCGAGGCCATCCAGAACAACCCCAAATCCCACGCGGTGCTGGTCCGCCGCCACGGGGTTTATGTTTGGGGCAAGGATTGGAAGCAAGCCAAGACCCACGCCGAATGCTACGACTATTTATTTGAGGCCGCGGGCCGGATGAAGCAATTGGGAATCGCGCTGGACGCTTAACGCGAATTGGCGATGAGGTGCTAGCCGTTGGTTTTTTTTGCTGAAAACTGGCCGCTGATAACTGCCGTCATAAGGAGAAAACATGAAAGCGATTTGGTTGGATACGGGCAACAACATCTCGGCGGACGAGTTGAACGCCCAGGGCGTTCCCTATGAGCAGTTCGAGACGGATGAAATTAAATACAAGGCTCCTCTTGAGGCCCTCATGAAGGAACGCGGTTATGTCACGATGGACCAAGTCAAGATGTGGGCCGATATGCCCAACTTCGAGGCTCTCTGCCAAAAATTCGTGGGCGAGCACCTGCACACGGACGATGAGGTGAGATTTTTACTGGACGGCTCGGGAGTATTCGAAATCCGGAGCCAGGATGACCGCTGGATGAAGGTCATCGTGGAAAAGGGAGATTTTATCCTGGTTCCCGCCAACCGCTTCCACCGCTTTTACCTGACTGACGAGAAGCGCATTCAATGCGTGCGTTTGTTCAAGGATCAGTCGGGCTGGACCCCGCTTTACCGCAAGGATTTGGAAACAACCGCGGCGAAGTAATTTAAGTTTGATGAATAGGTTAATTTAGGGGCGGGTCTAAGACCCGCCCCTACTTTTTTTGAGACGGCTTAAATCGATCCCGGAGCTTTACCTCCATGGCTGAATATGTCGTCACACCCGGCAAAAAAGAACTTCCGGAAGGCCCCTATTTGATGGATGAGCTCCATCGCCGGGGTTTTCCGGTGGAAATCAACCTCAAGGGCACGGCCCAAAATTGGGACGCGATCCGTTTTTATGAGCCTGGCCCGCCCGAGATTGAGTGTTTTCTTTCCCGCGAGGAGAACGAGGGGAAATTCAATGTCTCCCTGACCGCCGATTCCCCTTCCGAGGCTTCCGAACTCCAACTGAACCTGATTGATATATTGTTATCCGGTCTGGGAGGACAAGCCGACAACAGCGCCACCCGGGAGCGCTTTGGCCCGGGTGAATTTTCCGCCTTTCTCAAGTCCCGCCGGGGAAATTCCCGGGAACTTTTTTGGATAGGATTTTCCTGGTTGGTCGTGGCCGCCGGCATCTCCCTTTGGATCTTTTCTCCCGCGACCAGGGTGATCGCTCCCGCGGTGGTTTTCTTGTCCCTCATCAGCGCCGCGGGCTTAACCTATTCCCACTTCAAGACTTGAACAAAAGGTTTTCACCACGGGCCCAACGGGGCCACAGAACCACAGGTAGGTAAAATAATTTTTTAGCTTCATCAAAATCTTTTTCTTACCCGTGTCGCTGTGGCCCCGTTGGGGCCTGTGGTGAAAAGGTTAGGTGTTTTCGTGATCCCTCTCGAAATAACTCAAAAACTCAAAGCAAAAGCTGCCGAACTGGGTTTCGAGCTCAGCGGCGCGGCGCGGGCGGTGACTCCGGCCTCCTACCCCTCTTTCCTGGATTGGCTGGGCCGGGGCTACGCCGGCGAGATGGGATACCTGGAACGCCGCAAGGATGAAAGGGGGAATCCCCAGTCCCTCTTGCCTGGAGCGAGGTCCATCTTTTGCGTGGGGCTTAGCTACAACCCCCGGCCGGAGCACTATCCCCTTCTCGAAAAGCACCCTATTTCCTGCTACGCCTGGGGCAAGGATTATCACGAGGTCTTGGGCGGGAAGTTAAAAAGCCTCAGCGATTATTTATCCAAGGACCTGGTTCCCGGCGCGGCCGCCAAGTATTACGTGGACACGGGCCCGGTATTGGAAAGAAGCTACGCGGCGTCGGCGGGGCTGGGCTGGATCGGCAAGAACACCCTATTGCTCCATAAAAAGTTCGGCTCTTTCCTCTTCCTGGGCGAGATCCTGACCGATGTGGAACTGGCCTTCGATGAACCGGTGGATAACCTTTGCAAGACCTGCACCGCCTGCCTGGAAGCCTGTCCGGTCGGGGCCTTGGAGGAGCCGGGGCTTTTAAACGCGAACAAATGCATCAGCTACCTCACCCTGGAGCATCGGACGGATTTCAAGGAAAGCGTCGACCTGCAGGGATATTTGGCCGGCTGCGACCTGTGCCAGACCGTTTGCCCCTACAACGCGAACGCTCCCGCCGGCCTGGTGGAATCTTTCCAACCCCGCCCCGGGCTTTTGGCCCTCACCGCCAGCCAGGCTTCCCGGCTCACCGAGCCGGAATTCAAGGCCTTCACCAAGGACAGCGCCTTGGAGCGGATTAAATATCCTATGTGGAAACGCAACGCCTCCCAGGCTTAAAAAACGG
>Ga0265319_1000145_pt1 | contig 52394 bp, 40 predicted proteins | sample 4824metaG_FD_192443 | JGI IMG/M metagenome (GOLD analysis project Ga0265319, IMG submission 192443) | Rhizosphere microbial communities from Carex aquatilis grown in University of Washington, Seatle, WA, United States - 4-8-24 metaG | ecosystem: Host-associated > Plants > Roots > Rhizosphere >...
GTCATCAATGCCAAATACGTCGCGAACTCCGACCTCTCGGCCCTCAAGATCAATGTCGATGCCGACAACGGCGTCGTCACGCTCAACGGCACCGTCAAGTCCGCCGCCTTCATCGGCACGGCCATCGAACTCGCGCTCGACACCGACGGCGTACACCAGGTGGTTTCGCTCCTCAAAGTGGAAATGTGACCCGCCGCGGCTGCGGCCAGGTTCGCCGGATCACCCCTGCTTGCGCTGCTGGTAGCGGAGCAGGTCCCGCGGGGCCACACCATGGACGGCCTTGAAGCAGCGCGAGAAGTGGTAGGGATCGGAAAATCCCACGCGTCCCGCCACCTCCTTGACGAGGCCGCCATGCTCCACGAGGTGCTCCGCAGCCACGTTCATCTTGCGGCGCAGCAGGTATTGGTAGGGACTGGTGCCTTGGTAGCGTCGGAACCACCGGCAGACGCTTGACGGCTCCACACCGGCGGCAGCGGCGATTGCCTCGAGCGTGCCGAGTTCGTCGGTCCGTGCGTCGATCAGGGCCTTGCATCGCAGGAAGGCCTCGCGCGCCGGCTCCGTCGCGTGCGGAACCAGCGTGGCGGCATCCTGGATCTTCAGCAGCAGCAGGTCGAACAACGTGCCGCAGATGCGGCGGGCCAGCATCCCCGGGCGCTGGCCCTCGCGGAGTAGATCCTCCAGTACGCTCGTGATCCCGGCGTGGGCCGTGAGCCGGCGCACGCGGCCGGGCGGCACCCCGCAGCGCCGCAGCCGGGAAACCGCCTCGGTCCCGGCAAAGCACATGAAATACTTCACCAGCGGATCCCGTGGGTCCGTGTGCATTTCGTAACGCGTCGTCGGCGCATAAGCGTACGCCATCCCCGGCCCGATTTCCTGGCGGCGGCCGCCAAGCGTCACCGAGCCCCGCCCGGAAACGACATATTCCAGCGCATGGAACGGGAAGTCGCGCCGGCCAATGACATAGTCCGGATTGCACCGCTCCCGCCCGCCCATCACCAGCGTCAGCGGATCCGCCGGCCGCGGCGCGAGATTGAGGAAGAAATACCGGGCGCCCGAGACCTGCTTCGAGAGCAAGCTCTGGGGATCGGTGCGGGCGATTTTATCCATGCTAATGCCGTTTCTATCCATTTCTTTATCTCTGCTTCGAGCGCATTCTCTCCCACTGCCCCGGCCGACTTTCTCTAGGCCGGGATCCTTTTCCCCCGCATGGCAAAACCCCGGAAGATCCTCCTCGTGGCCAATGGCGACCTGCGCCTTTCGGCCAACCAGGTGTGCTGGCCTGCCCAGCACGCGATGGAACAGGCCCTGACCCGGGCCGTGGCCCGTCTCGGCGGCCGGCTCGTGCGGGCTCATCCCTGCAAGCCGGCACAGCGGCACGGCTTCATCGCCTCGCAAAAGGAGGGCATGGAGATCTTTGCCCGGATCGATCCCAAGACCCCGCTGATCGTGGCCGAGGCGGTGTGGCAGTATTCCCACCATCTGCTCCACGGGCTCGTTTCTCATCGGGGGCCCATTCTCATCATCGCCAACTGGAGTGGGACCTGGCCCGGACTGGTCGGCATGCTCAACCTCAACGGTTCCATGACCAAGGCGGGCGTGAAGTATTCCACACTCTGGAGCGAGGACTTCACGGACGACGCCTTCGTCCAGGGCCTTTCACGCTGGATGAAGACCGGCGTGGTCCGGCACCGCACGGCACACGTGAAGCCATTGGCCCGCGCCGCGCTTCCCGCCCGGGCGAAAGCCGTCGCCGGAAAGATCGCCGCCGATCTCCGCCGGCGGAAATCCATCATGGGCGTCTTCGACGAGGGCTGCATGGGCATGTACAACGCCATCATCCCCGACGAGCTGCTCTTCCCGACCGGCGTCTACAAGGAGCGGCTGTCCCAATCCGCGCTGTATTACGCCGCCACGCAGGTGCGCGACGCCGAGGCCCGGGCCGTCTTCGCTTGGCTTCGGGCGCGCGGCATGACGTTTCACCTCGGCAAGAACGAGCGGACCGACCTCACCGCGCGCCAAGTGCTCCTGCAGTGCAAGCTGTACGTGGCGGCGTTGCGCATCGCCGACGAGTACGGCTGCGAGTCCATCGGCATCCAATACCAGCAGGGCCTGAAAGACCTGCTCCCCGCGAGCGACCTCGCCGAGGGCCTGCTCAACAACAGCGACCGTCCTCCCGTTAAAAACGCCGCCGGCCGGATCATCCGCCCCGGCCGGCCGCTGACGCATTTCAACGAGGTCGACGAATGCGCCGGCCTGGACGGCCTGTTCACCCAGCGCGTTCACGCCGCGCTTGGCCAGCCCGTCGAGAACACCCTGCACGACCTGCGCTGGGGCGACTGGGACCGGAGCGGCACGACGTACGATTACGTCTGGGTGTTCCTCATCTCCGGCAGCGCCCCACCTGCGCATCATGTCGGCGGCTACGCCGGCACGGACTCGTTGCGGCAGCCCCCGATGTATTTCCGCCTCGGCGGCGGCACCGTGCGCGGCATCGCCAAGCCCGGCGAGATCGTCTGGAGCCGCATCTTCATCGAGGACGGCCGGCTCAAGATGGACCTTGGCCGGGCCAAGGTCATCGCGCTGCCGCCGCAGGAAACCGAGCGCCGCTGGCGGGAAACCACGCCGCAGTGGCCCATCATGCACGCCGTCACCTACGGTGTCACCCGCGACCAGATGATGGCCCGGCACAAGGCCAACCACATCCAGGTCGCGTACGCCCATTCGGCCGAAGAAGCCGACCTTGCACTCTACACCAAGGCCGCCCTCGCCGCCGAACTCGGCTTGGACGTTTCGTTCTGCGGCACCAAGGCCGACGGCTCGGCCTTCTAAGGCTGTAACACCTGTTCGCTTCCGCCGTCACCCCCATCACCCTCCAGCATTTGCCCGCCACCCTTGGCCCCATGAACAAATCCCCCCTTTTGCTTGCCGTCACGCTGACCGCCACCTCCTTCGCCCAACCGGCCCAGCCGCTCGACCAGCCCATGGACCGGCCGACCGCACGCGAGAACGCCCCGGCCGCGAACCTCGATCTCAACGCCCTCGGTGGGAAACCGATTCCGCCCGGCCCGTTCGCCCCGACATGGGACTCGATCAAGACGAATTACACGGCTCCCGCGTGGTTCCCCGACGCGAAGTTCGGCATCTTCATCCACTGGGGCATCTTCACCGTGCCCGCACGTCAGAGCGAATGGTACATCCGCTACATGTACGGCGGCAACGCGGGCATCATGCAGGACCACATCAGGAAATACGGCCCCTTGGACAAGTTCGGCTACAAGGACTTCATCCCGATGTTCAAGATGGAGCACTGGGACCCCGACGCCTGGGCCGCCCTGTTCAAGGAGGCCGGTGCGCGGTACGTGATCCCGAGCGCCGAGCATCACGACGGTTTCTCGATGTGGGACAGCGCCTTCAACAAATGGAACGCCAAGGCCATGGGACCGAAACGCGACCTCATCGGCGACCTGGCCACCGCCGTGCGCCGCGCCGGGCTCAAGTTCGGCGTCGGCAACCACAGCATCGAGCATTTCAACTTCGTGCCCGCCGCGCCGAACAGCGACCAGACTGACCCCGAGTGGAAGGATTTCTACCATGTCGTCGACCGCAGCGAGGCGGAGCGGCTGCGGTTCAACGAGCTTTGGGTGACGAAGAACCTCGAGCTGATCGACAAGTATCAGCCCGACATCCTCTGGTTCGACAACGGCATCAACGGCCGCGCCTACGATCCCTACAAGCTCAAGGTTGCGGCCTACTATTTCAATCGCGCCCGCGAATGGGGAAAGCCTGTCGCCTTCAGCACCAAGAGCGACGCCTTCCTCGCCGGCAGCATTCGCGACTACGAGCGTCAGGGCCGCGTACTGCCCCGGGAAATCAAGGGCTACCTCTGGCAGGTCGACGATCCCATCGGCAGCAAATACGGCTACGTGAACGAAATTCAGTACAAGGATGCCGCCCTGCTCGTGCGCCGCCTGGTCGACACCGTCAGCATGAACGGCAACTACTGGCTCAACGTCTCGCCGATGTCCGACGGCACCATCCCGCTGCCCCAGCAGGACCGCCTGCGCGCCATCGGCCGCTGGCTCAAGGTCAATGGCGAGGCCATCTACGGCACCCGCGCCTGGACGCGCTACGGCGAAGGCCCGTACTATGATGCACCCCCCGCTAATGCCCGTGGCGCGGACGATCCGCCTGGCGAATCCTACACGAGCAAGGAAATCCGTTTCACCACGCGCGGCGACACGCTCTACGCCATCGTGATGGACTGGCCCGCCCTGAGCCCAGCCGAAGGGCCCGCCGCCCAAGTGGTCATCACGTCGCTTGCCCTAAGCTCGTCGAACGGGCTCGCCGCCGGCAAGACTCCCGCCGGCAAAATCGAGAAGGTCGAACTGCTCGGCGCCAAGGGCGGCCTGTCGTTCACGCAAGACGCCGAAGGGCTCAAGGTGAAATTCCCCGCCGACAAACCCTGTGACTACGCGTATGCCTTGAAAATCACCGGGCTAAAACTCCAGCCCGCGCCCTGAAACCCCGGTTGATCGTAATGGTACGTTTTGATGGCTGCTAGTTTGTAGTCCCGGCTTCAGCCGGTCCGAAATTCCGGCTAAAGCCGGGACTACAAACACAAAACGTGCCGCTACTCGGTTGCCTCAGCCCATATTCCCCAGCCATGCCTTCCCATCTTGAATCCCGTCTCCGCCTCCACGTCCTCACGATCGCCACGGCCTGCGCCGTTCTTGCACCCCTGAACGCGCCGGCCCGGGCCCAGCCCGAGACTCCGCCCGATCCCAACGCGCCCGCCGCACGCGGCGCTCGCCGGGGCGGTGGCGGCGGCGCCCGCGGCAACGCCTCCCCCGAGATCGCCCTCAAGGCCGCCGCGGCCGGGCCCGTGCTCGCCGGCGGGCCTGTGCAGCCGACCTGGGATTCGCTCAAGGCCACCTACACCACGCCCCAGTGGTTCACGGACGGCAAATTCGGCATCTTCCTCCATTGGGGCCTCTATGCCGTGCCCGCCCACGGCAGCGAATGGTACGTGCAGCACATGTACGGCAGCATGCTGCAGTGGCACACGGAGCATTTCGGGCCGGTCGACAAGTTCGGCTACAAGGACTTCATCCCGATGTTCAGGGCGGAGAAATTCGACCCCGACGCATGGGTCACCTTGTTCAAGCGCGCCGGCGCCCGCTACGTGATCCCGGTCGCCGAGCACCACGACGGCTTCGCGATGTGGGACAGCGCGCTGACCAAATGGAACGCCAAGGCCATGGGCCCGCATCGTGACCTCATCGGCGATCTGGAGAAGGCCACGCGGAAGCAGGGCCTGCACTTCGGTGTCTCCTTTCACCGCGTCGAGCACTACACCTTCATTCCCGTCCCGAACGTTCCGAGCGACCTGACGGATCCCGCCTACCAGGACTTCTACTGGACGATGAACCACAGCGACGCCCTGTACCAAAAATTCCTCGAGGACTGGGTCGCCCGCAACGTCGAGCTCATCGACAAGTACCATCCGGAGGCGCTGTACTTCGACAACGGGATCAACAGCCGCAGCCTCGACCCGATCAAGCTGAAGGTCGCCGCCTATTTCTACAACCGGGCGAAGGAGCGCGGCCTCGACGCCACCATGTTCAGCAAGGGCGCGGGCGAAGGCTCCGCCTACCTCGCCGGCGCGGTGCACGACCTCGAGCGCGGCCGGATGGCGGACGTGAGTCCCGATCCCTGGCAGGAAGACACGTCCATCGCCCACAATTCGTGGGGCTACAACGACGACCCGTTGCAAATCCGGAACGCCGGCGAGCTCATCCGCGAGCTGGTCGATTGCGTCAGCAAGAACGGCAACTACCTGCTGAACCTCGCCCCAAGGGCCGACGGCACCATCCCGGAAAACCAGCAGGTCCGCCTGCTTGAGATCGGCGACTGGCTCAACGTCAACGGCGACGCCATCTACGGCACGCGTGCCTGGACCACCTACGGCGAGGGCCCGACCCCGCAGGGCGCCGCCAACGGCGCCCGCGGCATCACCGACGGCATGCTCAAGGTTTATACCGCGCACGACATGCGCTTCACCACCAAGGGCGACACGCTTTACGCCATCCTCTTCGCGTGGCCCCAAGGCGACGAGCCGGCCGTGATCACGGCATTGGCCGGCGGCAAGGGGTTGCAGGGCAAGGTCGAGAAAGTCGAAATGCTCGGCGTCGAAAAACCCCTCGCGTTCAAGGAAACCGATCAAGGCCTCGTCGTGAATATGCCCGTCCCCGCGATCAAGCCGTGCGAGTTCGCCTACGTCCTCAAGATCACCGGCCTGAAGTTGAAATAACCATTTCACTTCCTGATCCCCGATTCTTTTCCGACCCCTGCTCCCCCTCGAATCGAGTACAGTAAAACTCCGGATTCGATCCGTTGCACCGGAGGCAAACCGAGATCGATCCGAGGTCAGGATGTGGCGGTCGCTGGCGGCGTCGAAACGTAGGGGCGTCGCTTGAAGACGCCCGGCTCGGAGGGAACGTCGCCAAGCGTCGTCCCTACACTTCGTTTTTCGCCTTTTAACCCTCGTGCGCCCGCGACACGTTCTCGGCGATGCGTGTCTTGCTCGCCTTCGACAAGTTCAAGGACTCCCTCACGGCACTTGAAGCGTGCGAACTCACCGCCGCCGTCCTGCGGAGCCGCCACCGCGATTGGTCGCTCGATCTCTGCCCGCTCGCCGACGGCGGCGAAGGTTTTGCCGAGATCCTGACCCACGCCGCGGGCGGAACCATGACGCGCCTCCCGGTCACCGGCCCGCGCGGCAATCCGACTGACGCCGCCTTCGGCCTCGTCTCCCTCGACCGCATCCCACCCGCCGCCCGCACCCTCCTCGCCCTCGACCCTCTTCCACTCGCCACGCCCACCCGCCACCCGCCGTTCGCGCGCGAAGCCTGCGTCGCGGTCATCGAGATGGCCTCCGCCAGCGGCCTCGCGCTGCTCCCGCCGGAATTGCGCGATCCGTGGCAGACCACCACGCTGGGCACCGGCCAGCTCATCCGCGCCGCCTCGGAAGCCGGCGCGGCCGGCGTGCTGCTCGGCGTGGGCGGCAGCGCGACGAACGACCTTGGACTCGGTGCGCTCGACGCCCTCGGGCTCGAGTTTCGCACCGGTACGGACGAAAAAAAATCCCCGCCATTCCCCGCCGATTGGGCCGGCATCACCCGGATCGCCGGCGCGGTCACCGGCACGATCCCGTCGATCCGCATCGCCTGCGATGTCACCAATCCCCTGCTCGGCCCGAACGGCGCCGCGGCCATCTACGGACCGCAAAAAGGCCTGAAGCCCGGCGACCTGCGCCGGATCGAGCACGAGGCCGCCCGGCTCGCGCTCATGCTCTGTTCCCACTGTCGCCAACCCGATTCCCTGATGGATGCACCCGGAGCCGGCGCGGCCGGCGGTCTTCCCTTCGGCCTGATGGCCGCCGCCCGCGCCAAGTTGCTGCCGGGCTTCGACCTGGTGTCCGCCTGGCTCGATCTCGAGGCGAAGATCGCCGCGGCCGACCTGGTGATCACCGGCGAGGGTCGCTTCGACGAAAGCTCCCTCAGCGGCAAGGGCCCCGGCGCCGTCGCCGCCCGCGCCCGCGCGCTGGGCAAGCCCGTCCATGTCTTCGCCGGCCAGGTCACCGCCGCCAACCGCGAAGGCCTGCAGCTCCACGCCATCACGCCGGCGGGCCTGCCGCTGCCCCAGGCCTTGCGCGAAGCCGGCGCCAACCTCACCGCCGCGGTGCAAGCGGTATGGTGAAACCGTAGGGCGGGTCCCAATTTTGTGAGATTTGGTTAGAAATCGTTCTCTTTCTCGTTCCTCGTTCTCGGGTTGGTGTCCGGAAGAGAGAACGAGAACGATAAAATCGGATTGGATGTCGACCGAGGACGCACGCAAGGTGCGCCCCTACGCAGCAATCCGTCGCCAACCTGTGAAACGACTCGACGGAGCCAACCGTCACAGCAAAGTCACCTCAGCTCATGCCCGTCCTCCCGCGTAAATTTCCGAACGGCCTGTCCCTCGTTTTCGCCCTCCTCGGCCTGTTCGGCTGCAGCGCCAGCACGCCGGCCCCGCGTCCAGCTCCGCAGGCGGTGCTGCCGTCGATCAACATCCCGCAGCCGGCGGCTCCCGTGGCCCCGGCAGAGCCGTTCCCGGTGATGCTCGGCATCGACGTGCTTGAGTCGCAGGGCTTCGCGGCCGTCCAGGGCAAGCGCATCGGCCTCCTCACGCACCCGGCCGGCGTGAACCGCCACGGCATCAGCACGGTCGATGTGCTGCGCCGCGCGCCCGGCGTGAAACTCGTGGCTCTCTTCGGCGTCGAGCACGGCATCAATGGCGAGTTTCCCGCCAGCCAGAACTACAACGACTATGTCGACAAGCGCACCGGCCTGAAGGTCTTTTCCCTCTACGACGGCAAGACCGGCCGGCCGACCAAGGCGCAGCTCAAGGGCATCGACGCGATGGTCGTCGACCTGCAGGACATCGGCGTCCGCTCCTACACGTTCGCGGTGCGGATGAAGTACGCCATCGAGGGCTGCTTTGAAAACGGGGTGGAGGTGATCGTGCTCGACCGGCCGAACCCGCTCGGCGGCCTCAAGGTCTCGGGCCCCTTGCTCGACGCCAAGTTCATGAGTGGTGTCGGCGCCTATCGCGTTCCCTACGTCCACGGCCTCACGATCGGCGAACTGGCCCGCATGGCACGCGACGAACTTCCGCCCGGCGGACTGGCGGTCTCGGACGCGGCACGCGCGCGCGGCAAGCTCACAATCATCCCCATGCGGGGCTGGCACCGCGCAATGCGCTGGCCCGACACCGGCCTGACCTTTGTGGGCACGTCCCAACTCGTGCAAACCTACGAGGCCACGGTCGGCTACGCGATGGTCGGGCTCGGCTCCAGTTGGAACAAGTTCATCAACCCCGGATTTTCCCACGGCATCGGCAATGAATATCCCTTTCGCGGGCTCGGCTACAACGGCCGGAACACGGACGTGCTCCTTCAGGACCTGAACGCACTGAAGGTTTCCGGCGTGGCTTTCCGCAAGGTCTCCGTGGCCAACAAAACCGGCCAGCCCACCCCCGGCGTCTACGTCGACATCGTCGACTGGGCCGCCTGGGACCCGACGGAGCTCAGCTTCGACCTGATGCGCCTCAATTGCCGCCTGCGCGGCACCAATCCCTTCGCCCAGCTCAACACCGAGAACGCCCGGACGATCAACATCCACGTCGGCTCCTACGCCTGGTGGACCGCCCTCAAGCGCGACGGCGCCAAGGTGGACGTCGAGGGCTTCCTTAAGACTTGGCGGGCCCAGGACGAAATTTATCAGGCGCAATCGCGGAAATACTGGTTATACAATTGAGCGCGCCCTGCGGTGGATTTTCCCTTGCCGCAGTCCCGTCGGAGGGAGAAAACCACCACCACCTTTTCGGTTAACCGTTTCCCCCGTCGATCGCCCTCCATCCCCAGCCTGCCCTCCGTAGCCTTGGCGAAGGAGGGTCCCCCGCCTCCCCATGCCCCGCCCTGTCACTCTCTTCACCGGCCAGTGGGCCGACCTGCCCTTGGAAAAGCTCGCCCCGCTCGTCCGCAAGATGGGCTACGATGGCGTCGAGCTCGCCTGCTGGGGCGACCACTTCGATGTCGACCAGGCCGTCGGCTCCAAGAAATACGTCCACGACAAGTGGGACCTGCTCAAGGCCCACGGCCTGACCTGCTACTCCGTCTCCAGCCATCTCGTCGGCCAGGCGATCTGCGACCTGATCGACGAGCGTCACAAGGCGATCCTACCCCCGGACGTCTGGGGCGACGGCGATCCCGAGGGCGTCCGCAAGCGCGCCGCCCGGAAGATGGTCACCACGGCCAAAGCCGCGCGCGCGTTCTTCGACGCCAAGCCCGGCCGCAAGGGCGGAGATGACTTCCCCGCCGTCGTCAACGGCTTCACCGGCTCGTCGATCTGGCACTCGATCTACGCCTTCCCTCCAACCTCGCAGGAATTCTGGGAAAAGGGCTTCCAGGATTTCGCCAAGCGCTTCGGCCCGATCCTCGAGGCCTTCGACAAGGCCAACGTCAACTTCGGCCTGGAGGTGCACCCGACCGAGATCGCCTTCGACACCGCCAGCGCCCAGCGCGCCGTCGCCGCGGTGAAGGGCCACCGGCGCTTCGGGTTCAATTACGATCCTTCCCACCTCGGCTACCAGGGCGTCGATTACGTGAAATTCATCCGCGCACTCGGCGACCGGATCTACCACGTGCACATGAAGGACGCGTGGTGGGGCCACGGCGACGGCTCCGTCGGTGTCTTCGGCGGCCACGCGAATTTCGGCGACGCCCGCCGGTTCTGGGACTTCCGTTCGCTCGGCCACGGCGACGTCAAGTTCGAGGATATCATCGTCGCCTTGAACGACGTGGGCTACCGCGGCCCGCTGTCCGTCGAGTGGGAGGACATCCGCATGGACCGCGTGCATGGCGCCACCGAGGCCGCCGCATTTGTCCGCAAGGTTGATTTCCCCCCGAGCGCCCTCGCCTTCGACGCGGCGTTCGAAAAAAAGAACCGGTAACAATCCCTTTAGTCCACGGAACACCGAATCCACGGAAAGTCGGAATTTCCTTCGGTGCGTTCTGTGTATTCCGTGGCCAATCACTTCTCCCCATGAATCGTAAACTTCGTTTCGGCATGATCGGCGGCGGGCGCGGCGCCTTCATCGGCGCGGTCCATCGCATTGCCGCCGTCATGGACGGCCAGGCCGAGCTGGTCGCCGGCGCGTTCTCGTCCGACGCCACCCGCTCGAAAGCCTCGGGCGCCGACCTCTTCCTCGATCCGGCCCGCGTCTACGGCAGCTACCAGGAGATGGCCCGCGTCGAGGCGAAGCTGCCGGCCGACCGCCGCCTCGACTTCGTCGTGATCGTCACGCCCAACCACCAGCACTTCCCGCCGGCAAAACTCTTCCTTGAGAGCGGATTCAACGTCGTCTGCGACAAACCCGCGACCTTCAACCTCGCCGAGGCGAAGCAGCTCCGGGCCGTCGTCCGGAAAACGAAAAAGGTCTTCGTCCTCACGCACAACTACACCGGCAACACCATGGTCAAGCAGGCCCGCGACCTCGTGCGCAACGGCGCGCTGGGGGATATCCGCAAGGTCGTCGCCGAGTACCCGCAGGGCTGGCTGAGTACGCTGCTGGAGAAGACCGGCCAGAAGCAGGCCGGCTGGCGCACCGATCCGAAGCGCAGCGGTGCGGCCGGCTGCATCGGCGACATCGGCACGCACGCCGAGAACCTCGCCCGCTACATCACCGGACTGCACATCGACTCGCTTTGCGCCGACCTCACCACGTTCGTGAAGGGCCGCAAGCTCGACGATGACGGCAACATCCTCGTGCGCTTCAAGGGCGGCGCGAAGGGGATCATCCATGCGTCACAGATCAGCGTGGGCGACGAAAACGCCCTCAACATCCGCGTTTACGGCACGAAGGCCTCGCTGGAGTGGCACCAGGAGCATCCCAACGAACTCATCGTGAAGTTCCCCGACCAGCCCCGCCAGATCTGGCGCCGCGGCAACGGCTACGTCGGCGCGAATGCGGCGCGCTTCACCCGCATCCCGGCGGGCCATCCCGAGGCCTACTTCGAGGCCTTCGGCAACATCTACCGCGAGGCCTTCCGCGCGATCACGGCCGAGGTCCACGGCCGGCGCGCGCCGAAGCCCCTCGATTTCCCCACGATCGACGACGGCGTCGAGGGCATGGCCTTCATCGAGACAGTTGTGAAGTCCTCCAAGCTCGGGGCCAAGTGGGTGAAGTTTCCGAAGGTCTGAGCCTGACCCAGGCAGTTGAACGTAGCAGCCGAGCAACCGGGCCGGATTGAAATGCGTGGCTCAAACTCAGCCTCGTCTTTTCGCTGCTACATCCCCGAAGCGATGTGCCCGGCGCGAGTTTCGTGCGTCCAAGTCCACCCGGACGGGCAACAGCCCGTTGCTTCATTGCCCGCGCGCGCGGTTAAGACGTGACCCCTTTTCGGCCTTGGGCCCAACTGACGGCAACGACCAATGCCGACCCAGCCGCCAACAGTGCAGTTTGAACGAAGGGATCTTTGGTTTCTCGTCGCGCTGACAGTCGTCGGCCTCGGTGTGGAGCTGATCGGCATCTACCACTACGGCTACATCGGGCAGGACTTCAATTATCACCGCTACTTTATTCTCACCTTCCCCCGGACCTACAGTTACGTGCTCAGCAATCCAGTCGGCCTCTACTGGTTCGTAAACCTGATTCACAATCATCTCAGCGCAGGCTACACCTTTGAACTGACCGCACTCGCCTTTCTTGCCGGCAATGTGTTCGGGCTCTGGCTGATGTACGGCTTTATCTGGCAGGCCGTCGCCGACCGGCACCTGCGGTATGCGGCGGCGGCCTTCATCACGTTTGTCCCGTTCCGCCTCATTCACGCGGTCGTGATTGCCGCCGATGCGTTCACCATTCCGCTTTTCGCCCTGACCGCGTTCTTCGCCCTGCGTCTCTTCCGGCAGCCACGCAGTCTTTTCTCGTGGACGGGCCTGTCAGCCACCCTTTCCGCGGGCATGCTCTGCAAATATTCGTTTGTCGGCCTGATCCCTCCCTTGGTCCTGCTCATTGTCGTGGCCTTCGGACGGAAACTCGCCCGTGGCGAGCGGCTGCGCTGGGGCCTGACCGGGTTGCTGGCCCTGACCCTGCCGGCAGGGATCTTTTTGTTCGAGATGAAGGAAAGCGCCAGGGTCAACGGTGCCAGTACATCCGGCCACTGGCTGCCCCGGGGGGCGCCCTCCGTCATGCGCTGGCGGGACGTTCTCACGCTGCAAGAAGGTGATGCCGGCGTTCTCGCCGCTCCCGAATATCTTCGCGACCGGGTCTATGAATTCAGGAAGTACAGCTATATGGCACTGCTGCACCTTTCATCGTTCACCGACCTCCTAGGGTATTTCCAGGCGCCCCCGCCAGAGATACCGCTCGGCTGGAGCGGACGGTTGCAGTTTGAATTTTCGCGCCGGCGCGACGCCCTCTCCCTTTCTCTCCAGAAGCTGTCCGTCCGCTGGAGCCTGCCCTTTTCCCTTCTGGCCTTGGCCGGGGTTCTGACGGGCGGGGCGCTGAGCTTGCAGTCTTTGTTGGTGGCAAAGTCCAAACTGCCCGACGCGACTGTCGTGCTCACAGCCCTCGCCGCGGGCTATTATTCCCTGGTCTTCTTCAGCCTGCCCCGGCTGGCCGACCCCTACGGTTCAGGCTATTGGCTGCCGCGCCTGGTTCTGCCCGCCCTGCTGGTTTTCCACTGCCTGGGATTCGCGCTGGTGGATTTTGTCTGCGCGCGGCTGGGACGATGGCCCGCCTGGCCCAAGGCCATCCGTTCCGGCCTGGCCGCCTATACGGCAGTCGCCTGCGTTGTGTTCGTCAGTTTTCTTGTCGGGTAAGCATCCGGAATGGCGATCAACCCCGCCGGAATCCGGGAGACTGCGCGATTCGCGACTTTGGGTAGTTGGTACCTTTCACGCAGAGACGCAAAGACACAGGGGAGAGGCAATTTCACGCAGAGGCGCGGAGGACGCAGAGATCGATTCGGATGCCTTACTCTGCGTCCTCCGCGCCTCTGCGTGAAATTCCGGGTTCCGAGCCCATCCGCCCGTTTTGCTCCGCGGCTAGGCGCTTCTACGCGAAACCGGATCGGAATGCCTATTTCCCGCCCTGGTTCTTCGCCACCCACGCCTCGTACTCCACCCGCGGCATAAAGCGCAGCGAAGCGCTGTTGATGCAGTAGCGCAGGCCGGTCGGCGCGGGGCCGTCGGGAAACACATGCCCGAGATGGGCTCCGTCCACGTTGCTGTGCACCTCCACCCGGCGCATGCCGTAGCTGGTGTCGACAGTCTCGCCGACAAATGCCTGCTCGATCGGCTTCGTGAAGCTCGGCCAGCCGGTGCCGCTGTCGAACTTGTCCCGGCTGTCGAACAAGGGCGTTTCGCTGCACACGGAGAAAAACACGCCATCGGCATGGCTGTTCCAGAATTCGTTCTGGAACGGCGGCTCGGTCCCTTGCTGGCGCGCCACGCGGAATTGCATCGGCGTGAGCGCCTTTCTCCATTCTGCGTCCGTGCGCTGGACCGCGGTCCGGCTCATGTCGATGACGACGTTCGACGGCAGGCCGCAGGCGGATTTCTCGCCGGGCTGACATTGGAGGGCATCCTTGGCGGAAACGGACGGAGTGGTTTTCATGGTGACAAAGACAGCGGCCGCAACGGCCAGCGCGAAAAAAGGGATGAGCAGACGCAATTTCATTCCCGTATTAGAGCAAACAGCCGGGCCGCTTATTCCGTGAATCGCATGTTTCCTGTTTCGCCAAAGTCCCGAATCCCGGAGTATTTGGCCACTGATTGCACGGATGGGCACCGATTGAGGTCCGGCATTTGTGCAATCCGTGCAATCAGTGGCCAAAACTTTCCGAGGCAAAAATTCAGCACCTATGCGATGTGCGAAATCAGGACACTTCCAATCTCCATCCCCTACTCCGCCCGCAGCGGAACCGTGCCGTCGGCAAACTCGGCGGTGAGTTTCTGGCCGGCAAGCACTCCCGCCCGCCGCGGCACCGGCCGATTGTTTTCGTCGCGGATGATCGTGAAGCCGCGGTTCAGGACCGAGGCCGGGCTCACAGACTGGAGTCGCTTCCACAGCGCCAGCAGCCGCTGTGACTCAAGCTGCACGCGGGTCTCCGGCGAATGCCGCGCCTGCCGGGCGCGCGCATCCGCCAGCTGCTGACGGCGCAACTGAAGCGAAGCCCGCAGGGCCGACACCAGCCGGTTGGAAAAATCGTCGAGCCGCAGGTAGCCCTGCTCGATCTGCGCCGTGGGCGTGAGCAGCCTCAGCCGCGAGCGTGCGTGATCGAGCCGTTCTGTCGCCTGCTGCACAGCGGCTTCCACCGCCAGCTTCATCCCGGTCCGGGCCTGCGCCGCGCGCTCGAGGCTGGCCACGAAATGGCTCGTGATCAATTCGGCCGCCGCGCTCGGCGTCTCGGCCCGCACATCGGCCGCGAAGTCGCACAAGGTGAAATCGATCTCATGCCCCACCGCGGAAATGACCGGCACCGTGCAGGCCGCCACCGCGCGCACCAGCGGCTCCTCGTTGAAGGCCCACAAATCCTCCAGGCTGCCGCCGCCGCGGCCGATCACCAGCAGGTCGAAGATCCCCAGCTCCTGCGCCAGCCGCAGCATCTCCGTCATCTCCGCCGCCGCGCCCTCGCCCTGCACCCGGGCGGGCAGCACGACCGCCCGGCCGCGCCAGCCGCGCCGCTGGAGGATGCGCATGAAATCCTGCACGGCCGCGCCGGTCGGCGACGTGATGAAGCCGATCGTGGCCGGCATCGCCGGGATCGGCCGCTTCCGCTCCGCCGCGAACAGGCCTTCCTCCGCCAGGCGGCGCTTCAAGGCCTCGAACTCGCGCTGGAGCCGGCCGATCCCGTCCTCGACGACCGCACGCACGATGAGCTGGTATTGCCCGCGCTGCTCGTAAACCCCGATCTCCCCATAGAGCAAGACCTGGAGGCCATCGCGCAATGCCACGGACTGCCGGGCCGCGTCACCGCGGAAAAGCACCGCGCTGAGCTGCGCGCCCGCATCCTTCAGCGAAAAATAAATGTGCCCGCTCGCCTGCGCCCGCAGGTTCGAGATCTCGCCGCGCACCCAGCCCGGACGGATGCCGCCCTCGAGCAGCGCCTTCACGCGGCGCGTGAACTCGGTGACCGACTCGATCCGGTCGGACGCCTCGGCGAACAGCGTCTCGTCGGGGGATTTCATGCCGCGGCTTTTTTCCGGCCGTAGTGCCGCCGCAAGAGATGCGTCCCCGCCACAATCGCCACGATCAGGCCGACGGCGTACAGCAGCATCTTCCCTTTGCCGTGCAGCAGCGCATCGCCGAACAGCACAAACGCCGCGTTCTGCGGCATGCAGAGGACGAATGACAGGACGAAGAATTTCCCGAACGGAACCTCCCCGAGGCCGAGCAGGTAGTTCTGCACACAGAACGGAATGCCCGGGGTCAGCCGCAGGATGAGGATCAGGTCGGTCGTGTCTCCGGCCTCCACCTTGGGCAGCTCGTAGCCGAGGCGGACCATGAGTTTTTCCAGCAGCGGCCGCAGGGCGCGCTGGGCGAGCAGGTAGGCGAAGACGAAGTTGAACGTGACCGCGACCATGCAAAGCAGCACGACGTTGGTCATGCCGAAGCGCTCGCCGAAAGCCGGACCGGCGGGCAGGATGAACGTCAGCGAGGGCACACCGAACGCCGGCATTATGGCCATGGCGGTGAAAAACGCCACCGGCCCGGCATTGCGAATGGCCTCCACGCCGCGGTCGATCAGGGCGCTGCACTGTGCGATGAGCCCGCGAATGTCGCCGCCACTCACCGCCAGCACCAGCACGGCGAGCACGACCGCCCCGATCACAGCCAGCTTGAGCAACGGAAGCTTCTTCTTTTGTGCCGGGGCGGAGGGCGCGGACATGGGGACAGCCTGTCGCCCCGCGCGCGACACCGTCAAGAACTCGCGATGGACCGGATGCATCTCTCCCTTGAGACGCGCGCCCATCCGACCCTATCGTTCTCGTTCTCGCTCCCAATCAAGCCGAGAACGAGGAACGAGAAAGAGAACGATTCTGCATCAAAGAGAGCGAAGCCCGGACGCTTTCCGTCTCTGCACCCAAGCTTGCCGGACCCGCGGCTCCCCGTTGGACTGGGCAGGCCCATGACCGCCACGCGCTCCCGGCTGCTCGTCCTGTTCGCCGCCCTGGCTTACGGAATTGCGCACTTGAGCTGGTATGCCGGTACGCCGCTCGGTCAGGTGCCGGTGCTGGATGAGCGGGAGAACATGACGCTCGCCGGGCAGATTGCCCACGGCACGCTCCCGTGCGAACCGTTTTACCGCGCGATGGGTTATCCCCTGCTGCTGGCCGGGCTGCTCGCCGGCGGCGTCACGGCGACCCAGCTGCCATTCGCCGCGCTGCTGCTTGGCGTCGGACTGCACGCGATTGGCGCCGTCTTGGCCGCGTGGCTCACGCAACGCTGGTTTGCAGAGGTGCGCGCCGGCCTGATCGCCGGGCTCCTGTTCGCCCTCAACCCCGTCTTCGTGCACGATGCGACGCAACGGCTCGACACCATGCTTGGCGTGGACCTGTTCCTCGCGGGATTGGCCTGCCTGAGGCTGGAGCGTTCCGAGCCGGGGCCATGGCCGCCCATCGGGGCCGGCTTTTTCTGGGCGTTGGCCGTCCTCACCCGCCCTCAATTCCTTCCGGTCTGGCTCATCCTCCCGGCCATCGTGATCTGGCGCCTGCGCACACGGATGGGAATTGCCATCGCCGTCGCCGCCATGGCCGTCGGCGGAAGTCTGTTCGCAGCCGAAGGGCTCTGGCAGCAGGCGGTCGCCGGTGAGTTCCGCATCCTGCCCTGGCAGGGGGCCTACAATCTCTGGGCCGCCAACCAGCCGGGGGCGCATGGCCGTTATTATTTCCAAACCATCGATCTCTCCCATCCCGCGCAGAACGACAATCCCGCCAAACTCGAATCACTTGTCCTCTATGCACGGGAGACGGGGAAATCCACGGCCGACATCGACGCAATGAACCGCCACTGGCACCAGCGATTGGTCACTTATGTCACCCGGCATCCCGCCGCGTGGCTCGGCTTGCTGGCGCGCAAGACCTACGCACTGCTGAACGACTGGGAGCAGTACAACAACAAGACCTATGCCTTCCACAAGGCGCGCTCGCCCTGGTTGCGTTGGAATCCGCTCGGCTGGGGCGTGTTGCTCGTGCTGGCCGTCGCGGGTGCCTGGCGGCTGCACACGGAAGCGCCGTCGGTCGCCGGCGCCGCCGGCTTGGTCGCGGCGAGTTATGCCGCGGGGGTCGTGCTGTCCTATGTGAGCGCGCGGTTCCGGCTGCCGCTCGCCGCCCTGCTTGTCCCCCTGGCCGGCGGCGCCCTCGCCCGGCCGGGGTTCTGGCGCAGCCTCGCGCCCGGCCGGCCGCTGCTCCTCGCCGGCTCCATGCTGGCGGCGGGATTTCTGGCCTTCTCCTTTTTCGACGGCGTACGGGATGCCCGCCCCTTCGTCCAGGACCACCTGCTGGTCGCCCGGGCCGCACAGACCGTGGGCGACGACAACGAAGTCTGGCAGCAGGCCCGCACCGCGCTGGCGCTCGATCCGAGCCGGCGCGATGCGGACGAATTCGCGGTCACCAGCGGATTCAACCGGCAGCTTGCCGCCAATCTGCCCGCAATCGATCTCGCGGCCTGGCACGAAAGCGCCCGGCGCCTGCTGGCCGATGGCGGCGTAGCGGCGCCCGCAGCCCGCGTGATTGCGGCCGCGCTGGAACGTGACGCGGTCTCACTCCGGCTTTTCGCCGCCAACCCCGGCCCATCGGCCGCCGACGCACTCGGGGCCTTGGCCCTCGTCCACCTCGCGAACGAGGGCGAAATCGCCCGGCTGGACAACCTGCCTCTGGAAGAAGGTTCGACGCTGTTTCTGCTGGCCCGGCAGGCAATGGATCCAGCCGGCTTCGCCGCCTGGGCCAATGCGCACCAACCCTCCGGATGGAACGACGCCCTCACTCTGGTACGCGGACGCCTCTTCCCTGAAAGCGTGAAATGAACCACTCCATGCCGACCGGCCGCCATTGTCTTTCGTGCCTGCTCGGATGGCTCCTGTGCTCTGCGCTCTACCTGGGGACGGCCAACGGCGTGGCGGTCAACGACGGGGACCGGAACAACGCCTGGCATCACTACCAGTACCTGGTGGACGGCTTCCTGAGCGGGCACACCTATCTGTCCCGCGAACCGTCGAAGGAATTGCTCGCGCTGGCCGATCCCTACGACCCCGTCCAAAACGTCCACTACCGGCTTTGGGATGCCAGCCTCTACCACGGCAAATACTATCTCTACTACGGACCCACCCCGGCCCTGCTGTTGATGCTCCCATGGAAGGTCATCACCGGCGTTCACCTGCCTCAGCGCCTCGCCACCGGGTTCTTCGCCTGCGCCGGGCTGGGCGCACTGGCGTTGCTCCTGGGTGGCGTCCGCCGACGGTATTTCCCGTCGGCCACGCCCCTGCAACTTTTCTTCGCCGTCGTGATTGCCGGCCACGTTTCCTGGCTGCCGGTCATCTTGCGCCGTCCGGCATTCTGGGAGCTGCCCATCGTGACAGCCGCCGTGCTTTTTTGGTGGAGTCTCTATTTCCTGTGGAAATTCCACGATTCAGGCAGGCGGCTCCGCTGGGCGTGGGCTGGCGGCCTGGCCCTCGGACTGGCCCTCGGCGCCCGACCGACGTATCTTTTCGGCGCACCGGTGATCCTGCTGTTCTTCGCGCTGCCTTTCGATCGCGCACGACCTATCACGGTTTATTTGCGTCGCCTGCTACCGGTCGCCGTTCCGCTGGCCTGCAGTGGATTGGGCCTGCTGGCCTACAATCACCTGCGCTTTGGCGACATCCGGGAATTCGGCCAGCACTACCAGGTCTGGGGCGTGGAATACCGCGGCCTCTCACTTTTCTCGGCAAAATTCATGGGATTCAATGCCTGGCTGTACTTCCTGTCCCTGCCGGAACTCAGTCCCTACTTTCCCTTCTTGCGCACGGTCTGGGTCAACGACCCGCCCGCCGGTTATTTTGGCATCGAGGAAATGCCCGGCCTGCTGTTCACCATGCCGTTCCTGCTGCTGGGCATCGGGGCCTTGGTTTGCGCCTGGCACAGCCGGCGGGATCCTGCCCGGGCTCCGCTTCGGCGCTTGTTGCTGGCGGCGACGGTGGGCGGCGCGTTTATCTGCGCGATCCTGTTCTGCTTTGGAGGCGCCTGCTCGCGCTACATCACCGAGGCCCTGGCCGGCTGGTCGGTGGTCACGGCCGTGGGCTTTCTGGCCGTGTTCGCCCCGCGGGAAAGGACTGCATCTCTCGCCGTCGTCCGCCTGCTGGGCGCCTTGTCCATCATCTGGTCCGTCGCGGGTGTCTGGCTCGCCTCCTTTGAATTCCGCGCCTTCGCCCGCATGAGCCAGCCCGGTGTCTACAACCCGGTCGCTGAAATCCTGAACTATCCCAGCTACTGGGCGGCGCGGCAGTCCGGCCAGGCTTATGGTCCCGTCTCCTTCGACATCCGCCTCCCGGATGCGCCCGCCACCGGCACCGTGATGCTGCTGGCGATGGGCCGGCTCGGCATGATGAACGAACTGCTGATCGACCGCACCGCGCCCGACCAGGTCCAACTCCGCCTGATGGCAAACGAAATTCACATCGTGGAAACCCCCGTGCTGCATCACACGGGTCCCGTGCTGCACGTCGAATGTGACGCCCCGTGGCTCTATCCGCCCGCGGCGCACCCCTACTGGAACGATTATGCCGACGCCGCGGAAAGGGAGCGCCGCCAGAGCGTTTTCGGCCTTCGCATCGACGGCGTATGGTATGCCCGGCGTTCGCCCTGGATCTTTGACGCCACCCGGTTCGAGCCTTTCGTGCGGACCTCCGCCTACCAGCCGGAAGCCTGCGCCTGGATCGAGAATCTTCACCGCAGCAACGGGCATCCATGACGCCGCGGATCAACAGGCGTTCCAGGCCGGCCGCGGTTCTCCCCCCGCATTCGCTCCCGGCCGAGATTCGGCTTCCCCCGTTCACTCTCCACCCTAGCCTGTCGCCCAGCGTGCCATGAAACTCTCCATCGTCATCCCCTGCTACAACGAGTCCAAGACCATCCGGCTGATCGTCGACCGCGTGCGCGCGGCGCCGGTGGCGGACAAGGAGATCATCATCGTCGACGACTGCTCGCGCGATGGCACGCGCGACCTGCTCCGCACCCAGATCGCGCCGCTGGTCGACAAGATCGTCTACCACGAGGTCAACCAGGGGAAGGGCGCCGCCCTCCGGACGGGATTCGCCGCGGCGACCGGCGACATCGTCATCATCCAGGACGCGGATCTCGAATACGACCCGCAGGAATACCCGCGCCTGCTCCGCCCGATCATCGAGGGCAAGGCCGATGTCGTCTTCGGCTCGCGCTTCATGGGCGCGGAGGCGCACCGCGTGGTCTACTTCTGGCACATGGTCGGCAACAAGTTCCTGACCCTGCTCTCGAACATGTTCACGGGCATCAACCTCACGGACATGGAAACCTGCTACAAGGTCTTCCGCCGCGACGTGCTCCGGAAGATCACCATCGAGGAAAACCGTTTCGGGTTCGAGCCGGAGATCACGGCGAAGGTCGCGAAACTTGAGTGCGTCATCTACGAGGTTGGCATCAGCTACTATGGGCGCACCTATGCAGAAGGGAAAAAGATCGGATGGCGCGACGGCTTCCGCGCCATCTTTGCGATCGTGAAGTACAACGTGCTGCACTGACCGGTGTCCGCCCGTCGAACTCGTTCCATTCCCTTGCGTTCCCGCCGCCGCATCCCGCCCGCCGGCAAAGCGACGGCGACCGCCAGCCCGCCACCGCCGGGCTGGAGCTGACGCCCGACGAACCCGGCGGCCTCCATTTCCATGCTCCAGCTGGTGTGCTGCCTCGCGCTTTTCCTCGGCCTCATCTTCGGCTTGGGCCTGCCATTCATCGCGGACCGTCCCCTTCCGGCACCGGAAAAAGTCTGTGCCGCGGCCGCGCTTGGCCTGCTCATCCTCTACGTGTCCGGACTGCTCATCTACTGGACCAACGTCCCGGCCTACGCCTACCGTCTGCTCCCCGTGGCCGCCCTCGTGCTGGTCGGGCTTCGGCGGCGGGCCTGCCGCACACTTTTCCTTGATCCGGATGCACGCGCCATGCTGGGTTCCTACCTCCTCGTGGCGGGCTGGTCGCTGGGATTTCTCGCCCTCGTTCGCAGCTATTCCGGCGCCCGCTGGGTCCTGGACTGGCTGGATCATTATGATCGTGCCCGCTTTTTTCTCCAGCACTGGCCCGTGCACCAGCTCCTTTCCTGCGGCGATCCCCTCGCGGCGCGCCCGCCGTTCGCAAATGTCGTGACGGCCGGATTCCTCGCCCTCGCCGGCGCGGGGTTTCCGAGTTTCCAGATCTTCACCGCGCTGGCCAGCTCCCTTGCTTTCCTGCCGGGCTGGCTGTTCGCGCGGCAATTCGGCTGCGGTTCTGCGCGGGTCCCGGCGCTCTTCACCCTGTTGTACCTGCTCAACCCGGCAGTGCTTGAGAATACCACGTTCGCCTGGACAAAGATGCTCACGGTCTTCTTCGTGCTGAGCGGCCTGTATTTTTTCCTGCCCGCCCTTGCGACCGGGTCACGGCTCCGCCTCGCGTCCGCCTTCGTCCTGCTCGCCGCCAGCTTCCTTGTGCACTACTCGGCAGGGCCCTACGCCATCGCGCTGGTCACCGCCTACCTCTGGTCTCGTCGGCACCGATGGCTGACCCGGGCGTTCTGGTCGGAAGCCATCCTGGGTGCACTCCCGGCGGTCGCGCTCCTCGCGACTTGGTTCGGATGGTCCCTCCTGACTTTTGGTCCGGCGGAAACCTTCCTTTCCAATACATCGGTGACCGAGTCGGGCGTGCGATCACTGGCCGGCTTCGCCGAGGAGAAAGGGCTGAACCTATGGCTGACGCTGGTGCCCCATTTCATCCGGCCGATGGACTATCAATTCATTGCCCAGACGAGCACGCTGGGCCGGTGGCGGGATTATTTCTTCCTCCTTTACCAGGTGAACCTGCCGCTGCTCTTCGGAAGCGCCGGATCCGTGGTGCTCCTCTGGCTGCTCTGGCGGGCGGGCCGGTTAACTGCGCCGGCGGCATCCAAAACGACGCCGCGGACCTTCTGGTGGTGGTTTCTCGCATGCACCATCGTGCTCGGCACGGCGGCGAACGGCGGCATTGATGGCTGGGGTGTGGCGCACCTGTGCCTGCTCAGCCTGCTCGGTCTCGGACTCGCCTACCTCGCGGCCGGGATCGGCGACCTGCCGCGGGGCTGGCGGATTGTCCTCGCAGCAGGGGTCGCGTTGGACTTCGCACTGGGCGTGGTCCTGCAGTTTTATCTCGAGAACCTGACCTTTCCTCCTTCGTGGCTGCAGGACCGGGGCCGGGCGATCATCGCCGCCCACGGCGGGGGCACCTGGACCAACCTGTTGGTCAAGCTGCAGTACCGGCTCGAATTCGTCGGCGACTGGCCCGTGTCGCGCCCGCTGCTGGTCGCACTGCTTGGCGGGTTGTTCGCCCTGGCATTCGTCCGCTGGCGGCGGTCGTCCGCGGTCACCGAGGCGCAAGAGGAATGAAGCCGAGCCCGACCCATTCCCCGCGTGAGCCGGCCTCCGCCTGGATCACCGTGTCGGCAGTCCTGGGTGCGGCCGCGGTCTGGCTCTGGGTTTGCTGGTGCCTGTTTCCGATTCGCGGATGGAATGACGTGCGACTCGCGCCGGTCTTCGGCCTCAAACTGGGGCTGCCCCTCTATCCCGGCGCAACTGGACCTGCCAGCACGTGGATGTACGGCCCGTTGCCGCTGCTATTGCTTTGGCCCGCCACGTGGGCATCCGATGCCCTGCACGCCCTTCTCGTTGCCGGGGGGATCAACCTTGGTATTTCGCTCGGGGCGATCGGACTCGTCTGCGCACTCTGGCCCGCGGCCGGGACCGGTGCGGTAAACCGCCTGCTGGCGTTCGCGCTGTGCGTGGTGATCCTGCCGGCGTCGATGTGGCAGTACCTGCAGGCCGACAATGACGCCGTCGCGCTCGGCCTGCTCGCGAACCTGGTGTTGGTGCTGTCCCCAAGGTCCGCGGGCCGCTGGGGCGCCGCGTTGCTGGCAACAGCCGGCCTGCTGTGCAAACAGACTTCGGTCGGCGTGCCCCTCGCCCAACTGATTTGGCTCGCAGCCACCGAGGGCCGCATGTCGGCGCGGGACCACGCGCTGCGCCTCCTCGCGTCCGGGGCGGCTTGGGCGATGCTTTTCCTCCTGCTGAGCCGTGAACCCCGCGCGATCTGGTTCAACCTCGTACTGACGCCCGGGGCCCTTCCCTGGATCAGCGAACCTTGGGGCCGGCTGTGGGACATGTCACCCTGGCTGGCCGTGGACATCGGTGTTCCGATTGCCGCCTGGCTATGGCTGCAACGCACGGCGAGCCGGCGTGCGCTGGCGCTCCCAATGCTGGCGTGGTTATGCGCCTGGCTCCCGGGTTTTCCCGCGCTCCTGAAGATCGGCGGCACGATCAACAACCTGCAAAGCTTCACGCTCTGGCTTCCGCCGGCGCTGGTTATTGTGCTCGCCGCCGTTGAGCAACGAGCCGGCTTCCGCCCGGTCCGCCTCGCGGCGGCCGGCTTCGCCATACTGCTGTGCACCTGGCGCATCGCACTGCTGCCCGTCCCGCCGTGGCGCCCCCCGGGCCAATTATATCGGGAGGCCGGCGAACTCGCCCGGGCCCGGCCCGGACGGATCTGGTTTCCGTGGCACCCGCTGGTCACGGTCTTCAGCGAACAGCGCCTCTACTCGGTGGAGGACGGACTCTACGTGCGTTTTCTTTCCGGGCGTCCGCTGACCCTCGCCGACGCCCGCGCCCATTTGCCGCCGGGGATGTCGGCCATCGCCCTGCCGCGAACCTCGACCAACTTCGGCGTCGCGCTGAGCCTGCGTCCGCCGGAAGCCACGCGGAATGACATTGGTCTGTGGACTGTTTATTCCTGGCCGGCGCCATCGACTCGCCCTTGATCCAGATTCAGGACCACGATCTGTTCCGGCCAACAAACGCCTTGCTCGTACCAAAATGGCAGCGCGCCGCCACCCTGCAGGCAAAAATTCTGATGCCGACCACCGTCTTTCGCGACGCCTGCTGCCCTCCGGGCCGAAGACCTCCGTTTTGTCCGGCTGCAGCCACATGGCTTGCATCCCGCTTGGTTCAGGACGAAAAGCTCTCCCCGAGTGAACGGCACGCGCAACCCAAACCGATCAAAACCTCGGCGCCATTATGTTCTGCGGTCTTGATTCATTAGGTTCATGAACGCCGCCCCGACCGTCCCGCCACGATTGTCAGTCGTGCTGCTTTTCGTCACGGCGGCGGTTGTTGGCCTGCGCCTGTGGTCGGCCCTGTGCTTTATTCCGCTATCGGGGTGGAACGCTGTGCGCTTGGCGCCTTCCTTCATGCTGCGCTTCGGAACTTCGCCCTATCCCGGCCTGGAGGGCGGGCCGACCACGACCTGGATCTATGGCCCCGTGCCGCTCTTCCTGGATTTGCCGGCGACCCTGGCGCACCACACGGCGGCGGCGCTCCTCATTGCTGGAACGATCAACCTTCTGATTGCCGTGATACCCGCCGCTTTGCTGCTGTTCGCCGTGGCACCGCCCGGCGCCGATGCGACGGCCGGCGATCGTTCGTGGGGACTTCTGCTCTGCCTGGCGTTGTGGCCCAATAGCAGCCTGCAATACCTCCAGCCGGACAATCCCGCCCTCGCGTTCGGGCTGCTCTCGAACCTTCTTTTGCTCCGCCCCCGGCCTGATCCCAGCCGCCCCCCGTTCCTGGCTGCACTCAGCGTCTCACTGGCCGTATGGTCAAAACAGACCACCCTTGGGCTCATCCTCGCACAACTCCTTTGGCTCGGAGCTACGGCGGGCCGGCCCGCCGTGATACGACACGTAATTGCCTGCCTCGGATTCGGACTCGCCCTTGGCAGCGCGTTTGTCGGGTGGTTTGGATGGGATGGACTTTGGCTGAACCTCGTGCGCCTTCCCGGCCGGCTGCCTTACTGGGATAGTATGCTCGACCGCACCCTGGGGCTGTTGCCTCACCTCGCTGGCTATGTCGTTCTTCCGGCGGTTGCCGTGCTTTGGTGCTGGCGCCGCATGCGCCGCAATCCGGCATGGCTGTTGCCGGTCCTCTCGTGGCTTTGCCTCCTGCCCACCAGCCTCCTCTCCATCTACAAGATCGGCGGCACCGCAAATTCGCTGAGCGGATTCCTATATCTGCTGCCCGTGACAGCCCTCTCCGTCATGATCCTCCTCCGCACTCGCTGGCCCCGACCGACCCAGGCCCTGATGGCATTCGCCGTGACGGCCACGGTCGTCGTGCAACTTGCCCTTTCCCCAGCCAGACCGTTGCGTCCGGTCACCGCGCCACTCGCACGGGCAGAATATCTTGCCCACGAGTTTCCGGGCCAGATTTATTTTCCGTGGAACCCGATCGTGACATTCTTCAGCGATCACCGCTTTTATCACGCCGAGGATGGTCTTTATGTGCGATACACCGCGCAGTTGGCGCCGACTCGTGCGTCGGCATTGCGCGACCTGCCTCCCCATTGGTGCATCACCGCCTTCCAAGGGCCCAGCAGCTGGGGCATTGTCAAGAACCTGCAACCGTCGTCAGCGCAGGTTGCGCAATTCGGAGAATGGACGCTGTACTCATGGCCCCTGCCGGTTGAATCGAATGAAAAGCGCTGAACCGCGAAGGCTACGACCGTGCCAAACCTGCTTTCCGATCCAACCTCCAACTATAATCGCCCCCGCAAGGCCAGCCATGCAGCGGTAGTGTATCTGTTTGCGATTTTGTAGTAGGCCGCTTGCTTGCAGGCGCTTTATCCCCGAGCGCGAGCAAGCTCGCAGCCTACCTCAACCGCCGGTGAAAGCGGCAAACTGATACACTACCCATGCAGCACCCCCCGCGTCTTGCATCGACGGGATGTGCTTCACCCGCGTAAGCGCGTTCGGGAGCCCTGGCCGCGAGTGCGGTCGTCCAGCTTTTGGCTGCAAGCGGGAACGGCAGTTTATTCATGATCCCCGGGCTTTTTGGTTTACCGGTCTCGCGCGGTGGCTTTCATGGTAGCGATGCCCTCGGAGCCCTCGCCCGCCATCGCCGTCGTTATCCCGGTCTATAACGAGGAGGCGGTCCTGCCCGAGCTCGTGGCCCGGCTCACAGCGATGTTCGACTCCAACCGCGGGTACAGCTGGTCGGCCATCCTGGTCAACGACGGCAGCCGCGACCGCTCGGTCGAGTTTCTGCTGGGGATCCATGCGAAGGACCCGCGCTTCAAGTTGATCGAGCTTTCGCGCAATTTCGGCTTTCAAAGCGCGCTCACTGCCGGACTCGCCGCCGCAGCCAGTGCCGACGCGGCCGTCACGATGGACGCCGACCTGCAGGATCCGCCCGAGATCATCCCCGCCCTCGTCGCGGCATGGAGTGGTGGCGCCGAGGTGGTCCGCGCCGTGCGGCGGACACGCAGCGAGACCGGATTGCGGCGGCTGGCATTCGACCTTTTCCACAAGCTCTTCAGCGCCCTCAGCGCGTATCCTGTGGAGCCAAACTCCGGCACGTTCGGCCTGCTGGGCCGGGCCGCGCTCGAGGCCTTCAACCGGCTACCCGAGCGCCATCGCTTCTTTCCCGGACTGCGGGCTTGGGTGGGTTTCCCGCGCGCCGACGTGCCCTACGACCGGCAGGAACGCGCCGCCGGCCAGCCGCAGCAAACCCTGCACAGGCTGGTCCGGTATGCAGCCGACGGGATCTTCAGTTTTTCGTATCTGCCGTTGCGCGTGCTGACCATGTTCGGCGTGTTTGTGGCCTGCATGGGCTTCGCCGCGGCGCTGTTCTTCGTTTTGTGGCGTCTTACCGGCAGCGAAAAGGCGCCGACCGGCTTCACGACGGCGATCACGTTCGTACTTTTCCTGGGCGGCATCCAGCTCATCGGCATCGGCGTGCTCGGGGAATACCTCGGCCGCGTCTACGACGAGGTGAAGCAACGGCCCAACTTCATCGTGAAGAAGAGGACCGGCCTTGATTAAGCGCTACCTGCCCTGGGCCGCCCTCACCGGGCTCGGGGCCGTCCTGGCCCTGGCCGGGTTCTGGCTGCTCTTCAGCACCTTCCTGATCTACGATGACGAGGGCTATGTGCTCCTGTCGCTGAAAAATTTTTCGCTGCACGGCAGCCTTTACGACCTCGTCTACACGCAGTACGGGCCGTTCATTTACCTGCTCTACGATGCCCTGCACCGGACGCTGGGCTTCGAGTTCACCAACACGGCCGGGCGCTGGATCACGCTCGTGAACTGGCTCGGCACGGCGGTCGTGTGCGCAGCGCTTGTGGCGCGGCAGACCCGTTCCGCACTCTGGACCGCCTTCACCCTTGCCGGCGTCTTCACCTATCTCTGGGTGATGATCAACGAGCCGGTTCATCCCGGCGGCCTGCTCGCGTTGCTGGTGGCGCTCGGCGCGTGGATCGGGGCCGAGGCCTGGGCCGCCGGGCGTTTTCGAAGCTTCGCGGTGGTGGCGGCGGTTGTCGGGGCGGCACTCACGTTCATCAAGATCAACGTCGGGGTGTTTTTCCTCGGGGCCGCGTTTGCCTGGCTCGCGGTCAACACCACCCCGCCCCGCTCCGCCCGCATCCTGACATGGCTGGTGGCGGCGGGCTGCGAGGCACTCCCGTTCGGGCTCATGCGCACGCTTTTTGCCGAACCATGGGTGAGACTCTTCGCCCTGGTGTTCACCGGCGGGGCGCTGGCTGCGCTCCTGGCCGCACGGGTGGCGGCCCGGCCGGTGATCACGGCCCGCGCGTGGACCTGGTTCGCGGGCACGGTGCTGGCCGCGTCCGCCCTGATCGCCGTCGCCACCTTCGCCCGCGGCACCAGCCTGCGCGGACTCGTTGACGGTGTGGTGTTCGAGCCCATGAAGCATCCAGGGGTTTACTTCTTCGCGATGAATTGGCGCATCGGCACCGGCGTGCTGGCGCTTGCCTCGCTCGCGCTCGCCGCCATGACCATGCGCGCCGGCTGGCAAACGGAGGCCCGGTTCCGCCAGTTTGCCGCGGCTGCGCGCCTCGCCGCGGGCATTGTTTTTCTTTGCACCCCCTTGCAGATCATTCCCACCAGCCTCGCGGCCTGGGGCATGTGCTATGGCGTGACGCTCGCCTGGCTCTTCGTGGTGCCGCTGCGGGACGATGACCGCCACGCCCCCGCCCGCGCGTGGGTCGCGCTCGTGCTGGTCTTTCAGTTCCTGCATGCCTTTCCGGTTGCAGGCACGCAGATCAACTGGGGGACCTTTCTCTGGGTGCCGCTACTGGCCCTGGGATTGCATGATGCCGCACCCGTGTGGCAGGGCTGGCTCGGCCGATGGAATCGCTGTGCTTCGATCGCAGGCACGATCGTGATTGTCGTCGTGACCGTCACGATGCCGTGGCAGCTGGGCAAGATCGGTCGGTCGCATTACCTGGCGAACCAGCCGCTCGGCCTGCCGGGCGCCCGGAATATCCGGCCGACGAATGATATCACCTACGCCGTCCGCATCATGGATGAAAACGTGCGGGCGCACGCCGACATGCTCTTCACCTTTCCCGGGCTCTACAGCTTCAATCTCTGGACCGGCCTTCCCACCCCCACGTTGGCCAACGCCACCCACTGGTTCTCCCTGCTTTCCACCGGACGCCAGCAGGCCATCATCGACCAACTGGCGCAGGCGCCCCGTTCCGCGCTGGTCGTCCAGCGGGACGTGCTGGATTATCTCGCCAAGACCGGCTTCGCGACGGTCGGACCGCTCCACGACTGGCTGATGGCGAACTACGAGAGGGTCATCTCCCTCGACGGCTACGAACTTTGGCTGCCACACGGGCGGCGGATCGCACCGCTTTCCACCGCCCGTCTTCTGCCGGCAAACGCCGCCGGCCAGGAACTCGTCGTGACCCTCGCCGCTCCCGCCCGTCCGGTCGCCCGGATCGAGCTCTGCGACTACGACGCCCCGGGACTGGCCCTCTACAATTTTGACGACGCGCACTCGGTCATGACTTTGCAGCAGATCACCCTCGAGGACATCCCGGTCAAGGCGGACGACTCGGTTCGGCTGCCGCTGACATTGGCCGGACCGGCAAGGCTGACACTGCACTATCCGTCCACCGTCACTCACGTGGCACGCGGCCACGGGCTGATCGTGCTGCGTGATGCATCAGGCACCGTGGTCGCCGAGGCCCGAGTGCTCGACTAGGGAGTGTCTTCAAACCCCGGATTTGACCGCTTTTCAATCATCATGCGGCGAACTGGGCTGTTGAGGACGAAACCTCCCGGTCGCATTCGGACAGCAACCAGGAAGTCGCTGTCCACCACCAAATCGCAAACCGGGCTTGAAGACACTCCCTGGAGCTTTTCGGTTTAGCCGGACGCAAAAATGCAGCGCGGAAAACGAGCGATAGGCTGCGAGCTTGCTCGCGCGCGGATGTTTGAAAATGCCTGCAAAGCGGCGATCTGTCGATGCATCCGACTAAATGAAAAAATGTCCTAGCCCCGGCGGCGCGCGACCAGCAGCAGGCTGACCCCGAAGGGGAACGGCACGCGCACCTTCGCGAGGCCGACAAAGATCGACTGCAGCAGGCCGTTGAGCCACGGCGGCGGCACCTTGTCCTCTGTGCGCGCACCGCCGGCAGTCGAAGCCACGCCGCGCCGCGCGGTGAGGCGTCGCCACTTCCGCACCAGCCAGACGGCCGGATAAACCACCACGTTCGTGTAGTTGACGTACAGCAGCTCCCATTGCCCGGCGGGAAAAAGCGCGCGAAGCTGGGCGCGATGATAACGACGGTAGTGATGCAGCGCTTCGTCCCAGTCGCTCCAGAGCGCCATGCTCGCAGGCACGGTCACGACGGCCAGCCCGCCGGGCTTGAGAAGACGGTGGAAGCCCTGCACGACCGCGGCGTCGTCCGGCACGTGCTCCAGTACGTCGAGAGCCGTCACGTAGTCGAGGGAGCCATCGGGCAGCGGTACCCGGTCGCCCGCCAGGCTGAGGATCTGGTCGGCCCGGAACCGGGTGCGCAGCAGCCGCAGCGCCTCCTCGTGGTCGTCGAGTACGAGAACCCGGCAGTGCGGCTGCATCTCGAGCGCAAAACGCCCCGTGCCGGCGCCGCAGTCGAGCAACACCTGCTCCGACCGGGGCGGTCCGCAGCGCTCCAGCCACCAGCGGACCATCACGCGCTTGCCCGCATAGTACCAGTGGGCGCGCTCGACGGCATCGAGGTTGGCGTATTCTTCGGCGTTCATGGGCGCGGCGATTCGTCCTTGAGGCAAGGGTCGGTTCCGGGCGATAGTCTGTCCACTTTTATTCGTGAACGCCCCCACGCCCACTGCGCGCCAGCTGCCTTCCGTGCTGGTGACCGCGCTCGTGACCGTGCTGCTGGCGCTGCAATGGTGGATGGGCGTCTCGGCCACGGAGGACACTTGCTCAACCACGGACGAACTGGCCCACGTCACCGGCGGCCTGTCCTACTGGAAATTCAAGGACTTCAGGCTCCAGCCCGAAAACGGCAACCTGCCCCAACGCATCGCCGCGCTGCCCTGGCTGCTGGCCAGCGCACGGATGGACACGACCGACGCGAAGTCGTGGGGGACCTCGAACGTCTGGATCGTCGGCCACCGCCTTTTCTACGAGAGCGGCAACAACACCGATTACCTGCTGCTCCTCTCGCGCGCGACCATCGCGCTGACCGGCGTCGGCGTCGGCCTGCTGATTTTCTTTTGGTCGCGCAGCCTGTGGGGCGACGCCGGCGGCCTGGTGTCGCTCGGCCTGTACGCGTTTTGTCCGAACTTTCTCGCCAACGCCCCACTGGCCACCTCGGACGTGACCATGACGCTGGGGCTGCTCGCATCGTGCTGGGCGTTCTGGCGGCAGACCCGCCGGTTCGACTGGAAGACGGGGCTTGCGAGCGTGGGTATTGTCGCCGTCACCAGCGCGGCCAAGCTGTCCTTCGTCGGTCTGCTGCCGATGTTCGGACTGATGCTCGTCGTGCGGCTGTGGTCAGACGAACCATTGGTCGTCGCCCTCGGAACGGTCCGGACTCTTGCTACGTGGCGGGAAAAGCTGCGGGTCTTCATCGTGGTGGCGTTGGTGCACGCGGCCGCCATGTGGATCGCGATCTGGGCTTGTTTTGACTTCCGTTACTCTCCGGTCGGACCCGGCATGCCGGAACAGCTCCAGTTTTTTGCCGCATGGGAAATCGTGATGCCGGCCCATGGCTTCTGGCATTATTTTTTCAGCGTGTCCCGGGGCGTCCACCTCCTGCCCGAGGCGTTCCTGCAGGGTTTCGCCTATTTCTTGTATGCGGCGGCGGAACGCGGCGCCTTCCTCAACGGTGAATACTCGAACACCGGCTGGCTGCAATTTTTCCCGTATGCGTTTGTGGTCAAGACGCCGTGGCCCCAACTGCTCGCCTTTGCCCTGGTCGTCAGCTCAGCCTTGGGAGCCTGGTGGCGCGCCGCCCAGAATCACGCCCTGTGGGTGCGGATCCGTGGCGACCTCTACCGCGTCGCCCCGCTTGTCATCCTGTTCGCGGTGTACTGGGCCTTCTCCCTGACCAGCCATTTGAACATCGGGCTGCGACATATCCTGCCGACCTACCCCGTGCTCTTCATCGGCGCGGGATTGCTCGCGCGACCGGCTGCGCGACGCTGGCTCGGTGGCATCGCAGCGGTGCTGGTGTTCTGGCTTGCCGCCGAGTCGATCAACATCCGCCCGCATTACCTCGCCTACTTCAACCGCCTCGGCGGCGGACCGGAGAACGGCTGGCGCCACCTCGTGGACAGTTCGCTCGACTGGGGACAGGATCTGCCCGGACTTGCGGCATGGCTGAAACGCGAACGCCGCCCGCGCGAGAAGGTTTACGTGTCCTATACCGGCAGCGGCGACATTGATTATGAAGGCATCCGCGGCCGCGAGCTGGCGTTCATCTACAACTTCGACAAGCCGCGAACATGGTTCGAACTCGGCCCTGGGCTTTACTGCGTCAGCGCCACGATGCTCCAGAGCACCTACAACGGCTGGCGTGGTCCCTGGACGCTGGAGAAGGAGCGCAACTACGTGGCACTGCGCAAGATCATCGACACGCCGGCTGCAACAACCGTCAAAGCCATCCAGGAACGAGCCGTACAGCTTAATACGCTCGACCAGCTGCGTATGGCGCGCCTGAACCAGTATCTCCGTTTGCGTCGGCCCGATGGAGTCGTCGGATACAGCATTTTTGTGTACCGGTTGAGCACCGAAGAGGTGCAAGCGGCGGTGTACGGTTCCATGGTCGATCTCGCCTCCGCGATGGAGCGCGCCATCACCACTCACGACAATTAAGTAGCTCAGGGCAGCTGCTTGAACCAGTGGTCAATGGCCTCGGCGTCGCTCTTCTTGACCGCCGATTTCATCGCTGGCGTGAGCGAAATCGCCTTGCCACGGCGGACGGCCCAGGCCCTGGCTTTTTCCTCGTCAATCGCCACCACCCGGCTGATCCGGATCCGGTAGACCGGCGAGAAGGTCCGCTCCGCCACGGGCTCCAGCTGGAATCCGTCACCGAGATCGTCATCGACCGACGGGAAGTTGGTGCCGTGGTCAAAGTCCGAGCCCATGCGCTGCACGACAAAGAAGTGCCGGAAGCTGTGATTGCGGAAATGGAAAAGATAGTTGTCGAGGCGGCCGACGACCACATCGACCGTGATACTGCTCTTGCGATGGATGAACCATTGCAGGCCGGAGCCGGTGTCGATCGCGAGCGCGGATTCGTCCCCGAGGCTGTCGATGTAGTCCGACAGCCAGGCATTAGTCCGCGCGGCGAAGTTCTCCTGCCCGTAACGGTGCATCGCTACGCTCGGGATGGTGAAGCCCAACACAAAAAAACCGCAGACCGCGCTGAGCACACGCCACCGGGCCGCATGGGCGATCAGCCGCGGGAAGACGAATAGGAACGCCAGGATCAGCAGCAGGTGGGAAGGCAGACTGAGCCGCCGGATGATCGGGTCGTCAAACTGGCCCCAGAAATAGCAGAGCATCAGGACCGTGTGGACCAGCAGGCCGACGACAAAGACGCAGAAAACCGCCTGGGCCGGCTGGTTCAGGAAGATCGTCCGGTGTTCGCGGTAAAGCGTCAGCACGAAGAACCCCACACCGGCCACACCCAGCAACGTCACCAAAATCGAGTTGGGCTGGGTGCCGTCCAGGCAGAGAAAGTAATTCATCGCATGGCCGACGTTATCGTAGAAAAAGCGCGGGCTGAACGGAGTGTCAGCCCCAGGTCCGTCGGCCAGCTGCCACGAGGCGCTCGCCAGCTTGAACACGTTGAAGTGCAATGGCACGATCACAAGCAGCAGAGGAGCCACCATCACCGGCCAAGAAAGATCGACGGCTCGGCGGCGCCACCACACGTAGAGAATCACGATCCCCACTGGCATGATGAAGAGCGCGGACTCATACCGGGTCTGCGCGAGCAGGATTCCTGCAAGGATGAAAGCACCCGTGCGGTCGGTATCAGGCTGCTCGGCGTAGCGCATGCCGAGCCAGAGCGTGGCGAGGATCATCACCAGGTTGAGCAGCTCGAAGCCACTGCTCGCCACGTTCTGGTGCACCAAGGGGATGGACACGATCAGGAGCACCGCGGCCACTCCCGCCGGCAGGCCGCCCAGACGGCGTCCCGTCAGGAAGACCAGGGTCATGAATACCACCGACAACAGCGCGTTCAGCACGAACGCGTTGCCCACACGATAACCCGTCAGGTCGTGCACGAGCGAAAGGAGAAAGGGGAAAAAAAGCGGGCGCTTGTCGACGTAGATGTGCAGGGCCGTGAAATTGCCCGCCAGGTCGTAGCCACGCACCATGGCGGCCGCCTCCCGCTCGAAATGCATGCGCATCGCCGTGTCCTGCAGCACCACCTCATCCATCACGATCTTGAACTCGTGGCGCTCGTGCACATGCAGGAACGCCGTCGCGCCGAGCACCAGCGCCGCCGGCCAGAACCACACGCGCCAGTTTTTCACGGCAGCTGCCGCATCGTCCCGCAGGCTTCGCCACAAACACACGGCGAAGAGCACGACCACCGTCAGGATTTGCCAGTAACCGTACCTTTGGACCAACCCCACCGCCACCTCCGGCGCATGGCGAAAGCTGATGAACCCGAATACCACCGCCAGTGCGGCGATCAACCCGAAGAGAATGCCCTTGCGAAGCATAAAAAAACCGCCCGCTTTTCAACGGGCGGTTCGATTTTAAAAACCGAAGGCTTACTGCATGTAAGTCAGCGTGCGTGCGCCGGCAATGCCGGACACGATCACCGGATTGCCCTGGGTGAAGTTGAGCGGATAGCTCTCGTTCGCCACCGTGGCCAAGGCCTTCACGTAGGCCGAGGAGCCAACGAGATCCGCGATGGCGGCAGTCGACGTGCCGTTCTCAAGGAAGTACTGGTCGGCGGCGGCACCCAGCTGGCGCATGTTGTTCAACACGGCCTTGTCCTGGGAGCTCGAACGGACCTTCTGGAACGCAGGAATCGCCATGGCGGCCAAGAGGCCGATGATGACGACGACGATCATGATTTCGACAAGGGTGAAGCCCTTGGTGGATTGGTTTTTGGTCTTCATGGGACTGATTTATCTATTGGATTATGTATGATACGCGCTGAAGCAGGAACATTCGATTGAGTTGCAAATCCGTGGCAGTTACAAGCATTTTGTGCGAAATTTTCCATGTGCCGAAATGATTCCAAAATCGAAACCGCGCCTGATGTGTACAGTCGATTCGCAATGAAAATCTGTCGGTATGGCTATGATGAAAAATAAGGCCGCGGGGCCATTTATAAACAATTATTCTATAATAGTTTATGCGAATCGGGACGGGCTCAAAGAAATTCGGGATTCGCATGGCAATTGATCGACCGTTTCAAAGCTCCTTTGGGACGGCAGCAGGCGATCGTTGGACGCTCTCCTCCCTAGTTCGAATACGTCATCGTGCGGGCGCCAGCTATACCTGAGACGATGATCGGCATGGCCGCAGTGTAGTTTGTCGGATAGGTTTCACCCGCCACGGCGCTGAACGACTTAACGTACGCCGCCGATCCAACCAAGGAAGAGAACAGGACCATGCTGGTGCCTTTTTCCGTGAAATATTGATCTGCAGCGGCCGCCAAGATTCGCATGTTGTTGAGGACCGCCTTGTCCTGCGAAGCCACCCGGACCTTTTGGAAGGCGGGTATCGCCATCGCGGCCAAAAGGCCAATGATGACCACAACGACCATGATCTCAACGAGAGTGAAAGCTTTGGGCTCGGTGGTTTTCGTAAACGTCTAGGAATGCACCTACTCCAGCCTTCAGCAGCACACAGTGCGGTGCAAAGCATTTTTGGTGACACTTACTTCTTCGAAGCCCTGGGCCGGGGCTTCGTTTTCTTCGGCGACACCGCCCGCTTTCTTGCCGGCTTCGGGGCCGTTGACGGGGCCACCGCTCCCAACAAGGCCGGCACCGGCACTTCGATCGCGTCCTTCCAGAGGCTCTCAAGGCGGTACTTCGCCCGGTTTTCCGCAGTGAAGAGATGAACCATGATCTCGAACGTATCGACCACGGTCCAGCCGCTGTCCGGCGCCGTTTCAACGCCGACGATGTGCGCATTCGCCGCATCCAGCACTTTTTCGATTTCCACCCGCAGGGCCCGTAGATGCGGCTCGGATGTACCCGTCGCGAGCACAAGATAGTCCGTGATCGATGACTGCCGGCTGATGTCCAGCACACGAAGATCCTCAGCCTTTTTCTCGGCCAGCGCCGCACAGCAGAGTTTCACGAGCGCGAGCGGTTTGGTCGGAGCTTTCATTCAACGGTAAAGATTCTTCTGCTTGATGTAGAGGATCGCCTTGTGCGGCACAAAATAGTCGAGCGCTAGGTCGCGCTTCACTCGGTCCCGGAGCTCAGTGGAGCTGATCGCGAGCAAATGTCCATCGCAACGGTGCAGGCGCAGGCCCGGACTCATCGGCGTCGCCTTCACTGGATAGCCCGGACGTTCGAGGAAAATGAATTCCACCAGTCCGGCCAGTTCGCCAATGTCCTTCCAGAGGTGCAGTTTTGGCAGCTGGTCGCCGCCGATGATCCAGTAGAGCTCATCGTTGGGATAAAGCTCCCGGAAATGCCGCGCCGAATCGATGGTATAACTGACGCCGCCACGGCGCAGCTCGTGGTCGGAAATCTCGAAGCGGCGGTCCCATTCGATCGCCGCGCTGAGCATGGCCAGCCGGTCCTCGGGCGACGACTGCACATCCCTCGGCTTGAGCGGGGCTTGGGCGGCCGGCACAAAAATGAGCCGGTCGAGCTTGTGCTGCTCGTACGCGTCCTGCGCCGCGAGCAGGTGCCCGAAATGCACCGGATCGAAACTTCCGCCAAGAAAACCTATTTTCACAAGGGGGCGAAAGTGCCGCACGGCGCCACTGCCAGCAAGGTTCAATTCCGCCTGGTCCAGGCGGAAGGCATGGCGCCTGATCGCGGTGAAGATTGACGCTCGAACCAGCCCGCTTGAATGTCGACACGCTGCGCCTGCGCCCGGGTGGCGGAATGGTAGACGCTGGGGACTTAAAATCCCCTGACTCAAAAGTCATGCGGGTTCGAGCCCCGCCCCGGGCACCATATGAGCTGGTTTCTAGTGTACTTACAAAAGAGGAATTCAAATCTCAAAAAAGCCGAGTAAGGGGATTTTTTCGATTTGTTGCCCATTTTTTCACCATCATCTGCAAAGCGGACATAGCGGACATTTTCGCGGTTTCGTTCGTCCATACGACGCCCAGATCGCTGATGGACAGGTTCGCTTCGCCACGTCGTTGGAGAATCGGTGCCTTCGCACAGAAGCTCGCGTCATAACGGCGGCCCTTGCGGCGTTCCTGCTTGGAAGGCGACCTATTGACAGGCGTGAGTAATGTCGCTGCTCCATCCAGTCACCATTCTTTTTCTTCAACTGCTGCTTATTCTCGTTTTCTGCCGTGGCGCCGGCTGGGCCGCGTGCCGCGTCGGTCAGCCGCGCGTCGTCGGCGAGATGATCGCGGGAGTTCTCCTCGGGCCTTCGCTCTTCGGGCTGGTCGCACCCACGGCGCAGGCGTGGCTCTTTCGCTCCGACTCGCTGCGTCCCCTCTACATGATCGCGCAGATTGGCGTTAGCCTCTACATGTTTCTCGTCGGCGTCGAATTCCGCACAGAGGTTTTTCGCGCGCGTGTGCGAGGCGCACTGGTAGTGTCGTTTGCAGGCATGGCCGTGCCGTTCCTGATGGCCGTGGCCCTGACGCCGTGGTTCTGCGGCATGCCCGGCCTATTTGCGCCGAAAACCACGCCGCTTATTGCCACGCTCTTTCTCGGCGCGGCCATGGCGATCACCGCGTTTCCCGTGCTCGCACGGATCATCCATGAACGCGGACTCACCGGCACGCCGCTCGGCACACTCGCGCTCTCCGCCGGCGCGATCGATGACGCCGCCGCGTGGTGCCTGCTCGCGGTCGTGCTGGCACTTATCAACGGTAGTGTGCTCGGTGCCATGACCGTGATTGTTGGCGGACTCGTCTACGCCGTCATCACGCTCACCCTCGGTCGCGAGCTCCTGGGCCGTCTGGCAGAACAAACTGGTCGCGCGCAGCGGCTTTCCTCGCCGATGTTATTTCTGATCCTGGCGCTCGTCGCATTCGGCGCTTGGGTAACGGACTTTATCGGGGTCCATGCCGTCCTTGGCGGCTTCCTGATCGGCGCCGCGATGCCACGTGGTTTGCTCGCCAGCGAACTCCGCCGGCGGCTTGAACCGGGCGTCGTCGTGTTCCTTGTGCCGGTGTTCTTCGCCTTCGCGGGGCTGAATACCAAACTCGGACTGCTCGGTGGCGGCGGTCTGTGGCTCGTGGCGACCTCGCTCTTGCTCGCTTCGATCATCGGCAAAGGCGTCGCCTGCTGGGCGGCGGCGCGGCTTACCGGCGAGGAACCGCGCACCGCCTGGGCGATCGGCACACTGATGAATGCCCGCGGTTTGATGGAGTTGCTCATCGCCAACATCGGATTGCAGCAGGGCGTGATCCAGCCCGCGATGTTCTCGATGCTGGTTTTGATGGCGGTGTTAACAACCCTGATGACATCGCCGCTGCTCAAGCGCTTTCATCCTGCAATGGTCGCCGGGACGCTCGAACCCAAATCGGGCATTGAGCGATTCCCACGGTGAACGCGTTACCGGAGATTCGCTTGGATCGGTCACATCGACCAATATATCGCGCGTCCGTCGGCGCCCAAAATGTGTCTCAACTTACGCGAGAGTCGGCTTGGTTTTGCGGGTCCGACCAATCAGCCATCCGATCACTATTCCCACCACCGCTGCGCCAATGCCGACCCGCATCGCCGTTTTCTTTACCGCGATGCCAAGAACAGGGTTATCAAAAATATTCGCCGAAACGTGGACCGCCGCCATCAGCCAGCGGCCGTTTTCGCGAACAAACGTGGCCGTCCAACGACTTTTCAGAGTCACGTTGGTGCCGTCGACAAATTTGAAGTCCTGAACCAAGTCACCGAATACGACGCCGGTGTTTTTGTCGTTGTAGAACGTGGTGGGCTCATCCGCGGTGAGATCGGCCTTGGCGCTCTCAACCTGCTTCGTATCGCCCTCGCTCATTTTCTTCATAAAGGCGCGGACCCCCTCCGGATGACGTGCGACCTCGGCATTCTGCCACGTTGCGACGACATTGGGATGCAGGTTGCGCAAAAACCCATCATAGTCGCGCTTGTTAAACGCTGTGAGGACGGTGTCTTTGATGGCGCGCAATTCTTGATGGGCTGCGTCGTCGGGACTTGCGGTCACGCCTTGAGCGAAAAGGGCCGGAGTTGAGAAAAGCACACCGCTAACAAAGGCCAGGAAGGTCAGTCGTTTTTTCATATTGGGCGGATTGAGGCTCGGGAGCCGGATTTTTGACGCAAAAAAAGGTTACGATTCTGCCCCGTTTGGGGTCTTGCCAGCGCTCAAGGCACTGGCACATCGCTCCGAGACGGCGACCAGCCATTGGAAATATTCCACCAACGCGCCGTCTGCTGCAATCATGCGAGACGGGTTATAGCGGACACCCACCAGGCGCATGGCGTCGGAAGAAAGGAATCGGGTGATAAATTTATGTCGGATTGCCACGCTCGCGCGATCAAGCAGCGCCCGTCCGATGGCGCTCGTGCTGCGACGTTTCATCGCCATCACCCGAACCAACACCCGGCCCTCCGGAAGCGGCATCGTCACGATGAGACCGTAACTGCGTGTGCGGCGAAAGGTGGCGGTGACAAGCATCATGTTTCCGCAGTAATCAGTCACTGACAGCGAAACTTCGTCGCCGGCAAGCAGACGGGTAAGCCGGTCCTGCAGCGATGACCCCTTGACCGCGAAGCGTGCCGAGGCTCGCCGTGAAAACGGGCCGGGACAGTCGACCGCCGGTTCGCCCAGCATGTGTCGATCGTGCGAAGCATTGAAGTGCTGGGCATCAAAGGCGTTGGCCCCAATCATGAACCACGGGCAATCGACGATCGCTTCGTAGGGATCGCTGCAAATGAGTTCTGCGGGATCGACGCCGGCATAAAACGGCAGGGGAAACAACGCCTGCCGACCGTTGAAAACATAAAGTTGACCGTGCCGTTCGGCGAAGGGATAGCTGCGCTGCCGAGCAAATGCGGGAATCTCCGCTCCGGCCGGAATGCGGGTGCAGCGACCGCCGACATCGTATTCCCAGTTGTGGTAAGGGCATTGCAGCTGTTCACCTACGACTCGGCCGCAACCTAAATCAGTTCCAAGATGAGAACAGCGCGCGTCGAGCACCGCGAGACGGCCGGATGTCGTCCGAAAGGCAACCAGCCGCTGACCAAACAGATCGCGCGACTTTGGACCAGCGGCAAGTTCGGAAATGGACCCGAAAAGATACCACGACACCGGAAAGGCCGGAAATTTCGAAATCGCCGGGGCGCCATCGGCAGACACCGTCTCACCAAAAATCGAAACTTGGGGTGACGGCGTCATGAAGACTTTGCGCCAGGCGGGAAAGGGTCGTCAGTTAGAGTCACGAGGCGCAGATTTACCTTAACTTGGTCGGGAGCTTATGATCGGCCTCCTCTTCGTCGAGAGGGAACGACGCTCGTCGTCGCCAAGAAACCTCGCGCGCCATTGCCCTTGTCGGGAGAGATTGATTTTAAGTGACCGAACCGATCCGGGCCGCTTTGTTGAACATTGTTGAAGCGCACAGCGAAGATCACGCCGAAGCCCATGCCTCGCCCCGAAAAACCATGCTTCCGGTGACGACGATTCCTTCGGCGTGGAGCGGTTTCGACGATTGTCCCTCCTCTTGGTTCTATCTTGGCAGCAGGGCCGAACTTGCCCGTGGCCCGATTGGCTACGAACTCCCGGCGGGGCGCAAATTCGTGGGCTATCTAACGGCTGACGGAAAGCCGGCGGTGTTGGCCGCCCGGTGTGCGCACATGGGAGCGGATTTGACAAAAGGGTGCGTGCACGGAGATCGCATCGTCTGTCCCCTCCACGGCTGGGAATACGGCCCGGATGGACTGTGTCGTCGTATTCCGGTGGGTGATGAAAAAATTCCCGCGTTTGCCCGACAAGCTTCATTTCCGGTCGAGGAGCGCTGCGGCCACATCTTTTTCTTCAACGAAGCGAGGCCGAGATTTCCGCTGCCTTTTTTTCACGCCACCGAACCCGGGCATTTACGTCCGGCCCGAGCGTTTGATTTTTGGGACGATGTGCCGTGGTTCTACATCGCGGCCAATGGTTTTGATCTGCAGCATTTTCGGTCCGCTCACGATCGGACGTTGATCAAGGCCCCCGAGGTGGATTTGCCGCATGCCTTTGCGCGAAGGATTAAGCTCACCTTCAAGGTCACCGGCACCTCGCTCGCGGATCGGATAACCCGGATTTTCGCCGGACCGGAAGTGAAAATGACGCTTACTGCCTGGTGCGGGACTCTCATTTTTGTGACCGCGGAATTCAAGCGGACGACCAGCTATGGGTTGATGACGGTTCGGCCTCTCGATCAAGGGCGCACGCACGCGCGCGTCATTGTCTGGGTGCGCCGCAGCGACGGTCTGCTCGGTCAGCTGTTGATGGACCCTATTAATTCGTGGCTGCGTCGCTGGTTTGTCCACCGATTCCTGAGTGCGGACATCGGACGCATGACCGGAATGCGGCACGACCCTGATCGGTTGATCGGCGCGGACAGTTTTTTCTCAGACTATATGGAATGGCTTCGACCTGTTCACCGGTGAGCCGCGCGAGGGTCGCTAACATCATGCGGGTCCGCAACCCATCGATCTTGCCGAGTTGAACGCAAAACCGCCAACGCTCCTGAGCCCGAAGCGTGCACTGCTGCCCGGCGATGATCTATTGCTGGCAAACGCAGCGGCTTGGGAACCGGCGGTTCTATTTACCGACTTGTCGGTCGAGCGCCTTGCCGCCATCGCGGCAACCCAAGGGGTGGATTTGGCCACAGCGATCCTGCATGATCGCGCGTTGAAGGCGCCGGGAAACGCGAACTTTCTCCGCACTCTGAGATCCGGCATTCCTGCTCCCATGCGCCCGGACGTGATCGGCATCGTGCCCGGCGCCTTTCACGGTCAGCACAAGCATACGGGGGCCGACGGGGTCACACTCGCGGAGACGCTTCGCGGCCTAGCGGATCGAATCGAAGTTTTGCCGGTCAAGAGTTTTGGGCTGCTCGACGAAAACGCCGCGACCATACTTGACTGGCTTGAGGCCAATTCCGGGAGCCACATCGCCCTCGCCAGTATCAGCAAGGGCGGTTCAGACGTGAAGTGCGCTCTTGCCTCACCGCGCGCGAGCCGGGCCTTTGAGCGTGTTTCCGCTTGGGTGAGCGTAAGTGGAATCGTTCAAGGCACGCCCTTGGTCGCGTGGCTGCAGGCGCGCCCATTTCGCTCAGGGGCCTTCTCGCTGCTCTTGCGGCTCCAAGGTCACCGCGCTGCTGCGGTCGGCGAACTGCGGCGCGGGCCCGATTCGCCGTTGGCGCTCTGGCCGAAATTACCGCGACATCTTCGCGTCGTTCACATCTGCGGGTGTCCACTCAAACGGCACCTGCAACATCGATGGGCTCCCCGTGGTTATGAGCGAATCGAGCCCTTAGGCCCGAATGATGGTGGCGGTATTCTGCTCGGAGATCTAGCGCAGCTGCCGGGAGTCATTTGCCCGGTGTGGGGCGCGGATCATTATTTTCAACCGTCGTGGGATTCGACACCCCTCCTCCGCGCCATCGCGTGTGCCACGCTTGCGCCGGACGATGTTCGCCAGGCGAACCAGTCGGCCAAGTAGCCGACGATTCCTCCCGCCAGCAAATCGATCGCGTAGTGCTGTCGCGTGGCAATGGTCGCATATAAGATCAAGCCGGCCCAGAGGACGGCCGTTGCGATCGCCATCCGCGACAGGTCGCGCCCAAAGATCCGCCATCCGAGCGCCGCTAAATATATGAGAAACGCCGCATGCAGTGACGGGAAAGCGTTGAAGGTTCCGTCATAACTCAAGAGCCATTGCATCGAGGCGTTGGTTGCGGAGTCTGGCGGTCGCGGCGACGCCACGGGGAAAACCAAGAACAGGATGAAACTGACCCCGCACATGAATCCGAGCCCGCGAACGTAACGGCGAAGCCCTTCCCGCGAATCGAGCAACCAAGGAAGCGGGCTCACAAACAAGAACTGCGAAAGATAAATCCATACCCACGGTTCGGGCTGAAATGGAATTGCGCGGTCGAACCAGGTTTGCGGCGGCACTCGCACCGGAAACACCGCATACCGGCCAAGCAGGGAGTAGATCGCCCAAAAGGAAAGATTGAGTGTGACCGTGAGCAGCAGTTTCAGCCGCCAGTGCGCTTCAAGTCGGGCCCACACCTCAAGGAATGATTTTCCCGGCGTGCTTGTTTTCCACGCGCGTCGGCGCCAATCGTGGCCCTCGCCACATTTTCAAATATGCGCTTAACAAAAAGCCGCGCCTCGGATCGCCCGAGGTGTCCTTGCGCGGCAGATAAACCCAGGGGATTGACGGATGTTCGTGATGCGTGAGATGCCAGTTATGATTCAGCCAGAGCAGATCGAGCGGACCCCAAATCCAAAGGTTACGTGCACCCCGCGTGACGTGACGTTCGGTGCCATAGTGATGCACATACTGCATCGCCGACCACATGAAGCCAAATCCGGCATACATCACGACGTAGTTGAAGATCGGAATCCCGAGCGACCACACCAGCGTCACATGCAATAGGATCGCCGCCGCGCATTCGAGGCGGATGAGTCCCCGGTAATCCGGATTGAGTGATTCCATGAAGGCCGTCGAGACCTGATCCACATGCCAGTATTTTTTGTCGGCTTTAAACGGCAGAATGATGAACACCACATTGCTGAGCACGACCACGACCCAATAAAAGCCGGTCAGAATGCCATAGAACGAAAGAATTTTCCAAAGCTTGTGATCTTCCTCAAAATAAAAATCGAAGGCCTCGTCGTCGGTGCGATTGCGCAAGTGGTGTCCGAGGTGCCCTTGCCGGATAAGATGAAACGGCGCCGGAAAGAACAGCGCCATGACGCTGCCCGCAAAATCGTTCCAGCCCCGGGAAGAGAAAAGCATCGCGTGCTCCGCCTCATGAATGATCGAGTAAACCGAGTTCATGATCGTCCCAAAGGCGATCGTTACGGCGGCGAGAGCCCAACCGCTTTCAATCCGACTGGCCGTCTCCATGCAGAGCGTGATGGCGAACAATTGTGCGACCAGAATTCCAAAATTCAACCGGTTGGGAATCGAAGCGGAAACGGTGGGTCCGGAGGACATCGTGGATAGCTAGACGGATATTAGGCAGAGAATCAACTTGAGCGTTCTGTCCCGTTGGCGAAGCTGGAACCGCAGTGGAATCCTCACCGTCGAGTTCCTCGTCCGGGCGTCGTCTAAAGGTCGTCCTGATCTCGCCCAAAGGTCCGCTCTATCGGCATCGCGGGGGCATCTGGAAGAAATCCCTGCGCTACCAGCCGCTCACGCTGACCACGCTCGCCGCGCTCATTCCATCGGATTTGCCAGTCGACGTGCAACTCATCGACGAAGGCGTCGCCGACGTGCCGCTCAATCTCGAAGCCGATCTCGTCGGGCTCACCGTCATTACCGGCACCGCGGTCCGCGCCTACCTGCTCGCCGATCATTTTCGCAGTCGCGGCATCGCCGTCGTCCTAGGCGGACCACATGTAACGCTCATCCCCGAGGACGCCCAGCCGCATGCCGACGCGATCGTCGTCGGTTACGCCGAGGACACCTGGCCGGAGCTGCTCCGCGATTTTGCCTCCGGTGAAATCAAACCGCGCTACAACCAGTCGCCCGGCCTCGAGATCGGCGGCCGACCATTTCCGCGCCGCGATCTGCTGCCGAGCTCGCACTTTCTCACCAATAACGTCTTCGAAGCCACGCGCGGCTGCGTGCACAGTTGCGATTTCTGCGTCGTGCCCACCGCGTGGGGTCGCAAGCCCTTTCACAAACCCGTCGGCGAGGTAATTGCCGACATCCGGCAGCACGGCGCCCGCAAGCTGATCTTCATCGATCTCAATCTCGTCGCGCATCGCGGCTACGCGCTCGAACTATTCGCCGCGCTCATTCCGCTCAAGCTCCAGTGGTATGGCCTCGCCACCGTGCTGCTCGCCGACGATCCGGAATTGCTCGGGCTCTGCGGCCGCAGCGGCTGTCGCGGGCTGCTGATGGGTCTTGAGTCCATCTCACCCACTAATCTCCGGCAAAATCACAAGGGTTTCAACTCACCGGAGCACTACGGCCGCGTCGTGCAGCGGCTCCACGAACACGGCATCGCGTTACAGGGGTGTTTTGTCTTTGGCCTCGATGACGACGAGCCAGATATTTTCCTGAAGACTGCGGAGTTCGCCGTGCAGGCTCACATCGATCTCCCTCGCTTTGCCGTCGTGACGCCGTTTCCCAACACTGCGCTCTACAAGCGCCTCGAGGCCGAGGGCCGCATCCTCACGAAAAATTGGGAACTCTATGACGCACAGCACGTCGTCTTCCGCCCCAAGAAGATGAGCATTCAGGAATTGCAGCAGGGCGTGGAAGCCGCATGGAAGCACGCCTACAGTTTTCGCTCGATCGCGCGGCGCATCTGGCACTCGCCCGCGCCGTGGACGGTGAAGCTCGGCACCAATCTCGGCTATCGCTTCTACGCGCACAATCTGAGCCGGTTCTACAACTGCGACTGGATCATCGGCCGCGCACCGGCGTTTCCCCCGACCGTTCCCACCGCACCCGAGCCCGAGTTCGCCGCGGCCGGCAAATGAGGATCACGCTCATCCATCCCTGCATCGGCCGTCATGCCGGTGATCGATCTTACATCCGCACGTGGCAGATGGAGCCGCTGCCCGCCGCCACGCTCGCCGGCCTCACGCCGAAGGATGTCGAGGTGCGTTTCTACGACGATCGCATGGAACTCATCCCGTTCGACGAAGCCACCGACCTCGTGGCGATCAGCGTGGAAACCTACACCGCCAAGCGCGCCTACCAGATCGCAAGCGAATATCGTCAGCGCGGCGTGCCGGTCGTCATGGGCGGCTTTCATGCGATGCTTTGTCCCAACGAAGTTGCGCGCTACGCCGAGTCCGTCGTGTGCGGCGAGGCGGAGGCCCTCTGGCCCCGCGTCGTCGATGATGCGCGCCACGGCCGGCTCGAAAAATTCTACCGGCAGGAAGGCCGCACGTCCCTCGCAACCCTGAAACCTGATCGTTCGATTTTTCGCGGCAAACGCTATCTGCCGATCGGCTTGGTCGAGGCAGGCCGCGGGTGTCATTTCAAGTGCGAGTTCTGCGCGGTGCAGACCGTCTTCGAATCGACGCAAACGCGGCGTCCGGTCGACGGTATCCTCGCCGAGCTCGCGGCGCTCAAGGACGAGAAGAAGCTTTTTTTCTTCGTCGACGACAACATCACTTCGAACCTCGCGCAGGCGAAGGAGTTTTTCCGCGCGCTGATTCCACTCGGCATTCGCTGGGTCAGCCAGTCGAGCATCAACGCGGCGCACGACGACGAGTTTCTAGATTTGCTCGTCCGCAGCGGTTGCCAAGGCGTGCTCATCGGCTTCGAGAGTCTCAATCCTGTGAACCTCGCGGCGATGAACAAAACCTTCAACACGGCGCGTGGCGGATTCGAGAAGGCGCTCGCGAATCTCCGCCGGCATCGAATCCGCGTGTATGGCACCTTCATCTTCGGCTACGATGGCGATACGCCAGAGAGCTTCGCGCCGACCGTCGCCTTCGCGCGCGAGCACGCCCTCTACATCGCAGCCTTTAATCACCTCACGCCGTTCCCCGGCACGCCCCTCTATCAGCGACTCGAACGCGAGGGCCGGCTGCGCTACGAGGCGTGGTGGCTCGACGAACGCTACAGCTACAATCAAATCCCGTTTCAGCCGCGCGGCATGAGTCCCGAGACACTCCAGCGCAACTGCCTCTCCGCCCGCCGCGAGTTCTACTCGTGGCCGAGCATTGTCGAGCGCGGCTTCGACCGCGTGAACCGCAGCAACGGTTTCATGTGGCGGAATTTTTATCTCATCAACGCGATGCACCGTAGCGACGTGAGTCTGCGCGATCACTATCCTCTAGGAGACGAATCATGGTCGGGAACGTTATTGATGGCGAACTAACCGCCGCGCCCACCGTTCTCCGCGGTGTGCACTACGCCGTCGCGACAGCGCGAGACGAGGCCGCTATCCGGCGCCTGCTGCATGAAAATCCGATGCGCGGCGCCATCTCGCTGTCGTTCGAGCGCGAGCCTGACTATTTCCACGGCGCCCAACTCGGCGGCGCCAACGAGCAAACCATCGTCGCCTACGATCAAGGCCGCCTTGTGTGCATGGGCCGGTGCACCACGCGATCCGGCTGGATCAACGGCCAGCCGCGACGCATCGCCTACCTCGGTGAACTCCGGCTGGACGCGACTGCGCGCGGCCGCCTGTCGATTCTGCGGGACGGCTACGCGTTCTTTCGGTCACTACAGGCTAACGCGCCGGCCGATTTTTATTTCACGAGCATCGCCGCCGACAACGCGCCCGCGTCGCGGCTGCTCGAACGCGGTGTGGCCGGGCTGCCACGCTATTCGTTCCTGACGGAGTTCGTGACTCTGGTGATTCCCGTGCGGCGCGCGATGCCGCGAGCCGTGCCACCTACGGCGACAGCGACCTATCCGGAGCTCGCGGAATTTCTCAACGCCGAGGGCCAACGCGCCCAACTCGCCGCGCTGTGGGACGAGGCGTCCCTGCGTGCGCTCGAAGCTCACGGGCTGCAGCGGGAGGATTTCAAAGTGATTCGCAAGTCCGGCCGCATCGTCGCCGCCGCCGCGTTGTGGGATCAGCGCACGTTTCGACAGATTGTGATTCGCGGCTACGCACCGCTGCTCGTCGGCGCGCGTCCGCTCGTGAATCTCGCCGCGCGCGTCTGGGGCGCACCCACCTTGCCCGCGATCGGTTCGATTCTCGCCCATGCATTTGTCTCACCGCTCGCCACTGCGCCCGACTACGAATCGACACTGCCCGCGCTCATCGACGCGCTCGCGTACGATGCGACGCAGCGCGGACTCTCCTTTCTCACGCTCGGTTTCGCCGTGGATGATCCGCGGCTGCCGCTGATTCGCAGGCGCTTCTCCGCGCGCACCTACACGAGCCGGCTTTATCACGTCGCCTGGCCGGACGAGCCAGTCAGCCCCGATCTTGATGCGCGCCGCATCGGTCCCGACCTCGCGTTCCTATGACCGCGCTCCTCGACAAACTCCCCGGCGTGCAACCGCGCCACGCGCTGTCCATGAGTCAGCGCGACGAGATGTTCGCGCTGCTCATCCGCCACTTCGAAGGCGTGATGCGCCCGCAATTCGACCGTGACCTCGCGGAAAAAAACTGGGTTATCGAGCTCCGCCGCCACGGTGTGCTCGTGGGTTTTTCCACGCTGCTGGTTACAACCACTCTCTTTGAAGGCGAGCCGATCACCGCGATTTATTCCGGCGACACCATTGTCGCTCCCGAAGCGTGGGGCACGCCTGCCCTCGCGCGCACGTGGATCGCCGCCGTGAACCGCCTGCGCGAGGATCATCCCAGGCAGCGCTGTTATTGGCTGCTACTCACCTCGGGGTTTCGCACGTATCGGTTTCTGCCCGTGTTTTGGTGCGAGTTTTTTCCGCGGCACGACGCATCTGCGCCTGCCTCCGCGTCGCGACTGTTGCGCCAGCTCGCGCGCGAGCGCTACGGCGATGCGTTTGATGCGGCGTCCGGCGTCGTGCGGTTCACCACGCCACAACGCCTGCGCCCGTCGCTTGCCGGCGTGCCCGCCGGCCGCGCGGCGGATGCCCATGTCGCCTTTTTTCTCACGCACAATCCCGGCCATGGACAGGGCGACGAACTCGTGTGCCTGACGGAGATTTCGGAGCAAAACCTCACTGCCGCGGGCCGACGCATGGTCGGCGCGTCCGCCCAATGAACGTACGCGCCACTATTGCGAATGCCGCGTGGCTCGCCGCAAGCACGGCAGCTCATCGCCGCTTCCGGCGCTCACTCGCCAATCCTGCTGAGGCGCAATGGTCGCTACTGCGAGCCAGCCTCGCGCGCTCCGCCGCGAGCGACTATGGTCGCGCCCATGGTTTCGGCGAGATTCGATCCTACTCCGACTTCATCCGCCGCGTGCCGATCGTCGACTACGACGATCTCGCGCCGTGGATCGCACGAATCCAACGCGGCGAAGCCAACGTCCTGACCACCGAGCCCGTCACGCGGCTGCTGCCGACCAGCGGGTCCACCGGCGCGCGGAAGCTGATTCCGTTCACCGCGGGATTGCAGCGCGAGTTCAACGCCGCGATCGGGCCGTGGATGGTAGACCTCTGTTCGCACCAGCCTTCCATCGCGCTCGGACCGTCCTACTGGTCGATCACGCCCCCCATCGCGCGCCACGATCCGGAGCATTCCGCGGTGCCTATCGGCTTCGAGGAAGACCGCCAGTATCTCGGCGGCCTGCGGGCGCGACTTGTCGGTGCGACGATGGCGGTGCCGGCGGCCGTGAGCCATGCCACCGACCTCGCACAGTTTCGGCGCCTCGTGCTCCTCTCACTCCTGCGCTGTTCGGACCTGCGCCTGATTTCCGTGTGGCATCCGTCGTTCCTGACACTGCTGCTCGACGCGTTGCCGGAACAATGGGGCACCCTGCTCGACGAACTCGCGACGGGAAATTGGACCGCAGCCGAAACGCTGCCCGAATCCGCGCGACGCGAACTGCCCATCGCGCCCGCGCCCCGGCGAGCAGCACGCCTGCGCAGGCTCGATCCGCGCGAAGCGCACACGCTCTGGCCCGCGTTGCGCGTCGTGAGCTGCTGGGCCGACGGCCACGCGCACGGGGCCGCGGCCGAACTGCAACGCCGGCTCCCCGGCGTTTGGCTTCAACCCAAGGGCCTGCTCGCCACCGAAGCGTTCATGACACTGCCCTTCTCCGGAGCGCATGCGCTGGCCGTCGGATCGCATTTCTTCGAGTTCGAAGACGACGCGGGAAAAACTCAGCCGGTCGAAGCGCTGCGGGCAGGCGGGGTCTACGAAATCATCGTGACGACGGCGGGCGGCCTGTGGCGTTACCGGATGCGCGACCGCGTCGAGGTGAACGGATTGGTCGAACACACGCCCTCGCTCCGTTTTCTCGGCCGCGCCGGAAACGTGTCCGATCGCTGCGGCGAGAAACTTTCCGAGGCGTTCGTCACTGGAATCGTCCGAACGCTTGCGTCGGCATGCTCGTTCGCGCTGCTTGCACCAGAGCAGACGCCACGTGCGTGGCACTACACGCTCTATGTTCAGGGCGACCCGCCGCCGAATTTGGCTGCCGAAGTTGACCGCGCCCTGCGGGCCAATCCGCACTACGCGCTGTGTCGCGAGCTGGAGCAGCTCGGCCCGGTCGAAGTTTTTCGCATTCCAACGCAAGCCTATGAGCGTTTCACCAGCGCCGGAGTTTCCAAGGGCCTTCGCCTCGGGGACATCAAGGCCGCGGCCCTTTCATCGTGCACCGATTGGTCGGACCGATTTGCTTCGTAAACCCACCTCCTCCGGTCGCCGCGCACACGTTGCGCAAGTCTGCATGGCGGGCGAGACGGCGCAATGCGGTGGCACTCGACCCTCATGTCCCTTGTCGTGTCGCCTGCTTCGCCCCGTCCCACATGGCGTATTCCTCGCTGGTGCTGAGGAATCTATCCGTGTCATATGAATTGAGACCGGATGAGTATCAGAAGCGGATCTACGTGCCGCTTGGCGCGGACCTTTGAGTCCGACCGAGCCGGAGGTCCTAGGTTTACGAAGTTGACAGTCTCATTCGATTGAGTGACGGTAGATCCATGGCCACACTCACCCTCGACCGTCCCAGGACCGCACAGCGCAAGAGCGTCGAACATGACAGACTGCGCACCGCCATGAAGTCGGCCATGCAACCCCTCTTGCTGCAGTACGCGCGGGTCCTTGTCTCCGGCAAAGAGGCACTCGGCACGTTCGTGCTCGACCTGAACGAAATGCTGCCGGACCTCGCGAGGACCGAGGAGCCCAAAGTGGAGCATTACAAGGCGCTCATCCGGGGTGCGGCCGCCCGCACCGACATGCTGGAGGCTCATGGCGGGTGCGTTTCGGCCGATCAGGCGAGCACCCTCCTCGATCTTTCGAAAACCCGGGTTCTGGAGCGTTACAAGGAAGGCACCGTCTTGGGGGTGCGGGTCGAAAAGCAAAACGCCGTTCGGTTTCCCGTCTGGCAATTCCTGCCGGGCGAACCGAAGGTTCGGCCGGGGGTGCCGGAGACGATCGCCGTCTTCCGGGAGATTTCTGTCATGGATGACTGGGCGATCATGACCTTTTTTCTGGCCCCGCGTGATTCGCTCGGAAGCAAGGCGCCCGTCGACCTGCTCGTGGCCGGCCATAGCAAGCGTGTCGTAAATCTGGCCCGCGCCGATGTCGATTAAGCCGCTGCGGTTGCCGCCGAAGGATCTAGCGAAGCTGAAGCTCGAATCGGCGACCCTTGCGCCGGACGACTGGGTACGGCTGCACCTTCCAGGGAAAGCGGTCAATTTTACCAGGAATCCCGAGCACCGGTTTACTCCGGGGGACGCCAAGTATGGCGTGCTTTATATCGCCCAGGATGAGGAAACTGCCGCCTTGGAGGTCTACGGCGACCGACTCTACGGGCGAAAACAGGGCATCATCGACAAGAATGACTGGGAAACGCGCCAGCTTTCGTGGCTGACGCTGCCCAAGGTCAAGGTTGCCAATCTCACCTTTGGCGCCATGCCCTCCGCCCGTATCGACCTGACCGCCATCACTCATCGTTACCGCAGCATCACCCATCAATGGGGCGCCGCCGTCATGAATCATCCCGCGGACTATCATGGCTTGCTCTATGTGTCGCGTTTCACGGGCAAAACCTGCGTGGCTCTTTTTGCGGTCGCGGGCGATCCCCCGCCGGCTTTGGCAACCGGCTCCCTGCCCTTCAGCGTGCAGTCGACCGCGCTTAAACTCGAAAAGGATTTCGAAATCGCGCTGACCTGAGTCCGGCTTACAGGCGACTAAGCAGCCGGGACCTAGGCCGCTGACGTGTTGACGGCAGCCTTGGCGCCTTGTTCCAGCATCTTCTTAAGCAGGCTGACAAGCTGGGCTGTGTCGCCGGGCAATGGCGCCGGCTCCTCGGGC
>Ga0265319_1000149_pt1 | contig 51786 bp, 58 predicted proteins | sample 4824metaG_FD_192443 | JGI IMG/M metagenome (GOLD analysis project Ga0265319, IMG submission 192443) | Rhizosphere microbial communities from Carex aquatilis grown in University of Washington, Seatle, WA, United States - 4-8-24 metaG | ecosystem: Host-associated > Plants > Roots > Rhizosphere >...
TTCGCCGCGCGAGAGTTCGCCGAGAATGATTTGATCAGCAATTACGTCCGCGCAATGAACTACATGGAACTTGCTGCACGTCGCCGCTCAACGAGTCTACGACTCGTTGTCAACAACCCTTCGGGTCGAAGACCCGTAGGGAGTCGTAGACAGCTTAGCTCGGGTCCGTTAGAACGCACGAAATACTAATGGCGTAACTAAACTACTTAACAGAGGAGTACCATTGAGATCCATTTGGCAACGTGTTGTGGTAAGTCTTTGTTTGATTTCATCCATCGCGCATTCTCAAGAGCATTTCGAGGCGATTCCAGAAAGCATCAAAACATCGTATCGTATCGATTTCTCCCGGCTTTTCTTTCCCGACCGCACCCATGAGAGGCTCCATTATAAACAGCTTCAATCGATGCTGGCAGAGATGGAATCGTTTAAAGGCCGGATAGTACATTCTCCCAAAGACCTCCTCGTTGCCCTCGAACTTAATGACAGCATACAGGCCAGACTCGCTCTTCACGATGCGTATCTGTATCTTCGTTATGCTGTGAACACCAAAGACGCAGTGAGTAAAGGCGATGACGATGCTCTCATTGCTGAAGTGAATTCACGTACGCAAGTTCTCGATCAGGAGTTAAGACAAATTTCTGATGATACGCTCTTACATTTTCTCCATACAGTCCCGCAGCTCAAATCGTATCTCTTTGAGATAACATCGTCGCGACGTTTTCGGTCATACACTCTTTCGACCGGTGAAGAGACAACACTGGGACTTATGGTTCCCTTTATCAGCGGTTGGCAGTCGGACTTATATGAAAATCTTATCGCACAAACTCAATTCAAAGATATCGAGACAACAAAGGGGAAGCTGAACGCCTGGAAAGATCGAATCGCCATATCCATTTTCCCTGACCGGGGCGTGCGTGAAAAAGGCTTCAAAGAACGGTTTGCCGGTTTTGCAGGGCAACGTGATCTCTATGCGTTTACCCTCCTCAATATAGTAAAGGCCCGGAATGCACTTTCCCGCGCGCATCATTATCAGGATTTTCCGGACGAAGCGTATTTCTCCAGGTATCTGAATACCACCGGCGTCAAGAAACTTCTTAAGGAACTAGCGCAGCATGCGGACATCTACAAACAATATCAGAACATTCGGGCCGACCATGTGAAAGCGACAGAACAGTCTAGTGACGTGAATTATTGGGACATAATGTCAGGGTCTGCTCAAAGCAATCCTCCACGGTTTACGATTGAAGAAGCAACCTCCACGATCACGAAGGCCCTGAGCCCGCTCGGGAAGGAATACATATCAGAATTTTTGCAACTTCTCGAACCTGCAAACGGCCGCATCGATATTGTGCCCGGCGATAACCGCCTTTCAGCCGGAGGCGGCGTCGGATTTCCCGGTATCCCCAATGTTTTCTACTCCAATGGCTATACAGGATACTATAAAGACGTGTCCATTCTAGCGCACGAAGGCGGCCACGTCGTACACTTTCAAATGATGGGCAACAACCACGTGAAGCCAGCGTACGGTTCCGGGCCATCATATTTTTCAGAGTCGTTTTCGATTTTCAATGAGCTCGTACTCGCCGATTATCTCTTCAACCACGAAACCGATCCGGCGCGAAAGCTTTTTTATCTTGAGCAATTTTTTGAAGTTAAAGGAATGGAAATCTTTCACGCCGCCCATGATGCAGCGCTCGAACTGGCGATATACGATGCCGTGGAGCAAGACAGCATAAACAGTGCAGACGACCTGGATTCTCTGACATTCCGAATTGATTCCCAATATTCTATTTGGACATCGAAAACCCCTGAACTCAAAGAACAATGGATGACAAACCGCCTTATGTATGAAGACCCTCTATACCTAATAAACTATGTGTACGGCGGATTACTGTCGTTAAAATATTTTGAAATGTTCAAGGACAATCCTACTGGATTTCACGATCGCTATATAGCGTTGATGCGGAATGGTTTTGACGATACTCCGGAGCATCTTCTTAAAACATTTCTCAATATTGATTTTGAAGACCCCAATATGCTGCCAAATGCTTTAAGGATTCTTGACAGCAAATTGAACGATCTCAAGAGTTTGTACTTGCAAATCGAAAAGAAGACTTCGCAGTAATTGCAGGTTAATATCCGCCGCGTGTGTTCTAACCATTCGCTCAAGCTTACGGAACCAGCTATTCATGATTTCGACGCGCGGTGTTGTACTGGCTTAGTGCATCTGACCGGAACGTCCGCGCAATGAACTACAAACAAAATGGTGCATGTTGCCGCTCAACGAGTCTACACTCGTTGTCAACGACCCTTCGGGTCGAAGACCCGTAGGGAGTCGTAGACAGCTTAGCTCCGGTCCGTTAGGCGGCACGAATGTTGCCTTTTTCTAGAGAGTCCAGTTAATAAAAAAAATGGTGAGTCCTTTTCTTGCGATGAATGGTGGATAAGCTTTCCCAACTCTTTATTGGTAGAAGCTATCTCAAAAATGATTTTGCGCAGACCCTTCGACGCGTCCCCCTTCGGGAGACTTGCTCAGGGTGAACAAACACCCGTTCATCCTGAGTAAGCGAGCGGAGCGAGCGCATCGTCCACGACCCTACGGTCGTAGACCCGTAGGGAAGGACAAGGTGACATGTTTTTGAGATGGCTTCTAGTGTCCCGTATCGCAAATAAGTTAAGAATGTCTGAATCCATCGACGTCCGAAATCCGTCAGGAATCATGGATTTAGCTGGCCACACTTATTCAAGGAATTTCTGTTACACAACACTAGAAGATTTAGTTGATTCTTGGGAAAATGTAAGGGTAATGAGTTCGGTAATCCTTGGAACTATTTCAGATATAATTACTGTTATGCACATCAACGGACAATCCTAATAAATCACATATCAACTCTAGAACTATGCGTATCGATCGCCGCGGATTTCTTGTTACCGGCTTGGCAGCTTCGGCTGCTATGGCTTCATCGCAACTCCTTGCTCAGGAAGGCAGTCAACAACTCGGTTCTTCTGACAATAAGACACCGTCAGAAATCGCAAGACAACACGGCCGTCAGGATCTTGATGTAGTTTTTTCATTCATAAAGGCCGGACACGGCGATTTCGCTCGCGTAAAGGAGATGGTTGAACAAGATCCGAAATTAGTGTTCGCCGCATGGGATTGGGGGGGCGGAGATTGGGAAACAGCACTCGGCGGCGCATCGCACACGGGCCACCGCGAAATTGCGAAATATCTGCTCGCTCAAGGCGCGCGGATTGACTGCTTTTGCGCTGCGATGCTAGGCGAGCGTGAAGGGATAGAGGCATTGTTGGCAACGAATCCTTCGATCGCCAATACAAAAGGGCCACACGGTTTCACTTTGCTCTATCACGCGGCCATCAGCGGAGATGTTGCTATTGCTCAAGCGTTAAAACCGCTCCTTGCGCCTAATGCCAAAGATTATGACCAGGCGCTCAGTTCGGCTGCCAGAGACGGACAACTGGCAATGACATCCTGGCTGCTCAAAAACGGCGTTACCAATCCGAACCTCCCAGACGCCTATAACAAAACACCTCTTGCGATTGCACTTGAGAAGGGCTTTAGTGACGTAGCTGAGGAACTTCGCCGCAATGGCGGTCGCGAGGCAATCTGAATTAACAGACAGCATCATCCAAAGTCTCTTCCATAAGAAGTTTAATACCTTCCCACAACTGTCCTATCGAAGATTTTCAAATCGATCCCAAAAGAAAAACAACTATTTTTGATCCAAAGCTTTCTGCGGCTTAGCGCACCCTCTTAGACAGCACTAGGGTCGTATTCTTAAATTGCAAACGCTTGCATTCGATTGCGCAAAACAGTAAGTTTGATTCAGATCATTTGGGTTCAATGGGCGGGTCCTCGCACTACTTTTTCTTACTCTTCACCGAACTCCAAAAAACAGCACCTAATTCGTTATTTCGCTCAAATCGCCCGTGGAATTTTGTGCAACACCATCGAGCGTCGAATTCATTAGCTTCCTTATTACAAGGAAGTCCTGCTCGGTAGCAATCAAAATACGAGGCCGCAATCCACACAACCCGTACGGACTAACTAACTTCACTTTGTGCCGCCTAACCAGTCGCTCCCCGCGCGAAAGCGCGGGGTCTTCGCAAAAAAGGTCGACAAGTCCCGAAGGTCCGAAGGATTCCTTCGGAGGACGCCGTTGGGGCTGATCCCAACTGGGAAACGCCGGGATAGGTTGGGACCAGCCGTCGACGAATTTGCACGCGCGAAACGACCAACTCAATCGGACTGGACATATCACGCGCGAAATGTCCACGTCGCGCCGCGGCTTATTTATCCACCATCGTTTTGGTGGAGATCCAGTCCACTAGGCCACGACGATTCAACAACTCCAAACACCGGAGACACAGTTGCAACACATGACGACAATGCCAAATGATCGCAGCAGTCGGCGAAACCAAATCCTGATCTCAAAAATCCAGATCGATCGGTAGGAACATGGAGGATCTCCGGCGGAACGGAAGCTGTAGGGCGGGCAGTTTGAGATCAAAATACATGTTTCTTACAATTTCGATAGCGGCTCACAATATGGTGTAGATTCTGAAGTTCCTGGGCTTATCGGATTAATGTCACAACAATTGAGCGGAATCGGAAGGACAATGGATATAATCGGAGACAGATTACCTCATTCAATTGTACTTGAGGATCAACTATCGTTCGAGCAGATTTATCGACAGTATTGGTCAAAACTATACATTTTTGCGTTCAATGTTTTACTAGAGAGAGAAATATGTGAGGATATTCTGCAGGAGGTTTTTGTCAGTCTATGGGAAAAAAGGCATGATGTTCAGATTTCTGATCTTAATTCGTACCTATACCAATCGGTAAAATATCAAATCTTCAATCACTTCCGCAACAGTAGATACAGGAAACAATTGCTGATGAAGCTCGATCTGATGAGCACACAGTATACATCCGATGAGGCATATGAAAAGCAAGAACTGAAAGCTCAAATACAACATGTAATATCCAAATTGCCTGAGCAGCGCAGGATCATTTTTGAAATGAGCAGGATTCAAGGTCTATCTAACGCGGAAATTTGCGAAAATCTCAGTATTTCACCACAAACCGTTAAGAATCAGATTAGTGAATCTCTAAAATTCATTCGCAAATCTCTGAATAGCTTTTATCTGATGTTTTTCTAATCCGCTGTCCCCCTTCCGAGGCATCAGCTTCCCTTGTTCCAAGTCTATTCTTCAATACATTCAAGAATAATCTGAGGAGAATAGTACTTTTCCGCCATTCATGTTACTTAGATACAAACGGACATTTTGCTCATTTTCAAAGGAAGCATATGGACTTCACGAAATTTTCGAATTTGATCGAAAAATATGGACGGGGCGAACTGTCACCGCGGGAAAAAGAAAAGCTGGAAAGCTTCCTTGGAACATTTCAAACGAATCACACGGAATGGGTCGAAATCGAAATGGGAAAGAAGATAGAAGTCGAAGAGAAAATATTTTCCCGGATTCTGAGGACTATTAAGGAAGAGAACAATCATCATCTCAGCAAAACATCCTTTTCTCCTTCATTGCTCAAAAGAGCGGCTGCAATTGCATTTTTCTTCATTCTGAGTACAGGGATTCTATATTTAACAGGAATATTTCCCGATCGAACGCGTCCTGCAGTTTGGCATGAAGCAGTTACTTTGGCAGGAGATAAATCCGTACTAGTCCTTTCGGACGGCTCACAAGTTACCCTGAATGCTGATACTAAATTGAAATATCCGGATCGATTCAATGGCACAAATAGAGAAGTATATCTGGAAGGTGAAGGCTATTTCGTTGTCCAGCATATTAGCGGCCAGCCGTTTGTTGTCCATGCCGGCAATGTATCAACGACAGTGTTAGGCACGAAGTTTGATGTTTCCGCATACCCTGAGAGTAAAACTATTGCCGTGTCCTTGTTGGAAGGAAAGGTAAGGGTCACAAGCAATGAAAAGGGAAACATTGACAAGACAGTTGTGCTTGAACCAAAAGAGCAGCTGCTGTATGATAAGGAAAATGATGTCGGCTCGTTTGGCCTGTTCGATTCGTTAGAATCAGTTGGCTGGAAAGACAACATATATAAATTTGTGGATGAGCCTTTAGGCAAGGTATTCTCCCAACTTGAAAGAGCGTATGGTATAAAATTCAAGATAACCGACCAACCGGTTTTAGCGCAGAGAATAACGGTCAAATTCGAAAAACATTCCCTACAAACAGTGATTGATGTTCTGAAAAGTTTGACCGGACTAAATTATAGACTTGTCAGAGGTGAGGATAAGGTGCAAGAGATCGTGTTTTTCGGAAAGACCAAATGACTCCTTATCGTACGCGCAACATGATAGACGGGAATCATTTCGAGGAGTCTTAGTGAATGGAATTTAGTAAGGATCCTATTCAGGCCTAATATAATATGGGAAATAATGTCTCGCAGACAATGAAAACAATGATCTCTGTTTCTTTCGTTCGAATGGTAATTGTCTCACTTATGATTGGTATCCTGCTGGCATCGCATGTTCAAGGACAAGATCTTCCGGATCCAAAAGTTGACCTGAATGTAAAAGACATTCCGCTACGTGATGTGCTGCAGCTTCTGGAACTGGAAACGAACTTTACCTTCAGCTATCTGAATAAAGAATTGCATTTAAGCGCAAGGGTAACTTTGGATGTAAGGGATATGCCTTTGCAGCAAATCCTTAAAATACTTTCAAAGAGATATGCACTAACGTTCACAACAATTAAGAATATTATAACAGTCAAAGAGAACAAAGATGTAGATGAAGAAAATAATCAACAGGGTTTTGGAATGCTGAGAGGGATAGTCCGTGATTCTGCGACTTCGGAAGTGTTGCCCTATGCTAGCGTCTATGTCCGGGAGATCAATCGCGGGGCCAGCACCGATAGTCGGGGATTTTTCGTAATTCCTTCTATCCCGACGAAGAAAGAATATACTATAATTGTCACGTATGTTGGTTACTCGCCTAAAATGGCCACCGCGCATATATGGGAAAATGATATTACGGAGATCGATGTTTTTTTGGCAAAGTATCCTATTGAGATGGAGGGTGTGAATGTTTACGGCGAAAGAGCGAATGTAGAGGAGGTGAGCGTTGAAAAATTGGCAGTTCAAGATATTGAGAAAATGACTCACGGCGTTGAAACAGACGTCATGAGATCGATTCAGCTTGAGCCGGGAGTCCAATCTACCGGAGATGTCTCAGCCAAATACTATGTAAGAGGAAGTGCAAGTAATGAGAATCTAGTACTGTTGAATGGAGTGCCTATTTACAATCCTTTTCATGCCGAGGGAATCTTCAGTGTCATCGATCCCGACATGATCAACAGTGTTGAGTTTTACAAGGGCGGATTCGGAGCTAGGTATGATGGACGTCTTTCTTCGGTAATGAATATTGTAACAAAGGACGGCAACACAAACAGCTTTGGTGGAGCCGCCGCGTTGAGCGAATTAACCGCTAAGGGCTCTTTGGAAGGACCGATACCCGACGGCTCCTTTATCATAACAGGCAGGAAGAGTTATTTCAACGATATATTAAAAAAATTTACAAACAACGAGACCGTTCCTATAGATTTTTACGATGCCTCTTTCAAAATTAATTATTCCAACCCGGACGTTCTGCCTATATCAAAATTTTCATTCTTCGGCTTTAAAAGCAACGATAGAATTGACTATAAGAATAGTTTGCACGCCGATTATAATTGGTCAAATTCAAATATTGGCTTTGACCTGTTCAATGCAGCACAGGACGATCTTTCGTTTGCCGAATTCACCTTTTATTATTCGGGATTTTCCGGCAGCGAGATCCCCTATTCCAGCAATGACCGGTATCTCGATAACAAGCTCGACGATTTTACGGTTAAATACGATTTTTATCATGTGTATGGTAATACAAACGAACTCTACGGGGGAACCAAGATGTATTACATAAAAGCAGGGCTGCGCCTTAATAACTCAACCGGACAATTGAAAGCCGTCGGCTCGGAAGGCGAAGCAGTCGGCGCATACGGAGGGTACAGATTACTTAGCATAAACAAACTCAGAATTGATCTTGGTTCGCGTTTTAATTTCATGAACCTGCTTGATGTGCCTTCCACTTTCGGTGAACCCCGTCTTAACGTAACATACGGTTTGCTGCCGACACTGAATCTAAAGGCTGCCTGGGGATTCTATCAACAGGAACTGGTTACCGTATCCGACGAGGATGAGATTCTGCCTTTGTTTGAACCCTGGATTATTGTCCCCACATATTTAAAGATCCCCAATGCAATACACTATGTTTGCGGATTTGATTACTACTTGACCGAAAAGCTAAAAGTTGACGTAGAGGGCTATTATAAAACTGAGAACCACCTGGCCGTGATAAATGATTCATTGATTTATCCTACCGATCAACAATTGATTGCTGCGAGCGAGAAATCTGACGGGGCAGAAATAACCATGAATTATGAGACCGGACGGATATACGCACAGCTTTCTTATTCATATTCGTGGACGACAAGGAAAGTCAGAGACTTGGTATATCATCCACGATACGACAGCAGGAACGCCGTCAAGTTCTTGGCCAACTGCGATCTCGGAAACAACTGGAGCGCGAGTATTACTTGGATTTATAACTCGGGCATGCCGTTCACTCAAATCCTGGGTTATTACAATAAATTTGATCCCTCAGACATATCAAATCCGTCATCGGCACTGACCGACTATTTTTATTTTCCCATATTGGCTGGTAGGAACGCTGCTCAGTTGCCCGACTACCACAGGCTGGACGTGGGTATATCCAAGAAATTCTATCTTTGGTCCATGAAAGGATACATCAATCTTGATATTATAAATGTTTACGACCGGAAGAATTTCTTCTATTTTGATCAGGACACAGGGAAACGGGTCAACATGCTTCCTTTCTTTCCTACTGTCGATATTAAGGCCGAAATATGAAGAAAGCTCCTTGGGTTTTGCTCATCATCCTGTGCCTGTATCTTGAATCATGCAATAGCGACTTCGATATCAATGCTCCCCATCAGGATGTTTATGTTTTGAATTGTATTCTGCGGAACGATACTTCTATTCAGTATGCAACAATTTCGAAGAATTATTTCACAGAAAATGGAGCAGCCCCGCCGCCAAACACGATCGTGCCGAATATGAAGGGCGTAAATATACAAATCTTTAATAATGACTCGTTGTTTGTTATGAGGGATACAACCGTTGAATTGACGAATTCCGGGAGTTCAGTGCAGTGTGATTGCTACTATGTAAGAAACCTTGTGTTAAAGCCGGGCGGAATTATCAGTATCAAAGCAGCCTTGCCGGACGGGCAAATATTAAAATCTGCAAAACAGATACCTGTTTGCGATATAGATCCTTCAGCCTTTACCTTTCCCCAGAGTTATTATACTAAAGATCACAGCGAAACTTATGTAAAATTTCCGGTCTATTCTTGGATTTTTAGAATGGACCATGAATGGATTACAGATATGTTGAGTTCCCCCCAATTTGAAATTGATTATGAAACAATCGATGGAGGAAGGTACATCAATAAAAAGACGTTTGTACCTCTTACCTATGGTGTTTTTATGGGGAATAAAGGGATTATACTGTCTCCTGATTTAAACCTCTCATTTGATTATACTGCTTCTACATCTCGTGAAGCTGTTGATGGAACGATGCAGGAGATTTCGGGGAGCGACCTATATAAGAACAATTATATAATCACCAGGGTAGTCTTTACCATAACCAGCCTGGATCCAGAATTAACGAAATATTATTCCGCGTACGAAGTATGGCTAAATTCTTCTACTGTTAAACTACGACCTACAGATTACTCTAATATTGAAGGAGGAAAAGGTGTCTTCGGAATATATTATAAATATTCCACCTCCCTTGTTGTCAACAAAGATTACATTAGTTCTTTTGGGTATCAGTATGATCCCTCAAGGTATTAGTTGTCAATCCGGGCGAAAATATCTAGAAGCGGTCTCACAAATGGTTTCCATGCAGAAAGCAGTCGTCATTGTCATGCTGAGCCCCGCTTTTCAGCGGGGTAGACTCCGCGAAGCATCCATGACATAAAAGCCTTGGAGAGTCAAGGTGTCTCATTGTCATGGATTCTCCCGAAGGTCGCGAAGCGATCCCTTTGGGAGATGCCTTCGGCATTTACCCCGTCTGAAAAACGACGGTCGACGACTCCCTCCGGGTCTATGACCCGTGGGTCGTTCAACGAATCTACGATTCGTAGAATCGTAGATAGACGACTCGTCGAGGGTTCAGAATGACAATGATCTGTCAGTGTTCCATCAGAAGAACATGAACAAGCGTTTTTGAAATGGCTTCTAACAATAAAACTAGCAGCTTGCGGATGCAGCCTTCCTATATCGTCATTCTGATCCCGACGAAGTCGGGAGAAGTATCCCATCAACGTTTTTGAATCAATTATGGAGATTCTTCGTCCCGCGACAGAAAGCGTCGGGGTCCTCAGAATGACTGGTTACTTCTGTTTTTCCGCATCCTGCTATAATCTAAAAAAGTAGAATACAAAAGAGTATCGTATGAATCGCACGAATAATCTTGTTCCGACAGTCCTTTTATTGTTCATTTTGTGCGGAGAAAGTTACGCCCAATGGCAAAGGACGACCCTGCCGGATAGCGTAAAAGTAAATACCATAAAAATAAAGGATTCATTTGTTGTTGCCGGAACAGACGGAGACGGGATCTTTGTATCGACGGATGACGGCGAGAACTGGTCCAGCAGTAATAAAGGACTGCAAGACAAAATCATCCACACTGTTTTGATTGTGGGTAATACTATTTTCGCAGGAACGGAAACGGGCGTTTCAGTTTCAACAGACAACGGAGAAAATTGGAGATCCATTGATTCCGGCTTATCTGGTTTGGGTGTTTGGTCCCTGGAGGTTAGTACAGGTACAGCCGGCGATACAACAATCTTTGCCGGATCGTGGAGCGGGGTTTATTCTTCTACGGACCGGGGTGAACAGTGGAACGTTACAGGGTTATCAAACACGACAGCGCCTGTGCATTCTATACTTGTTTTTGATCGCTATCGCGATCTTTACGCTGTTACATTGAGTGAAGGGGTATTTCTCTCTCTCGACAATGGATTGACATGGTCGAATTTTGATATTAAACCTACGGGTACAGCTGATGAGTACCCTATGCCTCTATTTGCACCCATCTACTCAATAAGCGTTGTTCCTTCTGATTATGTCATAGCCGGATCTATCGGAGGTCTTTATTTTGGTGGAGACACCCTTTTCGAACCTGATACTAGTTTCGCCAAACTCACGAAACAGGCTGAGCCTATACTCTGTTTTGCGAATAGGAATGATACCCTTTTTACAGCCTTACATGGTTATCTTTATGGACTTTCCGAGGCTTGGGGTTACATTGGCCCCTTTCTTGTCCCTATGGGATATAACGCTGACCGTTTAAATATCCCTTATTTGGGAAATTGGGCCGTATATTCTCTTGCACTGAACAATGCCTATATTTTTGCCGGAACCGAAGACGGTATCTGGCGTCTTAGTTATCCGGGGGCAATTACAAGAGTAAAAAGTTCCCAAGCTGTTCCGGCCGGATTTGTGCTTGAACAAAATTATCCCAACCCTTTTAACCCGACGACAATCATCAGTTACCGGTTGGCAACGAACACACTTGTGGCATTGAAAGTGTACGATATGCTTGGGAGGGAAATCAAAACGCTGGTCAACGAACGCCAGGCTGCAGGTGCACATTCCGTGACGTTTGACGCGGGCACGTTAGCGAGCGGTGTGTACTTCTATCGGATACAAGCAGGAATATTCACTCAAACGAAGGAACTTGTTCTATCGAAATAGCTTCATAACATTCTGACCATCGGCTCAGCCCAGACTCACCTCTGTACTGTTGCATTTGTTCGTGATTGGCTGTAGTTTTGCACAGAGGGGCGCGTTTATTCCTACCGATCATCCCTCATAGTTGTACTATTCTGCGGGGTACAGTACTCCATATCAATAATCAACAGATACCCGCTGTCCGCGCAATCTAAGTATTTAACGCAAACGCATAGCTTCGATATGCAGTGTATTATATCACAAACGCCCGCAATCCTACGATACGCAATCTAATCTTAGTTTGGCGGCAAAAACAAGTTGGTAAAAAGAAGAGGACACAAAATGATTAAGGAAATAAATCTGTAAGCAGTCAGATTTCCCAATTGCAAGGTCTGCAATAAAGTGGTATCATCCTCATACGGGAACTTGCCTGGAAATCATAGCTGGAAGCTATGTATATACTTGATCTCAAAAGTACCAGCATTCTTAGTGCGAAACGGTATCCGAGTTTACGGTCACCGTTGCCGCCTAACCACTCGCTCAACCTGACGGAACCAGCCGTCGACGATTTTGCGCGCGCGAAACATGTAACTACAATCGGACAGGACTTAGCTCGCGCGGACTGGATTTGGTTGCGGCGGCTGTTCGCCGCCGCTCAACGAGTCTACGACTCGTTGTCAACGACCCTTCGGGTCGAAGACCCGTAGGGAGTCGTAGACAGCTTAGCTTCGGTCCGTTAGGCGGCAAAGAAAACTTGGGTTGGCTAAGAAACAAGTATTGTTGGTTGTTCAACGCTCATTCTTCGGTTTGGGTATCTAAAAACATGATTCTATAAAAAGTTAGACTATCTAATTGCAATATCTGCAAGAAAGTAGTATCATCTTTTACGGGAACTTACCGAGCGATCATAGTTGGGAGCTATGTTTACATCCAAAACGAAAAACGAAGCAGTCTTAGTATGAGGGTTTGTGCGGCTTAACGAACCAACTTTGCCGGCTAATCACTCGCTCAACTCCCGAAGGTCAAACGTCGCGACAGGCTGGAACCAGCTGTCAGCTTCTCGCCGCGCCTCAAAATATTTTAAGGGAAAGGCGATGTCCGGAAAACCCTTGCAAGAGATTTGAAAGGCACAGCAAGTATTGCAAGAAAGATAAATTAGGACTGACGGAATACTTGAACGCATATTTTCTGTAGGATATCTCTGGCTGTTATTCGGCAATCATCCAGATCGAAAAACATATTGGGGAGTTGACTCTGTTACTGGATTAAAACTGCGGCGGTTGTCATAAAAAGGAACGTAAGGGAAAGGGCATTTGAGTATGGATGGATTTTAGAGGTCGTCTAAAGATCTCCAGATTCTTGATTATCTGATTGCGATTTCATAAAATATCGACGTCAAAATGTGCTGCGTTGATGCACGAGGTTTTTCCGTATGTCGTCGCAACACACGAGCAAATGTTAGGAGGAGAAGTCAGTGAGAATTAATATGACCCATGATCGAAAAGAGTTTAGATTCTTCAACATGCCGTTCATCGTTGTTGTGCTTGTTTTGATTTCGTTTTCATGCAGCTATTTCACCGAGCCGAAACCGGAGGTGAATAAAGCTACACATGCAGCAACAATAAAAAACGGGACAGCAATTCTTATCAATTATTCCGCGGGTCAGGTAGTAACAGGATCTATTGACCTGCATTTTGTCCCCGACATCATTCGCGAAGATATCGATTCTGTGATTTATTTTATTGACTCTATATGTGTAAGTAAAATTATGATTACGAATGACAATATTAAATATACTGATCCATATGAACTTTCGATTAATACACGTGCATGGCCCAATGGAAGACACAATATTATCTTCCATGTTTATAAGAAACCAAGCATTAATGATTCTCTTGGAACACTCAGTCTACTGTATGACAATCTTTATATTTATAAAACGAATCTCATTTTTGACGGGAATTCACTCTCTATTAACTCTAAAGTGCGAGGAATTGCTGATGACATCAATGATAAAGTCGTATTTATTGAAGATTTTAATAATGATTGGATGTGGATTGAATCGTTTTCAACTCTAACACTTCAACAAATCAATGACGGTGACCTTTATGCACTCGGGCTTGCAGCACTTAGTACAAGTCTTGACAGGAAAAGATTGTTCCTTTTAATGAATGATAATGCCATAGTCCAAATAGATTTATCAATATCTGGTCAAGTTTATCCATCCATCACCGGTGCATCTATTCCACTCAACGATATTTGCTCATTTGCAGTTGGGAATAATGATATGCTGTATTATTCAACCAGTCATGGTGCACTACAAGTTTTAAATAGCACTGGAAACTCAATTGGTTCCTATAATATTTTTAACGGTCCGGCAAGATTTCTTAGTATTTTGCCTGATGCATCGAAAATGATTGCTGTTGATAATATGGGTGTTAAAATCTATTTGCTCAAAGGTGATTCTGTAGTGTTTTCATTTCAATCTCAGAATACTGATAAGGTAGGTTTGTTTTACCCAGATTTGAAAAACTCAAGAATATTTATCACGCGCCAAAATACAACTCTTGAGGCATGGGATGCACAGTCATTGAATTCAATCGGTGCATTTCAAATATCGGCGTCAATGCCAACAGTAACAAATATTACCGCAATCAAGGCAACTACAAAATTCTTGTATGCCGCATACACAGTTCAAAATCATGGAACTGATTCAAGTCTCGTCGTAGAATATGATATAGCATCAAGAGGAGTCACTCGCTCGTGGAATTATACATACCTCGTCCACTCATTGGCTGGATCTGAAAATGGACGCTACCTCTTTGTCGGTGCATCTGACATTCAATGGTTTATTGATCTTGGAGGTGGGCAATGATGAAACGGATGTCAATTCCTATTTTCCTTTTTCTTGTTCTGCCTCACGTTGCATTCTCTCAGGAGGAAAAGGATTCCACTTACTTCTATCCATTCGTTTCCATCGGATACCCTTACGTGTCCATGGGCGATCTAAAAGACTATTATAACAGTATTGTAGACAATTATAGATCTCAAGGAGTGCCCATCCAGACCCAGGTAGGATTTGGAAGGACAGTAGTCATTGGCGGTGGAATCCTATATAACTGGGGTAAAGTTACTCGACTCGGCCTTTCTCTCGGGTATTGGTATTCTCCGGCATATTCAGGTTATGAAGACTATGGTGGATCGTTGAAAGTGAATGGATCGCTTAGTGATCTCGATGTTTGTTTGATGATGCAAAGCACTGTTGAACAGATCGGACGCTTTCCGATTGATTTGGAAATCCGGGCTGGTGCCACCCGTTCTTCCGTCCTGATTACACAACAGGTACGGTATAACGACTTTCCCGAAGATAATACCTATTCGAAGTTTTCAGAGACTTGCTGGGGACCCTGTTTTGAAATTACGCTCGGTTCACGAGTCCAACTTGGACGAGTGGTCGTTTCGTTGGAAGGTGGGTACAGAATTACTTCTAATAAACTTCCGGAGATCCCATCAAGTGGCATAGGTAGCGAGAGCCATGAGTTTAATATTAGCGAATCGGCAGTCGTATTCCTTCTATCAATTGGGACAAGGTTGTAGAAGGTTTGCAAAAGTGTGTCTTCAGACTATAGTTATCATATTTTTTGGATTACTAATGGAGTATATATTAAAAATAATTTTACGATAATTTGTTTCTTCACCGCCTATCCGGTCGCTCAAACTGATCCCGACTGGGAAACGTCGGGACAGGCTGGAACCAGCCGCCGACGAACTGCACACAAAATGCTGTACGTCGCCGCTCAACGTGTCTACGACTCGTTGTCAATGACCCTTCGGGTCGAAGACCCGTAGGGAGTCGTAGACAGCTTAGCTTCGGTCCATTAGGCGGCACACAGCTCTTATATAAGGAGGACACCTTGGCTAAACTTGTTGTTCGAGCTTTCACCATGTCGTTGGACGGATTTACTTCGGCCCCTAATCAAAGTCGTGAGAATCCCTTTGGTGAGGAAGGCATAGCAATCATGGATTGGGCACTTGCAACTCGAACATTTAAAACAATGTTCGGCAACGAAGGTGGATCCACTGGCATCGATGATACTTTTGCTGCCAAAGCAGATGAAGGTGTGGGTGCGACCATAATGGGGCGCAATATGTTTGGGCCAATTCGAGGACCATGGCTCAATGAGGATTGGAAAGGATGGTGGGGGGCGAATCCACCGTATCACCATCCTGTTTTCGTGCTCACGAAATATCCGAGACAATCAATTCCAATGGAGGGTGGAACAACCTTCCATTTTGTAACAGAGGGAATTGAGATTGCATTAGAAAAAGCATTTGTTGCTGCAAAGGGAAAGGACGTCCGGATTGGCGGTGGTGCAACCGTGGTGAGGCAATACTTGCGAGCTGGACTCATTGACGAACTGCACCTCGTCATAACGCCAAAGTTGCTTGGATCTGGCGAACGCCTTTTTGACGGAACTGACGAAGTGGCTAAAAGGTATGAATATGCAGAGTTCATAGCTTCTGAGGCAGCAGCACATGTCCGATTGGTCAAACGTAAATAGAGATCAAGCCTCACAGGTGTGCAGCCTAACCACTCGCTCAACTCCCGACTGTGAAGCGTCGGGACAGGCTGGAATCAACCGTCGACAAATTTAACGCACGATGAGCAGCAAAACTAAACTTTCAATCAACAATGTCCGCGCGACGAACGACCAACAACATGCTGCATGTCGCCGCTCAACGAGTCTACGAATCCCTTCGGGTCGAAGACCCGTAGGGATTCGTAGACAGCTTACCTCCGGTCAGTTAGGCGGCAGAATAAACTGATTATGAATCCAAATGTAATCGGCCCACTTCTCTTTGCTTTGGTTGGTTTGGGAGGAATCGTCGTCTGTGTCGTATCAATTTCTCGAGCGATCGATAGTGAACAATGGATGCATGTCAATGGCGAAATCCTAGACTCGAGAGTCGAGTATCGCGGCGGCAAAACCCCAACATATGAACCTGTAATCAACTACAAATACACCGTTGAAGGCGTTACATACGAAGGATCGAGGGTAAGATTTGGAGGAACATCAGGCAGCAAATCTGCAGCCACGGAGATCTCAAATAAATTTCATGGAGGCAGAATTGTCACAGTCAGTGTTGATCCCAACGATCATAGCAAAAGCGTTCTCCAACCGGGCCTATTCTATAAGATCTTTTTCCCTCTTGTCATTTTTATGATACTTTTCGGCATTGGATTGAGTTTAGTTGTTACTAAGTGGCGGTCGTAAAGCAATAAGTTGCTGCCGCCTAACCGTTCGCTCAGCTCCCGAAGGTCCCGACTGTAGGAGCCTTTGTAGAATGGCTTGATATTCCAGTCTTAAGCGCAGTCACAGAAATCCATTACATTCAAAAAATATCAGATGTAACTACAAATGTGATGCTGACAAAGGTAGCTAATACTCCTCAAGGCTATATAGATGAGGGGCACACATTTACTCCTCGATTGGATTATATGTCTATTCCATTTCTAATGAAAGTTCGATATGATCTACCAATATTGTCTGCTTATCTATTAGCTGGGCCTCGTATTGATTTCTTTTTATCGGAAAAAGGTGATGAGATAGAAGTTAGAAGTAATGACTATAAGAAAGAAAATGTGGGAGGAACATTTGGGCTTGGTTTAGGAACATTATCTATGGTAGGATTTAATCTCGGCTTTGAGTTCAGGTATAGCCCCAATTTTCAAAAAAGTTATTCTTCGAACTATTTGAGCATTGACAATCAGTCAATGGAATTTCTCTTAGTTCTTAGCTTTTGAGATTTGCGGCCTACCCCCTCACTCAACTCCCGAAGGTCCCGACGGTGAATCGTCGGGACAGGCTGGAACCAGCCGTGGACGATTTCGCCGCGCGGCAGTCCGCCGGGAATGATATCATCAACAGATACGTCGGCGCAACTGATTACATGAAACTGTCTGTTCGTCGCCGCAGGTTAGCTCCAGAACGTTAAGCGGCGCTGAGATTATTCTATGCAACGATCATTCCAAAAACCATTCGTTCAAATTGGCTGGCTTATCTATTTGCCAGCTCTGTGCTATACAGGAAGAATTCTGTGGGAGAAAACCTATTTGACGTGGACTCACGGTCCACAAATGATAGGATTTACCTTGATCCATGTTTACCCTCTCCTCTTTATTGTCGGTGTAATTGGCTATATATCTTGTCTCGCCTGGATTTTCACCGCAACAGCCATTTTGATTCGTCGAAGAGAATTGATTGTTCGAGCAGATCTAATTCAATATTGTGTAATTACTTTCACTGTAATTCTTGACCAATTTTCCGATAAGAACTGCAATGGTTGATTGGACTTTTTATCACTCATACTAATTAGTATCAGCGCCGCCCTGACCGCTCGCTCAACTCCCGAAGGGATCGCTTCGCGACCTTCGGGACTGACCCCGACCGTGATACGTCGAGACAGGCTGGAACCAACCGTCGACAAATTTAACGCACGATGAGCAGCAAAACTAAACTTTCAATCAACAATGTCCGCGCGGCGAACGACAAACAACATGCTGCATGTCGCCGCTCAACGAGTCTACGACTCGTTGTCAACGACCCTTCGGGTCAAAGACCCGTAGGGAGTCGTAGACAGCTTACCTGTCCCGTTGCTTTTTGGCGGGAGCTCGGGTCCGTTAGGCAACGCAAGCACACACCACACGAGGACACCATGCGTAAAGTAATATTTACTATGTCGGTATCAGTCGATGGCTTCATTGAAACAGCGAGCGGCGATATAAGCTGGGGATCTCCCGACCCTGAGTTGGCGCATCACGTCATCGATCGGGAGAGCACAATTGATACTCATCTTTACGGACGGCGGCTGTACGAAACCATGTTTCCATATTGGCTAAAAGCAGCTGAAGATCCTTCAGCGACAAAATTCGATATCGAATATGCTCGAATCTGGAAGGAAAGAACGAAAATCGTGTTTTCGAAGACCCTTGCTCAAGTTGGAGGGAATTGTCAATTATTCAGAGGGAATACCTCAGAAGAGATCAACAAGCTAAAAGCACAACCGGGAAAAGACATGTTTGTCGGCGGTCCTAATCTTGCTTCTACCTTCATGAAACTCGGCTTGATCGATGAATATTGGCTCTACGTCAACCCTGTTATTCTTGGGGGCGGCAAACCGATGTTTCCGCACTTGGGCGACAGGATCAACCTGCAGCTCATTGAAACACACAGATTTGGTTCCGGAGTAGTTCTTCTCAAATTAGCAAACAAGGACGCTGCCTAACCACTCGCTCAACTTCCGAAGGTCGGGACAGGCTGGAACCAGCCGTCGACGAATTCAATGTGCATGGAGCTGCCAAGGCAATGAGTTCATCTATCAACTTCCGCGCGCCGGACAACGATGCAAATGTTGCACGTTGTCGCTCAACGAGTCTACGACTCGTAGTCAACGACCCTTCGGGTCGAATACCCGTAGGGAGTCGTAGACAGGTTGCCTGTCCCGCTGATTTAAGCGGGAGCTCGGTTCTGTTAGGCGGTGCTGAACGCACTCTCAATCAACTTTTTTCAAAGGCAATGAAACATGGACGATGACAGAAATCGCGTATGCCCTGTCGAACTTGCAGATTCACTTGACGGCAAGGTTCGAAGGTGGCTCCAGAACCCACATAAAATTCTTGCTCCATACATTAAAGAAGGCATGACCGTGCTCGATATCGGGTGCGGGCCTGGGTTCTTCTCAATCGAAATGGCAAAGATGGTCGGTAGTCATGGGAAAGTAATTGCAGTTGACCTGCAGGAAGGGATGCTCCAGAAGCTCTCTAACAAAATAAAAGGAACAGAATTGGAAGAAAGAATCAAGCCGTCAAAATGCGAGCAGAACAAAATCCATGTCTCAGAAAAAGTCGATTTTATCTTGACCTTCTATATGGTTCATGAGGTCCCCGATAAGAACTCCTTCTTTAACCAGTTGAGTAGTACATTATCTGACAAAGGTGAATTCTTGCTTGTGGAGCCGAAACTATTCCATGTATCTCGCAAGGAGTTTGAATCAACGATTAAACTAGCGGAAATCAATGGTTTTGAAAGATACCAAGGTCCTTCGTTGATTGCTGGCTGGTCAGCGATACTTAAGAAAAGGATGAACTAAAAGTTGGCGCAGCCTAACCAGCCTCGCGTTGATGTGTCGTGGCGTGAGATCCGGTCCATGAACGTGGACAAACAAAAGTCACTTATACCGTAGAAGGAAATGGCCATGAAACGACTTCGGTTCGTTGTTGTCCTGCTATTCTTCTCAGGATGTTGCTTCTTTTCGGCATGCCAATTCTCTCAATACTCCACTGTCACCACGACCAAACTCGAAGACAACATGTGGGTGCTGGAAGCATCCGATAAAACAGACATGTTCCTGATCGAAGGAACAGAAAAAGCGCTTCTCATAGATACCGGGACAAAAATTAAAGACCTCGATACCATCGTCAGTCACATTACGGAAAAACCCCTGATGGTCGTGATTACCCATGCCCATGGCGATCATGCCGGCAATATCAATTATTTTCCCGAGATATGGATGCATCCTGCTGACACGGTCATACTGCAAAAAGGGTACACCGGCAAAATTCATTTTGTAAAAGACGGAGATATTTTTGATCTGGGCGGAACACAGATCGAAGTCAGCCATATGCCCGCTCACACTCCGGGTTCCATTGTACTGCTCGACAGAAAAGCGGGGAACTGTTATTCAGGCGACGCGTTCGGCTCGAATCATGTTTGGCTGCAGCTGAAACCGCTTGCTCCGATGCAAACCTATGTCAATTCATGCCGCAAGATGGAGAATCTGATGGACAGCGGGATCACAAAAATCTATTGCGGACATTATTATTTCGTGAAAAAGCCGTTTGATAAGTCGTATATCACGGCAATGCGGCAGTTGGCCGAAGCCCTTGTCAACGGTACTGCCCCAGAAGCCAAACCGTACTCTCCCAAAGCGGGCTGCCCCAATCCGATGTTCGTGACAAACGGCCCTGCGACCATCGTGTTCGATCCGGACTATCTAAAACAAGAGAAGAAATAGTTTTTTGGGCTGATTGAATTTTCAAAACGAAGGATTGAGTGATGCTATTACTCAAGAGTAGAAGAAGTTTATTTTTGTCGTAATAAAATACCATGCTTGCAAATCCGCCTTCTATAAGAGGAACATCACATGAAAGTTCTTGACCTCGTCGACGATCACTCGGTCCTTCGCAGTATTGTTCTATCACTTTTGCCGGGCGTTCTCATACTTCTCTTCCTTATGCTCTTTGCACCCCCTGCAAATCACCTGGGCATTTCGTCAACTCTTGTCATTTTTACTGCGATCGCCGTGGTCCTTGTTCCTTTCGAACTTGGATATCTTCTCATCTTAGGCAGGAAACTCAACGGCCGGTTCTCATTAAAAGGGATCATCCTGTTTCAAGAGAAGATCCCAATCTGGCAGTTCTTTGTGTTTATTCCGCTTCTCCTTCTCTGGACTATTTTTTCTTTTGCTGTAGTTTCGCCGAGAATGGACCCTTTCTTTATCAATAACTTTTTTACGTGGCTCCCGCATTGGTTCTTCGCCAACGGCCTTACACAGAACGGCAGCCAAAATCCAAAAGCTGTCCTGGTACTCACAATAATCCTGGGATTTGTGTTTAACGGACTTATCGGCCCTATCGTCGAAGAATTGTATTTTAGGGGTTAATTGCTGCCAAGGCTCAAACGCACGGGAGCATGGGCTCCGCTGTTGAACATCGTTCTCTTTTCCCTCTATCATTTCTTTTCACCCTGGCAAAATTGTACGAGGATATTGGCACTGCTGCCCCTTGTTTATGTCGTCTGGTGGAAGCGGAATATGTTCATCGGTATCATCACACATTGCTCTCTTAATACTCTTGGTATGATCGCGATGCTTTCCTTTTCCAATAGGGCCTAACCATGCCTGGTAATGGCTGCCGCCGCTCAACGAGTCAACGAATCGCAGCCATCGACCCTTCGCGTCGAAGACCCGGAGGGAGTCGTAGACAGATTATCTTTCCCGTTCTTATTTAGCCGGAGTTCCCGTCTGTCCGGCATCATTCGAAGCGAACGAATCATTTAAGATATGAAGGAATCTCATGAACCGCGGGCACTGTTTCATTTCAATCCTCATCGTACTCACAGTGGCCATCATCGTGCCCGGATGTACGCAGACTCCCTTGCGTCCTGGAATCCTGTTCGTCCGTAACGAGAGCATTTGGCAGGCCGCCATTGATGGCTCTGGGCAAAAGGAAATCATCAAGGCCGGGGTTGATGAACGTTACTCGTGGATTCCCAAATCTCGCAGACTCATCGTGGCAGGTTTGGAAGACGATGCTGTCGCCAGGATCAAGATCATTGACCTTGACTCCAAGAAGATAGATACGGTGCATGCAGAGGATCTGAACGGCGGGGACGACGCGAACGGCATTATATATTATTTCAGCTTCTCAGTTTCCCAAGACGGCGACAAGATTGCATATGGCGGCGCCTTTGATTCTGTCGATGAAACAGTTGTTTATACCTCCGCTGTCAAATCGAGCCGCAGGTTCAAATGTCCCATGGGACTTCTTTCGCCGGACGGCGAGAGTTTAGCGTGGGACAGGGATAACAATATTATCATCACGTCGCTGAAGGACAGTTCAGAGGAACAAGTCACCGATCTTCCCAGCGCCAGAGCCGCATATAACGCCGATCCCAATTCTTACGGCAATGTCGAGACAATCCACCATCTCATCGGCTGGTCTCACGATGGAGCAAGGGTGTTCTATTACTTCGGCAACTATGGACAAGGGTCGATCGTCGGCGAAGGTACTTCTCATATTTGCGCAGTCAGCATTCGGACAAACGAAAGGAAACAGCTAACCTCGTCCGGCAAAGGGGAGCTCGACTGCTTTCTCGATGAGTCTGCCGACAATTACTATGTCTACTACTCAGTGGTGCGGGAAGTGGATGATGTTAGCTTTCTCAGACGAGTGAATGTTCAATCCGGCGAAGTTCAGGATATCGAACCATCAGATTTCGGCGATTTTAACGCGATGTTCAATCAGGTGGGATCTCTTTCTGCATCCCCCGGCCTCCTGATCTACGAATGTTCCGAGAAAGCGGATCGGGGTCGCGATTCCACGATCTATGTGATGTCCCCTGAAGGGACCAAAGCGCGAAAATTGATCGATCACGCCTCTCATCCAAAATGGATGCCGAAAGATTAGGTCACTTGGGTTCCTTACTCCGAAGATTATGGGCGCAATTACCTTGCGCGCAAACGATGCCGTACTGGGCGATCAAGTCCCGAAGGTCGCGAAGCGATCCCTTCGGGAGTCCTTTCAGGACTCCCGGAACCAGCAATCGGAGATCTTGCTGGTGCAAACGAATCGGACTTGACATACCGCTCGCGGACGGGCTGCTCCCGCGGTCCGTTAGAACGAGCGAATAATTTTCTGAGAGTTCAACATTATGACCAGCAATGAAACACTGACAAGCCGTGTTAGAGATGCACTCGCAGAAATACCCAGAGTGGTAGAAAAGAAGATGTTTGGCAGCATCGCTTTTATGATGAACGGGAAAATGTGCATCAATGTAGGCCATAACAGAATTATGTGCCGCATCGATCCAACACTTCACCAGGAAGCAATCAGCAAAAAAGGATGCCGCACCGTTACCATGAAAGGGAGGAAATACAGAGGATATGTTTTCGTAGACGAAAGGGTGTTAAGGACAAATAAAGAGCTGCATTACTGGCTCAATCTTTCGCTCGACTTTAATGAGAGGGCGAAAGCAACACCGAAGAAGAAGAAATAAGGTGGAGCGGCTATTTGAATCTCCGCGATAAGATCTCACTCAGCACGTCCTAACCATTCGCTCAGCAATCATACAGCTAATCATTTAACCCTTTCCCATCGAGAATGTGCCGCATATATTTTTCGACCCTCAGCTCCCGGGTTTTTGTTTGTTTGGGTGCAGAAAAATAAATTATGTATGCCCGTTGCCGTCCCGGCGTCAATGCGCCAAAAGCAGTTCTCAAGGCGGAAGATTTGTTCAGTTTGTTTTGAAACTCTGAAGGGATTTTGTATTCTGCCGTTTTCTTCAGAGTCACTTTCAAGCCGGCTTTTTCCACTTCGACGGCTTCATAAATATATGCCTTCAAGACGGACTTCATGCTCGCTATTTCCCCAACATTGGTGAACCGGATCTGGCGCGCCGCCTGCACATTCTTGGTTTGTTGGATCAGAATACCTTCGGTATCTTTTAATAATGCACCTTTGAAAAACAAAAGCGCACAGTATTCTTTAAATCCATGTATTAAAACTATGTTACTTTCCTGAAACGTATAACAGGCACAACCCCACTTCAATTCTTCGGTCAGATGACAGTCGAGTGCGATCGTTCTTAATTTGTGGAATTCTTCCTGCCACTTATTGGCTTTGTTGAAATAGAAATCCACCTGAGGATTCATTATCTTCCTTTATTGATTGACTGAAATGATTTTTCTATTTGCGGGCCTGAAATACCACGACACCAGAGTCAGGATGAGAAGCAGCAAGGAGGGAAATATTTCAATCACGGGACTGCGCATCGCAATATGCGAACATATGGCTCCCGACATCGCAAAGAAAAAGCCTGCGTACGCCCATTCTTTTAGTAAAGGATATTTAGGAATAAGCACCGCCGCGACTCCGAGAATTTTCCATACGCCCAGTATTGTCAGAAAGTAGATAGGATAGCCCAGGTGAATAATACTATCTACTCCCCCTGCTCCTTCTTTACCTTTCAATAACTGTACTGCTGCAGTTGACAGCATACCCAATGCAAGCCAGAGCGTAGCGAACCAATAGATGATTTTATTTCTCATTGTCATTATGTGTTATTGTAATTTGCTGACGATGTCCTGAAGGCGGTTATGCGCCATGTTGATGCCCTGCTTCATCCCTATTTTCAGCACCTGGTCTCTTTGCCCGGCCGATTCATAGACGACGTGCATATTGAGTTTGCTGGTGCCGTCGGTGAGTTTTTCAAATTCTAAGATCTCCAGCTGGACGCCAAACGGCGTATTCTCCATTTCAAATGTCCGAGTGATTTTCCGGTTCGGGCTAAACTCATGGATCACCCCATTGGCCCGAAAGACGACGTTTCCCTGGGCATCCGTCGTTTCAAATTGGTAACTGCCATGCTTCTTGCTTTCGAGTTTCCGCACCTTCGTTCCCATCCATTGCTCAACAATGCGGGGCTCTACATACGCTTTAAAAAGCAATTCCAACGGCAATTCGAATTCCCTTGTGATCACCAATTCCTGTTTGCCGTCCTCGATGCTGACTTTTGTCTTTTGTTCCATAGGCTCCTACCGTTTTGATTTGTATTTTTTCATTATGCTCTCTAATTTATTGAATCTGTCATCCCACATCTTGCGGAATGGTTCAATGAAGTCGGCTACTTCTTTCATTTTCTGTGCATTGATATGGTAGTACATTTCCCTGCCGTTTTGCTCTTGCTTAAGCAATTCGCACTGGGTGAGCACAAGCAGGTGTTTTGATACTGTCGGCCTTGCGGTGTCAAAGTTCGATGCTATGGCGCCTGCCGTCATGGATTGTGCGGACACCAACAGAAGGATGGCCCTTCTTGTTGGGTCTGCCATGGCTTGAAATACGTCTCGTCGTAGATTCATTGTGTAGCTATTTGGCTACAAATATATGGTGTGGAATGTAATTTGTCAAATTATTTTTTCGATTTCTTTTAGGGTTCTTCATGCCTGCCGTCGCCAGCACAACAGGCTGATTTTCAGGCATTATTTCTCGAAAATTCATCGGGGAGTCTGGAAAAGAACGTCGGCAATATCCGAAGCCCCGACGGAACCAGCTCCCGGCGAACTTGCCGCGCGCAACGAAACGATCCCAACCTCACAATAATTCCTCACTCGCGTATGCGCTGCAAGGAAATTGCTGTAGGCCGCTGAATCGTTCTGCAACGCGCTTTCAGTAGTGCACTAGTTTGAATGGTCATGCATCAGGCCTGAGGAATGCCATTCTGAACGGAGCGAAGCGAAGTCCCTTCGGGAAAATCTTTCTTACCGAATGGACCCTTCTCCCGCCGAAGAGCGGCGGGAGAAGGGTGACATATAGTTATCGATGCTCTCATCAATCTTAAGCACTCCAACCACATCGATGTCGTTCTGGGAACTTTCTATGATACTCATCATTCAAATTAGGACACTACCCGCCATTCATCAGCAGGAGTGCCGGTTCGTTCGGCGGCACGGACTTGATTTGGCCGCTTTTAAAAAACAGGTTCACCAATTCGAGCTTTGTTCCCTGATCAAGAATTCCGAAGAGATAAATCTATTAGTAATTAGATTATCTCATTGCAATCGCCGCAGGAAAGTGGTATCATACCGGCCGGGAACTCACCTGGCAATCATAGTTGGGAGCTATGTTTCTAACCACGTTCAATATCACGAACACTCTTAACAAGAATGGGAATCCGCGTAATCTGTCAACTCTTTAGCATCAGTCTTCATCCAAATGGATATCTCTACGTCGGAACACAACATGGAATCTTTCGCAGCACAAAAAAAGTCGGTACAAAATATTAATTTAGGATTTATCGTTATTACAGTAAGGCATCGCCGAATCGGATGTCGTCACGAACCGCGTCCCGCCGATCTGGCGCGAGGGCCTAAATACCTCATACACAATGAGAACGAAATGAAACGTCCATGAATCGAATTAATAGACTCATATTGAAGTTTGAAGGTCTTTTCGGCTTCCTCCTCCCTGCCTCAACTCCGAGGATCATTTCGAATGGAGGCGGTACACCGGCACAAACAATTGCCGTTCTTGAAAAACTCGTGATCGGCGGAAACGATCAATGGGTCCTGGAGAGATCGGAGAACACGGATAATCCGATCATTCTGTTCCTACACGGCGGTCCCGGTACATCGCAATTGACAATGAACAGAAAGAACACGAAAGAACTTGAGAAATCTTTCATCGTTGTCAATTGGGACCAACGAGGTGCGGGAAAATCGTATAAAGCAATAACTGATGCCTGCAAAATGAATATTGACCAATTTGTGGCGGATACACGAGAGTTGACGCTCTACCTGCTGAAAAAATTTCGCAAGAAACGAATCATTCTGCTGGGACACTCCTGGGGAAGCGTCATCGGTGCGATAACTGCGTCACGATATCCCGAGCTCTATTATTGCTATGTTGGCGTCGGCCAGATTGCCAACATGGAGGAAGGTGAACGCGAATCGTATCATTGGACGATAAGGCAAGCCGTTGAAAGAAAGGATGCACGTGCGATCGCGGCACTGCAGAATATTGGACCTCCGCCGTATCAAGGAGATTGGCAGGCAAAAATTATCAACGAAAGACGCCTCCTCGCACGCTTTGGCGGCGAGGTCTACGCCAGCAAGAGCGGGGCGTTTAGTATGGTACTGAGAAGCTTGTTATTCTCTCGTGAATATAGCTTCATGGATCGGATTAATTTCTTCAGGGGGGTTCTTGGCTCGCAAAGACTTCTGTGGCCGGAGTTGCTCAAGGTTGACCTGTTCAAGAGTATCCGAGAATTCGTGATCCCTGTGTATCTCCTGGAAGGAAGACAAGACCACGAAGTTCCATCAACGGTCGCTGAGAGATATTTTGACGAAATAAAGGCGCCGTCGAAAGAGCTCATATGGTTTGAGAATTCGGCACACATGGTTAGCTTCGAAGAAAGAGACAAATTTAACAAAGTCCTGGTTGACCGGATACGGCCTTCGATCGTCTTAGAAGAATCCGCGAAATCCGTCTAGGATGACAATGCCAGCATGTTTAGCTCCTGACGAACTGCTCTTTGCTGAAAAGAGCGGCGTCTCGCGAAGGCCGCTCGATCATACGACAGAACCAACGGGGGGGACGATCTACCCGCTGAGAAAAAATGGGTCCCAGTTCGAGAGAACGTACACCACTTAAAATAATTCCGGCCCATGAAGCGCAATTGCTTAATAGGCTAGCAATGGAGGTGACTCTATGAACATCTCAAAATTAATTAGTTCCTTCGCTCTTTTTGCATTACTCATTGTGAATGTCCTGAACGCGCAGTGGAAACAGATCGCGGGCCCTTGCGGTGATGTCATCAACACCCTGCTCACCACCGATACAGTCGTACTTGCGGGGACATCCGCAGGCGTATATCTTTCCACCGATAGTGGCAGCAATTGGACAGATGCCGGATTGAGAGGACATAACATAACTTCGCTTGCACTTATTCCAATTCATGGGGGTGATATGAATATCTTTGCGAGCGATGCAGGCAACGGTGTTTCTCTTTCCACGGATCGTGGAATACATTGGACGAGCGTTAACAGCGGCCTACCCTACACTGCCGTCTATGCGCTCGCTGCAATCCGCGATGGCGCGGGGGGTACAAATCTTTTTGCCGGCGTCTGGCAAAACGGCGTATATGTTTCAACCAACAATGGCACCAGCTGGACTCCAGCCAACGGGGGGATGCAATCAATTTCCATCTACGTTCTTGCATTTTGCACCAACGAAAGCGGAGGGACCGATTTGTTTGCTGGATCGGACCGAAACGGAGTTTTCCGGTCCACCGATAACGGCAAGAACTGGATATCAGTCGACTCAGGATGGTCGATGCGATCGATTTATGCTTTTTCAGTTCTTCAGAATGGAGCAGATCACACGACGCTTTATGTTGCATCATACTCCGGGATATTCCGTTCAACTAACCGCGGTGATGATTGGGAGTTTGTCAACGGCCAAGTAGCAGCCTCCATTGCTGCAAAGGATACGAATCTCTACTCCAGTTCTGAAGGAATATATCGCTCGACTGATCAAGGCGCTACATGGACCCCGCTTTGCAGTAACACCACCGCCCGCGTTCTCGCAGTGCAAGACTCTTGTCTGTTCGCGGGGACAAGCCGGGGGATATACCGCTCATTCAACGAGGGGGCCAATTGGAGTCAAGCAAATAATGGCTTGTCGAGCAGTTATGTTTCGTCCTTCACCGTGAAAGGAGAAAATATTTTTGCCGGCACATCGGGCGGGGTTTACAGATTTAACAAACTCGATAGCACCAGTATTGCGGTCAATTCGGGGTTAACAAGTTGTGCCGTCTCTTCAATAGCCGTCATCGGAAGCAGCCTCTTTGCTGGAACCTATGATGGAGGTGTTTTTGTCTCCACAAACGACGGCATAATATGGTCGGCGGCGAGTACGGGATTTACCAATGCCTCAATTAATTCGTTGGCCGCAAACGGCAGTAATCTTTTCGCCGGAACATCTGAAGGCGTCTTTCTTTCCACTGACCTCGGAACAAATTGGAATGAAACCAATTCCGGATTGCCAAGTGTCGATGTCCGATCACTAACCTCCTCAAACGCAGATCTTTTTGCCGGAACTTCCCGGGGCATCTTCCTTTCCACCGATAATGGTACGCACTGGAGTGCGGCCAATTCGGGTTTGACAGATACCGATGTCATATCTCTTGCATCTTCAGGGACAGATCTTTTTGCCGGAACTCGAGGCGGTGTCTTTCTTTCCAGCGACAACGGTGCACACTGGATAGCCAGAGGATTGACCGGCGATCCCGTGTACTCTTTGTGCTCGTCCGATTCGATTCTCATTGCAGGAACAGCTGGAGGTGCCTTTCTTTCGATAAATCAAGGATCTGACTGGAGGTCATGCGGCCTCGAAAATATATTTGCTGTCGCTGTAGAGGATACGAATCTCTACGCTGGCACCTTCGGCAGCGGTGTTCTTTATCGTTCATTGACAAAGCTCTTGACAAAGGTTGATGACAGAATCAATCAGGTTCCTTCAGGTTTTGTTCTTCGGCAGAATTATCCGAACCCGTTCAATCCATCGACAAATATTTCGTTCGATATTCCCAGCCGGTCATTTGTTTCTCTTAAGGTGTACGACGTGCTTGGCAGAGAAGTGACAACGCTTGTCTTTCAGAGAATGTCGGCTGGCACTCACTCGATATCCTGGAACGCAAATGAAATTGCCAGCGGAGTGTATTTCTATCGTCTGCAGGCCGGTGCGTCTTCTGAAACAAAGATATTAATGTTCCTAAAATAATTTCAATGACAATTGTCGGGACACCGGCTGCCCCCTTCTGGAAGAAACGGAGTCCTTGAACGGATGACCGACAAATCCCGAAGGATCGAAGAGTCGCGTTGAGGGATCGAAATCAGTCTTTCAACAATCAAGGTGCATTCATGGAAAAGGCCCTTTTTCTCCTCTCGTTATCGTTCATCGTGACAGCTATCCCAGGCTGCGATAGGAGTAATCCGGCGAACAGCGGCAATCCGAGCGTACTGGTCCCTCTGAAGACAGGAAATTCGTGGGTCAGGGAGAGTTGGGAATTTGACTCAACCGGGGCAGCGACGAGCACATTTATTGATTCCATGTGGGCATCGGCAGATACTGTTGTTAATGGAGAAAAATATTTCGTAATTTCTGAGCAAGGTGAGGGTCCCGACGGAGCGCTTTTACCCTAAGTCACGACGCACCTTGCGAGAAACACACCTTCCGGCTACGAGGAAGAATATAGTTATCTGGTGGTATATAATTATGATTATCCATTCAGTGTCAGAGATTCAACTGCTGTTTCACGCGACGAGAGCGTGAGGGTGCCGGCTGGTACGTATCATTGCATAGTCTATAAATATATTTCAGGCCTATTATTTGTTTCTACAAAGTACCAACCAATTTATGGCAAGATATATATTTGCCCGAACGTCGGAATCATAAAACAGGAAGAGACAATGCCGGCAGGCAGATACCCATATTATCGCTTACTCCTTACCCGGGTAATTCTAAATTAAAACCAGCAGCTAATGACAATTATTCATAATTGTGCCGACGGAGTCTTTGATGAGAAAGTTCGCTTTTGATTTGAAGTCGGCTGACGGAAAGAAGCGGGTATTGGGCCTCTTCTCTGCTTTGTTAGGCCTGCTGTTAACTCTTGCCGGCAACTACATTTTCTTTCTCAAAATGGAAACGGCCTACAAAACATTTCCTGTCTTATTGCTCGGTTTCTTATTGAGCGGGATCGCGATCAAACTAGGATCGAAGAAACTTGGCATCATAATGCTCGTTCTCTCTCTTCCCGCTGCTGCAATAAGTCTGTTCATTATTGTTTTCTTTGCTACGGGCGGGTCCCGTTAGAATGACCATCGACATCATCAATGCAGTACTCATCCCCGGCACATCCATTGATCCGGCTCCGTGCGTTAACCGGCGAAATAAGAGCTCATGAAACTACTCGACGTATTCTCCCGCAAGCCCAAACCGAGGAAGTGTGAGAGTTTCTCGTGTACAGGAACCGTCTTATTCTCTTTCATCAGAGCATTTAGTAATCTTGCTGTTAAGATCAGTCCTGAACAGATGATTGCTTTCCTGCATGAACATTTGAACGCACAGACTTCGATCATAGAAAAACATTCAGGAGTTGTGCTTACCTCCGTCGGCGATGCCATTATGGCATTTTGGAGAGATTCCGATAGCGAGCAAAAATCCGCCGACCTCGCCTTCCGGGCGGCCCAGGCGATGCTGGCCGATGTTGACACCTCCGTCAAATACCGGATCGTTCTCGGAACAGGTACAATGGCCGGGGATTTTTTCGGACCGATAAAACAGTATCAGATCGTCGGGGAGGCAATGAACATTGCTGAGGAGCTTGCAAGGTTTCATTCGCTGAATTCTGCTCCTCCCAAGGTGATACTGTTAACGGAAAATACGCTGGCGCGGATCAAACCATTCTCGGTAGCGGCTTCAAGTGACGGAACTCTCTCCAACAATATTAAAGTATACTCTTATACCTCCGGCTGACCGGCATACACGAGCAGGCAAAAAATAAAATAAGGATAGTCAACTCATGACCACAAACGACAGTTCGAAAGATATTGAACATTTCAATCACTGGTCTCAGACGTACGACGACTCGTGGATTCAACATTATGCCAACCGAGTGCACGCAGAAATGCTCGACGCGGCCTCCAAAGAAATTGCAGGGCCAAACACTCTCCTTGACGTCGGATGCGGAACCGGGAAGTTGCTGCGCAAGGCGCGTACGCTCTATCCGTCGGCGCAGTTGATCGGCATCGACCCCGCGGAAGGCATGGTCACGATCGCGCGCAGCCAATTGCCGGCCGCCACGATCTATCTGGGCTCGGCAGAGTCGCTGCCGCTCGCCGATTCCTCAGTCGATGTCGTCTTCAGCAGTCTCTCATTCCATCATTGGAGCGACCAGCGTGGAGCGCTCCGGGAAATCCATCGTGTTCTTCGCCCGGGAGGCTGCTTCTGCCTGGCCGACATACGGATGCCGGTGTGGCTCGCGAAGTTCGTCCGGCATATCAACGTAAAGAGCCCTGCGGCGACGGATCAATTATTCGTTGAGGCAGGCTTGCCGGTAAGGTACCAACATCGTACCTTTACACGCTTTATTTTGTTGACGGTTGGCGTCAAGAGATCGGGAAAGGCATGAATGTCGCCGGGCGGGTCCGGCTCCGCATCATGGTACTCCGCGGCTGAGCTCCAGTCCGCTAGGCGGCAAATCATCAACCACGGGAACACTTAGAATGAAAACAGTCTTACCGGCGCTTTGTTTTGCGATCTTCTGCATGCATAGTACTGTGTTCTCACAGAAGGCTGCTGAGCATTTTCAATGGCCGATCGCGTATCAGGTCGAGATCAGGAGAACATACACCGATCCGAATACCGGCTCCATATCTATCCTGGTACCGCGATACCAATATCTGGCGAGCGGATCGAAAGCCCGGAATACAGTGTCGACAAAAACCGGTCAGGAAATAACGCTATTTCGCGTCGATCAAAAAAAAATGTACTCCTTCAATTCCACTGCGAACGTCTACCGCGTTGCTGAATATTCTGTGCGCGAGGTCAGCAAACCGTTTGATGACTCGGGAGTCTGGACATTTCAAAAGAAAGAAGATCTCTCCGGTACAAGGTGCCTTAAATATGAGGCGTCTTCGAAACAACGTAGTTCCAGATCCGATCATCCGTTTTTTGTGTGGATTGATAGTGTCTCCGGCGCCCCGGTTCGGGTTCAGTACTCGGGCGGGATTGCAGAAGACTATTCACACTATGTTCCCGGACCTATTCCTGATTCCATCTTTGAACCACCTTCTGGATATACTAATTGGCAGGACGTTCCAACTTCTAAATCCAAATGACCTGTGATCACAATAGGTTGACTGATTGGTTCCGGCAGAAGGCGGGAATTCAATATCTTGCTTAGTGATTTGCCGAATGACAAGGAGCTCCCCGCTGCTCTCCAGCGGGAAATACTGTTCGCCAGCCTGCAGCGGATCGCGCTGATGGATTCACCATTCCAACACAGAAAGAAATACACGCTATGTCCAAAACACGTTTAGATCACGAACCCCCGGAAGCCATCGCAAAACGCGGATGGCGGTTTCATCATCTCGGCATTCCAACATCTGTCCCGCACGAGAATGAAATACATTTGTCACGCTTGAAGGTCCATGTATCGGGTTTTGAGACAAGCCCGTACGGCATTGAGTGGATGAGGTTCGATCCGGAGTGTGAGGTCTCGGAGTTGATCAAAACCGTTCCACATGTCGCTTTTGAGGTCGACGATATTAATGAAGCAATCATCGGTCAGACGCTTCTCGCCGGGATCACTTCCCCATCCGAAGGGACAAGAGTTGCCATGATCATTCACGACGGTGCGCCGATTGAATTGATCGAGTTTCGGAAACCAATTGTTCCTCAGTAAAGGTCATCAAATGAAATTCAATCCTCGAGTTCGCTGCTTTATCATTCTCATCGTCCCCGTTCTTCTACTTTCAATGACCGGATGCACCCAATCCCGGATGCTCCAGGTGCATGAACTTAGCCCCGGCATGAATGGGTCGATCAACGTTTTCTTAAAGGACGGGAGAATAATCGAATTCCCGGATGACAAATACGCGATCGACACATCAAAAAGTCAGCATGTTATCCGAGGTGAAGGGACGATTGCCTGGGATTCTTTGGGCAGCACAAAACGGGCGTACCGCGGACCTGTTCTGTATTCTGAGATAGATTCCGTCCGGGTCACAAAAGACAATCCTTTCTCCGAGGGCGTCGGAATGGGCATCGTTGTTGCCGGCCTCCTGATTACAACACTCTTAATTGCCGGGTGGATATTTGGCCCGTTTAGTATCGGATGACAGCGATCTTATCCGATGACTTTCTCTCGCCGCAGCATACCGCGTCCCGCTGTAGGTTAGCACGAACTCCGGTCTATAAGGCAGCAAAAGAGCCAAACAAAATCATGAAATCGATTTTCATCTTACTCGTCTTACTCCCTACTTTAGGAAATGCTCAATCCTATTATAGGTTTGAGCATTCACAAATACCCACTCACCCTCTCGTGTTTGAAGTCACAGGATTTAAAAGACTGGCAGATCACAATGCCGTAAATATTGCCGGTGTTATATATGATTCCGTCATGCATTCGAGCGATACTGTTTTGATTGGGGCATCGATTAGCACTTTATCGGCCAAATCGACGACGACAACAGATATTGATGGATTATTCCAACTGGACAACGTAGCGTTGAACGATACAATTGTTGTAACAAATATAGGATACATGACAAAATTAATACCGGCAGCTAAGATCCTAAATTCGGATACAACCAAACGTAAAGCGTTCTGATGAGTATGATGCCGCCTGACCGATCGCACCACTCCCGTAGGAGCATGACAATGACTTTTTCACTATATTCACAGAAACAACAAGTAAAGGATGCACCATGAAGACATCGTATTCAAAAGTCCTTTTTTTCCTCCTCGCCTGCACGGTCAGCATGGCCTACGCACAATTGCCGAAAGGAAAACTCTCTCCTCCAAAAAAACCAACGATCGTGTTTGACAGCGTAGAGGTCAAAAATGTGACGATGGAAAAGACAGACGTTGTCTTTGATTATATCGTCGATAATCCGAATTCCTTTGCCATCGACAATGTGTTGGCAGACTATGAATTGTTCTTGAAAGGAAACAGCACCGCAACGGGCAAGGATATGAAATTTAAGATTCCCGCAAATGCCAAATCAAAATTGCAGTTGCCATTACAAATAAATTATGTCCATGTTTTCAAGTCCGCCGAGGAATTGACGAAGGCGATAGTCGGCGGCGCAAGAACGATACCATTCCAGTTGAATATTACTTTTAAGATAGACATCAAGGGACTGAAATTTCAGATTCCAATAACTACGAAAGGAGAGCTCCCACTCCCCGAAATCAAGCGCACTCCCAATCTAAAAGTCGACGGGAAATCTAGATTATAGCTGGTGAAGAATGATCTATCGTGTGCGTTGGCCGGTCGTTCGACACTTGAACTCGGGGTATCGCATAGACAACCCACGTGTCCCGCTGTTCTTGAGCGGGTGCTCCCGTCCGTAAAGCAGCAGAAAGGAAATCTCGGTACGTTGGAAAAAGTCTCGATCCGGCGCTGTACAATTGGCGATGAGACGGCTCTCTCGCTCCTCGGGCAGGCCACTTTTCTCGAATCGTTTGCCGGAATGCTCGACGGAAATGATATTCTTGCACACTGCTCGAATCAGCATTCCGCGTCGGTGTATCTCGGCTGGCTCACGCAAGATGCGTATCGCGTTTGGATCGCCGAAGTCCAGCCCGGCAACGCGCCGGTCGGGTATTTGGTGCTTGCTCCCCCAAATCTTCCGATTGCCAACCCGCAAGCCGGCGACCTCGAAATTAAACGCATTTACTTGCTGGCTCCATTCCAGGGAACGGGAATTGGGAAGCGATTGATGCAGGAAGCATTGGCTCACGCGAGACATCAAAATTCCCCGCGATTGCTACTGGGCGTGCATTCGCGCAATACGGACGCAATTGCGTTCTATCAAAAATTGAACTATAAAATAGCGGGCGAGAGAAAATTCAAAGTCGGAAATAACGAGTATGACGACCTCGTGCTCGCGCTGGATATCTAAAACACTATAATGCCCTTGCCGCCGTCCGTTAGGCCGCGCACGATCCAACGAGGTACACCAAGAATGAGCTCAGCAACAACAAACGAACCGAACGTAACGCAGGCCGTACCGATGTTCGCAGTGTCGAACATGGAACGGTCACTTCATTTTTATGTGAACGGCCTCGGTTTTACTATTGCCAACAAATGGATAGTCGATGGCAAGATGCGTTGGTGCTGGCTTCAGCTTGGAAATGCGGCGCTGATGCTGCAGGAGTTCCGGAAGGAAGGGCATGATGCCTGGGTGCCAAAAGGAACCGTCGGCGAGGGAGTATCAGTCAACTTTCAGTGTAACGATGCACTTACTATTTACCGCGAACTCATATCAAGAGGAGTTCAAGCGAAGAAACCAGCCGTCGGAAATGGCATGTGGATCACGGGCATGACGGATCCGGATGGATACAAACTTTATTTTGAGAGCATTACCACAGCGCAGGAAGATACCGAATATACCGATGCGGGCGTGTAAGAATCCGTGCATGCCACCCGAGGGAGCTGCTCCGTTAAACGGCAAAACAAGTCGGCAAAAAGACGAATCGCAGAGACGTCAGATTTTACAATTGCAATATCCGCAAGAAAGTGGTATCATCTCATTCGGGAACTTACCTGGCAATCATAGTTGGGAGCTCTGTCAATAAGCAGAATCCAGAACGAAAACGTTACTAAAGCGGCACGGCATCCACGTTTAACGTCATCTCTGCCGTCTAACCATCTGCTCCCCGCCGGGAAGTTCGGGACCCGGCAAAGAACGCCCGGCACGATGATGGAACCATCCGTCGCACGTCACCGCAGCCGAATTTCATGGCGTTCGCCGGCGCGGACGGATTCTGAATTGGAAATCCAATCGGGGCAAGGATGATATCTGCGTGCAATGACCGGCACCGCTCGGGTTCGTTAGGCGGCCTATCAAAACCTTCTGGGAAGGAATCTCTGGAGTGAGTTTAAAATCTGCATCGTTAATGGGATATATCATCTTGGTCGTCACATTGGTCGGCCTGATTGCCGAGAAACAGATTCTGGCGTCGGGTTATACAGCATCCATCGTGCAGATCATGGCCGTACTTTTAATGCTGTGGGCGCGAATTACTTTTGGCCGGAGAAGTTTTCACGCCGCGGCAAATCCTACCGAGGGAGGATTGGTAACAGCCGGTCCGTACGCGTACATTCGCCACCCTATCTACGCTTCGATATTATATTTTCTCTGGGCAGCTATTTGTTCTCATCTTTCAATGATCAACGTGGCACTCGGTGTTCTTGGCACGATCGGCGCCGGCATCCGTATATATGCGGAAGAACATCTTATCGTGAAGCAATATCCGCAATACGCAGAGTATTCAAGGCGAACAAAACGAATTATTCCTTTCTTATTGTAGTCTGATCCAGTCGCGCAATGAACTGCCCGGAATTAGCTGCACGCCGCAACAGCCCATCGTCAATCCCTTATGCGGCAAAACAAACTCACAATGCTATTTCCGTTCGATTAATCTATCAGGAGAATTGAGATGCAATTTAACATCTTTCTCAACGCACTCGTCCTTGCAAATAATCATCGTGGGAGTACAAAATGAAAATCATTCTCAGCCTCTTTTCCCTCTTTGCCCTATTAACGCTAACCCTCCACGCCCAAGAATATAATGCTCCAATTGATCCAAAGCTTGAAAAAGCCGAAGATTACGCAAAATATGAACCCGACGTCATCAAATGTATCGAGTATCTTGAAAAGACTCCGATCAGTAGTTCCAACGAACGAAGGGATGCAAATGCATTCTTATTCAAATGGATTTCCGGAAGCCCCACCGTTACCATCGATCTCCGTCCATATTTGATGGGTTTGGTAAAAGAAAACAAAGATTTCTTGATGATCTTCATGGGCGGCTGGACGAAATTTGCGATACAAAATCCTGACGTTAAGGACAAGATGAAAGGACATCTCGCCGGCTTGCAAGCCATCGTAAGAGTGTATATTCAAAATCCGGGAATCAGGAAAGATGAAGCAGTAGAAGCCATAGTCAAGGCAGAGAAAAATGGTGCACTTGAAGATTGGCTCAAAGATCATTTTGACGACAAGTAGCAGAACGGATAACAGGCCGGGTCTTCCTCCTAGCAACTCGTCTAGTGCATACGGAATCAGCCGTCGATGGTTTACCTCGCGCCGAATGACTGCCGCAGTTCCGGTCGATAATGCCGGCCGAGCGTTCATCAACACGGTCAGATTAAAATGAATAGAAGTCACACATACAAAGTCGCAATGGTCGTTTTTCTTTTGACCTTCTTCCCAACCCATGTCCGTCCCCAGATCATAAGCCTTTCACAATCCCAGCGACGTGGAAGTATGAATGGCGTACTAAGGGATTCGTCGAGCAATGAACCGCCTGTTGGAGCGAATATTCTTGACTCATCGAGGACATACGGAGCATCCACCGATGTCAATGGCGATTATTCGATTCCCCGCGTTGGAGCGGGACTCTACAGTTTCACCGCTTCGTACATTGGCTTCAAGAATACAACCGTTCGTAACGTAAAAGTGGAAGCAGATCGTACCACTGAACTAGACCTTCGGCTGCAGCCGGTCATTATTTGCGAGGACGATTCTCTTGAAGCGTTAATTGACATTGCGAATGGAACGATCAAGGATAGGATCGCCGGATTAATTGCGTCCGATTCATTGTATGATGTGAGGGCAGATCAAATTGCCGCGAAATACGGTTTAATCCGGCAATTTAGTGGATGCAGTGATATGTGTTCGGAGGTGTATAATCGAATCGTCGGGAAGTTTTTGGAGAAACGCTACGGAGCACATTGGAGAAATAAATATGAGGCGGAACTTCGCCGCGCATGGGAGGATCGTTAGACCGTTTTTTCGTCCGTCTATCCAGTGGCACGAATAGGTAGAACATGCCGCCGGCGATTTTGGACGAGAAGAATAAGCAGCTGCCATCGCGAATACCATTTGAAATTTCATGAGTTCTCTTTTTATTTCGGCGACTAGACTGCCAACAAACCCCGCGCTCCATTCCGACGACCGGCAAGAACAAGCTGAGTCCAGGAGCAGCCGGATTTCCTGATTGCAATGCCTCCAATAAAGTGGTATTTTCCTCTTGCGGGAACTTACCAGGCATTCATAGTTGGGAGCTATGTCAATCACCGAGGTCGACAGCGAGAACATTCTTCTCGCGAAGCAGGAGGTCCGGCAATGAGGAGACCGAAACAGATGCTCCGAATTACGTATGACCATATTCCACTTGCGAGCTGCGAATAATTTGAAGCATGCAGGAACAATTCAATAACGAACGAATATGAAACTCTCTGCAAAGATCCTTGCCGCATGGTTTCTTGCCATCACAGGCGTGTTCTGCAACGATGCTGCTGCACAATGGAAACAATCAAGTTTGCCGACTCCCGGCGGAGGATACATTCATTCTCTTGCTGCTAGCGGGCAGATACTATTAGCCGGCGCAGACGAACAAGGTGTCTTCAAATCCAGCGACAAAGGGGCGAGTTGGATTCCCATTGGTTTGAAAGGTACTCTGGAATACATTCACGCCCTTACTGTCCTGGATAGTAATTTTCTTGCCGCCACCACCTACGGTCTCTTCCTTTCCACGAACCAGGGAATGACGTGGACCGAGGTATCTGGGTACAACAATGGATATTTCTCAACGCTGGCTGTTTCAGGCAAGGACGCGTTCGCAGGCGGTCAAGGGCCGGGCATATTCCGCTCAACTGATGGGGGTCTGACCTGGACCGCATCGGATTCCGGACTCACGACACTCAATGTAACTGCTTTGAAAGTTGGCGATTCGGTTATCTACGCAGCGACTTCCACAGGCGGAATCTTCAAGTCCACCAATAACGGCGCGGTCTGGATTGAAAGCGATTCAGGCTTGGCCGCTCAATTTATTGTTGCTCTCGCTGTCAAGGACTCGAACGTATACGCAGGTACTCTCGATCAGGGCGTTTTCCATTCGTCCAATGCGGGGGGAACCTGGGCGGCCATCGACTCGGGTCTCTCGAATAAAAACATCTCATCGATGGTAATTTCCGACACCAATATTTTTGTAGGTACTGCCGGGGGTATTTTCCGCTCTTCGAACGGAGGTGCGATCTGGGATTCAGCCGGCCGGGGACTCTCCTCCAACTATAATTACATTTATTCTCTCATTGCGGACAGCACTGGCATTTACGCTGGGACAAACGGAGGAGGCGTCTATAGATCAACGGATGACGGGAATGACTGGAATCCGTCGAGCGTTGGTTTGACTGCGGTTGAGGTAGATGCTTTCGCGGCCAATGAGGGGACCATCTTCGCCGGATCGGCCGCCAACGGGCTCTTCGCGACGACAGACAACGGACACACCTGGTCAACACCAGACTCGGGCTTGTCAAATACCTCGATCTATTCCCTCGCTGTCGTCGGCAGCAATCTCCTCGCCGGTACCGGAGGTGGAATTTTCTTATCCAGCAACAACGGCAGGAGCTGGAAGCTTGCGGATTCAGCGGAGTCAAACTCCCTCGTCATGACATTCGCGGTGGTCGGTGCCAATGTGTATGCCGGCACATCGGCCGGACTTCTTGAATCGAGTAACAATGGTCTCACATGGCTGGAGGCGGAGCATTCCTGGCAAACATATATTTACTCCCTTGCGGTGAAAGGGAACACTCTTTTTGCCGGGAGTGCGATCGGCGGCGGGATCTGGGCTGTCACAGATACAGGGTGGCGTAGTCTTGAGAACGGTATCACTAATAATTATGTCGTCTCGCTCTCAGTCGTTGGAAATACAATCCTGGCGGTTACACAGGGGGGGGAATTCATGTCGACGGATGACGGCAATACCTGGTCCCCTGCAGATTCGACGGAAACAGGGGGATATGTTCACTCTGTGGCGACTGTCGGCGGAAAGATCTTCGCTGGAACCAGAGGAGGGATCTATCTTTCAACCGACGATGGAGCTACATGGAACCCGGTTAATACTGGACTAACCAGTCTGAATGTGCGGTCCCTTCTGGTTGATGACGGGAATTTGTTCGCCGCGACTGCTGGTGCCGGAGTTTGGCTGCGCCCTCTCGCAGATATTTCGACAGGCGTCAATAATCTCAGGGATGGGATTCCCCTCATTTATTCTCTTGATCAGAACTACCCCAATCCATGCAACCCTACAACAGCCATCCGCTATCACCTTGCAGGGAGTAGTGACGTAACCCTGAAAGTTTACGATATTCTCGGCAGAGAATTACAAACGTTAGTTGGTGAACGCCGGAATGCCGGTTCCTACTCCGTGATGTTCAATGCGAATAATCTGGCAAGCGGAGTTTATTTTTATAGGCTTCACGCAGGCGCCTTCAGCCAGACAAAGAAACTTTTGCTTTTGAAATGAACGACACCGAATTGCAGGTTCATGAAGTCATGTCAGCAATCAACCGGGCATGGCGGACAAATGCACCCCTTACAATGACACAGCATTTGCATCCGGATATTGTTATGAAATTTCCCGGATTCTCGGGTGAAGTTGCGGGACGTGATGCGCTTATCGCAAGTTTTGCCGAGTTCACAACAAATGCTCGAGTTCTGGAGTACCAGGAGAAGAATGAACAAATCAATGTGATTGGAGATTGTGCCGTCGTGAGTTTTCAATTCGAGATGTTGTATGAAAGAGCGGGGTATAGAGAACAGTCAGAGGGACGGGATTTGTGGGTTTTCCAATTCATCTCCGGCAATTGGGTCGCTGTTTGGCGAACGATGATAGAAATGAAGGAAGCAAGAGAATCTAAGAAATGATTGTGCGCTGATGACGGGCGCATCACGAGTGTTTTGCCCGATATCCGGTCCGTTGTGCCGTACAATGCAATAATTATAGACGGGAAAAAATCAGCGGAGTTTTTTTGTCGAATTCAAACGAAAGGCTTCCCTCAAACAATCACACTTGCACTCGTTCAATGATCGGTGCATCGACGAACCGGCCGCTTACCGCTTTCTTGAACGGGAGATCCGGCCATTTAACCAGGAAAGGAGGCTTCAAGAACATGAACAAAGAATTTCTCTGGTCGTGCACCCTTGTCATGACGACAGTCGGTGTACTATGTTCTCAGGAACTTCAACCATCAGCTTCCGTCGATTCGCTTACTCCTCGCGCCTCGTATCGCCTTTGGTTAGACGGCGGTGCGTATCCTCGGTTAAGCGATCATGCCGGCGCATTTGAGCCGGCCTATAATTTTCGGCTGGGTGCCGGCAAACAATTTGGTATTTTTCAGGCATATGGATTCCTTGAGTTCACGGGTTACACATTTGAATCGAATGATGCGGTGTCTCTTCTTGTTTCGTCAAACAAGCGCTATGACATAGCTCTCTATGGACTTGGATCGGTTCTGCAGGTCCTTTACGTTGGAGCGGGCGCTCACTACACCCATCAGGATAATATTGTCATTCAAAATCTTCACGGCTACGACAACAACTCGGCTTCAGAAACCGGACCTCGAACGTATTTTGGTTTCTATTATATCATTGGTCTCGGTTATCCAATCAGCATTTCGAACACCGTATCGTTGCCGGTTGGACTCTATTATCGAAGAACAAGGGACTATGATTTTGCTTACCTCTATAATTACAATAAGAGTTCATTGGCGCTGCAGGTCGGAATCATGTACAGCTTTGGAGAATAATAAGTTGGGAAATCTGAACAAGCATATTCATAACAACAAGCAAGAATCGGCAATGATTTATCATATCGTAAAAGAAAAAGACTACCTGCATCTCATCAAAAGAGATAGTTATGTCCCGTCCAATTTTGACGACATTGGATTTGTTCACTGCTCTCTCGAGGCTTCAGTCATCTCGGTTGCCAATGATTATTATTTGTCCGGAGAGGAGAGGCTATTACTTCTCAAAATCGATCGGTTAAAGTTAAAATCACTAACGAAATTCGAGCCGGCAGTACCGGAAAGAGGAGCCGTATCAAAGCACCTGGACACTTCATCCATTTTTCCTCATGTATACGGACCAATTGACAATTCTGCGGTCGAGGGAATTGGTGTGCTCCTAAAAGAGAACAGTGGATACCGTTGGCCGACAAAATTCTTTCCGCTAGCCGAATACATCGCTAATGCGGTTAAAGATAACGCCTGAACCGGACGCTCCATTCGCCTAAAACACACGACTACGTTATGGCAAAGTACAATGTATTGCTTGTTGCTCCCTGCGGAATGAACTGCGGCATCTGCATGGCATACCTAAGAAAAAAGAACAAATGCGCCGGCTGCAGAGGAACGAACAGAGATAAGCCAGTGACCCGCGTCAGATGCAAGATCAAAACCTGTGAAGTTTTTCGAAAAGGAAAGGCGAAATTTTGTTTCGAATGCGGATCCTTTCCCTGCGATAATGTGAAGCATTTAGACGAACGCTATCGAACGAATTACCACATGAGCATGATTGAAAATCTTCAGCATATTAAAACATCCGGTATTCGGAGCTTTCTAAGGAATGAAAAATTGAAATGGACTTGCCCGAAGTGTGCGGGAACAATTTCCGTTCATAAAGGATCCTGTGCTGACTGTGGAAAAAGGATGCCCCGTATGGTCCAGCCTACGGCTCCGCGATGATCAGTACAAGCATCTCGGTGCATACGCTCGATCAGTGAACGGAGCCAGACGTGCTCGAATTCGATTCGCGAAATAGCTGCCGTCCCTGCGGCGCTTCGCGGCTGCTGATTACCCTCAGACACAAGATGACACATCACCCAATGAAAAGGTTACTCATATGAGAAGCTTCGCCGAGTTGATTGTTATTGTCGTTATACTATTGGTTGTCGTTGGACCTGCCAGCTTCATTCGGTACAAACTGTACAGTCGATTTCTTCAATCGCAGGAATCGATCGCGGACAGTTTACGAAAGATCGCCGAGCATCAAATAAATTCGCATTAGCATCGCTTTCCAACATGCAAATCGGCCGCGCCTCGCTGGGCGCTCCAACCGGCCGCGGATGATTTCGCCGCGCGCATATTTTTCCTGGAAAGCGGCTTCCCGGCACGATGAACAATCTTCGACGGAGAAAGTGTGAATGAAAAGTTATTGTCTCTCTTTGATTTTTCTCTTGTGCACTCCTGCCGGTGCGCAGAATACAACTTCAAAAAATGATCTCAATATTGCGGCAATTGAGAGCTCGTTATGCGATTTCAGCGCCGCGCTCGCAACGGCAGATACCGCATCGCTCAGGCGCCTTACCGCACCGTCGTTCGTTCTCCTCGAAGAAGGGCGAACGTTCGATTGCGAGGCTATGATGGTGTCAATTCAGCAAATCTTTGCGGCTGGAGTGAAGATGAAAAGGCTTCCGTCACATTTTCACACTGAGATGAGAGGATCGGTCGCGTGGGCAAATTACAGGGTCATAGGAGAATTTGAGAACATTCAGGGGAAGATACCGCTAGCACTCCTCGAAGCCGCAGTATTAGAATACGACGGCCGACGGTGGCGTCTGGTTCAAATGACGACCATTCCAGCAGCAGATAAATAAATGCAGTTCCATGGAACTTGATTACGCTTAGAAACATTTATTAACCAACAGCGATAGGAATGTTAGCGTGCAAACGATGCAAGCCGTAATGCTCACGAAGAAAGGCGGTCCCGAAGTACTTGTGCGGGTTGAGCTGCCCATGCCCGAACCGGGGCCGGGCGAGGTCCGCGTGAAAATACGGGCCACCGGCGTAGGCGCTACCGACATTACGATGCGCCGCGGCTCATATGCCTTCGCCCCTCCGATACCATTTATTCCCGGCTACGAATCAATCGGCATTGTCGACGCTGTAGGTACGGGAGTTGCCTCACTCAAAAAGGGGGATCGTGTCTGTGCATTGTTGGTGCACGGCGGCTATGCGACGCACGTTGTGCGCGGCGCAGAACATTGGGTGAAGGTGCCCGATGGACTGGACGATGTGCAGACCGTCTCGCTCATACTCAACTACGTGACGGCCTACCAGATGATCCACCGTAAAGCGCGGCTCCAGCCTGGCCAATCGGCGCTGGTAAACGCAGCAAATGGAGGAGTAGGTCAGGCACTCCTCGACTTGTTGCGTGCTCACGGTGTTTCGGCTATCGGCGCGGCGGCAAGGGCGCGCCATGGAATCGTCTCATCGTACGGAGCAATCCCGATTGAAGGACGAACGGCAGCCCTCGATGCCGGCGTTCATCGGATCCGCCCTTCAGGAGTGGATGCAGCGTTCGACGGTGTCGGAGGTCCATCGACCGCACAATGCGTGTCGTCAACGCGACGGGGAGGAATTACAATTTGGTACGGATTTGTCGGCGCAAAGGGATTTAATGCGCTGGCGGGATCTGCTTTATCGTTGTTCGCGTGGAGCCGTTTGCAGGGGCGTCGCGGGTCATTCTACGGAATCACCATGTTGTATCGGAAAGATCCACGCCCGTTTCGCGCGGACTTGGCGAAACTCTTTGATCTCCTCGCCCAGAAAAAGATCTCCCCCAGGATCGCTCAGAGATTGCCGTTGTTGAATGCGCGCGAAGCAAATGAGCGCCTTGAGGCCGGGGGCATCGAAGGCAAGATCGTTCTCGTTGCATAGAATAAACTTATCCACCGGCGGCCGCCGCTTAACCGGCCGCTTCTCCCCTCATCAATAACTGTCAATCATTTAGACTGCGTCGTGCCGTAAATTCCAAACAAGTCGTACGGCCGTTTACTGAAATGATCATGAAACAACTGGACCGTCAGGAATATGTAGCCAATAAACCCGAGAACAATAAACAACTGCATGAACGATGTTTTTTGAATATCTTGTTTTGACTTTACGTCGCATACTTCGCCCGGGCAGTACTGAGCTTTTTCTTTATGGAACATCGAATAGAACTTGCATCCCAGGCAAATGCCAAATGCAGATTCAAAGAATAGAAATACGAGGCAAATCAGGCAGACGATACCCGAGATCGGGCTGAAAGCATTGACGACAACAAGGAAGATGAACATTATTGTTGACAGCACAAGACCGATGATCCATGCGATTTTTTTTTGCGCCGCCCCGACGTATTCGGGAACCTGATTACTAACCACTAACCGTCCGAGTATTAGTGAAGGAGAGTATTTGGGGTTGATAAAAACGCGGATGATAAAGTCCGTCATGAACATGACGATGACATACTTTATCAGCAGGAAATCATTCTTAAACAGGATCAACAATAGAGAGATCAGCATAACGACAAAGATCATACCGGCCGACGCCCGTATCTCTCGCTCATTCAATACAGGAATGTCATATCCTTCAACTTTTTCGCCAAACGTGATTATTCTATTCATGGCACACTCCTTTTTGGGTCACCTGTATTACGCGTTGATATCCGGATAAGTTACAGCGGAGTTTCTGGTATTTGATTGCCTAGAAGCGACGTGCAATTTCTGCAATACTTACCTGGAGGCAGCCTGAGAGAGGAAAAGTTCGGGCTGATTCTCCATGTTCCGCAGCAGGCTGATAATCGCGCTGCGGCGTTAAATGCTTAGCCGTCACGACAAACCACAAACCTAACCGCTCCGGTAAGAGAATGAAAACTAGCCGCACGGCGTACGAGAACATCGATGATTACATTGCCTCGTTTCCGCCGGAAGTGCAGTTAATCCTGGAAACAATACGAACTGCGATCAGCAAAGCGGCTCCCGATGCGAAGGAAAAAATAAGTTACGGAATACCGACCTTCGATCTTAACGGAAACCTGGTCCATTTTGCCGCCTTCAAGAATCATATCGGCTTCTACCCTCCCGTACAAGGGGACAAGAAACTGATGGCTGAAATTTCAATGTACGCCAACGAACGGGGAAACCTCAGGTTCCCGCTCGACAAGCGCATTCCGTACGCCTTGATCGGCAAGATCGTAAAGGTTCGGGTACGAGAGAATCTGGAACGAACACAGGCGCGAAAGAAAAAGCAGGGGCTCCGGGACGGTAGGGTCTTAATTTGAAGAAAGTTCAAAGGACTTTTTACAACGAGAAGAAGATATCACGCAAAGACGCCAAGCCGCAAGGGAAACCTATTCATTCTCTTCGCGTCTCAGCGACTTTGCGCGAGCAAGTTGCCACCTATCCTAAATTAAGACACTACCCGGTAAACGGGGGCATAGCGGCATATTTGGCATTTTATTATATTGAGCAGACGGCAGGATGGAAAAATCCAGGAGGCCTGAATGTTTTATTTCGTATTAGAGGTGATAGGTGTTTCGATTCTGGTTTCGATCTTCGCAACCTGGGTCAGACTGATTCCTCGTTACCCGAAAAAGAAATATAGTTTGATCCAGGAGTTGATCTTCTCTGTGTTCTTGACCGTCTTGATCACTCTGGTATGGTCCCTCGATATCTATCCCTCTTGGATCCTCCTTTTCGCTGCCATACTTTTTATCTTATGGCTCTCAGTTCAAATCACGAATAACATTTTTCAGAGATCGGGCGATTCGACGTCAAACCCGTCAAAGGCGGACGCAGCCAAAGAATGAACTCTACGACACGAAACACTGCATAAATAGGAGATTTCCATGGCAGAAAACAAAACCAAACCGACAAAAAGCAGCGTCGCCGTTTTCCTGAACAAGATCAAGGACGAGCAATTGCGGGACGATTGCTTCACAATTCTCGAAATGATGGCGTCAGTATCAAAACTGGAACCCGTCATGTGGGGAAGTGCGATCATCGGTTTTGGCACATACCACTACGTCTATGAAAGCGGCCGGGAGGGAGATACCATCCTCATCGGCTTTTCGCCGCGGAAACAGAATATCACCATCTACATGATGTGCGCATTGGACAAATTGAACGTTGAGTTGTCCAGGCTGGGAAAACATAAAACTGGCAAAGGGTGTCTCTATATAAAAGCATTGAGCGACGTGGACCCGGCAGTACTCAAAAAAATTCTTTCCAAGGGGTTTAGTGAAGCACGGAAAAAAAGCGGATACACTTCTCATGACAACAAAACAAATTAACGACGAGCCCTTTTTTCCATACGGAGGCACATCGGAGGCTCTCACAGCGTTTCGAAAACTGCACGAATCCGGATGCTTCATCCTCCCAAACCCGTGGGATATCGGATCGGCTGTGTATCTCCATCACCTCGGGTTTAAAGCCCTTGCGACGACGTCTGCAGGATTCGCCATCTCCCGCGGACTGCCTGATTCGGCCAGCGCTCTCACCCTTGAGGCAGTCCTGACACACATCAGGGAGATCGCTGAAGCAACGCCCCTCCCTGTAAATGCCGACTTCCAGGCGGGATATGCAGACCACCCGGAAGGTGTTGCAATGAATGTCGAGCGATGTGTCCGCACCGGAGCGGCCGGCCTCTCTATAGAGGACGCCACAGGAAATGACTCGGCTCCGCTGTATGAACGATCGAATGCCATCGATCGCATCCGGGCAGCGCGCGCCTCGATCGATATATCGAGAATTCCAGTTGTCCTGACGGCGCGATGCGAAGCGATGCTGGTCGGAGATCCGGATCCGGCGCGAACGATCCTCGACCGCCTCACGGCGTACGCCGATGCTGGCGCGGATTGTCTCTACGCACCCGGAGTCCGGGACCCGGAAATGATCTCCGCGATCGTGAAAGCTGTCGAGCCCAAACCGGTCAACGTATTGATCTCATCCCCTATTCCGGGACTTTCGCTTTTCAGCCTGACGGACCTCGGGGTCCGCCGTATATCTGTCGGTTCTGCACTTGCGCGCGTAGCTTGGACATCATTCATCAGCGCTGCAAAAAGGATTGCAGAGACTGGAACGTTCGATGTCCTTGAAGATGCAATTCCATTCAGTCAGCTTAATGGTGTCTTTAAAAAATAAAAAAGTGTGTGCACCAACCTCCAATTCAGCGGCCGGGGAAAAGGCCGCACCTCGCGGCCGCGCTTCGCAGCGGGGTTGCAGATGAAAGGTGAAGATAATGACAACGCCTGATTTCACCGGAACATGGAAGTTCAATCAGCAAAAGAGTTTGCTGGAAGTGCCGGCGCCGGATTCTACGACGATGATCATCGACCATCGCGAACCGCATTTCCATCTTGAAAGAACTCACATTGTTGGAACACGCAGCGACGTATTTACGATCGACCTGACGACCGATGACAAGCCTGTCACCCGACTCCATGAAGGTATTGAAATTCATGCCCGCATGTCCTGGGAGGATGAAGCTCTGGTGTTCGATACGGAAGTGAGACGGGGAAACGAGCGGGGAAAGAATATCGTCGTCTAACAGCTGTCCGATGACGGTCGAACCATTACCGCGGATGAACAACTGACTTCGAGGGACCTGAATTACAAGAATAAATGGGTGCTCGACAAGCAATAGACCTTTGATTAAAAGACCTCACTCGGCAAGCAGCGGTGCATTGCGACGTGCAATCGAATAAATTATTAGGAGAACAAATGAAGAATAAGAACCTCTACCTGGTCATCGGGCAATTGGCTCTGGCCATCAGCATTCTTCTGAACCACTTTGGAAAGAACAGCGACGTGATATCATTCATCATCGGGCTGTTGACTGGCCTGTCTATAGTGTTCAATATTACATACGGCTTGAAAATGCGAACACAGAGGTCGGATACGCCAAACTAAGATGAGTGCAAAGAAGAAAAGAGTCCTCGCCATTTCTGGCAGCACAAGAAAAAAGTCAACGAGCGAATCCATTCTCAGAGCTGTTGCAGAAATCTATAGTGAATCATTCGAGATGGAGATGTTCCTCGACATCGCCAGTCTCCCCCATTTTAATCCCGACCTGGACAACGAAAAAGTCGATGCGGACGTCGCACGCTTTCGCCGATCCATTGAAAACGCCGATGCAGTCATTTTTTGCACTCCTGAATATGTTTTTAGTTTGCCCGGCACATTGAAAAATGCCCTCGACTGGACGGTATCGACCACCGTGTTCTCCAACAAACCCGCAGCGATGATCGTTGCCTCGACGGGAGGAGAAAAAGCATTTGAATCATTAGAGCTTATCCTAAAAACCATAGGAGCAGCAGTCGCAGATGAGTCAAAACTCTTGATTCAGGGGGCGAGGAGCAAGCTTGGAGGCAACGGCGAGCTTTTGGACAAAGAAACAATAAAAAAGATCAAAGGCGTCGTTGATTCATTGATTACTGCGATTGGATAATCTTCGAATTCTGGGCATCAATAAGACTAATATTACAAATTAAGCATATCATACCGAGAAAATATGTGTCATGCCAGCGAGAGCTGGCATCTAGTTCTCCTGAATTGGATTCCGGCTTTCGCCGGAATGACATTTACCCCGAACCTGTAACGCTGCCGTCAGAAACTATCCCGTGCGAGGGGCTCGAGAATTGCGTACATTGATATACCGAGTTCTAAAAATACGATTAACCATCATAGGAGAACAACATGTCTACGTCATTCTTAATTCTTGTTTTTATCGCCGTGGGTGTCGCCCTGATGACATTCAAACCCAGGGAAGTCGTCTATCCCATCAAATTCAAACGCCTTGGACTGCTCAGTTTCGGTTTAGCTTTTTTAGCATTCATCTCCGCATCGTTTACGATCATTGAACCTGGATACGTCGGAGTTCCGGTACTGTTCGGCACCGTCGGCTCGCAATCTCTCCCGGCCGGATTTCATCCGATCTTCTTCCTTACCGACATTTACAAAATGTCCATCCAGACAAAAAACTACACGATGTCTTCGACCAATAACGAAGGGAATAAGGCCGGCGATGATGCCGTTGCTACGCTTTCACGCGATCAGCTTATCCTGAAATTCGATGTCAGCGTTTGGTACCATCTCGATCCATCGCAGGCAAATAATGTTTATAGCAATATCGGACTCAACTACGAAGAAGTGATTGTGAGACCTGCCATTAGAACTGCATTGGTCAATGCCGCCACAAAGTTTGACGCCAGCGACGTTATGTCTCTCCAGAGGGATGCCTACACGAAGATGGTGACCGACTTATTGCTGCAGGAGCTCAACGGCAAAGGCGTGATTCTGGATAAGGTTCTTATTAGAAATGTTGAACCGCCGACAACTGTGAGCGATGCGATCGCGGCAAAGCTGAAGGCTTCCCAGGAGGCGCAGCAGATGGAGTATACTATACAGTTTGCGCAGAAAGAGGCAGAGCGGAAAGCGATCGAAGCACAGGGCATCTCAAACGCGCAAAAGATCATCGGCAACGGATTGACGCAGAATTATCTGCAATGGTACTACATTTCGCAGCTCAAAGACGTGGTGAGCAGTCCGAATAACTCGACCATCATTTTGCCGTACGATCAAAAATTGACGCCGCTCCTGAATATTCAGGGAAAGAAATCAGAGAAGTAATTTTGTGTGACGGAGACAAACGTATTCTCTATTGCAGGTCAACTCCCTCCGTTGGCCTGCAATTCTTTAATGAACCGGGGACAGCCGTGAAATATACATTCTTCCTTCTTTCATTCTTTACTGCAGCCCTTTGGTTCGGGTGCAAACAAGTCTCTTCCGTTCCCAAGAATGCATACGCGTATACAAGTTACGATAGCAGCGGTACTGCGGTTGTAAGCGGATGGTTTACATTGTCAACCTTAGACTCCACCAACCTGTCCGGTGAATGGCATTTCGCGGCTATCGGCGATCCTCAGCGGATCGGCCCGCAAACGGGGGACGGAAAACTTGTCGGCGGCCTGAACGGCGTGAAAGTGTGGATCGAGTTGAACCATGAAGTCAGCAATAACAATCTTCAGCTCAATGGAATATTCGGTCAAGACCATATCGACGGTCAATGGACCTGGATCAGCTACGATGGAATTGCCAATCAGGGGACGTTCCATGCTGCAAGAAAGTAAGATCACACTCCGGCAAGAAGCCGCAGCCGCTTGATACCCTCGACGATTTCGCGG
>Ga0265319_1000150_pt1 | contig 51598 bp, 75 predicted proteins | sample 4824metaG_FD_192443 | JGI IMG/M metagenome (GOLD analysis project Ga0265319, IMG submission 192443) | Rhizosphere microbial communities from Carex aquatilis grown in University of Washington, Seatle, WA, United States - 4-8-24 metaG | ecosystem: Host-associated > Plants > Roots > Rhizosphere >...
GCACCTACTCGGGCCGCGCCCCGGGTTACTACGTGGTCCGCAGCAACAGCAAGGGCGTGGTTAGCCAGTGGCTGAGCGGCCCGCACGCGACCCACGAAGCGGCGATCATCGCGAAGGGGCAGTCATGACCCGCCCCGAAACGTGGCTGCCCCCAACGATCCGCCACGCTCGCGAGCGCGAGACCCGCGCGGCGAACCGCACGGCCCGCCTCATGGGCGCGGTGTGCGTCCTCCTCTGCCTCGTCGGCCTTGCACAGTGCGTGCTGACCCCGACGTCGCCGCTCGACGCCTACCGCCAGCGCAATCAGGCGTGCGCCGACCTCGTGGCCGCGCACCCCGACGACCCGAACTTGAAAGAGGAATGCGCGAGGTTACGGCAGTGATAGACGATCCCCGTTACTCCCCGGTCGAAGCGTTGTGGGCCACGGTCGCGCACGATCTCACGACGCCCACGCGCGCGATGGCTAAAACCGCCGTGCGCCGTATCCTGCGCGGCTTCGATACCTCACTCGACCGCGCGATGGGTCAAGTTTCGATAGCTTCGCGCCCGGCCCACTACATTCATGAAGTCCGCCGCGTATGGGTCGGCCAGCGCAGCGCGTTTGATGGCTACCTAGACAAAGGTTGGCCGCGCCTCGTGCACGACGTCTCGCACGCGATTTTCCGTGTGCGCCAGCCGCGCGCCAGACCACACGACCCGGGCCACGATACGCTTGAGCTTGAAATTGCGCAGTATGTAATAGGTCAGGACTGGCACATTGCCGTCGAGGTCAAGAAACCGAAAGCGACCGTCGACGACAAGCTCGCCGTGCTCGACGCCCGAATCGCCCGGTGGACCACGAAACAGAAACGCGCGACGACGGCGCTGCGCAAGCTCAACACCAAGCGCCGCGCGATGGTCCGTCGCCGCGAAGCCACACTAACCGAGGACATCCTGTCATGAAACTAACGACCTACCAGACCGATGCACTGCTGGTGCTGCGCGCACGATTGGACCCGACACACCCGGGGTTCAATGCGAGCGACGACATTGCCGACGCGCTCAACGTCGCTCGGTATTACCTCGACTCGTGGGTGTTCCCCTACCTCGACGTGATCGCGGGGGAAAATAAATATTCCCGCGAGTACTTGGCACAGGACGCCGACTATGTGCGTATCAAAATGCAGGAGGCCAAGACATGTACGCCCTGATCCTGACGTTCGCCTGTGCCGGCTGTGGGCCCTCTGGCGCCCTCACCATCGGCCCCCTGACGCAGAGCCAGTGCGCGGCCGTTATCGCCGACATGCGGAACGTAGAGGCCACGTATCGCAACGCCCCGGCATTCATGGCGTGCCTCCCTGAGGACCTTACCCGGGCGGCCGTCAACTCGGACCACTGCATCCCGACGCAGTTCACGCAATTGACTCCCGCAGTGCACCAAAAAGTATGGTGGTGCAACAGTTGACGAAACTGTGACGCAAGTCTTGACTTCGTTAGTCGGGGGTAGGATACTAGCCCCACTGCAACGAACTGACCAACCCGGAGAAACGCCATGCTGATTTTCATCTATAACGTCGTCGACCGCAAGCTTGTCAAGGTCATTGATGCTTCGGCCGAAAACTACTCCGCTGGCGCCCGCGACGCCCTCAAGGCGAACGGCGAGGCGATGCTTAACCGTTGGGACTTTAAGACGTTCGCCGACGCCGACAAGATGGCCGCCGAGGCAACCACACTGACGGGGCGCCTACACATCGGCACCGATTCAGGCGAGCACGTGTCGCCTCGGTACGATGTGATCGAGGCCCCGACCGTCGGTCAGGAAGTGTCGTGTTACTTCAACGGCGACGCGTACCCGGCCGGTAAAATCGTGTCGATCAGCAAGACGCTCAAAAAGGTCGTGACCGACGACGGCACCACGTTTTTCCGCCGCCGCAACTCGGGCGCATGGGTCAATCACGGCACGTGGGCGATGGTCGAGGGCCGCCGCTCGGAACGGAACCCCTCGTTCTAAGAATCCACCACCCGCCCGGGGACTGACACCCGGGCAACTTTGGAGCCCCGAACATGTCCGCCCTCTACAGCCTCGACGACTCCCCGACCACGGTTCGCTTTGGCGAAGCGTTCAACGACTCGGACTCGCTTATGGTCTACGACGCGACGGGAGGGCTCGGCAAGGTTGAACCCTATTGGACCGGCTGTCGCTGGTACAAGGTACGGGACGCGCGCGGCGTGATCGTCGCTCACGTTCGCCGGTACGCACAGGCACTGCCGCGCGCTCTGATCGGTCAGATTCTCACTGACGCCCGCAACGCTTGACTATCGACAGGGACCGCCACCGGGGGCAACGGAGCACCGACCATGACCACTTCCAAACTCTCCGCACAGATGCTCGACGCGCTTAAAGCGCTGTCGATTTCAAATCACAACTACCTGCCCGCGTCGATGGGCACGCGTCGCGCGCTGATCCGCCGGGGTCTCGTCATGTACCACAACGGCTACGCCTATCTGACCGAAGCGGGCCGGGCCGCGCTTCGGTCATGATCGTCAAGACGACACGGATCACCGCTTGACTATCGACAGGGAGGCTACTACCGTGCGGCTTCGGACAGTAATCATCGTGGGGGTACTGGTTGTTGCGGCGATTGTCGCGCTTGACGATTGGGCGACTGGCATCCGGGATTCGTTACATGCTATCCCGCGCTAAGGTTCCCCCCGTCATTCGGCTCGACCCGTACATCGGCGCCGCACCCCGACCGACATTCCGCGAATGCGCCAAACGATGGGAGGCGCTCCGTTTTCTCCGCGAGCGCGGCATCACAGAGCCGCACCCGCTCCGCTCCACTACTACCAATCTGCTAGGGGTTTCACGTGAAAAAAGTTGACTACAAGGGCCTCGCACCGTCCACGGTCAAGCGAGTCAAGGCCGCGTATCGTCTCGGGCTCTCGAACGGCAAGGCGCTACAGAAGCTCGCGAGCGCCCCATATATATTTGAAGTCCGGAAGGAACGCGACAACGCTCTCGGGAAGGTCTCGACGTACCTGACCGAACTCGGCAAGAAGTCCGAGCGCGACGCGACGCAGTGGCTCCCGCGCTGTCAAACACTCCTTGGGGGCTTAGGAGACGGCCCGGGCATCGGTCAATGCACGCTCGCCGACAAACACCTCGGCGACCACGATTCCCGCGCACCGATTGTCGACCTCGGCAACGGTGAGCTTGGACGGGTGGTGCCGGGCGCCGAGCCCGCCTGCGTCGTGTGCGACGGCAAGCCGAGCGCCGAGAACTCGCCGTGTGTGGGGTGCGGAGCGATGGTCACGGCGGCGGGAGTCAATCAGTACGAGAACGACGGCACGCCGCCGAGCGTCGACAACGAGTCGGGCGACTGCGCGCCATGAGCATCGAGCACGGTCCGCCCATTGAGTTGCGGATAGTCGTGACGTCTCACGGCTATCAAATCTCGCAATGGCGGCCAGCCAACGCCATGAACCCGCCCCCGTGGCGCACGGTGACGCCGGTCAAGTGGGAGGAACTCTCCGACGCTGAACGCGAGGAGATCCGCACCACGAGCCGCAACGCGCGCTTTGCGTTCAACGAGCCGCCGAAGTGAAGCGCTGGCCCCTCGTCTGGCGCTCGACGCTCGGCCTTGAGCGATTGCGCGGCGATCTACTTAAAGACCGACTTGAGGAATCGCAGGCCGCGTTACGTCTCTGCCGCCGAGAGAATCGCGACTTACAGCAACAGATTACGGTGCTGTTGAATAGCACGTCGGGCAAGCGCCAGTAGCATGAAGCCGAACCAACTCGAACACGACCGACGATATAACGTGACCCCCAAGGGCCGTTATAAACAGCACAAGGCGAAGTCGAAGCAACGCGGCATTGCCTTTTTGCTCACCTTCGACGAATGGTGGGACATCTGGTACACGTCGAAAAAGTGGCCGCTACGTGGGAACCTCCCGGGACAGTTCGCGATGTGTCGGCTCGACGACGCGGGACCGTACGCCGTCGGTAACGTGTACATCGGCGAGGTGCGGCGAAACGTCCGTGATCGAAATTTCAGCTACCACGGTCACCCCGAGAAACGCAGCGACCGGGGCAAGGTGATTCGCACCCACACGCGCCGTTCAACATCCGTGAGGTTCGAGGAATGAGTGACACGTTCGAAAAGTATTTCCAGCGCCTCTACGGAATCGAGCCGTACCGCGACGCCACGTGGACCCGGCGAAAGCCGTGCTATTTCACGAAGTGGCAACAAGACATTTTTCTAACGTTCAAAGCCGGCTATCTCGCGGGACGTCGCGCAGCCAATGGATCAGCACCATGAATGACGCAATCAAGGAACTGAGGGACGGTCGCGCGGGCGCGATTGGCTGTTGGGCGGCCGATGAGATCGAGGCGCTGCGCGTCGAGTTGGCGCAGTGGAAAAAGAACGCCGCCGAATCCATGCGTGACTTCACTGAGTCCGATGTCGAGAACCGGGCGCTGCGGGCGGCGCTGGAGAAGCTGCGCGGCATCAGCGGTGGCGCGAACGTCGGGGCGTTTAAGGACATTGATCTAATCGCCACCGAAGCCCTAGCAGGAGCCGCTGACCAACCGGCGGTTGCTCGCCCTATCACGCGCGAGTGGCTGGATCGAAAGTTGGCGACGGTTGATGATTCCGCTGTCGGCGCAGGCGTCGCGCGGCGCGAGTCGGGGTTTTGGTGGCTAATCGAACTGGGATCGCCAAGCGATGAGCGCCTAGCCGACATCATTCGACAGGGCGAATCGTTCCACCGTTGGAACGGTGACAGCGAAAGCGCCGAAATGCTCGTTTGTCTGTTTCAGCTCCAAAGGCTTCGCAGCGCGGCAACGGCCGCATTCGTAGCCTATCAGGCGATGCCGGACGGGCCGCTTGGACACGGCCTGACGAATGGGCATTTTTTCGCGCTGCGCGACGCGCTAACTAGCCCCACTGTCCCCACACCCGATGCTCAGGTGAAGTTGTGAGCGAGTGGAACCGCGTTGGGTACGGCGGGTGGCAGGCGTTGCCGAAGGTCCAAGCGCTGTTCTACGTCGTGCCGAAAAACGCCGATGAAGCGCCGGTTAACACCAACGGCGAGCCGATCCTAGGCCAAGGGGAGCCGCGAATCATGATCTGCCGCCCCGGCTGTTGGTCGTCGCTGGATAAGGCGACGCACTGGCTGCCGCTTCCCGCGCCGCCCGAAACACGAGCATCCGTGAACGTAACCGAGGAACTCACGAAGTCATGAAGAACAACCCGAACGAAATATCGTCTATCAACAAAGATGTGTTGCGCGATATAATCGAAGGCCGAAAACCCGAGGAGGCGGTCGCCCTCGTTGCTCGGGTCGAGAGGCTCGTTCCGGGGCATGAGAATTTCGGGCTGCCGGCCGCCGTCATATCATTCGAGTTTCGCGACAAGAACGGCCGCACGCTGGTACGAATCAACGAACACCAAATATCCGTGCACAGTGAGCTTAAGCTCTTGGACCTACAGACCGCCCTAAATCTTACCGTCAGCTAGCTCCGTTGAGCGTCGACGAAGCAAGCCACAATCTGAGCCTCTGTAAGCCCCGCCACGGCGTGGGGATGGCCCACCCGGATAAAGAGCACGGGCAATGCGCCATCGGCTAGGCGCGCCGCCGGGCGGCCGCCCGCGAGCCCCGGGTGCGGCACGTATCCGAGCGAGCGGAGCATGTCCACGCGGCGGTTGCGATTGATGGCCTTGGCCTTGCCGATGGTCGCGAGTAGATCGTTTAGCTTGTGACCGGCCACCCAACCGCCCCTAAAGCCTTCCCTGCCCTCGGCGATGGCCTCTAGCACCTCTTGCTCGGCCGATCCCCGCGACTCGCTGACGGCCTCGTGCGTGCTCGACGTGACAGGGGCCACGGTCGCGAGCTTCGCCGGGTTGAACTCATCGGGAATCGGCGAGGTGTAGAGGTACTCCGCGCAGATAGCCCACCCGCCCGCGTCGAGCCACCTAAACAGGTCTATGAAGTATTGCGGGGTCAGGCCGTCACGCGCGAGGTGGGACTTGTGTTGCTGCGCCGTAAATATCGGGGCGATGCGCCGCTCGTTGTCGGACGCCGGCAGCGCGTCACGATAGTTGCTGTTGAGGATGATATTGAACGGCAGGAAGCGGGACAGGCGGTCGACCCCCTTGAATTCGACCTCGCCGTATTCTTCCGTAATCATCGGCTTGAGGCTCTCCCACTGTAGCGCCTTGTCCTCGGCGACGTGCATGTCCTCAACCGTAATTAGAATTTTACCGTGATAGACGCTGTTGAATTTCGAGCCGAGTTGCGATGCCTTCGCCGGGTGGCAATAGATCCGCCCGACCGCGCGACTCAACACGTTCGATATGAGCGACTTGCCGTTGCCCTGCACGCCTTGGACGAACAGCGCCCACCGGGCTTTGCGCCCCGGATATTGAACGATGAACTTGAAAAACGACAGCGCGATTTCCCGGTCTCTGTCGTTGGGTATCAGCCGCCTCAGATGATCGAGGAACGGAGTCACGTCGCCGGCCTTCCGCTCGATAGGCACCGGCACGAACGTGTTGACGTACCGCCGGCCCTCAAGCTCGAAAATCTCGTTGGCCCCCCGCGTGGGCATGAAAATATCCGAGTGCACCTTGGGGAACGCGGTCAAGCGTGACTTCGTGAAACACTCCCACGCGCTCGTGATGGGTTTTTGCTCGGTCGCGCTGACACTGAATTCAAAGCCACCAAACGTCGAATCGAATTGCGGACGATCCAACCGACTGCCATCGGGAATCAGGATTTGGTCAACGTCTCGGACCCACACGCACCCGGCGAATAGTCGGTGTTGCTCGGGCACCGTCAGGTAGTCGCCGGGGCTGAATTCGCCCTCTACGGGCGCCGATGCTTGCGGCGCGTCAGACTCGGCAACATGTCCGATCTCGATTGCGGCCGTGAGGGTGGGTGCGGGCGGGGAGGTTCGAGAACCGCGCGAGTACCAGTTCCGGCACTCGCTGGCGGAGCGAATGACCGTGCGGGAAATGTAATCGGGGCGCTCCCACTTGTCCCGGGCGAGGGCGGAGCGGCGAGCCAGACGAAGCATCCGCTCGCAATCGCTGCCAGTATAGAACGCGAGGTGATTAAACAACGCTTGGTCGGCGCTACTCCTATCGAACGCGTCGAGCGGTTTGTTAGGCGGGAACGCTTGCGCGAGTGCGGCATCGTCGGAATTCCATAGCTGTTGGAGCGTGACGCCTTTACCGAACAGGGCGTGAGGCGAGCCACGCGAGCGGAGCATGACGTCGATTAGCTCATCGTCGTCGGTCGGCCCGAACCATGCTGCGACCGGCGTCTCGGTCCACTCCGGGTCGACCTCGTGCTCGGGCGCGGGCGGGAACATTTCCGCGAGCGTCCAAAGCAACGCCGCCGTTTGGTCGAGGAGAACATCGCCCACCATGTCGCGGAACGTGAGCGCGATAAACCGCTTTCGCGTGTAGCACTCGGTACGCGTCGCGGCATTCTTGACCCGGTGGGGAGCGACCGTGCCCGAGTAGCTAAACAGGATATGCAGCGATTCGCCGGACTGCGATATCTCAACGGCCGAGCCGTGGAAGCGCGCGCACATCTTGGCCGAGTGCTCGGACCACATCCCCGTTGATCGGTCTAGGCAGTGGTCGATATCAATGCAGCCGAGTCCGCTACCCTCGACGATCACGAGCCCCACGCCAAAGCCGGCGCCAAGCCGCTCCGAAATCGCCCATGCGGTTTCCGGGAGCAGCCAGTTCTCCGGACTCTGAGCGTCGAGGTTGTCGAGCGTGTCAGGGTCTACGGGAATCTTGTCGACGGCGCCGCTGTCTGTCGGCACGAGCCGATAGACGATGAATTGCCGGCGCCCCGCAAGTGATTGCAGGAACGGAGGCACGTCCTCTCGTTACTTGAGGATGTGCGCGAGCGCCTTTTGCCGTTCCGCCGGCTTGAGATCCTTGGTTGCCGGGTGATTGGCGAGGAGTGCCATCGCGACAACTTTGTGCAGACTGTTGCGGATAGCGAATTTCACGAGTTCGTCGTGAATGTTGACCACGGCGCCGAAATAGTGATTGACGAGACCGGGCGCCACGCGGGCGCGGCGGGCCACGTCGTCCCGATTCACGCGGTAGTCGGACTGTGCGATAGCGGCCCGGATGGCGGCCTGCAAAATGCGTTCTTTCTTTGCGGATTTCATAGTGAACCAACCCCAGTGACGATAGCGGCGTCTCCGCCGAGGGAATTTATCAACGTGGCCCATCGGCGTTGCGCGACGTCGCGCTCGTCTTTGGGGTTGAACACCCACCCCGGGTGTTTTATCTCACGACTCAGAAACTGCCCGACGAATTTACCGACATCCGCTTGCGTTATGTGCCGCCGCTGAATGCCGATCAGGTCGCCGGACTTGAGGACCTTGTTTACTTTAGCCGAATCGTTCGCCAAACCGAAGCGGATAAACGACCCGGTGTCGGTCTTTGCCGCACCGACGTTGTTCCGCCAAAGATACTTGCCGAGGTGCGCAGCCTCAAGGCGGACTAGGCTACTCACGGCCGACTCGCCGTCGATATGCACGGCCACGTTCGCTTGCGGCGCGACGACCGATTCAAGCTCGACGAGCGCCTGTTGAGGCAAGCCCCACCGCTCGGCCCACTTCTCGAACGTCATTGATGTGGCGCCCCCGCTGGACGCAACGATATCTTGGTTAGAGCCGCCGCACAGTCGGAGTAGTATCGAATATGACCGTCCTTGGTGGTAGGAAACGTTTTGTCCCACGCAAAAACCACCAAGACAAATCCGAGCCGCTCGCCGGGCGATTTCGCCAGCGTGTGCCGAATGTGCTCTAAGAGCGCCTGTTCCGTCGGAGTGATGGGGCGCCTTTGTTTCTGCCTAAAGCTATCGTCGCTCATTGCGGCACGATCCGGTTAGCGGTCAATTCAGAGTCGATCCGAACGCGAAGTGCATCAGCGTTAGTTGTTCCCAACGCGCACGCGCTCGCAACATCAACGCCAAAGGCGTGCCAGAATCGGCGGTAACTCTCGGCGTCGGATCGCCCGAGGTGTTTTTGCCATCCGGCCCACAGTGCGATGACGGAGCGCAATAGCCCTTGGGCTTGCTGTCGTTCGAGCCAGTCACGTTTAATCGCTCCGGCAACGTTCGGGGGCACACCTTGCGGTATCTGCGGCGGTCCGTCAATACGTGCGACTTCGGCCCGCATCATTGACAACACCGCAGGGTCTATTTCGGTCAAATCCCCGTCAACGTACTCCGGCGCCGCCCGGCTCTGCGGCACTGGCCGAGTGTTGCAGTAGGGGCACGCCGTCAGCCACGCCTCATACGGTTGCAGACAATCCGGGTTGAGACACGTTGTCAAGGGGATGCGATTTTTCGAGCGGCTCTGCCGGTTCTCCCGGAACAGCGAGTAATCTTGCGGCACGTCAGGCAGGCCGTGGCGCTTGTAGTTCTGTACGTGGTCAATGATTATCGCGCGATCCTTGCCGGGCGATGGGCGCAGGCCGCGCCCAAACATCTGCGCGTACCACTGAAACGACATCGTGGCGCGCGCCATGCTGATAACTTCCACGGCGGGCACGTCGACACCCTCGCCCAACGTTTCGACGCTCACGAGTTGCAGGAGTTGACGCGCCCGGAACTTGCGCATGAGTTGCGACCGGACGTGAATCGGGGTCTCGGCGGTGATGATTTCCGCCGGGATACCGGCGCCCCGGTAGGCCGCCGCGAGTTCCCGGGCTGCCTCGACGTCAACCGCGAACGTGAGCCCGAGCTTGCCGTCGGCCCACTTGCGGTAGTGGTTGACGACATCGCCGACAATCGTGCCAGACTTGTGCGTGGCCGCTGCAAGCTTCGGCATGGAAAACTCGCCGTTGCCGCTAATCGGCACGTCCTCGAATCGGATATCGGTCGGCGGGGCAATCAGTCGGTAGTCGCACAGGTAGCCGCGCTGGATAAGCTCGCGACAGTTCGGCCCGATCACGAGCGCATCGGCCACCCCGTCCGATGCTCGGCCGAGCCCCTTGCCGTCGGCACGTAACGCGTGCGCCGTCAAGAGGAGCCCGCGCGCCCGGGGAAACATCTGCATCGCCTTATCCCACTTCGACCCGGCGAGCACGTGGTGCCCCTCGTCGACGATGACAAGCTCGACGCTGTTGAACCACGGATCGCGAACGGTGTTGCGGCGAATCAGGGTATCGACGCCCGCGACTCGCACCGGGGCGCGCGACTGAAAATAGCTCTTGCCGTGCGTATCGGTTTCGAGCATCACGATTTGGCGCACGGTCGCAGGGGTCGCCACGATGCCGTGCGGGACCTCCTCGCGATTGAGCGCGAGCGCGATTTGCGATACTAGCTCTTGCCGATGAGCGATGGCGCAAGCCGGGCGATTCAGTTCCTTTAGAATATCGCCCATGACAACGGTTTTACCCGAGCCCGTCGGCGCGGTGCCGATAACGTTAATGGCGCCTGCCGTCCATGCGGCGTAAATGTTGCCCTTGAACGTTACTTGGTAGTCGCGAAGTGACATAGCGTGGGAGCTTGACGGATGTTCGTCGCGAGAGCAACATCGCTTCCCCCGTCACACCACACGCGGATGCAGGCACCATGCACCTAACAATTGATACGGATACCGAGAACACCGCCGGCCTACGTTTCGCCGCTGCGATTTTGTTGCAAGTCGCCGCCGGCAAGGAAGCGCCCGCGAAGCTCGCCGACGCGCCCGCTCCGCCACCGCCGCCCCCTTCCCCGGCCCCCGTCGCAGCACCGCCTACACCGCCTCCGCCCGCTCCGCCACCGCCGCCTGCTACCGCACCGGCAACCACGGTGGGCGAATCCGGCCGCGACCGCGACGGGGTGCCGTGGGACTTCCGAATCCACAGCGAGCGCAAGTCGCTCAACAAAGACGGCACGTGGCGCGTCCGCAAGAACCTCGATAAAGCCTATGTGCAAGCATTGTCGTACCGGCTGCGCGACAACCTTGAGGCCCCGCAAGGCGTGCCGACCCGCGAGGCACCCCCCGCTCCGCCGGCTCCGCCCCCGCCCCCTCCGCCTCCGACGACGACCGAGACGCCGCCCGAAATGCGCGGGCTCTTCGGTCCCGCTGCCGGTGCGCCTCCGCCGCCGCCTCCGCCTCCCGCTGCCCCGCCGGCCGCACCGGGGACGCCTGACGTCGCCACGCTCGAAAAATTCCGTGACCTCATGTCGCGGGTGGTGCAGTTGCAAAAAGACGGGAAGCTCAACGCGCAGCAACGCGTCGACGGGTGCACGCGGGTCGGAGTCACGTCGCTACAGGATCTTGCCTCGCGGCCTGACCTCGTGGCGGCCTATGGCCTCTACCTCGACTCGCTCGGCATTCGGTAAGCGTGTTCGGGTCGCACTACCAACTCGCCGACGGTCGTCAGCTAATCCAGTTGACGGCCGACGGCGAGGCGCCGCAACGCTTCGCACTGCAAACGCTCGATAGCAAACACCTCGGCTACCTGATCGCCGAGCACGTGGAACTACCGAGCCGCTTGCCGGGGGAACTCATGATGATTCGAGAGGCGAAACCGTGAGCTTTCATTGGCCCATTGGCTTTAGCAGCCTCGGCCGGACGGTCGAGTGCCCGGGTTCGGTCAAGCTCGGACTTGCCCACGCCAACGACCCGCCGACTCCGGAAATGATCGAGGGCACGGCCGCCGATTGGGTCGCCGAACAGCGCGTACTCGGCCACCCGGTTGTTGAGGGAAGCAAGGCCCCCAACGGCCACACCGTCGACGCCGAAATGATCTACGGCGCCAACCTGTGGGCGCGGCTCGTGTGCCGCAACGGCGTCGAGGGCGTTGCGCAAATGCCGATCCCGGCCGAGCGTATCCACCCGACCCACGCGGGCGGCACGCCGGACTACTACGCCTATGACCGCGCGTTCAAAACGCTGTACGTCGACGACTACAAGTATGGGCACCTCTACGTCGAGGTGTTCGAGAACTGGCAACTGGCCGGCGCTGCCGCCGCGTTGATAGACCTACTCGGGCTTGTCGACAGCGAGACCACGATTGTCGGAACCATCGTACAGCCGCGCAGTTACCACCCGGACGGCCCGGTGCGCTCGTGGCGCGTACGCGGGGACGAAATCCGCGCCATGATAAATGTCGCCCACGGTGCGGCGGTCGAGGCGCTGAAAGACGAACCGCGCACGAAGGTCGGGGATCACTGCGTACTGTGCCCGGCGCGTGTCGAATGTCGGACGCTGCAAAAGGCGACGTTGCAAATCCTTGACCTCGCCGGCATGGCGGAGCCGGTCAACCTTGGCCCGCACGAGTTGGGGCGAGAATTGAATTTCCTAGACCACGGCCTCGAACTGCTGGAGGCGCGACGCACGGGGCTCGCGGCGCAGGCCGAGGCGTTGCTCCGCTCGGGTCAGTCGATTCCGTACTACGGCCTTGCGCCCGGACAGGCTCGACTTTCGTGGAACATTCCCTCCGAAGAAGTCGCCGCCCTCTGCGACGCGTTCGGGATTGACGTAAGGAAGCCCCTCGCCGTCATTACGCCAACGCAAGCCAAGGCCGCAGGGCTTGCCGAGGAAACTGCTAAGGCGTACTGTTCCCGCCCCACCGCCGCGTTGACGCTCAAGCGATTGAGCCTCGACGATTCCAGAAAACTGTTCGCCAACAACACCACGTCAACGAGGACGCCATGACCGCCACCGCTCAGAATATCTTGACCCCAACCGGCCGCGTGGTGTGGGGCTCACTCTACGTCGCCCGCGACAAGGACTATGACGGAAATCCGATGGTCATTAAGAATGGCCCCGACGCCGGCAAGCCGACGAGCCGTTACGAATTCGGCCTCGCGATCAAAAAGACGCAAGCGCACTGGGCAAGCGAGCCGTGGGCCGCGCCGATTTGGGCAACCGGCCACGCCGGGCACCCGGTCGCTGCGCAGCGCGATGACTTTGCGTGGAAAGTTCAAGACGGCGACAGCACCAAGCCCAACAAGCGGGGCAGCATCAACGCCAACAACGTTGACTATCGCGGTTGCTGGATTCTGTCATTCTCCTCGACGTTCGCGCCCAAGATCGTGAACGCCGACGGCTCCGCGTACATCCTTGAGCCCGATGCGGTCAAGCCCGGGTACTACGTGCAGGTTGCCGGCACCGTCGCCCCGAACACGGGCGCGAGCCCGGGCGTCTACCTCAACCACAACGTCGTGTCGTTGCAGGGCTACGGCCCTGAGATCATCACCGGCCCGGACCCCAAGTCGCTCGGCTTCGGTGGCGCGCTACCCCCGGGCGCGAGCGCAACCCCGGTTGCGAACATGACCGCGCCGCCTGCCGTCCCGCCGCCTCCGGCGCCGCACGCGGCGACGATTTCGCCCCCGCCTCCGCCGCCCCCGAGCGCGCCGGCCGCCGCTGCACCGCCCCCGGTGCCCGTGCAGCCGCATCCCGCGTTCGTCGCGCCGGCCGCCGTACCGCCGCCTCCGCCGAGCGCAGCGCCCGCCGCGCCGGCACCGCCCCCGCCGCCTCCGCCGGCGCCGGTCGGCCCGCAGATGACCGCAGCGGCGACGACCACCTATGCGGCGTACATCGCCGCCGGGTGGACCAACGAGACGTTGCGGGCGAACGGGCTCATGGTGTGAGTCAAGGCCGACCGCGAGGGGGCACGTACCAATCGTGGGTACCGTGCCCCCGGGGTCACTTCACGTTCTACGTAAAACATCCGCGAATGTGCGCCACGTGTCGACGGGGGTCCTATGAGCGAAAAAGAGGAAAACGCTAGGCTGCGTCGGTGGCTGCACGCCATCATCATGAGCCCCGACTACACGGGCAGCGAAATGAAAGCGGACGCAGAGCGTGCGCTGCAAGGCCAAGAATTCCCGGACAGCCACCCGCTAGCAACAAAGGTAATCGCCCTTGAGCGTTCGCTCGGGCGATAGGTTTTCGGTCGGGGCCGGGATCGCAACGGCCCTGCCGACGTTTGACTTCGAAACGTTCGGGACCGCCGGCTACGTGTGGGTGCCCGAGGAAAACAAATGGCGCGGAGTCGAAGGATCGCCGGGGACAAAGCGCGGGCTGCCCGTCGTTGGCGTCCGAAATTACGTGACGCATCCGAGCTTCGAAATCCTGTTGTTGTCGTGGGATTTGCTCGACGGTGCGGGGAATCAATCGTGGTCGCCGCACGCTCCCACGTACCCGAGGCCGCTGATAGAGCATGTCCGCAACGGTGGATTGCTAGAAGCCTTCAATGTAAATTTCGAGTGGACGGTATGGAATTTTTATTGCGTACCGCGTTGGAGTTGGCCCCCGTTGAATATCCGTCAATGCCGGTGCGCGATGGCGAAGGGCCGGGCGTGGGGACTGCCGGGTAGCCTAGAGGATCAAGGCAAAGTCGTTGACAACATGCACCCGAGCCACATTCAAATAGTGGCGCCCACGCTGCCGGCGATTCCCGACGGCTATGACGACGATATCCCGTTCTAAATGATCGGACTCCAACTCAAGGACCCCGACGGCGGGCGGTTGATGCGGAAGTTTTCGAACCCGCGCAACCCGACCAAGAAGGACCCGCGCACGCGCATACGTCCTATCGAGGACCCCGAGGACGGTCCGAAGTTTGTCGCGTACAACCGCCAAGACGTGCGCGCGGAAATCGACCTCTCGATACACGTGCCCGACCTCTCGCCGCGTGAACAACGGATATGGGAGGTCGACCAACTCGTCAACCAACGCGGCATACAGATTGACGAAAAGGCCGTCGACGATTGTATCGCGATTCTCTATCAAGCCGAAGCGAAGTACACCGCTCGACTTCGCTACCTGACGAACAATCACGTGCAGGAAGCCAGCGAGGTTGCGCAAATCGTTGCGTGGCTCGCGATGCAAGGCGAGTACACGCCCAATCTTGACGACGACGCAATCGAATCCTTGCTCGCGCGCGGACTGCGCGCCGACGTGCGAGAAGTCCTTGAGATCCGCCAGAAGCTCGGCAGCGCGTCGGTCAAAAAAGTCTTTGCGTTCAAGTTGCAGTCGGTCAGGGGTCGCGTTTATGACCTCTACATGTATGCGATTGCGCGCACGCTTCGGTGGGGCGGCAGCGGCCCGCAACCCCAGAACATGCCCAAGGGCAAGTTTAAGAAAATCGCCGACGTCGAGCGCGCGCTAAAGTGTCTGTCGACCCGCGTCCTCGAATGCGTCGAGGCCGAATACGGCGACGCGCTGGAATGCATCGCGAGCGTGCTGCGCTCGTTGCTGATCGCGGCGCCCGGTCATGACCTCATTTGCTCCGACTACTCGGCGGTCGAGGCCGTCATATCCGCGTGCCTGACGGGCGAGGAGTGGCGGATAGAAGTGTTCCGCACGCACGGCAAGATTTACGAAGCGACCGCCGCGCGCCTGTACGGAATCCCGTTCGAGGAGTTACTCCGCCACAAAAAAGAGACCGGCGAGCATCACCCGATCCGCGACAAAACCAAGCGTATCGAACTCGGGACCGGGTTCGGCGGTTGGGTCGGTGCAATGAAATCGTCACAGATTCGGCTCGACGAAATCCTCGACGACGAAGGCATAAAGCGTGCGGTCCTAGACTGGCGCCGCGCGAACCCGAGCTATCCGGAAATGTGGGGCGGCCAGACGCGCGGCCGATTCGAGTACGCGCGCGAGGAACTGTTCGGCCTTGAAGGCGCAGCGATTGCGGCGGTCAAGAACCCCGGGCAGTGTTTCGGCTATCGAGGCATCCGCTACCAGACGCAGGGCGACGCGCTCTATTGCTGCCTCCTCGACGGCGGGATGTTGACGTACCACGCGCCGCGACTCGCACGCTCTACGCGCGAGTGGGCGAAGCCGTGGGAATTGGAACTGACATTCGAGGGCTACAACACCAACCCCAAAATGGGGGCAATGGGTTGGGTCCGGATGAAAACCTACGGAGGCAAGCTCTTTGAAAACGTCGTGCAGGCCACCGGGCGCAACATGCAAGCCGCCGCGCTCGTGCGCCTAGAGGACGCGGGCTATCGCCCAGTGATCCACTCACACGACGAAATCGCAGGCGAGGTGCCGGAGGGTTGGGGCTCGATCGAGGAGTTCGAGCGGATCATGTCCACGCCGGCCCACGAGTGTTACGCGGGCTGGCCGATCAAATGCGCCGGGGGTTGGCGCGGGAAACGCTATGGAAAATTTGAATAGACCACTGACAGATAGCATCCGCCGCGAGGCACGGCTTAGCGACGACGGCGCGTATCGGTACGAACTCGTGCGGATGTGGGGTTCAGGCATTAGCCACATTCTGTGGGTTATGCTCAACCCGAGCATTGCCGACGCCAGCATTGACGACCCAACGATTCGACGTTGCACGGGGTTTACTAGCGACTGGGGGTTCAACGCCTATACGGTCGTGAACCTCTACGCGTTCCGGTCTACGAGCCCGTTGCGGTTGCGTTTCGCGGCCGACCCGGTGGGGCCGGAGAACGGCCAAGCTATTCGGGGCGCCGCGCGTCACGCCCAACTGATTATATGCGCGTGGGGTCACGCCGGGCCGAATGCGAACCGGCCAAACGAGGTGGTCAGCCTACTCGTGTCTGCGGGGCACAAGGACAAACTCCGCCGCCTTGGGACGCGCAAGAACGGCCAACCCCGTCACCCCCTCATGCTCGGGGGCAACTGCAAACCCCTGCCGTTCTGGGGATAAGTCAAGTTAAGTTTAAGCGGTCATGACCGAAAAAAGCCCGGGAGCTACCAACCCCCGGGCTCCGCAGTCGGCCGAGGCCAACCGCTGCCGCACCACCCGACGTGGTTTAGGACGAGCTACCGGCGTCGCCAGCGGGCGCCGGGGCCGGCGCGGGGGCATCCGCCGCGACAGTCGAATCGAGGCTCGTGCCGGCCGCCGCGAGGGCGTCGGCCTTGGACGAGAGGTCGGCCGCGATGGCTTCGACGGCCGCCGGGTCAATGGCGTTGCCGGCCTTGACCTCGGCCGCCAGCGCGTTAAGCGCAGTCACGGCCGAGCCAATCGACACAACAACGGCCGCGATGGCCGCTGAAATCTTGGCCTGTGCGGCCTGCAAGTCTGCGAGTACGGTTGACATGTGGGCGAGTTTCCTTTCGATACGGGCGATGGTGAGACGATTCACGTGCACGGCCAGCCTACCACGCGAGATTGCGTTCGAGCGGCAGATGGTCGCTGAGGTTGTGCGAAACCGTCAGGGTGTACGTGCCGGGCGTTGTCGCAGGAAACGCCTTGCATACCGGATTGGTCTGCGCGCCCTCCCCGCCGCTCGAATCAACCGCCGTACCGACGAAGTAGTACGTTGTGCCTGACGCAAGGTTGGCCGTCACGGTACTCGTGAGTGTCGAGACCCCCGACACTATCTTGGTGGGGTAAGTCCCCTGCACCGTGCCCATGTAGACGTTGAACGTTAGCGGCAACTTCGCGATGGTGGTGCCGTCCTGATTCTTGGTCGGCGCCGTCCACGTGAGCGTAGCGGTCGGCGCGAGGCCGACGGTTCCCTGTGCGCACGTGATGGCCTGCGCCATCGACGGCAGCGCAAAGAGGAGAGCGAGGGCGAGCGTGCAGAGAAGCGAAATTCGCTTGAGCATGGCGGGAACTCCGAAGGGTTGAGGGTTCGTCAGGCGCCGTACGCGCCGCAAGCCGCAATCACGTCCGATAGGACAAGCTGTATCGTGGTTTGCGTATTGGCGTTCGCCCCGTTCGCGGTGTACTGGGCAATAACCGCTTCAAGCGCGGATACAAGCGCCTGTGCAATCAGCACGTCCTCTCCGCCGAGTCCCGCCGCCGCGAGGAGCGGAGTTAGTGCCGACACAATCTGCGGCAACGATACCGCTGCGCCCGTCGCGAGTGCCTGTAGCTGAGTCGCGATAGCCTTGATCTTGACGGCTCGCGCGGTCTGCGTCGCCGCGTTCGGCGATCCGTTTTCTACGGCGCGGGCAACCGCAACGTCCGTGAGGATCGCGACGGTAGATACCTGTGCGGCGGTCGTCGCACAACCGCCGAGCGGCAGGCCAACGCATACACTGAGGAGAAACGAGGCGCCAAGAATGGCAACGCGGGAGAGGGCCATAACGAACTTTCCTTGTGGTGCGGGGTTACTTGAACTGTCGCCCGTCGGGGTGTAGGTACGCGATCAGCACCGTGACGAGGGTTGCAACGCCGGCCGAAACTTCCGGGCTCATGGGATGCCCGAAACTCGACGCAATCCCCGAGGCGACCGTCGCGGCGGCACCGCCGATTGCGCTGTACATGAGGCCGTTGGTGGGGATGGCCCCCGACGGCGGCGACTTGTCCAACTGCGGGGCGGGGGCGGTAACGGGTTCGTCCATTGATCGCGCTCCGGATTTGACTTAAGCGACAACCGACGCAGTATAAACCCGGATTAGCCGGCGCATCCACCCCAATTCGAATTGACCTTCCGGCCCCTGCAATTGAGCGTAACGCACGGCTCGCCTAGCCGTGAATTCGGCCAAGGCTTTGTCTCCCATCCCCTGAATCGCGCTCAGTGTGGCGGGGCCCATGCGACCGTCTACGCTCACGCCGACGGCTTGTTGCAGCACCATGACGGCGGTTGGCGGACCTTGATTCACGGCCGCGTCCATGACCGTCAGCGCGAGCCCGGGCGGCAACCGGTCGCCCTGAATCGGATTCCAGAAGTAGGCGACGTAGAGCGCGGCAATCGCCGCGTCGCTGAGTTCGTCCACGGTGGCCGGGAGCGTGCCCGCGTATTCCTCGCGTACCGAGTCTAGGAATCGCTGCGATATGCCCTTGTTGGTCCGGCCGCCCGGATCGCCCGGCGCGTCGACTATGCCGCCCTCGTCGTTGGCGATGATCCAAGCAATGATCGAGTCGCGAGTCATGGCGCGGTGCACCCGGGCTCGTGATACCGATGCCCCGTCAGGGCGCTGTATCTCGCCTGCAATTGGTCAATCGAGGCGTCGATAAGATCGCGCACCCCTTGCTGACTGTGGGGGTCGCATCGCAATTTTACTTGCGCGCGAATTTCCCCGGCGATGTTGAGCGCGAGGGACTGATTGATGCCCGACGTTAAGTCCGCTACCGACTTCGATAGCACGGCAACGTTGGCTTTTGTTTGGGCTAGATCGTCGGCGCGGGCGTAGGGAACCTCGGCGCCCCACGCCACGAGCCACCCGCAAATCCAAGCGACGTGGACTAACATACCGAGCACTCCTAAAAAGATCGTGACCCGGATCAATTCCTTTCGCTTTAAACCAATGAGGCGGACTAAAAATCCGACAAGGCCACTCGGCTCGATTTCGGGAGCTTCGTCGACCACGCGACTAGTTTCCGACCGCAACGTAGAATGCGGGCATTCCGACCACCCCGATATTCCAGTTGCTCGACATGATGTAGTTAAATCCCGTCTTGCTGATTCCTTCCGCTTCCAGTACCGAGGTGTTCGCATTCGCCACGCTGGTATTCTGCGAGGCCGCGTTCGCGGTCATGACAACCCCGAAACACGCATTGGGGTAAGCCTGCGCGAACGTCAGCGCGTGGTAGGCACTATCCGACTGCGCGGGCACCGGGCCAAAGTTCACAACCCACGGGCCGATAGCGAACCACCCGCGACCGCCCGACACGGCACCACCGGCCGCCGCGATAATCGCGGCCTGCACAAACGCGTCGGTCGCAATCTGCGTCGAGGAGTCGGTCGGCGTGACGTTCGTCGGCGCGGTCGGAACACCCGTAAGATGCGGAGCCGCCAGCGGCGCGAGCGGTGCGACCGCTGCGGCCACGGCTGCCGTCGTCGCGAGCGGCGCAATCGCCGTCTTGACAAACGCGGTGGTCGCAATAGATGTGTTGTTGCTCGCCCCGGCGGGCGTGGGCGCCGTGGGGGTGCCCGTGAAAGCGGGCGACGCAAGGGGTGCAAGCCCCGCCGTGGAAATGCCCGTGCTCTGAATGTTCGTCCCGTCGCAATAGATGGTTGACGGCGCAGAAGGTCCCGTCTGCGGAATGACAACACCCGTGCCGGCCGACGTCTTGGCCGTCGCGCTAAACGCGCCCGTGGTGTTGTTGATGACCACCCAATCGAGGAACAACGTCGGAAACACGACGTTGACGTTGCCGGTCAGCGTGCCGGTCAGCACGATAATTCCACGGCGGTACTGAGCCGGCGTCAGCGTGACCGATCCGCCCGCGAGCGATACCGACGCCTCGCCGTAGCTGAATGCCGGCACCCAGTGGCCGGGGGTCGTGTCCGGGTTGTCGCTGTTCGCCGCCTCGATTGAGTACCACAGGGACGTCCCGTCGCTCGCGCCGAGGAGCGCGCCGAGCGGGTAGCCGCCGACATCGCCCTCGAATGTCGAGGAGTAGAGGTAGGGATTCCCCGCCTCAAGGTTCATGAGGTGGCACGTGATCGCGTTCAAGATGCCGTTAACGTCCGGCCCGAGCGGGGGCAGGCCGCCCGATACCTCGGGCTGCATCGTGATGTTCGGAAACCCGGTGTCATACCCGGCGGTATTCGAGCCCGGGGAATTCTTGGGGATCACGGTAAACGTGCCGCCAGAACTGGCCCACGGAATCGGGATAACTGGAATTGCGGGGAGGCTCATGGCTGCACCACGTTGTAAGTGACACCGGCCGGGTGCGGCAGCGCGCCCGACTGAGTGAGGATAGCAAACTCGATTTGTGTCAGCGGGAACTCAAACACAAACGACATGGACATGCCCCCGTTGTCGGTCACGTAGCAAACGCCACGTCCGGGGAACAGGTTTTGCAATAGGCGATTGAGCGCGGGCGCCGCCGTCGCAGCGATGTTCGCGAGCGCCTTGGTCAGAATCAAAATCCGGTACGCATCGTCCGGCAACAAGTACGTGGACGATGCCGAGTTTCCGGCAGCGAACGGCGCTTGCGACCACGGCTGCCAGTCGAAAGGAATGTCTGTCGTGTAGAAGCCGAACACATCGGACGTGCCCGGGATTGAGAGTAACCGCGACACGTCGACAATCTTGCCCCAGATATCGAGGCCGAAGCCCTGCGCCGTGTCCACGTTCCACACGAAGGCGTAAAACGTCTCAAGATTCAGGCGCGGGTCAAGGGCGCTCGCCATCGCTTCGACAATCGCGAGGATCGTCGGCGACTGCGCGTACTGTGAAATAACAGTCACGTCAACGTCAAACGGCGCGATCATCGGCAACGGCGGGGCCGGCCCGGCCGACTCGACGAGCGCAACGGGGTAGAGCGCCGGCACGCTCGTGCCCGGGGGCGGCGATTGCGTGAGAACCTGACCCGCCGGCACGAACTGGTTGTAAACCACCGTCACGCCGCTCGTGACGAGCCCGGCCGCCGCAATCGCTGCGAGCGCGTCGGAGTTGGAATCCCCGACGACGTTCGGGACGATGTAGACCGCCGCGCCGAGCGAGACGGTGTAATCGAGGTTACTGCCCTGTGATACCAGCGTCCCGGGCGCGATGCCTTGCAGCATCACGAAGCCAGCCGGAACCGTCGGGCTGTTTAGCTCGGTGATGTTCCCGGGGACCAACTGCGCCGCGATGATCGCGTCGGTTGCGTCAGACTGGCTGAGCCCGACGATATCCGGCACGGGTACTTGCGGGAGGCTCGCGCGCAGGCGGATGACGACCGTTTGCGCGTCTTGGTCACTTAGTGTGGTGCCGGTTTTTTCCCACTCTACCGCGTTGGTTTCGTTAGCAACACATACGCGATACCCCATGCAGTACCCGACGCCGCCGGTAAATACCAAGGAGTTATCAACTGTAATCGCAGGCGCAGAGGTGGATGCATACGGGCCGCCGCCGACCGCCTCTTGAATGACTACAGCCGAGGCGATCATGTCAAATTCAAGAGCAGATATCGGCGGATTTGTAATTGAGAACGGCGACACGACGCCGGCATTCGTCGAAACCGCATCGGCAAGAGTGGTGCCGGGGTCAACGCCGGTAGCGACGAAGCCGACCGCGCCTTGTACGAAAAACGAACTAGACCCGTTGAGTGTAACGACGAAATCTGCGCCCGAGTACGTGTCGCTCGGCCCGGGCAGGCATTGAACCACAATCAACGGTCGGTTGGTCGAAGTCGCACTCGGGTTTTGCTCGACCCAAATGGCCGTCGCAGGGAGGCCCGCGTAAGTAGCGCTTATCGAGGTTGGGTATACGTCAGCGTGGCCCGCGAATATCCCAACAATTACCGGACTCGCGGAGGGGGGTTGCGCAACGCCTTGCGAAAACGCTTGCGTTATGACGTTTCCGGATACGGAAGGCGAAACTAGCTGTACGCCAAGATTGCCCCCGGCAATGATCGGTGTGACTGCGGACGGCATGGCTTAGACCAACGTTACCGTGATGTCCGACGCCTGCACCGTAGGCGCTTCGTCAATACCGATTTGCTGCGCGGTCAGCGTGGGCGTGGAACTCCCGAGGAGAATGCTGATAATCGAGACCTCGGGGCCAATGGTCTGTACCGCACCGTAGAACTGCGACGACACGAGCAACGATCCGATGCGGACACGCGGCGAGCCGTCGACACCGTTGAACGAGGCAATGATTGCCGCCTTGGTCAAGTCGACGATGTTTGCCGGCAGCGCCGCCGAGTTCGATATGTCCACGGCGAATTTGATCGCGAGCGGGGGCGGCCTCTCGAACGTCACGGTATACGTGGGCTGAGGGAAACTGTAGCTCGGGTCCGCGACGGTCACGGAAGTGTTCCCGTTGTAATCGCAGCCGACGTCCTTTTTGTTCCAAATCGCTTGGCCTACGTCCTGATCCTCTCCGCCGACCACGGCGACATACAGGGAGTGCGGCGCGAGCGGGTAGTTAGTCGACCCGGTGTTTTGCGTCGTGTTCGTAACGTTCTCGGTCACGTAAACGTCGATAACCCCCTCGACGTCAAACACTGCACCGCCGATTGACGGGAGCGACCCGTGCGCATTCAACGCGACAGACTGTTGGCGGCGGAACTCGAACGCGGCCCGCGTTTCCACGTCGGCGCCCTCGGTTCCGGGGCCGGTGTTGTTGATCGAGTCCCAACCCGGAATCGCCTGATAGATCACGGTCAGTGTGTTGGACGGACACGGGATCGGGCCATTGACGACGTTCTCGAACGCGAGCGTAACGTTACCGCCCGAGCCGATAACCCCGCCGCTCGTGCACACGTAGCGGTTGCCGCTCGTGTCGAGCGCCTGAGCGCCAATCGGAATCACCGTCCCGAACAGGCCCGTGCAAACGCATTCGACGTTCGTGGGCACACCGGGCGAGCGCGTCAGGAAGTAGATACGCGCGATAGCGTCTTGCATGAACCCGTCGGCCGTGTCGGGGTCGACCTGATTCACGAACTCGGCAAACAAATTGTTGTTGTCGACGATAACGGCAGTCTCGCTCGACGCGATTTGCCCCTGCGGTGTGTTGAGCGCGGGATTCAGGTTTCCACCGAACGCGGCGTTAAGGTCGGTCTGCACGCCTACCAAAACCTGTGCGGCCGTGGGGAGTACAAGCCCCTCGGGGGTGAACTCAATCGGGGGTACTGCCGTAGGCATGTTAGATACTCACCGCTGTCGTTTGCTCGAACGAATCGACGAACTGTACTTGACCCTGCACTTTGCGAGTAGTCCGGGAGTAGCTCTCAATCACGCACGTTGCCGAAACCACCTCGGGCACGGTCAGCGCCGCGTTAATCATGTACTCCTCGAACAGCGTCACCGGCGGAGTTTTCCCGAGGATCTGTTCGAAGTAGGGAATACCGAGCGTCCTGTCGTACCACACCTCGCCGAGGAATGTGCGAATAGCGCTCGCGACGTCTTGGGCAAGCGCGTACGGCTCGGCCGCAAGCGCAATGTTGCCCGCCGCATCCGCGACAAGATCCCACGCGCCCGTATCGAGAAGAAGCGTTTTCACGTGACCGGTCCCGAGTCCGCCCCACCCGACACGACTCCCGTGTGAGTATGCGTCAAGAATACCTTACCGTCGACGCTCGTGCCGCCGCCCTCAATCGTGATCGCGGGCGAGTTGATCGTGACGGACGTCGACGCCTCGATGTCGACCTCGGGCGCGTTAAGCGTGATCTTGGTCGGCGACGTGATCGTGATTCCGCCCGTCGCAAACTCGACAAATTGCGTGGGCACACCGTTAAGGACTCCCCCGAGGTAGAGCCCGTCGGCCCAATCGAACGTGCGAAACGATCCCGGGTTGGCCTGCGCTTTGTTGGCCTTGACCGACGAAATATCCCGCGACGCAAACACCGCGATGCCGATATCGCCCGGTTGCGGATCGAGGATCAGCGCATTAGCGCCACCCTGAATACGCAAGTACGGGAGGCCGAAAATCTGACCGTGCGGAACGATGGTCCCGTCGCCCGCTTTCATGTTGACGAGGGGTTGAACGTCCACGCTGCCGACGGCAGTCACGCCGCCGTCGTTGGTGCACGCGACGACCTTGACGAGCGTCGCGGTCTGTACCTTGGTTAGATACTGCGAGATCACGAACACGAGCGCGTTGTACTCGTCGTGAGTCGTCGTGAGCAGTTGCTGGCCGGCGGCCTGTGGGCTCGCGCTCATGTTGAGAACGCCCCGGCCTTGACACCCGGCGGATAACAGAGCAAGTCGCTAAACCAGTCTCCGCCAAACTTCTTGGCCTCTAGGTGGTGCTCGACGCGCGATATCAGCCAGTTCCCGGTGTTGATATCGTAGGCGGGAAATCCGGCCGCGTTGACGATTCCCGATTCGGACAGATTGAGTAAACCGCCGTAACGGTACCCGGGATTATAGAGCGTCCGCAGGTTGATGAACCCGTTAGCGTCTCGCATCGGATATCCGACAAGCCCGTTTTTCGGTGAAATATTCCACACCGGCACGTTACGCGGCTTACCGAAAGGGGCGATGGCAACAACCGGCGAAGCCTGAGCGTTTTGCGACCCACCTTGAGCACCCGCCGCGTCGAGGTACAGCGCGATATTCGCAGCGCTGCACACCGCGCGCAACTGTTCCGAGAGTGAACCCGGAAAGTAGGGGTTGCTCAACTGCACGTCGACGCCGTTATTCTCGAACGCAAAGCCCATGTTGGTAGCGATGGCCTGTACGATGGTCGCGACGTCCGTTGCGCCCGTGTAGCTCACGGGCGTCGCGGGCGCAATGCTCTGATACCACAACATGCGCGAGTTGAGTCGGAGCGGCACCTCAGGCGCGCCGGAGTAATCCGGGAAGCAATCGAGGATTTGCCCCGAGTACGCGACCGACCAACCGTTGCCGGAGTTCGCTTCCACGAGCACGCTGTTTTGGGTCCAGCGATTCGGCTGGAACGCGAGAGAAACCAGCGCGTTCATGTCCGCGAGCGCCATGCCGTAGACGAGGATTTCTGCGTCGGGGAACGCCGGGAAGCCCGCGCTCTTGGCGCGAAGCCCCGTGCGCAGCCCTTCGAGCTTGAGCGTGTTGGAGTTCGTCCCGGGAAACTTCGCGTTGTTCTCAAGGACGAACGTCACCCGCATGAGCTTTTCAACGTAGCTTTTGCCGGTCACGGCAGGTCGCTCGCTTCTAGGTACACGAGTTGGAACCGCGAGCCGAGCCCGGAGTACGCGGGGTCCTCACCGTTAATAAGGTCCGCCACGTGCAAGTCCAGAAACATAAAGTCGCCGATGAACCCGTGATATCCGGCGTCGCGCAAGAGGCGCTGTACGTTCCGGCAAATGCGGCACGTCACCACGTCGATTCCGTTGTAGCTCAAGTCGAAGTATAGAAACGCCCCGCGCGTGTAGAGGTTGATCGCGCAGTTCTGTTGAGCCAGCACGATTGCAAGCGTCTGCGACGGGACGGGCACGAGCGGCACAACGAGCATTAGGGAACGTCCACGAATGGGGTAGTGTCGGGGAACTGCGCGAGCGCACCACCGGCTGACGAAAAATCCTCCGGGGTCAGGGGTTGGACAAGTCCGCCGTTAACGGGATCGAATGCGGTCGGGTCCTGAGCGTTCGCCGTCGATTGCCCCGTAGTGCTGTACTGCGGTTGCACCTCTTGGATTTGAATAAAGTAAACATCAACCTCGTTCAAGTAAAACGCACTGTTGACCCCGCGCCGCGAGACTTCGTACCGGGTGACGTTGACGCCCGTATAGCTGCGCTCGGGCGACACAATCGTGTAGAGGTCGAGGGACTGGGCGATTTTGTCGAGCGCCGCTAAGAAGTTTTTGCGGTCGGTCTTGGTCTTTCCCTTGGTCATGCGGACCGAGAGTTCGTACGGTACCGTTACCTTGTTGTACTGCGCGAATTGCCCTTGCTGCACCGGGTACGTGGAAATCCGCCACTCGTTGCGATTGTCGAAATTCATGATGTTGTCGGGATCGAGAACTAGCTTCCCCTTGCTATCGAACACCCCCCACGTGGGCGCTCCGGCCGCGCTCTGCCACAGGGCGCCCTGTACCGCCGGGTTCCCGAGTTCGGGCTGAGGTGTCACCGGGAACAGCCCCGAGCGCGCCAACTGGGGCACGCCGGGAACGTTCGGCACGTTCGGAAAGAGAATGGGCAGACTCACGACTGACCCCCGTCGGCCTGTGCCGCGAGGTTCTTACGCACGATGGCGCCGCGCAGCGAATGAGCAATCGCGTTCGCGTCAGTCGCCTGCGTATACACGGTGATACTGCCAATCTCGGTTACGTTCGTCGCGGCGCTCTTGCCTCCCGTGCTCACGGTGCCGGTCGGAGTGGGGCCTACCTGCCCGAAGCGCTGCGCTCCGAGCACAGACGAAATCTGCGCAACGCCCGGGGCACCCGGCCCCGACTCGACACGGAACATTGCGGCCAATAGCTGCGCCATCATGTCCGGCGAGAGTGTCGCGCTACGGTCAACGCCAAGTTTCTTGGCGACGGTGTTGATGTAAGACTCAGTGTCGTTGTGATCCTTGCGCGGCGCGTAGGTCGATACGATACCCTCGACGCTTTGAATTCCACGCGCCGCATAGCGCTGTATTTGCTTGGCCGCCTCGCGCTCACCCGTGGCGAGGTCGGGGAACACGCTGAATCCGTCCTTATCGTGCTGCCCGCCGGGTAGCCGCAGGTTGCCGGGATTGTTGTTCCGAAGTCCGCGCGTGCGGGGATCGTTGGGCGTTCCTGTCGCGCCGCTTGCTGCCGGAGCGTCAGGGTCTAAATTCCCGTGCTCGGCATAGCGACGGAGCAACTCCGCCCCCGCGTTAAACATGCCGAGCTTGCGGTCGACAAACTTGCCGAACGCGCCGCCAAACTTTGTCCCCGAGACGAGGTTAACCAGTTGGGTCCACCCGTCAATAATCAATTTAATGACATCGTAGATTGCGCGGAACGCGACCTGTATCTCGTGCAAAGCCGTCAACGCGGTGGCGTCGTTTGCCAACCGATTGAGCATGTCAATAGTTGACTTCGCCGCATCCGCCAGAATCGGGCCTATCGTAGTGGCGAGCTTGAATCCAATTGCGTCAATCGCGTCCTTGATCGAGTTCCACGTCTTGCGAAGCTCGTCGGCGTCCTTGGCCTTTTTGTCGTCGAGTACGGACTGTTCCTGCGCTTGCTTTAGGATCGCTTCCTGTTCCGAGCGCTGACGCAAGAGGAAATCGCCCACACCGCCCGAGACTCCGGCGCGGCCGAGGAGCATCGCGCCAATCTGCGGGCCGTTCTGGGCAGCGGCGCGGCCGACATCCTTGATAACGTCAATCGCCGGGCGCAACTGCCCATTCGCGTCGCGCCATGCAACACCAATAGCCTGAGCGGTTTGCAGGAACGGCGAGAGGGCGCCGCCCGCCTGCGCTGCTGTCATTTCCTGAGTCAGACTGTTGACGAGCCCGAGCGCCTCCTCCGCTGAGCCGCCACTGATCTTAACGGCGCGCGAGAATACGTCTAGCTCGTGGACACTCTCACCCGTACGCCGGGAGAGTAGCGACATGTTCGCGGCGGCATCGGTCAGTTGCCCGAGCCAGCCTGCAATTTTGGTGGCCGCCTCGAACGATAGAAAAAATTTGGTAGCCTTGATGGCGGCCTCATCGAGCGCCCGCCCCATTTCGCTTCCGGCTTTTTTGGTGTCGTCCTTGGCGTTGAGCAACGCCTTAGCGGCTTCCTTCTGACCCTTCTTGAATTGGGTCGGATCGAGGCCGAGCGTAACTATCAGTTGGTCGACGACGGTGGTACTCACGAGTTGTCCGCCTCCGCCTCTGACGCCGCCCTGATAAGCCGCATGTTGTGACTGTCCACTGAGACAATCTCAAGTAGATCGTACAAATCCCGTACACCTAAAATCGTCTGCAACTCTACCAGCGTTGCCCGATTCGCCGAGATCACCGCGCCGATGGTGCGCGGAACGTTGACGTAATCGACTAGGACTAGGCCGAGCGCGCCCGACGGGAGCCCGTCGAAATCAGGGGCTCGTCGGCCTTCAAAAAACCCAAGTGCAAATCAAAGAGCGCCTTGCGCAATGTGAAGAACGTCGCGACCTCTTGGACCTGACACATATCGCCCTCGCCGAGCGGGAGCGGTGGGCCCTTTTTCGGAACGTACTTGACGCACGTCAACATTTCACGGAGCAAGTCCTCGACTTCCCCGTGGTAGCGCAACTTCGACAGTGCGCCCACGCCAAACGCAGCGAGCCCGGCCATGCCCGCGCTTTTAAGATCGTCGGGGACTTCGGCCCCGGAGGTAGTCAGCGCGAGGAGGGCTCGCGTTGCCCAACGCTCGGCTTGGTCGGCCGGCATTTCGGTCAAGAGAAACTGAGCGCCGAGGTCGCGACCCTCGGCCTCAATCGTGACGGTAGTAGTGCGGCGAGACATGGGCTACACGAGCGGAGCGGGCTGCACGCTCTCCCAGTTAATTTCGAACATCTGGGGCTGCAAGATTTTCTTGGCACCCGGGAATTGTTTGACGCGGGTCAGCACCCCGTTGACCAAGTTCCACGCCTTGCCGATGCTCGGCAGGATCAACGACCCCTGCACGAATACCGCTTCCTGCGAAGCGATGCTCGCGCCGAGAATCTGATCGAAAAACTCGATTGACGGCGAGTCCGCTTGCAGCGTGATCGGCATTTTAGTAATGAACGGGATGAACCCCGCCGACATCTTGCCGTCGACGCCCATGACCGTTTCCGCGACGTCGACCTGTTCGTTATCGAACGCCTCGTCGGTCGCATACCCCTGAATGTTGACCGGAACGGGGTTGACGTCCGGGGCCGACAGCGTCAAAACGCTGTTCGCACTAGTGATTGTCCGCGCCATCGTAGGAACTCCTTAAGTGCCCGCTCGCGATTAGAGAACGTCGATTGACGCGAGGTTGATTTTCTGAATGCTGCCGCCGTCGGTGTACCACAGGGTGCAGACCGGCGAGCCCCGGTTCGCGCGAACCGTCGCGCCCGGGTCAAGAATCTGCAAGTACCATCCGATATTCTGCAACGTGGCCGCGATGTCCACGCCGGCCGCGTTGTTGACCTCGGCCGCCTGTCCCGCGCTCAGGATCACACCGGCCTGAATGCCGCCAAAGTTCTTGAACTGCGTAATAACCGGGAGCAACGCCGCGCGTACCAAGCCGTAACCCTTCTGGGTGTAGGGGAGCGACTTGATGTTGATGAGGAAGTTCATAAGCGCGGTCTGCATCGCGCTGTTGAACCAAATCTGGTTGATGTACGGGTCGAGCCACAGCCAGTCGCCCGATACCTGCCCGTTCTGGAACTCTTGGAACGACTGCGCGGCCGTCGCGTAGGCGCCGTAGAAGTTGTAACCGTTCGCGATGAGGTTGTCGGCCGTCGTCGCGTCGGTCACGCCCGGCACAAGCCCGGCCTGTCCCTTGAACGCGAACGTGATGCGCCCATTCGTTTCCTCAAAGTTGATGGCCGCCGCCGCGCCGCAGACAAACGCCGCGATGGTGTTGTCCCCGGTCGGAGCCCACACGGCGCACACGCCGTTGTCGTCGGCCGTGATGCGGCCGAACGAACCGGCGGCGTCGTTGCTCTCCGTCGGCGTTACGTCGGAGTCCTGACAGACATAACAGAACCGCTGGCCCTGCCCGTTGACCCACGCGGCGAACGCCTCTTTGACGCTGAGGGTCTGTTCCGTCAGCGTCATGAACGTCGCCCAATTCTGCGTCTGCGTCACCACGAGGTCCATGACCTCGGCGGGAGTCATGGCCGCCGAACCCTGCGAGAGCACCGCGCCGGCCGCCTGCGTCAACAGCAAGTCGGTGGCGAGCGTCCCGGTCGTCGGAAACGCGATGCTCGACGCGGCGCCCGTGGTGCCCGAGTCGATCACGAACGCGCCGCGCACGGAATCGTACGTGACCGTAGGATTCGCCGTGATATCGACCGCACCCGAACTCGTGGTGCCGCTCGTGCTGACGTTCACCGTGCCGGTGCCCGCCGCGACCGTGTAGGTACCGAACGAGAGGACCGTCGCCGTGCCGCCGTCGACGCCCGCGCCCGTGACCGTGGCGCCGACGTACAACTGCCCGGAGGCCGTCGCGCTGATCGTCAGGACGCCCAGTGCCTGCGAACCCGTGCCGGCGAATACGCCGCCCGTGGTGCGAAGCGCCGCTTGAATGATCGTCGCCGCGTTCGAGAAGCTCGACGCTGCCGACAAGTCGATGTTGGCGCTCGTGATCCCCTGACCGTCGACCGCGATGGCGAGCGTACCGGAGTACGTTTGCAACGTCGCGAGCGGGAGATCGGAAATGTTGCCGCCGCGCAGGTAGGCCGCAACGTTGCCGATGGGCTGCTGCACGAAGAAGAGCGTACCGGGCACCTGCGTCGAGCCGATAAAGCCGTTGAAGTAGACCGACGCAAGCGCGGCCTCGGCGGAGTTCGGCCCGAAGAAGTCGGCCACATCGCCGGCCGTCGCGAACCCCATCACCGTATCAATGGGAATCGCCGGGTTGTTGTCGACCCAAACCGAATTCAGCGAGAGGTCGCTACCGCCGGCACCAAGGACGCCCGGGAGGACGTTCACTAGCTGCGATGCGGGGATTGCATTAGTCATTGAAAATGCTCCGACAGTTGGGCGGGCCCATAGATTAGGTTAACAAAAAGCATCACGGCGGGTAAGCCTCGTCGACGTTTATTAACGTCACGGGGCCCACGGTGTCCGCAAACTCGTTGGTGACGGTCACAATCGGGTTGTACTGGAACGCCGCCGTAAGCGCCCACCGGGGTTGGTACTGTTCCTCGGCCGTGGCGAAAGGAATCTGTCGGCCCTCGTCGGCCCACAGGGGTTGCATGGTTGGCGCGAGCGCATCGCACCCGTACTCGTCGCGAAGAAGCGTGCAAAGAATATCGTTCCACGCCTGCGCCTGCGTCCCGTAGCAGTCGATTTGAATATCGACGCGCGTGGACTTCTGGTAGGTCTGTTCGGTCGGCGCCGGGTCTGTCTTGTCCCAAAGGTCAACCGTCGTCGCGAGGCGAAGCGTGGAAAGAATCGTCATAACGACATAATCGCCCACCGGGGTCGGTACGCGATTGTCGAGACCGACGATCACATTTCCCGCCGCAAGCGTCAGCGTCGTCGCGATAAAGTCGCCGAGTGACTTGTAGATGTCCGCCTGTACGATGTCGATTGACGCGCTCACGGCGTGTCGACCTGTAACGTCACGGCTACATGGCTCCAATCCGGCCAAGTCTCGACGACACCGACCACGAGCCACACGCGCGGATCGCCGCCGGGGACCTCGGGAAACGTCAGCAAGTCGCCGCCCTGCACGTCGACGCGGTTCACGCCTTGCTTATTGCCGTAGCAGTAGACCGAGCGCGTGATGCCTTGCAGGTTCTGATACTCGGCCTTTTCGAGCGCGGTGCCATTCAGCGCCTGTACCTGCACCGGAATGTCGGCGGTGACGTAGGTCGGCGCACGCGTGTAGTCCGCGTTGCTCGTTGAGCCGGTCGACTTCGACCACGTGGCGATAATGTCCGGGTTAACGGTCGTGATCGCTCCGCGCACCATGCCGTGCAGGTTCATCGCGCCGGCACCTTGTCGACTTCGTAATCGACCGCGCGCAGCATCGTACTGGTGTCAATCAGCGGCTTGTCGAATCCCTTTTCCTCGACGGTCCGATCCGAGAGCTTCGGCGACACGAGTGCTATAATCGACTCGCGAATGTCACCCTGCATCACCTCGCCCATGATGCCGAGCACGGCAGGGATATCGAAATTCGCCGGCTTCACGAGCGCGGCGAGCGTATTGCCCCACTCGTCGGACTTGTCCGCGATGGCGTTGCGAAAGAACGGCCGAGGGGGCGCCGTCTTTGTACCAAACTCGTTCCAGAACGCGACCTGTGCGACGGCAAGTGGCGTGCCTGTTTCGCCCTCGGGAACCTCGCCCGCTTTGAAACGTCCGGCCTTGCCCCGCGTCGCCGTCGTAATCCGGCGCCCGACGACCTTGCCTTTTTTCTTGACCTTGACCTTTTTGCCCGGCGGATACGTCGAGCCCTCAAGGAACCCCACACGAACGACGCCGCCGCCCCCGATCTTGTCGGCGAGCTTCGCGAGGTACGCGTTTAGTTTGTCGCCGCCCTTGAGACTGAGGGACTGGGTGGCCACTTACGAACTGCCGCCGTTCCAACCGGGGTAGCCGTTGCCGAGTGGACCGAGATTCGAAAACGGGCCGACGCAACCGCACTGGGGTGCGCCGATGTAGACGGCCGTGCGGTATTGCGCGGTCATTTCCCAGTAGAGCGCACCCCACTTGGATTGAATGTAGAACGCTTCGCTTTGCGTGACGTTGCTCGAATACTCCGCCGACACGCTGACCGAGCCCTCGGTCGCGGAATTGATCCGGCCGACGATGCCGGGCGGAGGCGTCAGCGGCGGAATGCCGTTGGTCAGGAACGTAAGGTGCGCGGTGAGGAGGTCGAGCAACGTCTCACGCGTGTTCGCGTCCATGACGCGCGAGCCGCACGAGTTGTTGAGCAACACCGTGGCACGATTGAAATTGAAAGTCAGTTGCGCCGCAGGCACCGCCGCGAACTCGGGGTAGTGGTTCGCATCCGTGAAAATCGACGGATCAAAAACCACGATCCCCCGAGTGATCGGTGTCGGTGCACACGGCGCAATGGGCATCAGCGTGTCGCCTGCCGGACTTTCGCCATTGCGCCCTTGTCCTCCTCGACGCCCGACGGGAGCTTGTCGGGGGACAGGCGCTCAAGCCCGTTTTTCTGTTCCGAGTGGTCGAGCGCGCGGGCCTGCGCCTCGGTCGTGTTCTTCATCTTGAACACGAGATCCTGACGCGCCCACGGCAGCAACTTGTGCCGTTCGTACCACGCATCGAACGTCGCTTCGTCGACGCCCTCGGTGATGCCGAATCCGCCAACGACGATGGCGCTGTTGGAACCCTTGAGGACGTGCTGACGATACTCGGCCGTGCCGGGATCGCCTGCGTCCATGACGATTCCGTTAGGTAGTTTGCAGCCGACTGAAACTGTGCTCACGATGGGTAGACTCCCCAAGTTGAAATAATAGCGAGTTGCCCCGGCGCGGCGCTGCGAATCACGGTCCACCGCGTGGGGATGGCCCCGGCAGCATACCCCGAGATCGCAGACCCGTCGATAGGATTGGCATACACCTTGTCGCCCTGCGACGCACCGCCGGGGAAGCGCATGAAGAATTCACCGTTCGTTGCCGCCGTCACGGGCAAGCCCGTGCGAAGCCACCAACGGCCACGGTCATAGTAGATTTTTTGCCACGTGCCAACGACGGGCAGCACCAAGCCAATTGGCTGCGACTCGTCGACCATCGTGTTTGAAATGGTGCCCGCTTCGATATCGGCCCAACCGAATTGACCGACGGCCACGCCGGGGCTCGGACCCGCAACGAGTCCACCGGGGCCCGCGAGAATTTGCGTGCGCGTGTTGTAACTCGCAAACCGGCCGTCTTGCCCGTCGAGGAATTGCTCCGTAAATTGCATCACCGTCGCGCCGACGATGCCGGTTTGCAGCGTCACGGTCGCGCCGGTCAGGTCGACCGTGACATCGCCCGGGGTTCCGGCGCTAATGATTCCGGGCGTACCGACGATCCCCGCGCCTTGCAGGAACGCGACGACGCCCGGGACCAACTGGCCGCCCGCAAGCGTGATGACCGCGCCCGTGAGCGAGACCGTCACGTCGCCGCCCTCGCTCGCGGTCACGGTACCCGGGAGCGCGGCCATGCCCGAGCCCACGAGGCCGATACCGAGCGCGGCGGCGAGGTGCCCCGGGCTCAGGGTGATGGCCTGCCCGGACAGCCCGATGGTGACGTCGCCGCCCGCCTGTACCCCGACATTGCCGGGGCTCGCCGTAACTCTCTGTCCGGCCAGTAGGGCGCCTATCGCCGCCGTGATGGTGCCAGCGGACGCGGCGAACGGTGAGCCCGTCAGCGCCTGTTCTAGCCCGCTTAGGAGCACGCCGGGGCTCGCGACAATCGAGGCGCCGACCAACGGCAGCCCGAGCGACAACCCGAGTTGCCCCGTGGTCGACACGACCGCTTGACCTATCAAGCCCGTGTCGATTTCCGAGGTAAGCGTCCCGGGCGTCGCGGTCAGCGACTGGCCGATGAGTAACTCGCCGACCGCAAGCGTCAACGTCCCGGGCGTGGCCGCTAAGCCCGCGCCAGTCAACCCGACGACCGACGCCGGAGCAATCGCGCCGGCTGACGTCGCCACGCTCGCGCCAGTCAACAGCGGCGCGACTCCCACGCCCACCGTGCCGGGGGTTGCGGCCATGCCGCTCCCGGTCAGCGCCTGCGCGGGCGAGGAGACGACCGTGCCGGCCGCGCTCGTGATCGCGCCGCCCACGAGCGACGTATTGAGGGCCGTCAGCAACGCGCCGGCTGCGCTCGTGATCGCGCTCCCGGCGAGCACCGCCGCAACCGCCGATGCAACCGTACCCGCGCCACTCGTGATCGCACTCCCCGTCACGCTCGGCGCGAGCGCGCGGCCGACGGTCCCGGCCGAACTCGTGATCGCGCTACCCGTCAGATTGACCGATGTGCCACCACTCGCGAACTTGAATGTTGCGAGGACGCCAGCCCAAGAATCCACATTGCCGCTATTGACCGACCACGCTGCCTTAGCGTTCGGCGTTTCTTGCGCCGACAAAACTATATAGCCGGACGCTCCCGCGATGAAGGTATTACCGTCGGTCTGATTGGCAATCGTCGTGTAATTCGTCGGGCCATTCGTATCGGTAAACGTGATTGTGCTTGACGAAACGGTCGTGTCGCCCGAAAACACGGAAACAAGCAACTCGCTGGCCTGCGCCGTCGAACCGCTACCCGTCGTGGTGACGGGCGAGGCCGTGGTCGAAGTGGCTCCGCCCGAGCCGGTGATGTCAAGATCCCCGGTAGATAGCAGCCCGTTGACTTCGGCAATGCCGCACGTGATGTCATACGCGCCAGACCCGGTTGCCCGGGCTGCGGTGATCGTCAGCGCTTGACCACCCGCAACGCCCTTGGCCGTATAGATCGCGCAACACGCATTCGTCGTCTGAAATTTCGTGACGCGCGCGGTGTAGGTGTTGCTGCCGCCCGTCTTGTTGTCGGTAACGGTAAACCCGGTGCATGCATCGGCGATGATAACAACGACAATGTCGTTACCCGCCGTGACCGGCGATGCGAACGTGGCGGTATCCGGGTTGGAGTGGTGGCCCGCTCCCGCCGCAACCTGAATTACACCGGACATGGCCGCCCGTTAAGAACGGCCTCCCGTTACGCCAACTGAATCAGCGCGGTCCCCGCAGCGTTCACCGGCATCGTCAGCGTGAGGTTGCCGGCGGTGATCGTGGTCCCGCCGAAGGTGTACACCGCGCACGCCTTGTTGCTCTGCGTGCTGTTGTACAACAACATGGTGTCAAACGACGTCGTGAGCGTGACCGTGTTCCACACGAGGTTCGCGCTCGGCGTCCAATAGGCGGTTGTGCCGCTCGACGTGGGCGCCGTGGCGTTCGTGACGTTCTGGCCGCCCGCCGTGTAGCCCGTGCCGCTGACCTCGCCCGTGGCGCTGTACGCGGTCGTGGTCGCATTCAGCGTCGCGCTGGCGAGGAAAAGCGCCGACTTGAACGTATCCGCGCCGGTACCTCCGCGCACGACGGTGGTGCCAAACGCGTGAACGCCGTTCAACAGATCCACCTTAAAGGACGTGCAAATCGCTTGGGTGTTCGACATTGCCTTACGCTCCGAGTGTTCCTGTGGCTACGCCGACGACAAGCGCGCGCAGTGCCGTAATCCATCCGTCCTCGCGGACCATTTCACCGCTGGCCGTGTACCAGCGGGTCATGATCTTGCAACAGTTCGGCAAATCCTCCGCCATGTCGCGCACGGTCAGGTCACTAATTTTAATCAGCCCTTTTTTCGTGAACGCGAAGCCCTCTTCGCGCTCGAACCCTGCCGGGCGCAGCGCGTTGTCGGAACGCTCGGCACGCACCATGTCGCCGACACGTCCCACGACTTCACCCTCGGGCGTCCGCATTTCGCGGTTGAGAGTGTAGACGCGGGACATGTGGCGATTATTCGGCAGCCATTCGACCAACGTCTGAATATTCAGAGCGTCGAGCGGAATGGAGCCGATTTGCGTGTCGACGCGTTCCATTCGCGCGTCAAACTCCGATCATCGAGGCGATGGCGAACGGCCGGAAGAGGATCGCACCCCACGTGGTCTGCGACTTCTTCTGCTTCCACGAGGACGAGTCAACCACCGTGGCGTGCGCGCGAAGCTTCTCGCCGAACGCGCACGTGACCGTTTCCTGACCGTCGATTTCCTCGACAATCAACTGCACGAGCTGGCCGGCCGTCGTGTTGTACTCGACGGCGGTCTCGACGCGCATGGCCGGAAAGTTCTTCTTCAACTGATCGTACACGTTGACGTTGAACTCGTTGGTCTTGTTGAGCGCCGGGGCAATCGTCGGCGACATCGTGAGGACCATCGCCTGTTTCGCGTTGATCGTGCCGTTCGCCTGCGACTGCGCCTGCACGAACAGCCGACGGATGTCCTCGTAGATTTCCTCGGACGTGGTGCCCGCGAGGTTCCACTGAGCCGTTGGCGCGATGCTCGCGTAGAGCGACGGGTCATTCAAGAGCCCGTAGTTCTGCAGGTTCGCGATGCCGAAAAAATAGGACTGGTTCTGAAACTTGTTGAGGAGGAGCACCGACGCGATGTTGACGCGCGACGCCCAATCCACTTTCGCGAGACCCGCCATTTCGAGTTCGCGTTCGCCCCACTGCGAGAACGTCTGATAGACGTACTGCTGCCGCTGCGGGAAGTTGAGGTTGACGTCCACCGAGCCATTGGCATTGTAGTCGCCGTAGCTCGACACTTCGCCGGTCGACTCGACGACCGGGAACGTGGCGACCGTCGAGGTCCAATCGCCCTTCTTCGTCTCGCCCGCAATCTGTGCGGCCATCATCGGCGACACGAGAACCTCGATCAACTTCGGGTCAAAGTAGTTCGAGAGAAACGCGGGAATGCCGGCGTTGCTCTGCGTCACGAGTTCCGGCTGCGCGTCGAACGCGAGGCGGTAATCGTGCGAAATCCCCGGCTTGAGGAAACCAACCGGCCCGTAGTTGTCGCTGAACGACAGGCCGATGCGCGCCGCGAGGTCGCGCAGAATGGCGGGACCGTGACCGGCGTTGATCGCCGCGTCAAATGCCACCGCGTCGAAAGCTCGGTCAGTGTGAACGCGCATTGTGATTAACCCCAAGTAGAGATTTGGGCGAGGTGCCCCTGAGTGGAAGTCATAGCCACGGGTCCGAGAGCCGGTCCCGTGTCCGTCGAATTGGTGTAGTAGGTTCCTGCACCACCGGCCGAGCCGGACACCTGAGCGATGATCGTGAGGTTCGGATTCACCCCGACCCCGCGCAGCACCGACCCAATCTGAATGACGCCGGTCACGCTCGTCGTGACGAGGTTTCCGTCAGTGAGCGTGCCGGTAAACGACGCGTCCGCGTACACGGGCGAGTCAACGTAGAAGTTCGTTTCGACGCTCGACGCGGCGACCATCGTGCCCGAGCCGACGACGGTGGTACCCGTCGTCTGGTACGTGCCGGTGCCGCCCGTGCCGGACAGAAACGCCGTGATGCGCACGCCCGCCGGCACCGTCGCGCCGTTTGAGCCGATCACGTCGCCGACCTTGAGCGCGCCCGAGGCGACGGCCGAAACGGTCAGGATGCCGGTCGAGGCGAGCGCGGCGGTAAACGCCGCATCCTGCGTCGAGGCGCCGGCAGCTGCCGCGTACACCGAACCGTCGACGTAGTTGGCAAAGACCTTCTGCCCAACCGTCGCGCCGAGCGGGAACGAAGCGTAGAACGAGCCACGATCAAAGAGCGTGACAATGTTGCCGCCCTCAATCGCAAGTTCGTCGGCCGCGAGCCACGGCACGATAACCGCGTTGTTTTCGCGGTGCACGAAACCGATTTTCGCCGTCGGCGAGCCGAAGAACGAGGACGATGCGAGGTTGCTGCCGCCCTGTTCGCCCCACGCGAAGTGGCCGACAATGGGGGACTTGGTGCCGTAGTCAGCAACGAACCCGCCCGCGCGCGCAATCACGTTCATGCGCACGTTGGCGTCGGCAAAATCGCCCTGCGCGGCCGGCGCGGGCTGATTGTTGACGACGTTCTGAAATCCGTTCTTGACCGTGGACATGAGAGCCCCTTACCAAGTCGAAATGATGGCAAGCTCACCAGCGGCGGCGACGCTCTGTACTTTCCACGGGGTCGCGATTCCCCCCGTCGTAATGGACTCGGCCGTCTGTTCGTGCTGCGCGGCACCGCTCAACTGATAGGTGCCGATGCCGCCGGGCGTGCCAGTCAACTGTGCGGTGATCGCCGTGCCCGAGGTGATGCCCGAGCCCGTGATGACCGCGCCGACTTCGACGGTGCCCGTAGCGACCGCCGTCACGTCGAGGATCGTCGAGGAAGCCGTCATGGCTTCCGAGCCCTGATCGGCATGGGTCACGGTGTACGTGCCAGCGAGCCCGGGCGAGCCGGTCAACTGCGCGCCAAGCACCGCATTCGTGATGCCCGTGCCGTTGATGAGGTCGCCCGGGTGCAGGATGCCGGTCAGCGCCGAGACGGTCAGCACGTTCGCCGCGAGGACGCCCGTGAAGCTCGCACCCACGCTGCCGGTGAATGACGCCGTGGTCGTCGGGCCGCTCAGTGCGGCGCCCGTGCCCTCGTCGGCGTAGACCGTGTTGCCCGGCGTCGCGCCGCCCGCAAACGCGGTCCAGAAATCGCCCTGTGCGAAGAGGTCGAGCGGCAGGCCGCCGTAGACGGTATACGTTGCCGGCGCGAGGAACACGGTGATGACCGCGTTGTTCCCGCGCTTGAGAAACGCAATCTGGTACCCGGCCTTGTAGCTCTGCGACACGTCGCCCGTGTCGGGGTTGACCCAACAGAAGTTCCCGACGGTCAGACCGCTCGGGGGCGCGACGTACTGGCCCGGCCCACCGATGGTGAGCACGCGCGGATTCGTGCCGTAGAAGTCGCCCGATTCAGCCGGGGCCGGCTGGTTGTTGACGACATCCTGAAATCCGAGGGTGGTAGGACCGGACATGTTGATTCCTTACGCCTGCCACGTCGAGATTTTGCCGACCTGTCCGCCGCCGAACGTCAGCGTGGTCGACGTGACGGGAATCAGCGTGTTGGTCTGATACGTGCCGTTGCCGCCCGTGCCGCTGACCGCCGCCGTGATGTACGTCCCCGGGGGAACGCCAACGCCCGTGAGGTACTGGCCGGCGGCGAGCGCGGGGCCGGTGACGCCACCCGAGACCGTCAACAGCCCGGTGTTGTCAATGACGCCCGTCGCCGTCGCGTTCGCGGCGACCGTGCCCGCCAGCGTGAAGTTCGTTGCGACCGCGTACGTGGCGTTGATCGTCACGCCCGCTGCGGCCGGCACGGCCTGATTGAGATTGTACGTGCCCGTGCCGCCCGTGCCCGAGCCGAGCGACGCGATGAACGTGCCGGCCGGAACGCCGGGGCCGGTGATGACCGAGCCCACGCCAAACTGCGCGGTCGGTGTGCCATCGGCCGTGACGTTCATCAACGTCGTCGCGTTGAATGTCGCCGTGGCCGCCACGGTGCGCGTGATCGTCGGCGCGCCTGCAACCGCTTCGCCCGAGGCGGCGAGTGCGTACACGGTCGCACCGATGGCGCCGCCCGACGCGAAGAGCGCCCAGAACTCGCCCTGATTCATCAACGAGACTTCGTAGCCGTGCGGCACGGTGCGCCCGCTGCCCTGCAGGAAGTCCGTCAACAGCGCTTGCTGTTCGCGGTGACAGAAGCCGACCGACGAGCCTTCGGTAAAGTACGGGTTTGCCTCGCGCGCGCCCGGAAGCTCGCCGTTGTTGACGAAGTTGAAAACACCGACGCGCGAGCCCGAGGGGCCTGCGACAAGCTCACCGGGGCCGGCAAGGAACGATGCGCGGATGTTCGAGCCCGCGAAGTCGCCCGCCTCGGCCGGTGCCGGCTGGCGCTGCACGCTCTGCTGAAAGGTTCCGTTGCCCATGTCTTGCCCCTAGAGAGTTGACGGCGTGCGAATCAGGCCGCGCGGATGGCGCGCAGTCCCGGAATCGCCTTGTCAATCGACGACACGGCCGCCGAATCGTACGCGATGCCGTCGCCGTTGCCCGAGGGCTTGGCGGCCTTCGCCTTGTGCGAGTCGAGCGCCATGCTCACGAGCGCCGGGTAGGCGGAGGCATGGACGCCCTCGACCTTGACGCCGACCTTCTTGAGCGCGAACGCGTAGACCTCTTCGGCGCTGTCGAAGGCGACCTCGCCGACGAGCGGCGCAACGACCTTGCGCGCCTCGAACAGCGCGGTGACGCGCTTCACGGCATTCGACTCGGCGGCACTCGCCGCGCTCTTGATTGCTGCGTCCATCGCTTTCGCATCCTTCGCGGGGTTGGGGGCGCCGCCCTCGGGCGCACGTCCGGTCGACGGGTCGCCCTCGTCGCGGGCCTTCTTGTCGGCAGCCTTTTTGTCGGCCGCGACCTTGGCGTCAGCGGCCTTGCGGTCGCGAGCCTTCTTGTCCTTGGCCTTGTCGGCCGCTTCCTTCTTTTCCTCGTCGGTCAGCGAGTCGCACGCCTTGCCGTCCTTCGCCGACTTCTCGGCCATGAACGCGTCCTCTGCGCTCTTGCGCTCCTCGGGCGTAAGTTCCGCATCGGCGGCTTCCATTTCCTCGGCGGCATCAATCGCCTTGTCGAGCGCGAGGAGTTCAACCGAGGGGAGCGCGGCGACGAGAGCGGCAACGAGATTTGAGCGGCGCATTTTTGAAAGACTCCGGGGTTTTGAATCAGCAACCAACACGTCGGGGCCGGCTCGGCCTTCCTCGACGAGCGCGACATGATTGCCGCGAATGTTCCGCATGACGCCATCGTAGCTTTCGCCCGTTGACGTGACGCCCGAGACCATATCCGCATCGTAGCGGTACGCGCAAGACAATTCGCGCGTGGCCTCGCTCTCGACGCGCGCGATTGCATCGGCGGTCCACACGCAAAGTGAGCCCTTGAGGAACGGCGCGTCGAAATGCACGTCGCTGCCAATTGACCCGCACACCATTTCGGGGCGCGGATTTTCCGCGTTCACGCCGACGTGCGTCACGAGCAAGGGGAGGTTGTTGAATGTCGAGGCGCCCTTTTCCAACTCGACCGGATCGCGGTAGAGCCGATAGCGCTTGTTCGGGTCAAGCCCGAGCGCCTGAGATTTCGGGATCTCACGACCCCAATACTCGTTGACGGCGGCCTTCGACAGATTGGTCAGCGCGACGTGCAGACGGCCGTCGGCGTCGACGGAGCGGTTGCTCTTGCTATCGAACCCGAGACGTAGGACGGCGCTCACGGGGGGACATAATGCAGTCCGACAGCGCGCTATGTCAAATGCCGAGCGGGACTACCGGTTTCGAGACGCAACGACAGTTGATGAGTTCGCCCGGCCAGACGTTCTTGCCTTCGTCCGAATCGTACATCCCATCGGCTGTTTTATAGACTTTCCCGTGCATCGCCACGTGCGTCGGACGCGGCGTAATACCGGCGTGGGAGTGCAACCATATCGCTTCGGTGATCCCCAATTCCCTGCGCCGCACGTTTTCCATGACCGCCTTGGCTTTGGCGTTTTGGTCACGAGCGATCAAGGCCGCCCGGCGCCGGCCGACCTTGTAGTTTCGCTCGATACTCTGCGCGAGCGTGTACTGATCGCCACCACGCATCACGCTAGACCACACCGACGTTTGCACGTCCTTGAGGTATTGCGCCGGAATCGACTTGATGAGGTTGACCTGTTCCGCCCGCACCGTGCGGTACGCCTCGACACTTGCGACGGTCGGTTTGAATTTGACGGTAAAGCCCGCCTTGCGGAACGCGTCACGCATTGACGCGTCGGTGTAACGGTAGTTTTTGATCGCGAACTTTTTGGATAGCTCATCGCTCATGTCGTTGAGCTTCTGAGTCCACAGGTCGCCCCACTTCGCGAGCGCGCGACGTAACGCCACGGTGGGCGAGGCATCCGTGCCAAAGCCGATGGTGGGCTCGTTCCGCTTCCACGCCGCTTGCAAATGCAGCAAGAGCGAATCGTTCATGTCCTCAAGGACACGCGTCAGTTGCGTGCGGTACCACGCCTCGATAGCTGCGCTCGGTCGCGTGGCGTCCGCGACCGGTTTATTTATCGGCCGCAGTCTTGCCATTCGGCTTCGCCTTGGGCTTCGGCGCACCGGGGAGCGCAGCCGCAGGGGCAGCGCCCGGCGCTACGGGCTCGCCGTTCTCGTCAAGATCGGGTAGCTCGGGCTCCGGCGCCTCGCCCTCAAGGTTCGTGTAGCCCGACAGCGGATCATTCTTGATTCGGTCGCGCTCTTCGTTGTTGTCGATAACGCCCGCGTTGATGTACGCGACGCCCGCCTCGGCGTCCGACTTGCGCTGTTCGGCAAGCTCTTTCGCCGTCAGCGCGTCGAGCGGCTCGAACATGAATGAAATGTCCGGGTCGACCTCGCCGAACTCCGATAGCTGAATGATTTCGAGTAGCGTACGAATCGGATCGCGGAGCACGGCCTCTTGCTGCGCGTTGATGTAATCGTAGAAAACCTGAATCTCGCCCTCGCTCGACGCATTCAGGCCCGACGGCGTGATGCCCGTGAGCTTCACGAGCGGAATGTGCGTGGGCGCGGCCATGTGCTCTTGCGCCTGCGCCTGTAGCTCGCTGAGCCCCGAGAGCGGCACCGCGATCTGGTCAAGCTCCTCTTGCTCCTTGTCCGCGAGGAAGAGCCCTTGATTGTCGCGCATCTGCGTAAAGAGCTTCGCGCGACCGAATACGCCCGTGTCGGTTTTACCCGCCAGCGTCGCTTGCATATTCGTTTTGAGAATGATGATCGAGTAGTTGCGAATCAACTGGTTGACGGCCGTCACCGTCGAGAGCCAGCGGCCGACGTACGGCTCGATTAGCTGCGACACCGACATGCCGCCGAAGTTGAACGCGGGCTTGAGGATGTCCGGCACCGGGCGCGAGCAAATCGTAATGAGGCGCGAGGCGTGCGTGCGCTTGCCCATCACGTACCACGCGCGCGGCTTGAAAAAGTCGGGCTCGGTCGGGTCAAGCGAATCGTACGTGTACGGCGTGGTCCAAATCGGTTCAATGACCTTGAACCCGAGGAGCGAGTCCTTTTTGATCGCCGCCTTATCGACCACAAGCGGCAATTGGCGGCCGACGTCGTTGGTCTGCCCGGCGATACGCGGGTAAATCTGCGCGCGCCCGAAATACTGATCGTGTTGCAACATCAGCCGCACGTGGCCGCGCAGGTTGAACCGCTCGCACGCCTCGGTTAGCTGGCGGATCTTGTCGGCCTTCTTGCCGCCGTCCTGAGTCGTGAACTTGATCCACTTGCGCACCATTTCGTCGGCGATGGTCTCGACCGGCGCGCGAAATTCCGACTTCTGTGCAAGCTCCGACAGGTACGCATAGCCCGGAAAGCCGATCCCGCAATTGAACTGGTTGGCGTAGCTGTAGAACGGCGCCATTGCCTCGCTGTCGAGCGCGAGATACACGCCAAGCTCGGCCGGATCGTTTTTCGGTGCGGCCTGCGCGCGGCGCGTGTTGCCGTTGGGGATCACACCGGGGAACAGTTCGGGCGCCCGGATCGGCCATTTTTTCTCGGCCGGTGGCGGATTCATCGCCGCGAGGAATTCCATCATTTCGGAAATGTGCGTCGGCTCGCGCGTGGCGGGCACGAGTCGGACGGCGGACTTGCTCATTTGTTGGGTTTCCTCTCGCCCTTGCAGCCGACGAGCACCCCGTCGACTAAATGACCGTGCCAGTAGCGGCCGCTCTCGATATTCGCGTGTCGAATCGACGGCGTGAGCGAGGGCCGCTCAATCGAACCGTTCCAGTTCCAACGCGGATGTTCTTTCAGTGGCGGGTTGCCGCCCGGCGGCACGATGTCAATGCACGCGGTCGACACGCCGCCGTCAGCGGTCGGCAACGTGAGCCACAGACAGCGCAAATCCTTTTCGTCCACGCCCTGATAGCTGCCGAAATAGCAGTCGCCCGCCTCAAGCGTTGGCGGTCGATACTCTTCGTCCTCGTCGTTCCAACTACCGCGCAACGCTTCGTATGCGGCCCAATCCGCGATCACCTGCACCGGCACGTCGCGATTCTCAACAGCGATGGTGTCGGGGGCGACGACCGGGGCAGGCGCCTCGGCGCGCGAGGGGTGCGGCGGCGTGGGCGCTGGCGGTCGCCCGAGTTGGTTGACGTGTTGCTGTCCCGTCGGCGGGATGCGTCGTTGCGGTTGGTTTAGATACAGCGGAGCGCCACGGGCCGGGCGTGGCGTGCGGTGCGACGGCATGGTCAGCCCTCACTGAGTGTGCGGCGAGGGTATCAGCAACGACGGGTGGATCGCCAGCGGGAGGCGTTTCGGTGCGAAAACCATCATGACCGCGTCGGCGAGGTTCGGCGACGCCACGCCCTCGGGCGATTTGTCGACGACGATTTTCCCGGCCGTGTTGAGCTTGTACGTGGGCTGCGATAGCTCGACGCAGAGTTTCGAGCGGTATTTGAAACCCGAGGCGATGCTGATAATGGCGTCGCGGTCGTACGGCTTGCCGTTTACGGCCTTGAACGTCTCGGCGAAGCGGTAGCGGAGCGCCCACCAGCATTGCGCCTTGCGGTTCGCGAAAAAGTCTTTGTTCTTGCGGTCTGTGTTGGGCACGATCATTTCGGGATCGAGCACTTCGGCCGAACCCCGGAACGCGTCGACGTCGAGTTCCTTGCGCTCTTCGGCCGCGCGGGCCTCGTTGATAACCCGCGCATCGCCCCGGCACGAGGCGCCGAGGCCGTCGCTGTCATAGCTGAATCCGGGGAGCTTCGCGGCGTCGGCCAACGCAAACGCCTTGACCGTCGTCCCGAAAATGTCCGAGCCCGCGCCGCTCCACTCCTCGACGCTCTTGAGCAGGATGCCGTGGCGTATCGCAAACGCGTTCTTGTCGCGCCCCTCGTCCGCGACGTCAAGCGCCGCCTCTTCGATACCGCTCGGGTCGATACCGAGCCGAATGTGCGCGTCAACGGCCGCCGCGACCCAAACGCTCGGGATGACAACGCCCTCGACGGACGCGGCGTAATTGATCTCATATTCTTGAGCCCACACCACCGGATCTGTGTCGGCCTGTTTCTTGTCAATCCACTCTTGGGTTTTGCGCGGGTCGTCGCGGTAGTGAAACGTAAACTTTTTGATCGTGCCGCCGTGCGCCTTGGTCGCAAACGGGTTGGCCGTACCGAACACGCTCGACATGTCGTGACGCGCGTCGGTGTTGCCCGCCAACGATGCGTCGATTAACTGCGGGCGTTCGAGGTGCGCCGCCTCGTCAACGAAGTAGAGCGACGACCGTCCGCCTCGGCCGATGTTGTCGCCCGCCTCGCCCGTGATCGCGCTCGACGTTGACGGAAACAGCAACCGCATGTGCGCACTGTTCCGCTTCACCGACCACTCGCCTCGAAACTCGCGCGGCAGGTATTGCGCGAACATCCGGCCCTTGTAGAACAGACAGTCCGGGTCGCCGCTGCGATCCACCTTGTCCTCCTTGGCCGAGCCGAACCCGATCTGTACGTCGCGGTGGAATAGGCAGAGCGACACGGACAGCGCCATCGCGAGCCAGCTAATGCCGACGTCGCGCGACTTCTCGGTCAGTGCGGGCTCTTGGTTGCGCCAGCATTCGAGCGAGAACTCCAACCACTCGATTTGACGCGGAGTCAGCACGAAGGGCATGACCGCTGGCCGGCCCTTGGCGATCACGCGCGGGTCGACCGTTACGCCCCAGTCGTTGATGAATTGCGCGATGTTGTCGCGGTAGAACGCGCGGAGCTTCGGTAGCTCGCCCGGATTCTTGCGCACGTGCGCGAGGCGCCGCGAGCGCTCGACGAATATGGGCGTGTACTGCGGGTCAGCCCAGTTGATCGGCGTTTGAACGAGAAGGGACATTGTTTAGTCCGGGTTACCGACTCCCGGGCCCGTGTTTGTTGCGGGAGTTTACTGCCGATTTCACTCGGCTACCCCGGGCGGCTCGCCGTCACTTTACCATCGCGAGGTAGGCGGTGGAAGCGGTCACGGCCGACACCTCGCCGTCAATCACGTTGGCGTCATTCGGGGTCGGATTCAACGGCGTCGGATCGTTGCCGAGCAATCGCATCGCCTTGCCCAACGACTGACGCGCGGCTTCCTGATCGTGCAACAACACTTCCGTCGCGCCGAACCGATCCGTACGCACGCCCTTGAATAGCTTTCGCGCGGCGCCGGTCAACTTCGTCGTGTCGGCAATGATCGTACGTCCGATGCCGTCGCCGTAGCAGTGCGGACACGCGCCGTTAGGTTCGAGTTGAGAGTTGAAGCCGAAGCCGCCGCTAAAATCGGGGGGCGCTTTCGGTGGGATCATTTCCGCATTCTTGGCGCACGCGTCAATCCACTCTTGCATGTCGCGCCACTGATACGCGAAGTTGACGCCGCGACAATGCCGGCAGTTCTCATGCACGTAGCGCACGATTTCGTTCGGATCGCAACGTGCGATATCTACCCAATCGTTGACGAGTTCCTGTGCCGCCATCAATGAATTTTTCGAACGTTCGATATTCAATTCGCGAAGCCTAGCGGCAACGTTCGGTGTGCGCGCATACGCCGCCGCACTATTCCAAATAGTCCGGGGCAACGTTGACGGACCGGGCTTGAACACTTCCCGGTACGCGAGCGAATAGTTCCCGTGTTCCGCGACGCGTTGCGCGAAGCGTTCCAATAACTCGGGCGAATCGTCCCCGAGCACAACGTTTGCGTATCGTTGAATTTCCACGGCCCCGAGAATCCCACGCGCAACCCACTAAGCGCAAGGCCATTTAGTCGGCCTAGCCCGGATGGAGTGTTCCCGAGGTTTACCACTTATAGAAACTGTTTATAAAGTATTATTAATTACCCCCATTCCTAATAACTTTTGCGTCTTTAAATAGTAATTGATAATTCTACATAGACAGTTTATAAAGGTAGCGAAACCGAGGAACACTCCTATGCCCGCAATTACGGATCGTCGCACGCAAGCCGCTCAAGGCTATGCGCGCTTCTATACTGGGAAACGTTGCATTCACGGCCACGATGCCGAGCGATTTGTGAGCAACGGCGGTTGCGTCGAGTGCATTAACGTCAAGCGTGCTCGCAAAACCACTGACGCCCGCAACGTTCGCTTTCCCGACAAGCCTTTTACGCTCGCTGCCGGACTCATCAAACCGGGCGAGGAATCGTTGTGGGACGAAATTTTTGAAATTTTGCGCGGCTGGACCAAGGACGCTTACCTTGCAGCCGTTGCGTTACGCAAAAACCGAGTACCGTGAATTTCGGGCGGCCTACGCCTCAACCGTTCCTTGCCCCCGCTCCGATCACGAGGCCCCCTAATGAGATCACATAGAATATACAGTTGGCAGACTTTCGACGGCAGCGAGCAATGGCGTTGCATCGTGGCCGCGTACTCGCGCGCTGACGCTGCGCGCAAGGTGCACAAGCTCCCGCATCAACTCTTCAACCTGAGCGAGACGTACAACCATACCGAGCGTAACGTCGCGATGCAGGCGCCGGGTACCGTGTACCGCTGCACCCTTGTCGACTCACTGAGGAGTGATGCGAAATGGTCTACCTGTTGACCCCCCTGTTCGCACTGGCGCTCTTCCTCTACTGCGTCGAGGAATTCGGAAAGTGGGATGAACGGGAATGGTTCGCGTGGCGGCCCGTGCGCGACGAGGACGGGAATTGGATATGGTGGCGCTACGTGGATCGTCGCGCCGATGGTCGCATAGTGAGGTTGCCCACCGATGTCGACGACTGACCACGAGAACGCAGAGACGTGCCTGCATTGCCAGCTATCGCAGGTCGTGCAGAAGTTCATCGCCGCGCAACCGCCGGGCACGTTGCTCGCCGCCGACGTTATCGAGAAAATCACCGAGACGCTCGGCGAGTATCTGGCCGTCACGTACGTGCGCCAGCACATGGACGTTGCGCACGGAATATCCATGATGTCGCACGCGGCCGAATCCCTCTCGGACGCGTTCAACCGCTTCGTCGAGGGCTATGCTGCGATGCAAGGCCCAACGAATTGACGAAACTGTGACGTAGGTCTTGACTTCGTTAACCGGGGGTGGGATACTAGCGCCACTTGAAAGGAGACCGCCCCATGTACCTCGCCACGATCACCAGCAAGACGAACACCCGCCACGCCTACGAACTCGAAGTCGAGGGCGGTACGGTCAAGGTCTTCGCCTACAGTCGTTGGGCCGCCCGCGTCCTCGCCGAAATGGCCGGGTACGTGGTCCGCTCCGTCAACATGGTGGGCTGAGTCATGATCCGCATTACGTTTACGCCCGCCGAGGTCGATTTCCTCACACATCGCCTCGCGGTGCCCTACGCCATCGCGGACGTGCTGGCCGGGACCGACGGCGGCGAGGGCCCGCTACTCAACGGCGCGTCGCACGAGACCATAGAGGAACGCGCGGACCAAGAGCGGTTACGTATCGGCCTCTACGCGTTCACCGATGTCGACCCGGCCGACACGCTTAGCTCGGCCATATTCCTCGACTGCATTGAGGGGTCCACGTGGCTCGCCGATGCGGGCGCGTACCTGACGCCCGCCGCGTTGCGCGTCGCCCGGGACGTGACCGAGTGCGCCGCCCGCAAGCTCGCCGAGGCGTTCAAGTGGCCCGTTGTACCCAAGTGCCCGGAGTAACAACCATGAAATACGAACGCGGTACGTGGCGCGTCGAGCGGGACTGTTGCACCGGCGGTCTGTGCGTTGATTGCCACGGTGGCCCCGACCGACTAAAGCTCTCGGGCAAGCGCCCGTCGCGTGTGGTGCAGGGCTCGGGGTACAGCGAGGCATACGCCAAGTTCGTCGCCTCGAATTGGTCGAGCTACAAAGCCGAGGCACTACCGTCATTGCTCAAGGTACGCATTGACGTGGCCCGCCGCGCCGACCGCAAACGGATAGCCGCTCTCACCAAGGACGCCACGGCTATTCTCGTGTCGCTCAACGCTACGCTGCGCACGTTCCGCGAGTGCATCGGCGCGGAAGCGTTCGCGGAGTTCCGCAAGGACAACAAAACCATTATCGAGGCGGTGCGCCTCGTCACTCTGCACGGAGACCCGGTGTCATGAACGAGAACGAACATAATGATTGGCTTGCTTCACTCAAGGTCGGCGACGAGGTGGTTGAATATGGTGGCTTCACGAGCAAGCCGATGTGTGTCAGTAAAATCGAGCGCGTGACGCCGACGCAGCTTATCGTCAATCGCGGCCGGTACTACCGCAAGAACGGCCGGCTCGTCGGCAGTGACCCGTACTGCCCGGGGCACATCGGCGAGGCGACACCCAAGAATCGCGAGGCGGTCGAAAAGCGGCTGATCGTGCAACGCGCGATTGTTTTTCAGTGGTCCACGCTCGACATGGTGGAACTACGCGCGCTCGACGCGGTGATGACGAGCGCTAAGGCGCGTAAGGTCAAGCCGTGACCCGCCCTGAACTCGGTTGGCTGTTGATCGGCCTCGGGGTCGGCTATGCCCTGTGGATTAACCATCACCCGGAGATCAAACGATGAGCATTGACACCCTCGACCTCGTGACGCGCCTCGCGCTCTACGCCGTGTTGGCGCTGATCGCTTACGGCTCGCTCTGCATCGTGATCGGGCCGGACTGGCTCGTGCGCCTGTGGTGCCTCGTGTTCGGCCACAAGCAACCGTACGCGGGGGTGGCTAACTGGCCCGTCGCAATCTACCGCTGTACGCGCTGCGGAAAGATCGTGAAACTTCTATGATCCCCTTTACCAACCGCCGCGCATGGATCGTCAACGAACTGCGCGCCGTGCGCGGCGCGGACATCCTCAATGCGGATTTCGTCGCGGGCTACGTGCTGTACACCGGGGCCAAGTACCACGTATGTGCGTACGGCGCGCACAAGTGCCCGCAACTGGGGCGCGACCTACGGAAATTGTACAAGCTCGGCGTCCTGCGACGTCGCCGGGCGAGTGTGCACGGCATGGGCGGCATGGGTTTCCCCACGTGGGTATGGTTTTATGAGGTGTCGCGATGATTCACTTCGATCCGATAACGGGCGAGTATCGCGACGCGGACGGCAACGTGGTATCGCGTGAGGAATTCATTGCCTCGGGTGCCGCAACGCAGTTCCGCAAAGACGTCGAGGCGGGTGTGCGCGAATTCCAGCCGAGACCGCTACGCCCCGGGGAGTCAGTCGCCGCCGTTCTCTTCGAAGGGAAGCCCGACTCGCGCAGCGCCGAAACGCAGCGCGCGGCGGACCGAATCATCGCCGAGGCTAACGAGCGCCATCGGCGAGAGCGCACGCCGGACAGTATCCGAGGATTACTACGCGCGGACCGGGTAGCGCGAGAGCGCGTACTGCACGTGACTGTCGGCACATCGGTCGACTTTCCAAATGGCGCGGAAATCCGCTTGCCCGACGGTCGGCTGATTGGCCGCGTGACAGGGCCGAACACAATCGGAGTCGTGGACTCGTCCACTATCGAACAGATTGAGTCGGGAGAGTTGCAGAGCCTTAGCGGGGAATTCTCGTTTCGCGAGACGTTCAACCTCGGCCCGGCGAAGCCACTACGGGGCAGCCTCGCCGAACTCTTCGGACTCCCCGGACCGCGCCGGCCGCCTCCCGAGGGCAACGTCGAGCCGGGCAGCGTCGGCCTCAAGCGCCCGGTACGTCCTCGGCTCACTAGGAAGGTTGCTAGGGGGTTGCTCGGGTTGGTCCCACATCTTGACGCCTCCGTACTTCTGAGCGGCAGGGGGAAGGCCACCAGCGACTTACGGGCCGCCGTGGACTACCTATCCCTACTCGCCCGGTGGTTTCGGTACAAGAGCGGTTGACGGTACCCGGTCGAATCGTCAACGTCGGTACGCTACCGCACGAAACTGTGACGCAGGTCTTGATTTCGTCAACGAAGGGTAGTAACCTACCCCCAGTCGATAAACAAACCGGAGCAACGACCATGTACTCAACCGTCCGCACCACGATTCGCCGCACCACGCGCACCTACTCGGGCCGCGCCCCGGGTTACTACGTGGTCCGCAACAACAGCAAGGGCGTGGTTAGCCAGTGGCTGAGCGGCCCGCACGCGACCCACGAAGCGGCGATCATCGCGAAGGGGCAGTCATGACCCGCCCCGAAACGTGGCTGCCCCCAACGATCCGCCACGCT